>Ga0070699_100001236_pt1 | contig 23563 bp, 21 predicted proteins | sample KBSK1503metaG_FD_65473 | JGI IMG/M metagenome (GOLD analysis project Ga0070699, IMG submission 65473) | Corn, switchgrass and miscanthus rhizosphere microbial communities from Kellogg Biological Station, Michigan, USA - KBS K1-50-3 metaG | ecosystem: Host-associated > Plants > Roots >...
CTGCCGCCCGACGTCGAAATCAGAGCGGGCTGGGACGCCTGCATGGCCTCCGTCAAGCGACCAGCGGCGCAGGAAAGAATCAAAGCCCTCCTGGAGCAAGGGCTCCAGAAGCCTGGAGACTCGGAAAATCGACTCGGATTCTACGTAGGACAGCTGGGCCTCGGGGGAGGACCTGCAACGGAACCGGAACGCACGTTAAGCCGGTTCGGGCGTTCCAGGATGTTCGCCTGGCCGCGGTAGGTAGGGTTGCTGCCGGGCAGGCCAGGGTGGCCCGCGCTCTGGCGGCAGGCTCGCTGATGCGGGCATGGATCGGGGTGCGGCAGCGTAGTCGACAGCCTGGGGGTGTGGCCGACGGGGGTGTTACGGCGTCATCCGCCGTGAGTGCCGGACGTGATTCGGCGAACTGCGGTTGCTGGCATGCCCGCCAAGTCGACAGCCGCCCGCTCACGCATTGAGGAAGGGTTGTGACCGGGCAAACGAATGGGTCATGCGACACGGGTGTGGCTGAACCGCTGCCGGATGCTAAAGTCGTCGCGGCGCCCGCAAAGTGTTGTTCGCGGGAGGTGCGGGTGCCGCGACGGCTGTGATCGGTCGGTGCTCAGGTGGATGGGACGCTGGTAGCCCGGCGTATGAAGGCGTCGAAGGTGCGGTCGGGCGGCAGCCCGTGCAGGAAGATCATGGGTTTGGCGCCGTAGCCGACGGCGTAACCACCCCGGGCCGGATCGTCTTCGCCGAGATCCGGTACTCGGCCGCCACAGTGAACAGCAACCCCGGCGAGTCGTGCTCCATCGCCCGGTCCAGCAGGAACTGCTCCAGATCCTTCATCGCCGCGCTGTCCGCCGGGGCGCTCTTCCACCCCAGATACCCGGCCGCCAGCCGCACATGATCCGACCGGGTGTGCGCGCGCTGCCCATACCCCGCCAGCACCGCCGGATCCAGCCCCAGCCGCTCCGCCAGCCGGGCCACCGCCGCCGGCGGTGCCGCCCGCACCTTATCGGGCACGAACCCCAGCCACGGCAACGTCGCCGGCGCAACGGCAAGCCCGAGCCTGTCAGCCGGCCCCCGCCCCGGCCAGGATCGAGGAACGCGACGTCTGCGGGCATCAACGTGAGGTACCGGATCAGATCATCCCGGCCGATGTCGGGGAACGTCCGCAGCCGCTCCAGCTGATCCTCAGCAAACATCCCCGCGGGCACCGGCCCCCGGACGTAGCGGGCAAACGCTACGACTCGTAGCGGCAATAACCGGAACCCGCCCGCCAAACCGCGTTATCACAGGTCACGAATATCCGACAAAATTTCTGCAGCACTACCGGGACCCCTCGAAAGCGCAGACCAGGGTGCCGGCCAGCAGACCGGGGGGTACCGGCCAGGGGATTTACGGGCGCGAACCGACCCCGGAGCTGCGACTCTGACGATACCCAACCGATCGAATCGGCGAGCGGAACACTGCCCATTCGCGGCGCTGATTGCAGAGTAAGGAGAAGGACGATGACTAGAAAACGTCACATGCTCGTGGTGATGCTCATGGCGATGGCGGCCATCGGGATAGGCGGGAACTCGGCGTTTGCTGCCGGCACCCACCAGGTTCCCTTTAAGGCACACTATTCAGGTACGGCAGCTTTTACGAGCGCTACAACCGCACTCTTCACTGGGACAGGCATCGCTAGCCACCTGGGGCGCAGTACAAACGAAAATCACATCACCGTGTCAGGTCCGGGCAGTTGCCCCGGAGGGTTTGCGAATATCAACGTCGAGACGCTGGCCGCAGCCAATGGTGACACGCTCGTACTCACGGGGGATCACGACCAAGCCTGCCCGACAGGCCCAAACGCCGTCCATGGGACTGGTCGCTGGATCGTGACAGGCGGAACGGGCCGATTCGCCGGTGCTACCGGCCAGGGGACTTTCGACGGGGTCGCTGACTTCAATCAGGGGACATTCAGCTTCCAGCTGACTGGCATCATCTCCGCTCCTGGCGGTAACTGAGCCGCGACCCGCGGTTCGGCCCTGAGCCTCAATCTTCCCCGGCAGCCGGGCGAACAGGAACGGCGCGACCAAGTAGTTCCAGTTGGCCTCGCCGGTGAAAGTAGGCCACCTGGAACTCATCCCAAGGCGAGGAGCGGGTCGTCCCGGCGAACGCCGCCGCGGGCCCGCCCGCCCCTTCCCCGGTCTGAGGAGGGACATCATGCACCCGGTGTTCAAAGAGCTGTTCATCGACACTGACGCCGATGACCTGGCGGCCGAGGAGGACCGGCGGCGCCGCAGGCACCGGTCCCGGCGAGCTCGCCCGGCCATGATCATCAGGCCCGCCGCCCGCCACCGGGAGAACCGGCCGCGGCCGTGACGACCCGCGGCCCGCAGCCGAACCCCGGACACAACAAGAACCGGATGGTGTGAGATGCCTACCGCCACACTGATCGCCCTGACCCAGATGACCATGAACGGCGCCCGCTGCCAGGCCCTGTTCTCCTCCGGCCTGCAGCCGTCAGACACCCCGACCGCCGACATGGTAGCCACCGCGATCAGCCGCGCCGTGCAGCAGTTCGGCGCCGGCGGCTGCGCCGGCCGGATGGCACAGGAGTTCGGCGACCACCCCGACGCCGCTGCCAGGCGGATGCGCTGGGTCCGCCAGCTCATCGCCCAGGAGCCAGCAGCCCACCGGCCGCAGGCCGGACATGAACGAGACCTGTGACTGGTGCGGACATGCGGTCCGGGCGGTCTACCGCGCGTCCCGGCTTGGCCAGCTTTACCTGGCCTCCCCTACCAGCGGGCCTTTCCCGCGGGCACGCACGCCCGCTTTGTGGATCAGATGATCCACAAAGAAAAGAAAAGAAAAGAAAAAAGGAGTAGGCAAGTGACACAGCTCAGCACCTCCAGGATCCCCGGCGGGTTCACCGAGAAAACAGCGCGGGTGAACGGCGTCACGCTCAACTATGCGACGGGCGGCACGGGGCCGGCCGTGGTACTCCTGCACGGTTACCCGCAGACCTGGTACATGTGGCGGAAGGTGATGCCCGCCCTCGCCGAGCAGTACACCGTGATCGCGCCGGACCTGCGCGGCTCGGGCGGGTCGGACGCGCCCGCAACCGGCTACGACAAAGCGAGCCTGGCGGAAGACATTCACCAGCTGCTGCTGGCGCTCGGCCATGCCGACGAGGTCAGCCTGGTCGGGCACGACATCGGGGGCACCGTGTCGTATGCCTACGCGGCTGCCCACAGGGACTCGATACGGCGCCTGACTGTTATCGAGGCGCCCCAGATCGACGAGAGCCTCTACCAGTTCCCGTCGGTGACCCCGGCAGGTCCCGGCTTCTGGAACTTCGGCTTCTTCATGCTCGACAACGGGCTGCCCGAGCGCATAGTGAGCGGGCGCGAGGACACGTGGATCGCGGGTTTCGTGGACTGGCTTGAGGTCGTCAAGGGCGCGGTGGATCCCGACGCGGTAGCGGAGTACGCCGCGCACCTGCGTCGGCCCGGGCACCTGGGGGCGTCGTACGCCTACTTCCGGACCTTCCACGGCGACGCCGAGGCCACGATCCGCCACCGCGAAACACCGCTGGCCATGCCGGTGCTGGCGATCGGCGGCGAGGGCGCTCTGGGCCAGGCCATCCCCGACCAGATGCAGCTGTACGCCGGCGACGTCACGGGCGCCGTGTTCCCCTGCGGTCACTGGGTCGCGGAGGAAAGCCCGGAACTGCTGCTCAAGCACCTGCTGCCGTTCCTCAGCCAGCGGACGCGCCGGCTCCCGGCAGCATGACCGAGTCGATCAGCCGCGCCGTGCGCCGGTACGGTACCCGCGGCTGCGTCGGCCGGAGGGCACAAGAGTCCGGCGACCACCCGAGGTCGTCGCCGGGCGGATGCGGTGGGCCCGCCTGTTCGCCGCCGGGGCGGCCACCCGCCGGCCTGCCGGCCGGGCCGCAGCCGCCTGGTCGGCCCTCAACTGGCCGCCCGCGAGGCCACGGCCCAACCCGCAGACGGGCGGAGATGAACGAGGCACGTGGCCGGCGCAGGTCCGCGGTCCGCGGTCCGCGCAGCATACCGCGTCCACCGGCGCGGCGAGCTGGACCTGGACCGGCACTGCACGAGCTGGCTGCGGGCGGCGCTCTCCGCCCAGGGCTGGACCATCTGGCCCGTGGTACGGGGCTCGCCGGGCACTCAAAGCCCGTCCTGCGAATTGCCCCGAAGACAACCCTTTGACAGACGAAGCAGCATAATCCGATGGTCAAGCAAGCGAGCAACGTACGGAAACGCCTGCGCAGGTTCCTAACTGCTGATCCCGGGCGATTCGCCGGCGGCTCCGCGGTGAGTGACCCACTCGGCCTGCTGGCGGTCGAGCGGGAACGCCTGGCTGTGCTGCGGTCCCCGCAGCATGACGGGAGTCCTCAGACGGCCGCAACCGCGAACCAGGGCACCGGGTCTACCTCCGAAACCCCCACGGGTACCCGGTCCTGGACTCGACCTCGATCGCCGTCGACGTCACCGACGTCACCCTCAGTTAAGAGGAACCTGTGCGCGCTGACATCCCAGGCGGGATCTTCCCCGCCTACGAGCTGACAGATCACACCAAGACCTAGCGGCCGCTGAGCGAGCTGCAGGGGATCGACCCGATGATCCCGTACACGCTCGCGCACAGGCGGGCCGGTCATCTAAAGCGTCTACAACAATCCAGGAGATGCCTGACCATGGAATACCTCGTCACCATGACCACCCGTGTGCCGGATGGAACGCCGGAAGAAGCCGTCCAGGACATCCGCAGCCGCGAGGCCGCTCACTCGAGCGAGCTCGCGGCCCAGGGACACCTGCTGCGCCTGTGGCGCCCGCCGCTGCAACCGGGCGAGTGGCGCACGCTCGGGCTGTTCGCCGCTGCCGACGGCGACCGGCTCGAGGAGGTCCTGGCCTCGATGCCGCTGCGTGTGTGGCGCAGCGATGAGGTCATCCCGCTCTCGCCACACCCGAACGACCCTCCCCCGACGCCCGGAGCAGGGCAGAAGGCCGCGGAGTTCCTTGTGACCTTCACCCTGGCCGTCCCGGCGGGCACACCCGGCCAGACGGTGCACGACACCATGGCCCGCGAGGCGCAGGCCGCGCATGACCTGGCCGGCCAGGGGCACCTGCTCCGGCTGTGGGCCCTGCCAGACGGGCGCGCGCTGGGCCTGTACCAAGCCCGCGACGCCGCCCAGATGGAGGCGATCCTGGCGTCGCTGCCGCTGGCCCCCTGGATGACGATGGACACCACGCCGCTGTCGCCGCACCCCAGCGACCCGGCGATCATCCACCCGCCGGCGACCGCGCCGGCCGGAACGCCATGAGCCGAACGGCCGGAAGGTCGCCATCATTACCGGCGGCTCCCGGGCATCGGCGCGAGCCTGGTCGCGGCCTACCGTCGGCCAGGCTGGAGCGTGGTCGTACCGGCCGCACGGTAAAGCCGACCCAGGGCCCTGACGTGCTCACCGTCGACGGCGACACCGCCGACCCTGCCCCGCCGACCGGATCATCGGCGGAGCACTGGAGCGGTTCGGCCGCATCGACACCCTGGTCAACAACGCCGGCGTCTACATCTCTAAGCCGTTTACCGACTACACCGCCGAGGATTACGCCTTGGTGGTCGGCGTCAACCTCACCGGTTTCTTCTGGCTGACCCAGCGGGCCATCGCCGAGATGCTGCAAGCGTTATGGCGGCGAGGTGGTCAACATCTCGGCCACTATCGCGGACTACGCGAACTCCAGCTCGCCCTCGGTCCTGGCCGCGCTGACCAAGGGCGGCCTGGCCTCGGCCACCCGGTCACTCGCCGTCGAGTGCGCTTCGCGCGGCATCCGGGTCAACGCTGTCTCGCCGGGCGCCATCCAGACGCCGGTGCACCCGGCGGACAGCTACGAGGAGCTCGGTGGCCGGCTTCTTCCGCTTGGACGCATCGGCCAGGTCAGCGACGTCGTCGAAGGAATCCTGTTCCTGGAAGCATCGCCGTACATGACCGGGGAGATCCTGCACATCGACGGCGGCCAGATCGCCGGGCACTGACCGCGGCCCCCCGGCGAGGCCCGGCTAGGCCGACAGGCCTCCCGGGCTAAGGTTCGCCAGCGCTCCGTGCAGCTCCCGGCACGAGCTGACCCCGAGCTTGGTGAACACCGTGCGCAGGTGCCATTCGACGGTTCGGGCGGACAAGAACAACTGCGCGCCAATCTCGGGGCTGGCGAGGGTGGAGCTGCCGTTCAACGGGCTCGGCCCCGTCGCGAAATCCGGCGACGATAAGCCCGTCCCGCATCAGCGGGCGAGCTCACCGTCGGCGCCGATCAACACTGCTGCGCCGCAGGCCTCATCGAGCAGGTAGCCGACCCGGCTATGGTCATCGACGCCCGGCTGAGCAGCCGGATCGGCGAGTTCAGATGACCCGGCTGACGGCCTTGACGAACGGATCCCTGTCGCGTCTGCCTCACGTGGCGAGCCGTCTTGAGCAGCGCGGGCTTTTGCGCCGGGCCCGCGCCACCAAGGGCCCTCGTTCCATGGAGGCGATCCTTACCCCGGTCGGCTACCGGCTGGCCGTCAAAGCCCCGCCCGGGCATGTGGAGAAGGTGCGCGAGCTGGTCATTGACTCGCTCTCGCGCACTCAGCTGCGCGCTCTTCAGGCCGTCGGCCGCCGGGTACTTGCCAACATCGATCCCGGGAGCACCTAGCCGCCTTGAGGTGTCCTCGTGCTCTGCGGGCGGCTCTCGTCGTTGGTGCCGGCTGGCCCGGGCTCGCGAACGTGGCTCGGACGGCCGGCGCGACAGCCCGGGCTCGGGCCGGGGTTCTAGCTCTCGATCGTGACCGACATGTGCTGGGTGATCCATGCTGGTGTGACCAGCGAGCCGTCCCAAATCGAAGTCAGCTGCACGATCTGTCCCCGGGAATTGAGCTTGATCGCGTTGACGCCTCGCGGGGCCGAGGCGCCCGGGTTCGTCCACTCGTAGCCTCCGCCGGCCGCTCCTCCGACGACGTGGCGCACCTGTGCGCCCTGGCCGTAGGGGAGTGAGGGCAAGGCTCGCGCGAGGTAGGCCGCGATCGACTGGCCGGCCCACGACTGCCGTGCGCAGCGTCAGATCCTCGAGCACTGCGTCCGGGGCGAAGAGCTGCGCCGCCCGCCCAACCCTAGCTACAGCTAGACCGACGGGTTCGACAGCCGGCTCGTGCCCTCGGTCCGCCCTGAGGTCGCCGCCCCGATCACTCCGCCGTGACTCGCGCTCGGTGGCGGGCTCTTGAGCAGCCGGGCGGGGTCGGCTGTCCTACAGGCGCTAGACGACGTAACCCGCGACATGTGCCTCGCCTTTGGCTAGGTCGACCGTGCCCCGGGCCCAGATCTGAAGTGGGTTTACCCACGCATAGTCGGGCTCGGACGTCGTCATGGTCACGTTTTCGCGCAGGTCGCCAACGGGTGGTCCCTCCGTGAAGTGGGCGACGCCATCGGCATAGAGCGCGATCTTCTTGCCATCCTCGGTCGTGATCTCTGCATGGATGTGGAGTTGAACGCGACCATCGGGACGGATGTGGATGTAGTCGGTTAGCTCAACCGTTCCTCGTAGCCTCTGGCCGACGATCGGCCCCTGGAAGGCGAGGTCGTACCGGGCCCCTTGCGGAGGGATGTCTGCGACACCGGACAGCAGAGCGTCCAGCGCGGGCACACCGTACGAGGTCGCCCCGGTCGACTGGATGGTGTACTCGTAGATCAACTCGCCGGGCGTCTGTTCCGTCATGACCGGATGCTCCTTTTTCTCAGGGCCTGGTCGAGCTCGAGGCGGGAGTCGATGTCCAGCTTGGCGAACACTTTGCCGAGGTGCCACTCCACGGTGCGGCGGCCGATGAACAGCTGTGCGCCGATCTCCTGGTTGGTTCGTCCCTCGCAGGCCAGCTGGGCGATCTCCTCTTCTTGCGGAGTCAGGTCGGTGCGGGTATCGTCGCTGCGCTTGCGCGCCGTCTCGCCGGTCGCCTGGAGCTCTCGCCGTGCGCGTTCGGCGAAGGCCTGGGCGCCCATGGACGCGAGCGCGTCGAACGCGGACCGTAGCTGGTTGCGGGCATCGATCCGCCGCTTCTCCCGGCGCAGCCATTCGCCGTAGACCAGGCGGGCGCGGGCCAGGTGGGTCGCCATCCGGGTTCTGCCCAGCAGTTCGATCGCCTCGCGGTATTCCTCTTCGGCGGCGCGTCCCCCGGATACCAGCGCCCGGGACCGCGCCGCCGCCCCGAGAGCCCAGTTGCTGGCGCTCGCCACGGCTAGCTGCGACAGCTGATCAGCCGCCGCGCGAGCACGTTCCCGCTGATCGCTTCGTGCCGCGGCTTCCACCAGCTCATACAGGGCCCACGGCGAGATGGCGATCTCGTCGACGCCGCTGGCACCGCCCGCCGCCTCGGCGGCGGGCCGATAGTTGCCCTGGCCGTTATACAGCACCGCCTGCGCGTAGTCCGTATAGGTCAGTGCCGCGCCCTCGCCCCGGTCCGAGGCGCCACGGGCCATCTCCTCGGCCAGGTCGGCCGCGCCCGTCGCGTCCCCGCGCCACGCGGCGAGCAGCAGCGGGACATAGGGCAACGTGGCCTCTCTGGTCCCCGGGTCGACGCGCTCACGCTCCATCAGCAAGGCCGCCGCCGTCGACAGCTCGCCGGCCTGGACGTGGATCTCGGCGAGATAGTCCAGCGCGAACGGAAGCCAGCTGAGGGTGCCGTTCGCGCGCGCCAGCCGGAGCTGGCCGGCGGCGAGCTCGAACCACGCCTCGTCGTCCCACATGTCCATGGCGACCATGTTGTACGAGACGGACAGCCAGTCCAGCTCCGGCGGCTCCGCCCGGTAGCGGCGCAGTGCCTCCTTGAGCGCGGGGGCAGCGGCCACGTACCCATCGGCCAGGCGCACGGCGAGGCCGTGGATGAGCAGCTGCGAATGCGGCAGCGGCTCCGACCCGGAAGGCTGCAGCGCCGCGGATCTGGCGGCGCGCGCGACCTGCCTCGCGTCCTGTCCCTGGGCGAGTCGGCCGGCGTAGATCACCGCTATCAGGGCCTCGAGATAGGTCTGACGGGCCAGTTCGGCATCCAGGCCCTGCAGCCGCTGCGCTGCCCGCAGCATGAGCGGCGGCGCGTCGCCGCCCCGTCTCAGCGCGAACGCGACCTGCGCCCGCATCCGCTGCACGCGCGCCTGGCCGAACTTGTCCAGCGGCCCGACCTCAGCCGTTACCAACAGGGCCTGCGCGGCCTCGAAATCTCCGGCTGCGTACTTCGCCTCGGCCGCCGTCAGAGCCCGTGAGGCCCGCTTGCCCGGGTCCGGAGTGAGCGCCACGGCTCTCTCCCAGAAGGCCGCGGCGGCGGCTACCCCGCCTCGGCGCATGGCACGGCCGGCCGAGCTTATGAGCTCCCCGGCCACCGCCTCGTCCGGCCCGGCCGTCGCGTGGGCGCGGTGCCAAGCCCTGCGATCAGGGTCAGCCAGCGGATCGGTCACTGTTGCCAGCGCCTCGTGTACGGCTCGCCGGTCATCGGCGGTGGCGGCGCGGTAGGCGGCCGAACGCACCAGGGGATGCCGGAAGCGCACGTTCGCACCGAACTCCAGCAGGTCGGCCGCGACGGCCAGGTTCATGATCCCGGTGTCCAGGCCGCGTACCTGAGCCGCCCGGAGGATCAGCGCCGGGTCGCCGACCGGATCGGCCGCCGCGAGCAGGACCAGCCGCTGGACCTCGGCTGGCAGCTCACCAAGCCGCGCTGCGTACTGATCTTCGATACGCCTGGGCAGATCTCCCGCGTCCGGAAGAGCGAACCCGCCGGCGAGGTCGGCGGCGCTGCGGCCTCGGTAGAGCTCGAGCAGGGCCAGAGGATGGCCGTGCGTCTCCTCCAGAATCCGGGCCCGGACGCTCTCGTCGAGCGGACCTGAGATGACCGTCGCCAGCAGCGCCCGAGCCGACTGCTCATCCAGTCCGCCCAGCCGCAGTTCGGGCAGACCCGCCAGGTGATCCGGCGTAGGCGCTCCCGGGGTCGGCGTCCGGACCGCGAACACCAGCGCTACCGGCTCCGCCAGCAGGCGGCGCCCGACGAATCCGAGGACTTGGGCCGAGGCCTGGTCGAGCCACTGCGCGTCGTCCACGACGCACAGCATCGGTCGCTTCTCGGACATCTCAGCCATGAGGCTGAGCGCCGCGAGGGCGACCATGAACCGGTCGGGGCTGTCTCCGGAGGCGAACCCGAACGCGACGCTGAGCGCGCGACGCTGAGGCTCGGCCAGCGACCCGAGTCGGCCGAGCATCGGCGCACACAGCTGGTGCAGCCCGGCGAAAGGGAGCTCCATCTCCGCCTCGACGCCAGCCACGCGGGCCACCGCGAAACCGGACGCCTCGGCGGTCAGCTGCCGCAGCAGTTCCGTCTTGCCGATTCCCGGCTCTCCCTGCACGACCAGGACGGCACTCCGGCCCCTTCGCACGTTCGCGATGAGCCGTCTCAGGATCTCCAGCTCGCCGGTCCTGCCGAACAACCGGGGCGGAGGATGCATGTCACACCGACCATCCGGAGTGAGGATTAGCGGAGACGCTTTGCCTTAACGCTACGCGCCACCTCAGACGGGCTGCAACGGGTCAGATGAGCAGTCGGGACACCGGTGGCCTGCCGGCTTAGCGGCCCGCGGTCTGGCCGCCGTCGACGTGCAGGATCTCCCCGGTGATGTAGGGCGAGGACTCCAGGAACAAGATGGCGTCCACGACGTCGTTGACCCGGCCGACGCGCCCGAGCGGGGGAAGCCGGTCACCGAGCCCCTCGTAGCTGTCGGCCGGGTACACCGGGGTCTGGATGATCCCAGGCGAGACGGCGTTGACCCGGATACCACGCGAGGCGTACTCGACGGCCAGCGACCTGGTGGCCGCGGCCAGCCCGCCCTTGGTCAGCGCGGCCAGGACCGAGGGCGCATGCGAGTTCGCCACCTCGGCCAGGGTGGCCGAGATGTTGACCACGTGGCCGCCATACCGCCTCACCATCTCGGCGATGACCCGCTGGGTGAGCCAGAAGAACCCGCCCAGGTTGACCCCGATGAGCAGGGCGTAGTCCGCGGCGGTGTAGTCGGTGAAGGGCTTGGAGACGAACACCCCGGCGTTGTTGACCAGGGTGTCGATGCGGCCGAACCGCTCCAGCGCACCCTCGACGATCCGGTCGGCGGTGGCAGGCTCCGCGATGTCGCCCTCGACCGTGAGCACGCCCGGGTCCGCAGACGGCCCGATCGTCCGGGCGTTGGCCACCACCGCCCAGCCGCGCCTGAGGTACCCGGCCACCAGGCTGGCGCCGATGCCCTGAGAGCCTCCGGTGACGATGGCGACCCGCCGGTCGTTCCCGGTCATGCGATGATCATCGCCGGGTCGCTCGGGTGCTGGCTGAGCGGCGTGGTCTCGATGGTCATCCACGGATCCATGGGCAGCGACTTCAAGATCGCCTGCATCTCGGCGGGGTTCCCGGCGTTCCACAGGCCCAGTGCGCGCGAACGGCCGGGCAGCCTCCATAGCCGCAGCAGGTGCCCCTGCCCGGCCAGCTCCCTTGCGCGCCGCGCCTCGCGCGCCTGGGTATCGTCCACGGCCTGGGCGGCCGTGCCCTCCGGGACGCTGATGCTGAAGGTGGTCAGGAACTCCGTACCTGCGTTCCCGGCCGGCAGCGCCGGGTCGTTCGGGTGCGGCGCGAGCGGCGTCACCTCGTCGGTGCGCCAGGCGTCCCGTCCGGGACGTGGGTGGTCATTGTGACGAGGTACTGCATGGCCGGCTCCTCCTGGTCTGTGGAAGTGGAACCACAGTCCGTTTGGTGAAAAGAATTTCAAATTTTCCGAACGGACAGTGGTGTTACGGTCTGGTTTCGGTTCACTTCCACGGTCGCGTTCGGGCCGCCCGGTCGCACCCGTAAACACCCTGGCCGGTTGCCCTGGTCCCGGCCCGATCGCGGTGTAGAGGGACAGCTTGGCGATCGTCGGGGTGCACACGATCGGGAGCATCTCCTCGAGGTGGTCGGTGACCAGCTTGTAGAAGAGCGCTTCGTTGATGTCCTGCAGCGTGCGCAGGTAGATATGCCTGGCCAGATTGTCGTCGTAGCGGGTGAACACGCCGCGCCTGCTGGCGAGTGCCTCGATCGTCGGCGCAGTAGCCCGTCCAGGCCCAGTGAGAGCTGGCACCTGTCCTCAGGGTGCGCGGCGTCTGGTGTGGGTACTCTGCAGTCGTGCTTGCCGATGTGAGGCCAGCGCCTGTCTTGCTGGGTAGCTGGCCGACCCCGCTGGAGCCTGCTCCGCGTCTGGCGGCTGCGATGGGGCTGGCCGCTGATGCCTTGTGGGTGAAACGTGATGACTTGAGCGGGCTTGGCGGCGGCGGCAACAAGGTCCGGAAGCTTCAGTACACATGCGCGCAGGCGCTGGCCGCTGGCGCGACGACGGTGATTACCAGCGGCGCGCCGCAGAGTAACCATGCCCGGCTGACCGCAGCTGCTGCCGCGCGTCTGGGATTGCGGTCGGTGCTGGTCCTGCAAGGACAGGAGCCGGAAGTCCCCGCTGGAAACCTGGTGCTGGATTTGCTGGCCGGCGCCCGGCTCGTCTGGACGGGTCCGGCCACAGCGGAACAGACGCGCCGCGAGGTCGAGCGGCAGGCCGAGAAGGTGCGACAGGACGGCGGGATCCCGCATGTCATCCCGTACGGTGGCTCTAACTCCTATGCCGCGCAGGCTTACGTAGACTGCAGCGGCGAATTGCTCGCCCAGCTGCCCGGCCTTGACCATGTCATCGTCGCGTTCGGGTCCGGCGCGACCATGGCCGGACTGGTTGCCGGGCTTGGTGCTGAACGGGTCATCGGCATCGACACTGGTGCCATGGCCGACCCTTGTGCCAGGCTCAACGAGCTTCTCGACGGCATGCCGGATGTCCGGGTGCGGCGTTCGGACCTGCAGCTCGACGACGGCCAGGTCGGCGTCGGCTATGCCGCGGTGACTCCTGCCGCGCGTGAGGCGATGAGGCTGGCCGCCCGGACCGAGGGCATCTTCCTCGACCCCACCTATACGGCACGTGCTCTGGCCGGCCTGATCGCGCGCGTCGCCTGCGGAGGCATCAAGCGCGAAGACCGCACTGTTTTCATGCACACCGGAGGGTTGCCGGGATTGTTCGGTCATCCGGACTTTCACGCCTGACCGTTCCCTTAGGCCGCGTGCGGCCGGGCCGCACAGCTGATGGTGAACCGGCAGGCTGAGCTGTTTTACAGCCCCGAGCTGTCCCCGGACACTCCGCACGCCGACCGGTCGGCGTGCTGGCCGCCGCTTTGGGTGAGCCGATGCTCGTCCCCAGGGCGGCAGCGACTACCAGGTCACGGTCGCAGAACCGGAACATCTGCGATCAGAAGGGCAGACCACGGCTCTACTTGGCCGAGATCCCGGATACCCTCCCGTTATGTCTGCTTAGTCCGTTCTCGTTTCTGATCTTGATCGCCGGTTTTGTCATCATTGGTGCATGGTCTGTTCGAGCGTCACACCGGTGCATCATGCGATGTGCATGGTGAGCTTCGCGTGGTGGACCGGGAATGTCCGTCGCTGACGGCTTCGCCTCTTCCTCTTCCTCATCGAGTGTTGGCGGCTCCGCCGCATGGTATCTGTCCGATCAGTCCGCGGCTTCGTAGTCGGGCTCGGCGGCGTGCTCGGCGGCGAGCTGGAGGATTCTCGCTGAGGGGATGATCTCTGGCTTGGGCGGCTGCAAGATCGCATCCCGGTCTGACGCCCGCCAGGCAGGCAAGGTCTCGCCGAGGTCGCCCCGAACCGGGTCTTGGCCAGGCGTAATCAGGCCCGGGCGTTCGTCGATCTCGGTGCGGAACGCCTCACGCTGTATGGCCAGATCGCGGATCCAGGCCGCCGTCTCGGTGCGTTTGCCGTCCGGGGCTGGATCCAGCTGCTCGTGTTCAGTGGCGCCAGCAGGCGCTGGTTCCCTGGAGCGGAGCGGCTCGATTCTCTGCCGGGTGCGGCGGCGGCGCAGTTCGGCGTCGGCGGCGATGGCCAAGCGCCGCGCGGAAGCGGTGGCATGATCCCATTCCTCCCGGTCGGCCATGACCTGGGCGAGGGCCCGTTCTCTCCGCCGGTAGTGGTCGCGCAGGGCGCGGTAGCTGGCGGCCAGGGTTTCGTGCCGCCCGGCGCAGTCGTGGTCGCCGGCCTTGCGGGCCGCATTAGCCTCGGCGTCGGCGCGGAGCGCGCCAAGGGCGGCGTCAAAGGCGCCGAGCCGGGACAGCCGCAGCTGTTTCCCGGCATGGCGGGGTGCCCAGGCGGTCTGCGCCGCGTAGGCGTCGCGGACCAGCCACAGCCGCCCGTCGGGCATGGCCCGGACGTCGGGTTGGCCGGCCGGGCCGAGGACCGCGAAGGCTTCGTGCCAGGCGGCCCGCTGGTCCGGTGCTTCCGGGCCGGGCTCGGGACCGAGCGGGTCATCTGGATGGTCGTAGCCGTACATTTCCCGGTATGCGGCGATGCGGGCGGCTTTCTGTTCCCAGCTGCGGCGGGCAGCGGAGTCGGCGGGTACCGGACCAAGAGCGCTGACTGCCCACGCGGGGCTGGTCAGGGTGGCGTGCCGACCGAGCCGCCGGGTGCGGTCGTCCATCATGACGGCGATCTGGGCCAGGTAGACGTCGCGGTCCGGGTCGGGCAGCTCGGGGACCCGCCGGGTCCAGGGGCCTTGGGGCTGGGGGAGCAGCGGGTCGATGCGCGGGCGGATCCGGGCGTCCAGCACGGCGGCGATGTCGCGGGATCCGGCCAGGTCCCGGGAGGCGATGGCGGTGCGGATGACGTCGGCGGGGTCCAGGCCGGCCAGTTCGGCGGCGTGCAGCGTACGGAACAGCCACCGGGCCCGGTGGGAGAGCTCGCTGCGGTGCCCGGGCGGCAGCGCGGCCATCACGAGCTCGCGGTAGCGGTCGTGGCGGGCGGCTTGGGTTTCGGCGGTCCAGATCGCGTGCAGGACGGCGAGGTGGTCGGCGTTGGCCAGGTTGCGGCGCCGGGTCTTGGTGGCCGAGAGTTCGGCGCCGTCGCGGCCCAGGACGTCGGCCAGCACGGCGATCGGCTCGAGCAGCTCGTGTCCGCCCGGACCCGGCGCTGGCTCGGAGGCCGGAAATCCCTGGCGTTCGCGACGGGTGCGGTCGTAGCGCTCGAGTTCGGGGGCAGGGCGCGTGCCGGGTTGCGGGTCGGCGGGCTGGGCCGGGGCGGTTAACACGAAGACGAGGTTGGTGTCGGTGCCGCGGGTCATCGCGGGGTACAGCCATTGCCGGTCTTCGGTGCCGGTGACCAGGGCGATGCCGGTGTGGACGGTGGCGCCCTGGGCGGAGTGGCCGGTGATCGCGTAGGCGAGTTCGGACGACTGGTAGCCGTCATAGCGGAAGGCCCGGTCGGTGAACCGTCGCTGGCCGGTGGCCGGGTCGGGGTCAAAGAGGCGGCGGACCATGATGCCGCGCCGGGTGATGGCCTCGATCCGCAGGATGTCCCCATTGGCCAGGGCCCGGCCCGGCTCGCCCGCCTCCAGGCCGTGGTCGTTGGCTCGGCAGATGATCAGATCCCCGGCGGAGGCCTCGGCGCCGTCAGCGATCCTGATAGTCCGGCCGTTGTCAACCAGGCCGAAGTGGATCAGGTCGTCGCGGATCCGGGTGGACAGTTCCCGGCAGCGGGCCCAGTCCGCGGCCATCAGCAGCACGTTGCGCCCGGCCAGGTAGGTGGCGACGTAGGCGCGAGCGACTCGATCCATGGCCTGGTCGGGCGGCGCGCCGCGGATCCGGCCGTGCTGGTCGTACTCATCCAGCACGGTGGCATCTCCCTGGCGGAGCCGGAGGGAGGCGGCGCGTTCCCAGGTGGCGGTGAACCGGACGGGTTCGGCAAGCTGGACGTAGCCGAGCCGGCCCGCGAGCAGCATCATGGCGCCGCCGCCCTCGACCGCGGCGAGCTGTTCCTGGTCTCCCGCGAGGATCAGCTTGTAGCCGTTGCGGGCCGCGTACCCGGTGATGGCGGCCAGGTGGGTGATGGAGATCATGGAGCCTTCGTCGGCCACGATGAGCGAGCCTGGCGGGATCTGGCCGCGCCGGATGGCGGTGAGCAGCCGGGTGGTATTGACCGCTTCCCGTATCCCGGCTGCCCGGAGACCGTTGGTGGCGTTCTGGGATGTCGCGGTGCCGAACACCGGTCCGTCCCAGGCTCGGGCGATGGCGGCCAGGACTCTGGTCTTGCCGGTGCCGGCCGGGCCGGTGATCACCTCGACGGTGCGGGGCGAGGTGAGCGCGTGCCACGCGGCGGCGGCCTGGTCCAGACGCAGCCCGGGCGGCGCGGCGTGCCCGCGCGGGTCGTGCGCGTTGCCGTCGAGTTCCGCTTCAACGTGTAGCTATCCCGGTGACACCCACCGCAGCGTTGAGCGCGTCGAGCGCCGAACCCTGCCGGGCCGCGTCGGCTCGGTCGAACGGCCCGGTCCATGCCCACCCCACCTGGTCCCGCCGGTTCCTGGCGTTGCGCCATAGCGAGGTCGCGTTGGTGAGGATGAAGTCGCGGTGTTCGGCGCGCGGGCTGTGCTGGTAGAGCTCGTACAGGTTCCTGATGAAGATGCCCTTGAATTGCGGCTGGTCGCTCTGTTTCCCCGACCAACCCACCCCGACCGACCTCCCGGGCTTCCCCGGCCAACCCACCCCGACCGACCTCCCGGCACGGCCCGCGCCTGGCCGCTCGTCCGGCTCGGCCAGGATGCCCGGCGGCACCGTCAGGTCGCGCAGCGCCGCTGCCGCGATGGCTTCCGCCTGCCCGAGGTAGGCGCCGTCGCCGGTGATCTCGTGCAGCACGGTGAGCCCGCCGATGATAACGCCCTGGTTGTAAGTCCAGGCCGTGCCGCCGTTGTTGGCGCACTCGTCGGTCAGCCCGTCGTTGACCAGGCCGGCTGGGCCGATCAGCCCGCTGGCGCTGAACCACTGCCATTCGCGCAGCGCCCAGTCGAGATAACCGCTGGCGCGGCGGCCGGGATCGGCCGTGCGCTGATGCAGGCAGCCCGCGGTGACCAAGAACAGCTCGTTCGGTATCGCGTTCTTGTAGGTTTTCTCGCGCGTCCACCACAAGCCGCCGCCGCACGTGTCGTCCCAGCCGGCTGCCATCACCGCGAACAGCTTTCTCGCCAGGTCCAGGTACTTCTCCTCGCCCATCAGGTCGAACGCCGCGATCCAGGCCAGCGCCCACCAGCCCACGTCGTCGTAAAATTCGTTGCTGAAGTCCGGGTTGACCCGCTGGGCTCTGCCGAACGTCGTCTCGATGACCGACAGGTATCTGCGCTCGCCGGTTCGCTGGCTGTGCTGGATCAGCGTGGTCAGCACGTTCGCGCAGTTCCACCAGCCCGCGGTCTTCCACAGCCCGGTCCTCGGGTTGTACCAGCGCTGCAGCGCGCTGGCGGCCGCGTCGGCCCAGGCCCGGTACTGCTCCGGCTCCGGCCGCATGGCTACGGGGTCGGACCGGCCGGCTGGTCCGTCGGATGCCCGGCGTTGAAGTGCAGCAGCGCGAGCACGCCGGTGGCCAGCGTGAGCCAGCGGGTCAGCGAATTGCGCGGCAGCAAGGCGAGCGTGACCCACGCTAGCGCGGTGTACCAGGGCAGCGACCATGGGGCCACCAGCACCCAGGCGAAGGTCAGCGCGCAGGTGGCCGCGAGCACGGCGGGCACGTCGGGGGACAGCCGGTTGTACAGGTACCAGGCCAGCGCGAGCAGCAGCGGCGGCCACAGCACGCCGGTCAGCGTCGATGTCGCCGACGGACTCATCAGATGGAAATGGTGGCTGGTCATCTGGACCAGCCGCCAGATCGACGGCGCGATCACCCACCTCGACGCCGGCGGCAGCGGCTTGAGCGCGCCTAGGCCGTAGCTGAAGTAGTACAGCCCGAACGTGACCACCACCGCGACGGCGCCGGTACGGACCAGGCGTACCCAGGCGCGTTCGCGGATCAGCGGCACGGCGATGCCCAGTCCGACGAACGCGGCGCTTATCTTGATCCCGCCGGCCAGGCCGATCACCAGGCCGACCGCGAGGTCATGCCAGACGGTCGCGCCACGGCGTGAGATCAGGATCGCCACGATCCCGGCCAGCGCGACGAAGGTATCGAGGTGGCCGCTCATGACGAATAGATAGATCAGCAGCGGGTTCGCGGCCCAGAGCAGGCCGGCGCGCACCGGGTTGGCCGCCGAGCGCAGCAGCAGGTACCCGACGACGAGGAACGCGATCGCGGTCACGATCATCAGGACCCAGATGGTCAGCCACGGCCTGCTGCCGCCCACGAGCGCCGCGGCCAGGTGCATCCAGGTGGCCACCGGCCCGTAGACCGAGGGGGTCCGCACCCACTGGATGCCGACCAGCGCGGTGTACGGATCGTGGAGACCGCCGGGCAGGTTGGCCGGCAGGTACACGTACGGATTGTGTCCGAGAGCGGCGATGCGCCCGTACGCGGCGTAGCTAGCCACGTCGGATGAGCCGACCGGGGTGATGTTCATCAGCACCGCGATCACCGCCGCCGCGGACCAGAAGACCCGCCGCGGGTCCGGGCGCCAGCCGAGGCTGTTCGCCCACAGCATCCCGGCCAGGCCCAGGCAGCACAGCGTGAGGCCGGCGTTCATGATGAAGTTGGTGAGATAGGAGGAAAGCGCCGGCGCGCCCAGCCGGTGCGCTAGCGAGGTGAGCGGCAGCAGCACCGGCAACGTCGCGCCGCCCGTGGCGGGCGCGGTCGCACACAGCCCGGTGAAGGCGACCAGCCCGAGCCCTATCGCGGACAGCGACATCGCGGGCAGCGGCCGGGCCAGCGGGCTGGACGCGAGCACCCGGATGAGCACGCCCATCATCGCCTCGACCCGCCCGCCGGGTATCGGCGGATCGGCGAGCTTCGGACCCAGTACGGTGGCGTTCTTCGCCAAGGCGGGATCCTGCGCTGTGGTGACCGGGCCCCGGGTCTCGGTCATCACGTCATCCGGGGCGAGCGCGTCCGAATCGTGCCCCGGCTTCCGCAGGCCGCGCTGAGCGCGCAGCCAGCAGCGGCACGGCGGAGCAACATCCGTTCGGCTTCATCGAGGGTGCCAGGCCGCATCGCCTCATCCATACTTATGGCGGTTGTTAAGAAGAGTAGCGCGGTCCCGGCGCCCGCCGGCCGGTTTGACGCCCGGGATCCCCGTGCTGTGCGAGCGCATTACCCTTCCCGCCCTCGCTAGGCTTGCCCTCATCTGATTTGGGGTGACAGGTAACCTGGCACATCGGGTAGCGGGATGGGGTTAGCTGGAGACTATGGGTCCGTGGCCTGGGTCCCGCCTGGCTGGGCCGGCGCTCGCGCTGGCTCGACGTGTCACGCCGGGGATCACCGGACGATGCCGGCGCCTGCCGCGGCGGCATTGGCCGCTGCTCGTCGTGCTGGCGTGTGCCGCCGCACTGCGCGCCGTGGTGCTGCTGGCGTACCGGCCGGCGCTGATCTTTCCCGACAGCGAGCGGTACCTGCAGTACACCCAGCAGTACATTGCCGGGCACTGGTCTCCGGACTGGCTGCGCACTTCCGGCTACTCGCTGCTGCTCATCCCGGCGGTGCTGATCCATAACCTCATCGTGGTTCCGCTCGTGCAGCACCTGCTCGGGCTCGCCACCGCGGTGCTTATCTACGCGGTCCTCATCCACTTCGGCAGCCGGCGCTGGCTCGCCGCGCTGGCGACCATCCCGGTGCTGTTCGATCCGCTCCAACTCGATATCGAGCAGTACATCCTCACCGACGTCAGCGCGACGTTCCTGGTGACTGCCGCGCTGGTCGTGCTGGTGTGGAAGCGCGGCGAAGTGGGCCGGGTGGCGCCCGTGGTCGCCGGGCTGTTGCTTGCCACGGCCACGGACATCAGGCAATCCGACCTGATCGTGATCATCCCGGCGATGGTCTATCTCGTGGCCGCTGTCCGGCCCTGGCGCCGCATCGCGGTGCGGGTGTCGCTGCTTATCGCCGGTTTTCTGCTGCCCGTGGCCGGCTACCTGGGGTGGTTTCAGGTGGCACGCGGCCAGTTCGACTTCGTCAGCTATAACGGCGAGTTCATGTACGGGCGGATCGCGCAGTTCATCGACTGCGCCGGCGTGTCGATGCCGGCGTATGAGCGACACCTGTGCCCGCAGCAACCACCGGCCCAGCGCAACCCGGACTTCTACATGTGGGCACCGCAGTCGCCCCAGGTGACCCTCAAGGCGCCGCCCGGGATGAGCAAAGACGACATCATTATCGACTTCGACCGGCGGATCATCGAACACCAGCCGCTGACCTACCTCAAGGTGATGGCCGGCGACGTCCTCTACAGCTTCTCCCCCGTCCGCGGCGCCGGGCCCGAGCAGTACCCGATCTGGTACCACGAGTTCCACCCGTACTACCCGGTCTACGTAGGCGCGATCGCCACCCTGCGGACGGCCGGTCACACCGGTCCGACCATCGAACCCGCGCTCGCCGATTTCCTGTCTGGTTACGGCCGGTACGTCTACGTGCCGGGCCCGCTGCTCGCCGCCGGCCTCGCCCTCGGCCTGGCCGGAATGGCGGGTATCGGCCGGGCGCGACGCAGCGGGCTGCGCGCGCCCTGCCTGCTGTTCACGCTCGGCACTATCGCCGCAGTCGAGCCCCCGTTCGTCATCGCCACCTTCGACTGGCGGTACGAGCTGCCGCAACTCTCGCTTATCCCGATCGCCGCGGTTCTCGGCGTCACGGCCCTGGTCGGCTGGCGCCGTGCCGCGGCCGCTTGTCAAGCCGGGAGTGCAGCCAGAGGAGGCAGGCTAGCGCCAGCGCCCAGATCGGGCTGAGCAGCAACAACAGACCCAGCACCGCCAGCGGACTTTCGCCGCCGCTGCCGATCGAGGCGACCGTGGCCATGCCTGCCACGAGGATCGCGTACATGCCCGCCTTGGCGGCGTTGCTCTCCCTCAGCCGGGCCATGCCCCGGCCTGGCCCGGTCGGGCGGCCGCCCGCGGCCAGTCCGGCCGGGATATCGTCGGTGAGCCCGGCCAGCTCCGCGTAGGTCAGCGGGGCGAGCGCCCGGCCTACCCGCTCGTCGAGCTCGTCTTTGGTCAGCCGGCCCTGGACGAACGCGGCCTTGAGCGCGTCGATCGCCTGCTCGCGGTCGGTGCGTGCCGACCGCAAGCGGCCGTAGCCATAGCCGTCCGGAGCTGCCGCGGTCTGGTCTCCCGGTCCTGTCGCCACGGGTGCCTCCCCGCCAGAGAAATGCCAGTAAAAGCCTAACCTGGCCGCTCGTCAGGCGATACCTCCCGACCGGCGTGACCCCCTCGGCCGCATCCTCTCGTCTCCTCGCAAGACCTGCCTATTGACAAAAATCGTACATGTATTTCATACTAACTGAAGTCCGATACTGAGATCTGAGCAAAGATACGAGTCAGGTAGCGCGGCCGCCGATCGCGGCCGTAAGCAACCGGTAATCTCCTACAGGGCGATCGACGACTGCCGATGGTAGGTTTTCCCAGGTCAAACCCTCGAAATGGCATCCCCGCCGGGTTGACGGTCAGTCCGGCAGGCGCGGTGCGCGTTCCGTTCGCGCGGCGCACGCACCGGGTCCAGCCTGATCGGCGATCCTCGGCTGGATACGTCATGACCTGTGGTGATGGTGCCACCCGGCGCTGTTGCCCAGTGTGTGCCGCCGTTGCCGGCCGGAGCGGGCCCGGCGGCCGCCTGAATGAACACAGTCCGAACTCAGCTGAACCCTCTGCGTGGCTGCCACGTATCAGGGTTGCTGGTCGTTTTGTCCGCGCGGATGTTCCGGTGATCGGCTGTATCCGGTTCCGCACCGAGACTTCTTGGCGCACAATGGACCGCGAGGCCAGCACGAAAGGGACGGCTGCCCCGGGCTTGACCGGGGCGGGAACGTGCGGAGGTGTGATGGTTCGCGGGCCGAAATCCGGTAACGGAACGCGGTCGCCTGTGTACTATCTCGACCCGGCGGAGCTGGTCTCGCCGCGTCCGCGGGCTCGGGCGCTGGACAGCGAGCTGGATCCGCTGGCTGCGGGCATACAGGCCGATGGGTCGCTGGCGGCCCGCCCGGGGATCGGCGGCAGCTGGCGGGGCGCGGGCGGCAGGTGGCTGCTCTGGCCGCTGCGGGTCGTACTCTGGACCGCTCTGCTGGTCGTAGCGTTCCGTGGCATCACCGCGATCATCGTCAACTCCTCCCCGGCCCCGGCGGGCGGGACCGGCGCGGGCACCGCCACCGGGGAGTTCCCGGTTTCCCTGGCCGAGGCCTACGCCACCGAGTTCGGCCGGGTCTATCTCGGGTTCAGCCCGCAGAGCCTGGGCCAGCGAGAGCAGGCTCTCGCGGCCTTCGTGCCGCCCGCCGTCTCGGCCGCCAACCCGAGCCTGGGCTGGAACGGCGCGGGCCAGCTCAACCTGCAGTCTTTGCAGGTCGCCGGCATCAGGGTGCAGGATCCGCAGCACGCCGTGGTGACGTTGCTCGCCCTGCTCAGCGGCCAGCTCATGGAGCTGGGCGTGCCGGTCGCCGCCACCGGCAACGGGCTGGTGGTCACCGGAGAGCCCGCCTGGCTGCCCGCACCGCCGCGGATTTCGCCCCGGCCGGCCCCGGGCGGTTCTGACCGGGTGGCCCAAAGCCAGCTCATGAATGAGCTGCCGGCCTTTTTCCAGGCCTACGCCAGTGGTGATAGCGCCGCGCTGAACAGGTTCGCCGTCCATGGCACGTCAGTGGCCGGGCTTGGCGGCGCGGTGACCTTTGACTCGATCAGCGCGCTTCACGTCCCGCCCGGCGGCGCCACTCGGCAGATAACGGTGACCGTGATCTGGCAGGTCCCCCAGCAGCCAGGACCGGCTGCGGGAAATCTAGGGATGACATCGAAACTAGAGATGACATATGGTATGTCGGTTGTCGACCTTCAAAGCGGCAAATGGTATGTAAAAGAGATTGGAGCGTCGTCCGAGGCGGTGGGTGCCCGATGACCAGGACAGGGCCAGCTGACGTCGCCATGTCCGCATGCGCTCATACCACAGCGAGCCGACCGGTTCCGGCTCGGCCTGGCTTCTGCGAACTGGTCTCCGTCTGGCCCGCCTCCGGCGCACCGACCGTCGTCCGGGCTGTGTTCCCCGGGTCGGCCTCCCTCAAACCTGCCTCCCGCCGCCCTCAGCCGGACCTCCACCCGCCTCCCAGCCCCCCTCGATGCGGCCCCATCGGCCCGCCCTGGCGCCGGGTCGGTCGCGGCTGCCGTGCCCGCGGTCGCCCGCGGTCGGGTATCCGCTTTACTTGTACCTGCTCGAGTGGCCTGCAGCAGCACTACCTGGAAGTTCAATTGCTCCCGGAAGGGACATGTTATGCATACTGATCTCGCCGCCGCGATGGCTCCAGTGGCCTTGAGCACGCAGGGTCTCGTCACCTACCTGCAGGGCCTGTTCGGGCCCTTGTTCCTTGGTATCGTCGGCATCGTAGCGATCTTCTTCCTCTTCACCCGCGAGATCACCCGATTCGTGCAGTTCATCGTGCTTGCCGTCGCCATTGCGGTCATCTTTTACACGCCAGGCATCGTGCATACGCTTGCCACTGGCATAGCGAACGCGCTCGGAGTCCACTGATCCC
>Ga0070699_100001238_pt1 | contig 23538 bp, 25 predicted proteins | sample KBSK1503metaG_FD_65473 | JGI IMG/M metagenome (GOLD analysis project Ga0070699, IMG submission 65473) | Corn, switchgrass and miscanthus rhizosphere microbial communities from Kellogg Biological Station, Michigan, USA - KBS K1-50-3 metaG | ecosystem: Host-associated > Plants > Roots >...
GCCGGCGTCTGCCGGACCGACCTGCACATCATCGAGGGGCAGTGGGACGCCGCCATGGGCACCCCGCTGCCCTACATCCTCGGCCACGAGAACGCGGGCTGGGTGCACGAGATCGGCTCCGCGGTCACCAACGTGGCCGTCGGCGACACGGTGATCCTGCACCCCACCCCTACCGACGGCCTGTGCCACGCCTGCCGGGCCGGCGACGACATGCACTGCGAGAACGCCTCATTCCCCGGGCTGTCCAGGGACGGCGGCATGGCCGAGTACCTGCTGACCTCGGCGCGGGCGTGCATCAAGCTGAACCCATCGACGCAGCCCAAGGATGTCGCGGCCCTCGCTGACGCCGGCATCACCGCTTACCACGCGGTCCGCAAGGCCATCCCGCTGCTCTATCCCGGCACCACCTGCGTGGTGATCGGCGCCGGCGGCCTCGGCCATATCGGCATCCAGTGCCTGGCCACGCTGACCGCGACGAACATCATCGTGGTGGACCGTAACCCTGACGCGCTCAAGCTGGCGTCGGACCTGGGCGCCGCGCACACCGTGGTGGGCGACGGCTCGCAGGTCGACGCGGTGAAGGACCTGACCGGCGGCCAGGGCGCGCACGTGGTGCTCGACTTCGTAGCCGAGCAGGGCGCCGAGATGGACGGCTGGAACATGACCCGGCGGGCCGGCTCGTACTACGTCATCGGCTACGGCGGCACCCTGACCATCCCGACCCTGGACATCATCTCCACCGAGCGCAACATCATCGGGAACATCGTCGGCACCTACAACGACCTGGTCGAGCTGATGGCGCTGGCCCAGGGCGGCAAGGTCGCGCTGCACACCAAGACCTACCCGCTCGACGCCGCGCCCGACGCGTTCGCCGACCTCGACGCCGGCCGGGTCCGCGGCCGCGCCATCCTCGTCCCTTAGGAGCCTTACATGGCCAAAGAACTGCGCTTCGGCGCTGATGCTCGCGGCCTGCTGCTGGCTGGCGTGGACCAGCTGGCCGAAGCGGTCAAATCGACTCTCGGCCCCAAGGGGCGCAACGTCATCCTGGAGAAGATCACCGGCTCGCCGGTGGTTACCAACGACGGCGTCACGATCGCGCGGGAAATTCACTTGAAGAACCAGTTCGAGAACATGGGCGCGCAGCTGGTCAAGGAAGCCGCCATCAAGACCAACGACATCGTGGGCGACGGCACCACCACGGCCACGGTGCTCGCCCAGGCGATCATCAGGGCGGGCATGGAAGCCATCGGAAAGGGGGGCAACCCGGTGCTGGTCAAGCGGGGCGTCGACCTGGCCGTCGGCCGCCTGGTCGAGTACCTGCAAAGCGTCGCGCACCCGGTGAAAACAGAGGAGGACTACGCCCGGGTCGCCGCGATCTCCGCCAACGACGACGACGCGGTGGGCAGCGTGATCGCCAAGGCGCTGTACACCGTCGGCGACGGAGGCATCGTCACCGTGGAAGAGACGCCAACGCCCGGCATGAACGTCGACTTCGTCGAGGGTTTCCACTTCGACAACGGCTACCTCTCCCCCTACATGGTGACCAATCCGGCCGCTCTGGAAGCCGTCGTCGAAGATCCATACATCCTGCTGTGCAGCGAGAAGATCAGCAAGGTCCAGCAGCTGATGCCGCTGCTCGACAAGATCATGAAGGCGCCGCGCCCGCTGGTCATCATCGCCGAGACCGTCGAGGGCACGGCGCTGTCCATGCTGGTGCACAACCACGTGAACGGGATCTTCCAGTGCGTGGCCGTGCGGGCGCCCGGGTTCGGCGACCGCAGGCTGCACAAGCTGGAGGACATCGCCGCGCTGACCGGTGGCGCGGTGTACAGCAAGCACTCGGGATTCACCCTGGAAACGATGACCGCGCAGCAGCTGGGGCGGGCTCGGCAGGTGCGGGTCACGGCCGACAACACCACGATCATCGGCGGCGGCGGCGCCAAGGAGGCGGTGGAGTTCCGGCTGACTCAGATGCGCTCTGAGCTGGAGCGGGCCACCTTCGGGGTCGATGAGGACGTGCTGAACGAGCGGATCGGCGCCCTGTCCGGCAAGGTCGCGGTGATCAGGGTGGGTGCCGCGACTCCGGCCGAGCTGAAGGAACTGCAGCACCGGGTCGAGGACGCGCTGTCCGCGACCAGGGCCGCCATGGCCGAGGGCATCGTCGCGGGCGGCGGCGCTGCGCTGCTGCACGCCGAGGGCATCCTCGACAACGTGGACGTCACCGGCGACTATGCGATCGGCGTGGAGATCGTCCGGCAGGCGCTGGGCGAGCCCGCCTATTTCATCGCGGCCAACGCCGGGTACCAGGCGGCGGAGATCGTCGCCCAGACCAGGTCGATGGGACTGGATGACGGCTTCGACGCCCTGGAGGGCCGGCATGGGAACATGGTCGAGATGGGCATCATCGACCCGCTCCGCGTGGTCCGCTCGGCGCTGCAGAACGGCGCGTCCGTGGCCGGCCTGCTGCTCACGACCAACACCCTGGTCGCCGAGGAGCAGACGCCGTGGGGCGGCAGCGCGGCGCTGATGACCGAGTTCGGCTCACTGGACGAGGGCATACAGCAGCCGTCCCCTGACTCGAGTACGCCGCAGTCGCTCGGGCTCGGCCCGTCCGTCGGCTGAGGGGCCGGCTGATTATCGTTGGCTGACACGATCCCGCTCGACCGCCAGGTGACGCTGGGCGAGGACGCCCTACCGGGCGAGGCCCGCGTCATCGAGGCGGCCGAGCGGGCGCTGACCGGTGAAAGGCGCGGGGTCCGGGCGGTGCTGCCGTTTCTGGGCCCCGCGTTCATCGCCGCGGTAGCGTACGTCGACCCGGGCAACTTCGCCACCAACATGGCGGGCGGTTCGCAGTTCGGCTACACGCTGCTCTGGGTGGTGCTGGCGGCCAACCTGATGGCCATGCTCATCCAGTCGCTGAGCGCCAAGCTGGGCATCGCCAGCGGCCGCAGCCTGCCCGAGGTCTGCCGCGACCGGCTCCCTTTCCGCACCGTGGTGCTGCTGTGGCTGCAGGCCGAGGCGGTCGCCATGGCGACCGACCTGGCCGAGTTCGTCGGCGCGGCCCTCGGCCTGCACATGGTCTTCGGGCTGTCCATGTGGGTCTCCGCGCTGCTGACCGGCGTGGCCGCGTTCATCATCCTGGGCTTGCAGGTCTGGGGGTTCCGCCGCCTCGAGGCGGCGATCACCGGCTTCGTGGCGGTGATCGTGTTCGCGTTCGTCCTCAACCTGCTGCGGAGCCACCCGTCGACGGCCGGGGTGGTGCACGGCATGTTCGTCCCGCAGTTCGCCGGGAGCCAGTCGGTCCTGCTCGCGGTCAGCATCATCGGCGCCACCGTGATGCCGCACGTGATCTACCTGCACTCCTCGCTGACCCAGAAGCGGCTCGTCGGCGCCAACCCGGGGGCCAAGCGCAAGATCTTCCGGTACGAGATCATCGACATCACGATCGCGATGGGACTCGCCGGGATCATCAACCTGGCCATGCTGGCCACGGCGGCCGCGGTGTTCCACTCGCGCGGGCTCTTCGGCGTGGGCGATGACCTGGAGCAGGTCTTCGCGGGCCTGAACCAGTACCTGGGCGGGCACAGCGGGCTGATCTTCGGGGTCGCCCTGCTCGCGTCCGGGCTCGCCTCCTCCTGCGTCGGCACCCTGTCCGGCCAGGTGGTCATGCAGGGCTTCCTGCACCGGCAGATCCCGGTCTTCGCCCGCCGCGCCATCACCATGATCCCGGCCCTGATCGTGATCGGGGTCGGCTTCGACCCGTCCAAGGCCCTGGTCCTGAGCCAGGTCTTCCTGTCCTTCGGCATCCCGTTCGCGCTGGTCCCGCTGCTGTTCTTCACCAGCAGCCGCAAGCTGATGGGGGAACTGGTGAACCGGCGGCTGGTGGTGGTGGCCGCGGGTCTTGTCACGGCCCTGATCATCGGGCTGAACGTGTACCTGCTGGCCTCGGCGTGAACCCGGCCCGTTCGGGATCCTTGGCGTAACCTGCTGCTGTGAGTCCGATTTCACGCGGCTTCCGCCGCAAGCGCGAGGCGGCCCCGGCCGGCCGGGTCCCGCCTGGGCAGTACGTCACCAAAGACTTCCCGGTCCTCTCGGCCGGCCCGACGCCGCACACGCCGCTGTCGGAGTGGTCGTTCTCGATCGCTGGCGGCCGCGAGCCGAAGATGTGGACCTGGGAGCAGTTCCGCTCGCTGCCCTCAGAGAATCTGACCACCGACATCCACTGCGTGACCCGCTGGTCCAAGCTGGACACCACCTGGCAGGGCGTGTCGCTCGACGTGCTGCTGGCGGCGGTGGAGTACGACGCTCGCTATGTGCTGGCCTTCAGCGACGGCGGCTACACCACCAACCTGCCGGTGGCCGACCTGCTCGGCGGGAAGGCCTGGGTGGCGTTTGAGTACGGAGGCGGCCCGCTCGGGGCCGAGCACGGCGGGCCGGCCCGGCTGCTGGTCCCGCACCTGTACTTCTGGAAGAGCGCCAAGTGGGTGCGCGGGCTGCGGCTCCGCGACACCGATGAGCCCGGCTTCTGGGAGAACTACGGCTACCACATGTACGGAGACCCATGGCGGGAACAGCGGTACGCGGGCGACTGACCTGGCAGACCGCCACGGTCGGCCTGGTCACCGACGAGACGCCCAAGGTCCGCACGCTGCGGCTCGAGGTGCCGGACTGGCCCGGGCACGAGGCCGGTCAGCATGTGGACATCCGGCTGACCGCCGACGACGGTTATCAGGCCGAACGGGCCTACTCCATCGCCTCGGCACCGGGTGAGCCGCTGGCCATCACGGTGGAGCGTCTTGACGACGGCGAGGTCTCCCCGTACCTGACCCAGGAGGCGCAGCCCGGGGACCAGTTCGAGGTGCGCGGGCCGATCGGCGGCTACTTCGTCTGGGAGGCCGGTACCGGCGGGCCACTGCTGCTGGCGGCGGGCGGTTCGGGCGTCGTGCCGCTGCGGGCCATCCTGCGATACCGGTCCCTTGCGGGGAGTTCCGCGCCGGTCCGGCTGCTGTACTCCTCGCGCAGCTGGGAAGACGTGATCTACTCCAGCGAGCTCGACCTCCCCGCGGACGGCGTCAAGGTGATCCATACGCTGACCAGATCCCAGCCGCCGATGTGGCACGGTTACGCCCGGCGGGTCGATATCCGGATGCTGGCCGAGGTGGCCTGGCCGACCGCGGAGCGGCCGCTGGCCTACGTTTGCGGGCCGACGAGCTTCGTGGAGTCGGTAGCGACTGGCCTGGTCGGGCTGGGGTACCCGGCGGGGCGGGTCAAGACCGAACGGTTCGGAGCGACGGGACAGTGACTTATGGATGACGTGGCTGTGGATGACGCTACCTTGGACGGCAACGCGATCGGCGGGCTGCTGGCCTCCGTGTTCGGCACCGAGATGACCACCGCGACCGGCACCTGCGGGAGCTGCGGCGCGGTCACCCTGGTGGCCGAGCTCGCGGTGTACCTGTCCCGGATCGGCACCGTGGTCCGCTGCCGCTCGTGCTACAGCGTGCTGATGGTGTTCACGGAGATCCGCGGGGTCACCTGCGTGGACCTGATGGGCCTGGCCAGCATGAGCTGATGCGGCCGCCGGGCCCGTCAGGCCGAACTCACCGAGGGCGGATGCAGCGACGATGTGGCCATCGCCGTGGAGATCGACTCGTGCGACCTGGTACCCATCCTGGCCGACGGCGCCTTCACCGCCGCCAGCGGCCGACGGCGCCTTCACCGCCGCCAGCGGCCGACGGCGCCTTCACCGCCGCCAGCGGCCGGCAGGGCCCTGCTGCTGACTGAGATGGCGATGCTTCGTCAGTTTTGGTCGTCATGGCAGCACAAACTGACGAAGAATCGCGGGTGGCTCCCGCGCCAGCCAGCCGGAGGCCGACGCCACGGCTCCGCTGGGATACGGGCGAGGAGTGTGATACCCGAGCGCGCTATGAGGCGTGACACCCGGAAAAGATCGTGGTGGATTCGGGCTTCGTGGTTGTTTTGGTGCACTATAGACCCCCTAATCCACCATCAAGCCCGAATCAACCACGTTAAAATTTGCAGTTGGTCGAATAAGTATACGTAGCCTGTGGCGGAGGTGCGTAGTGTGACCGGTGAGGTGTGCCTGGCCGGGAACGGCGGCAACCCGCAGCCGGACGGCGTGATCCTCGGCGCCGGGACGCAGCTGATCACGCCGGGCGCGGCCCCCGGCACGCCCACCCCGGCCGGCAGCTTCAGCATCACCGAGCTGGGCGACAAGGCGGACAAGATCGGCAAGGACGACAACTTCCGCGGCCTGACCATCTTCAACAACGTGCTCTACTACACCAAGGGCAGCGGCGGTAACGGCGTCAACACGGTGTACTTCCTGGACACGACGGGCAAGGCGTGCCCGAACGGGACCGGCCTGCCGGCCGCCGGGGCGCCGCTGCCGAGCTCGCCGCTGGCCTACAACCCGGCGGACCTGCAGACGACGGGGCTGCCCAGCAACATGTGCATCCTGAAGGGCCTCAACACCACGCTGGCCAAGACGACGACGAACGTGTTCCCGTTCGGCCTGTGGTTCGCGAACCCGGACACGCTGTACGTGGCAGACGAGGGCAACGGCGCAACGACTTTCTCCGGGACCTTCTCCGGCGGGACGTACACCGCGGCCGCCGCGCAGACCACGGCCGGCCTGCAGAAGTGGGTCTTCGACGGGACGCAGTGGAAGCTGGCCTACACGCTGCAGGCGGGCCTGGGCCTGGGCCAGCTGTACACCGTCCGCGGCTACCCCACGGGAACCAATGCCGCCACCGGGCTGCCGTGGGCGCCGGCCACCGACGGGCTGCGCAACGTCACCGGCCGGGTGAACCGGGACGGCACGGCGACGATCTGGGCCGTCACCTCGACCGTGAGCGGCAGCGGGGACCAGGGCGCGGACCCCAACAAGCTGGTGGAGATCACCGACCCGCTGGCCGCGACCGCCCCGGCGGCCGGGGAGGGCTTCCGCACCGTGCGCGCGGCCAGGTTCGCCGAGGTGGTCCGCGGGGTCTCGTTCACCCCGGAGCGGTAGCGCTGGCACGATAGGCGGCATGGAACACACCAAGCTGTCCAGGGCCGACGCGTCGGAGGCCGTCACCGGCCTCGGCTGGCGGTACGTCCTGGGCGAGTTCAGGACCGAGGTGCTGACCGGGTCGCTGCCGCTGGCGGCCGACGTGGCCGGGCGGGCGGCGGCGCTGCCCGACGTCGACGGCCACCTGCGGATGGACATCCGCGCCGACCGGCTGCTCCTGTCGCTGCAGACCGCTGAGATGGCCTGGGTGACGACACGCGACGCGGAGCTGGCGCGCCAGCTCTCGGCCCTGGCGGAGGAGTTCCGGCTGACCACGCAGCCCGGCGACCGGACGCGGACGGTGCAGGTGCTGGAGATCGGCATCGACGCGCTGGACATCCCCGGCATCAGGCCGTTCTGGAAGGCGGTGCTCGGCTACGTGGACGAGTCCGAGGACTGGAACGGCCTGATCGACCCGCTCGGCCAGGGGCCGGCCGTCTGGTTCCAGCAGATGGACGCGCCGCGGCCGCAGCGCAACCGGATCCACCTCGACGTCTCGGTGCCGCACGACGAGGCGCCCCGGCGCATCGAGGCCACCGTGGCGGCCGGCGGCACGGTACTGTCCGACGCCGAGGCGCCCGCGTTCTGGGTACTGGCCGACCCCGAGGGCAACGAGGCCTGCATCACCACCTGGCAGGGCCGCGACTAGGGCTTCGGGTCCTGCTGGACCTCGGACCAGAGGGCGCGGTAGGCGCGGGCGGCGGCGCTGTTGGGGGCGAAGGCGGTGATCGGGGCCCGCTCCACGGACATGCGCTCGATCATGGAGAGCGCGGGGATGGCGGCGGCAGCCACCCCGGACCGTTCGGTAGTCAGGTTCTTCGTGATCTGGAGGTGCAGCTTCTTGCGGCGATCGACCATCGAGAAGAACGCCCATACTTGCGGACGGCGGCCGGTGAAGCCGGCCACGAACTCGGTGAGCTGGTCCAGGGTGCGGACCGACAGCGTGGTGGGGATCAGCGGCACCAGCAGCACATCGGCGGCGTGCATGACGTTCTCCGAGACCAGCGAGATGCTTGGCGGGCAGTCAAGGAACACGTGGTCGTACTCGGCGGCCAGCGGCCTGAGCAGCTGCGCGAGCTTGCGGGTGGACTTCTTGTCGGCCCCGGCCGCGCCGAGGAGCAGGTCCATGTTGCGGTAGGTGAAGTCGGCGGGGAGCAGGTCCAGGTGGTCGAAGTCGGTGCCCTTGATCGCGTCGTCGAGGGCCTTGGTGCCGCGGATGAGCGCCTTGCCGCCGCCCTTGACCCGCGGCTTGATCCGGAACAGGAAGCTGGCCGCGCCCTGCGGGTCCAGATCCCAGAGCAGGGTCCGGCAGCCGTCGGCGGCAGACAGGTAGGCCAGGTTGACGGCCGCGGTCGTCTTGCCGACGCCGCCCTTGATGTTGTAGGTGGCGAAGATCTTCACGAGCGGCCCTCGAGCAGGACGCGGACGCGCTCGCGGCCTGCCGGGCCGGCGAACCTGGCGAACCTGGCGGCGAACTCCGCGCGGGCTTCGGCCTGGCTGAGCGCCAGTTTTGCGGCGATTTCACCCATGGCCAGCAGCGTAGCGGCCGGCGCCGCGCGTTCGGCCATCATCGCGTCAGCCAGGTCGCCGATCTCGTGGCGCTGCACCTCGCTGTCCTGGAACTCGCCGAGGCAGTCCTGGAGCTGTTTGAGGTCGGAGAGGACCTTCCGGTAGGCCACCTGGTCGTGCAGCGGCGCAAAGAACTCCAGCAGGTAGCGCAGCTCCTTGGCCCGCTTGCGCAGGTCGTGCAGGGATTCCGGGGGCGAGTCCAAGGTGATCGCGGCGCCTTGCGCGGCGATCCGCCGGAACGAGCGCCCGGTCGTGGACAGGGCCAGCGCGGCCGCGGTGGGACGCCGCCGCCGGGGGCCGTCGACGTCGCGGATCTCGAGCAGCGCCTTGCGCCAGTCGTCGGTGATGGCGCGGAACCGCGGCCCGCGCAGCGCCGCGGCCAGCCGCCGGAACTCGCGAGCGCGCCTGAAGGCCAGGAAGGCGCGCAGCGGTTCCAGGTCGGCCGGGGATGCGGCAACCAGTTGTCCGGTCAGCGCGTCGAAGCCGAGCAGCTGGACGTCCAGGTCCCTGAGCGGCGTGGTCATGTCGCCGAGCCACTTGAACTCGGCCTTGAAGTGTTCGGCCAGGCCGGCGGGCAGAACGCCGCCGAGGAGCTTGATCGCCGACCGGGTGCGGCGGACCGCGACCCGCAGGTCGTGCAGGAACTCGGTGTCGATGTCGCGGAGTACCCCCGGGACGTTCAGCTCCAGCGTGTCGAGCAGGCGCAGCAGCAGCCGGGCCACGGCGACCGGAGCGGGCATGGTGGCGGTGATCTCCGCTTCCACGCCGCTGGTGTAGTCGGCGGGATGGCGGCCGAGCGCGGTCAGCGCCGCGATGAACCTGCTCTGGCTGGCGTGCGCGATGCCGGGCACGCCGGCCAGCAGGTCCGCTGCCTTGCGTGCCTGGCCGGGGTAGCCGCGGACCTCGGCCACACTCAGCCGCGGCGGGAGCTCGGCGGTGGTGTCGGCCGCTGTGTTTCCGGTGGGCGCGGTGACCGTGACGTGGTCCATGACCAGCCGGGCCACGGTCTTGCCGTCGGCGTTGAGCAGCCTGGTGACGGTGACCGTGCTGACCGCCTTGACGATGGGCAGCAGCGCGCGCGGGCTGGTCAGCACCAGGATCCGGTCCCGGACCGGGCCGGGCGGCAGGTCCTCGGCCAGGCCAGGGCGTCTCGGCCAGCGGGTCACCGGCTGTTCGGCCTGCGGCGTGCCGTCTGCCTTGCTCAGCACCAGCCGGCCGCCCCGTCTGGCCTGCTCGAACTGGAGGGTCAGGCCGGCCTTGTACAGCCGCCAGTCGAAGGTGTCCAGCCAGGTCCAGCGGTGCGTGCCGCTGCCGGCCGCACCGGGTTCCTGCCGTACCGCGAACGTCTGCGACAGCGCGCTTGACACCGCGTCGAGGGGGGAGTCCTCCCCCGTCGGCGTGTCAGCGACGAAGTCCCGCAGGCTAGCCGCTGTCACCTGGCGCCTCCTTCAGGCAATGCTATCGCCCGCCCCCAGAAACATCTGTATACCTTTCCTTTCGGGTTTTTAGCGAATCGTTACCCGGCTGGCCAGCTGACTCCGGTAGTGGCGAGGATGTCCGCCGGGCGCGGCATGCCGGCCTGGGCGCCAGGCCTGGTGGCGGCGGTGGCGCCCGCGGCCGCGGCCGCCCGGACCGCTTCGGCCGCCGGGATGCCCGCGGCCAGGGCGACGGCGAGCGCGCCGACGAACGTGTCCCCCGCCCCCACCGTGTCCACCGCGTCGACCCGGAAGGCGCCGATGGTGCCGGTCGCATCGGGGCCCGCGAGGGCGGCGCCGTGCGCGCCCGCGGTGACCACGGCGTGCCGCGCGCCCGCGGCGAGGAGGGCGGCGGCGGCCTCGCCCGCTTCGGCCAGGCCGCGCACCGGGCGGCCGAGCACGGCACCGGCCTCGGTCTCGTTCACCACCAGCCAGTCCACGCCGGCCGCGACGATGGCGGCGGCGTCCGGCGGAGCGGGCGCCAGGTTGAGGATGGTACGTCCCGGTTCCGCTTGGCGCAGGGCCGCCTTGATCGCGGGCACCGGGATCTCGGCGCAGATGACCAGGACGCCGTCACCGTGGCCGGCGGCCGCTGTGACCTGATCCTCACCGACCTCGTGGTTGGCGCCGGGGGCGACCGTGATGATGTTCTCGCCCGCGTGGTCGACCGAGATCATGGCCAGCCCGGTCGGGGCGTTCGCCGTGACGTGAACGTCCTGGTGGTCCACGCCCTCCTCGCGCAGGGCGGCCAGCAGCCGGCGGCCGAAGTCGTCGCCGCCGACGCAGCCCGCCATGCGCACGTCGGCGCCGAGCCTCGCCGCCGCCACCGCCTGGTTGGCGCCCTTCCCGCCGGGCGTGAACCGGGCCGCCGAGCCGAGCACGGTCGCGCCGGGTTCGGGCAGCCGGGGCACGGTGACGGAGATATCCATGTTCAGGCTGCCCAGCACGGTGACCCGCGGACGCTTTCGCATGCCCGCACGTTAGCGCGGCAGACGCCGGCGCGGCAGAGCCGGCCAGCGACGAGCGCACTGGCCCGGAGGCCGGCCGGGAAATTGGCCCGGGAATTTGGCCCTGCCGCCGGGCGGCGTGGCCTTCTAAACTCGGCATGTGCCTCGTCAGTTCCGCCAGGTAGATGTCTTCACCGATACCCCGTACCTGGGCAACCCGGTCGCGGTCGTGCTCGGCGCCGACGGCCTATCCGGCGATCAGATGCAGCTGTTCGCGCGCTGGACGAACCTGTCGGAGACCTCGTTCGTGCTGGCGCCGCGGGCCAGCGGGGCCGACTACCAGGTCCGGATCTTCACGCCGGCGCGGGAGCTGCCGTTCGCCGGGCATCCCACGCTGGGCACCTGCCACGCCTGGCTGGAGGCCGGCGGCCGCCCGGCCGACCCGGGCGCCATCGTGCAGGAATGCGAGGCCGGCCTGATCACGGTGCGGCGTGTTCCCGGGGGTGACGCCGGGCTGGCGTTCGCGGCGCCGCCGCAGGTGCGCAGCGGGCCGGTGGAGGAGGAGGTGGCCGAGCAGGTGGCGCGGACGCTGGACCTCGCCCGGTCCGACATCGTCGACATCGCCTGGGCCGACAACGGCCCCGGCTGGGTCGCCGTGCTGCTCGCCAGCGCCGAGGCGGTACTCGCGGTCCGGCGCCCGGCCGCGCTGGACCTGGACATCGGCGTGGCCGGTCCCTACCCGGACGGCTCCCCCGAGGCGATCGAGGTGCGCGCGTTCAGCCCGAAGATCACCTCGATCGAGGACCCGGTCACGGGCAGCCTGAACGCCTCGCTCGGGCAGTGGCTGCTGGCGGGCGGCCGGGTCGCCGCGCCGTACGTGGCCAGCCAGGGTACCGCGATGGGCCGCCGCGGCCGGGTACACGTATCGCACGACGCCGACGGCCAGGTGTGGGTCGGCGGCGGCACGGTCACCTGCGTCAGCGGCACCGTGGAGCTGTAAGGCCCGAGGTGTATTTTCGCGCGGCAGCCTGGCTCTGACCCGGCAAGAGGGCGCCTGCCGATGGCGTCCTGTCACGACGATGAGGGGCGAGGGTGGCGCCGTTCAACCCGGGTCCGAGCCTGGTCGTCACATCTGACACCGGCCTGGAACGGCAGATAGCTATACCGTTCAACGGCATCGTGCTCGGCCGGGACGCTCGGCTCGGGCCGCCGTTCAGCACGGACGAATTCGTTTCGCGGAGCCATGTCTGGGTCCGGCGCCACGGCGACGGGGTAGAGGTCACCGACCTCGGCTCGGCGAACGGCACGTATGTCAACGGCACGCGGGTGCGCGCGCCAACGCGCATGCAGGACAGCGACATGCTTCGCATCGGGCGGGTCCAGCTGAAGCTGGCCTGGCCGGGACAACGGGACAGGGCCATGGCCACCCTGGAGAGGCCAGCGCCGCGCCTGTGATTTCCCCCGCAGCACAGCGACGAGGGACGGTGGCTGGGCGTGGAACCCGGTCCGTTCGGGAAATCAGCCGTGCCCGGCGGCGCGCCACCTGCTGCCGAGCGAGCCGCCGATGTTCCCCTTGCCGATCACCGCGATCCTCATGCCGCGCTGCAACCGATGTGACCGCGGTCTCATTCCCGGTCCGGGTCCTTGGCTTCGTCCTTTGCCTGGCGGGTGCCCCGGCGTCGCGCGGGGGCGGACACCGGGGCCAGCGGCAGCCGGGACGGGGGCTTGACCTCGGCCAGCCGCAGGTACGTCACCAGCCGCTGACCGCCGCGGGTGGCCAGGCTGGCCAGCACGTTCTGCAGTTCGGCCACGTCGCGGGCGACCACCGTGAGCAGGTAGTCGGTCTCGCCGGCCACGTTGTCCGCCGCGATGATCTGCGGCAGGGACCTGATCATGTCGTCGAACACGCGACTGGACCGCGGGTCGTGCCGGGCCAGCATGGCCGTGACGTACACCTGCAGCGGGAAGCCCGCGGCGGCCGGATCGACGTCGGCGCGGATTACCCGGATGACGCCCGACTCCTTCAGCCGCCGCACCCGGTGCAGGGTCGCGGCCGGCGAGAGCCCGGCCAGCCGGGCGAGTTCGACGTTGGTGCGGTCCGCGTCTTCCTGCAGTGCGGTCAGCAGTTGTACATCAACTTCGTCAAGTGAAACGCTCACAGCACCAAATTATATATCGTAAATAGCGTCTAGCGACGAATACTGTACGGCTGTTGGTGAATATGGATACATGAACACCAACCGCCGACACGCCGTGGCAGCCCTCATTGCGGCCGGGCTGCTTTGGGGCACCACCGTGCCGCTGTCCAAGCTGGCCCTGCAGTGGCTGTCGCCGGGCTGGCTCACCGTCGTGCGCTTCGGCCTGGCCGCCGCGGTCCTGCTGGCCGTGGCCCGTGCAAGGGGGGTCCGGGGGGATGGGTCCCCCCGGCAGCGGGGGGTTCCGGGGGGTCGTCCCCCCGGGCTAGCACTGCGGGCAGCGTTCAGGCCCGCCGTGCTGGCCGCGGGCGCGCTCGGCTACGGCGGTTCGGTCATGGTGCAGAACGCTGGCATCGGCCGGACCAGCGTCACCCATGCGGCCCTGCTCATCGGGGCGGTGCCGGTGCTGGTCGCGATCATCGCCGCGGTGTGGTACCGGGCCGTGGCCCGGCCCGTGGCCTGGTTCGGCTTCGCGGTCTCGCTCGGCGGCGTCGGGCTCGTCACCGCGGGCGGCGGAGGCGGCGGCGCGACCATGGCCGGCGACGGCCTGGTGCTGGTGTCGCTGCTCCTGTCGGCCACGGTCACGGTGGCCCAGGGACGGCTGCTGGCCGGCCGCGATCCGGTCGCGGTCACCGCGGTTCAGTTCCTGGGCGCGACGCTGGGCTCGCTGCCGGTCGCCGTGGTGAGCGAGGGCGTGCCTGCCGTGCCTGCTGGCGCCGGTGTGGTGCTGGCGGTCGTCGCGCTGGCGCTGGCCGGGACGCTGCTGCCGTTCACCCTGTTCGCGTTCGGCCAGAGCCGGGTGTCCGCCGAGGTCGCCGGGGCGTTCCTCAACCTCGAGCCGCTGGTCGGCGCCATCGCGGGCGCGGTGGCGTTCGGCGACCCGGCCGGGCTGGCGCAGGTCGCGGGCGGCATGGCCATTCTGGCGGGCATCGCGCTGAGCAGCCTGCCGCTGATCGCCGCCGGCCGGATGGCCCGGCGCGCGGCCGCGGCTGTGGGAGCTGAGGCCGTCGGCGCGGGGGCCGGCGCCGGTACCGCGGCTGGCGCCGGTGCCGCGGCTGGCGCCGGTGCCGCGGCTGGCGCCGAGCGCGCGGACGCCGGTGCCGAGCGCGCGGACGCCGGTGCCGAGCGTGTGGGCGCAGGCATTGGCATCGTGCGCGCGGGCGCGGAGTTTGCCTGGCGGACGAAGCCGCCCTCAGCGAGGCCCACCGCGGTGGAGGCGCATTCCGGGGAGCGCCGCGGCGGGCGAAACGGGGTATTTGCAGGGGTTCGCGGGTCCACGTTCGCGCCAGGGCGCCAGGGCGATGGGCGGCCGGGGCTCGCCAGGGCGGGGCGGGCGCCTGGACGGGACCGGAGCCCCGGACCGGAGCGGACCCGGCCAGGCGGGCGGGCGGCGGGACGGCCACCCGCCCGCAGCCGGGGTCCCGGGGGCGGCCGGCCTAGCGTGCGGTACTCCATGGTTCCGGCCCTACGAGGCGGGCGCCGACGGCATGGCGCCGGGCCAGTTCGCGGTAGATAGCCGGGTTCGTGTCCACCCACTCCTTGGCCCGGCCGGTGACCTCGCCGGCCACCCGGGCCGGGACCCCCACCGCGATCATCCCGTCCGGGATGACCATCCCCGGCGGCACCGTGGCACCCGCCGCGACCAGGGCGCGGCGGCCGACCACGACACCGTCGAGCACCGTGGCGCCGTTGCCTACCAGCGCTTCGGCGCCGATGACGGCGCCGTGGACCACGCACAGGTGACCCACGGTGGCACCCTCGCCAATCTCGGTCACCGGGTCGTCGCCGCCGTGCAGCACCGAACCATCCTGGACGTTCGCGCCGCGCCGGACCACGATCGGACCGAAGTCGGCGCGGAGCACGGCGCCGTACCAGACGGAGGCTTCGGCCTCTATCCGGACGTCCCCGACCAGGGTAGCGGTGGGGGCGATCCACGCCCCGGGACTGACCTGCGGCTCGCTGCCTTCGAAGGCGAATAGTGGCATCCGCCCATCATGCACCCAGCCGATGGCGTCGCCCCCGCCACCTCGCTAGCCCGGCCGCGGCCGGGCTAGCGAGGGGCCGGTCAGGCCTGCGGCTGGGAGATGTTGACCAGCCAGGAGATGCCGAACTTGTCGACGCACATGCCGAACTCGTCGCCCCAGACCTGCTTCTGCAGCGGCATGGCGGTAACTCCGCCGGCGGCAAGCTGCTCGAAGTAGCCGCGCAGGGCGTCGCCGTCGTCGCCGGACAGGCTCACCGAGAAGCCGGCCGGGGCCTGGTACTCCATGTGGCTGGGGACATCGGCGGCCATGATCGTGTAGCCGGCGCCGGTCTCCAGCTGCCCGTGCATGATCTTGTCGGCGTCGGGCGCGTCCGCGGCGCCGAGGTCGGCGAACGTGCTCAGGGTGAGCTCGCCGCCGAACACGCCGTTGTAGAACTCCAGCGCCTGACGGGCGGTGCCGTTGAAGTTGAGGTATGGATTCAGCCGAGAGGCCATGATCTTCTCCCCGAAGTCTCGTCACTGAGCGGGAGGTATCCCCCTGCGACCGACGCTATCAGCCTTACCGCCGGGCCGTCGGGCTACCGCGCGGTCAGGGCGGTGATGCCCTTATCGGGGAGAAGGCCTAAGAACGGCCGCGCCCCGAAGAGTCCCAGTTCGGCTTGCGCTTCTCCAGGAAGGCGTGCATCCACTCCCGCGCCTCGGGCAGCTGGCCGGTCGCGGCCATTACCTCGATGGCGTAGGCGTACGCCTTGGGCTGGTCGAGGTCGATCTGGGCGTACAGCGCCTGCTTGCCGATCCCCTTGCTCAGCGCCGAACCCTTCGTGACCCGCTCCAGCAGGTCCTGCACCGCGGAGTCGAGCCGGGCCGCGGGCACCACCCGGTTGACCAGGCCCCAGTCCAGCGCGGTGCGCGCGTCGATAACGTCGCCCGACATGGCCAGCTCGGCGGCGCGCTTGCGGCCCACGTTCCTGGCGATGGCCACCATCGGGGTGTGGCAGAACCACCCGCCCTTGCCGCCGGGCGCGGCGAAGCCGGCCTCCTCGCTGGCCACGGCCAGGTCGGCGCTGGCCACCAGCTGGCAGCCCGCGGCGGTGGCCAGCCCGTGCACCCGCGCCACCACCGGCTGGGGAACCTGCTGCATGAGCGTCATCAGCTCAGTGCAGGTGGCCAGCAGCGACCGGAGCTGCGGCAGGTCGCCGGCGACGACCTCGGCGAGGTCGTGCCCGGCGCTGAACACCGGGCCGTTGCCGGCCAGCACGATGCCAAGGACATCGCTGTCGCCGAGCTCGCGGAACGCCGCGATCAGCTCGCGCATGTGCTCATGCGACAGAGCGTTGCGGCGCTGCGGCCGGTTCATCGTGACGGTGGCGAAGTCGCCGGAGTGCTCGACCAGGATGTGCTCGAAACCCATAACCGCAGCCTACGCGGACCCTGGGGCAAATCAACGGATCAGCCGGACCCGCCGCCGGGCTGGGGTGGCCAGGCCCGTTACGGTAGGGTTCCGAACCTCACCGCGAAGGAGAAACGCGATGACGCGTACGCCGCAGGAAGTCTTCCAGCACCACGCCGAGGCCCTGGGCGCGGGTGACCTGGACGCGATCGTCGAGGACTACTCCGACGACGCCGTCTTCATCACCCCGGACGGCGTCAAGCGGGGCAAGGACGGCATCCGCGAGGCGTTCACCCAGCTGCTGGCCGACGTGCCGAACGCGGAATGGGCGCTGCCGACGCAGATCTACGACGGCGACGTGCTTTTCCTGGAGTGGACCGCGACGGCCGCCGCGACCAAGGTCGAGGACGGGATCGACACGTTCATCTTCCGTGACGGCCAGATCCGGCTGCAGACGGTGCGGTACACGGTGCAGCGCAGGAGCTGAGGCCGGTGCGGGAAAGCTGGGCCGTTCGGTATCCAGAGGTCAGTTAGCGGCGCGGGCCGGGACCGGCCTCGCGGCACGCCAGGCCACGATGGTGGCGGTCAGCGCGGCCAGCGCCGCGGCGAACATCGCAGCGCGGTCGCCGGAGACCCCGATCCCGCCGCTCACGCTCACGGCCACGGCCGGCAGCAGCGCCGCGCCCACCGCGGCACCGATCTGGCGGCTGGTGTTGATCATGCCGCCGACTAGGCCCTGGTCGGCGTCGGCCATGCCCCGGCTGGCCAGCACGGTCGAGCCGAGGGCGGTGCCCGCGGTGCCGAAGCCGATCAGCGTGACCACGAACAGGACCGGGCTGTAGCCCGCCGCGGGCAGCTGGGTCAGCACCAGGAAGCCGGCCGCCGCGGCGGCGGCGGTCAGCACCAGCAGCCGCCTGACGCCGATCTTGCCCGCCAGCCGCGGCCCGATCACGCCCGCGGCGAACCCGACCACGCCCTGCGGGGCGATGATCAGGCCGGTGAACAGCGGCGACTCATGCAGCACTTGCTGCAGGTAGAGCGAGAGCACCAGCATCTCCCCGCCGTTCCACAGGCCGAGCAGGAAGGCCAGCGTGGTCCCGTCCCGCAGCCCCTTGCGGTGCAGCAGAGACGGGCGGATGAGCGGCTCCGGGTGCCGGGTTTCCGCCCTCATAAAGACGGCCGTGGCCGCGGCAGCGACCACGACTGCCGCGATGACCAGCGGCGAGGTCCAGCCGAGCACCACGCCCTGGGACACCGCGAAGACGACGAGGGTGACCGCGCCGGTGATCAGCAGCGCGCCGCGGACGTCCAGCCGGATCTTGTTTTTTGCCGCTGCGGCCCGCCCGAGGACGGCCGGAGACAGCGCGGCGGCGATCAGGCCGACCGGGACGTTGACCAGGAACACCGCGCGCCAGCTGGTGAACTGCACCAGCACCCCGCCGAGGACCTGGCCGGCCACGAAGCCGACGGAGGAGACCGCGCCGTACAGGCCGATGGCGCGAGTACGCTCCGGGCCCTCGGGGAAGCCGGTCGTGATGAGGGACAGCGCCGCCGGGGCGACGATCGCGGCGCCCGCACCCTGCACGACCCGCGCCGCGATCAGCAGCACGGGGTCCTGGGCTAGCCCGCCGGCCAGGCTGGCCATAGCGAATGCGACCAAGCCGATGACGAACATGCGGCGCCGGCCGAGCAGGTCAGCGGCCCGGCCGCCAAGAATCAGAAGGCCGCCGAACGAGATGGCGTATCCCGTCACGATCCACTGGACTGCATCGGCGGGCATCCGCAGCTCCCGCTCGATCGACGGCAGCGCGACGTTCACGATGCTGAAGTCGAGGACGACCATGAACGCGGCGACGAGGATGAGGGCCAACTGCAGCGGCTGGCGGCGGGGAGGATTTCCGGGGCGCGCCGGCGTTGCCGTGGTGGTGGGTTCGGGGTGGTTAGAGGGCGCGGTAACGGGCATGATACCAATCAGATACGTTACGGATCGTTTCGAATATCCTCATGATAGAACGAGCCGATGAGCAGTGATATTCCGGGGGGTGCCGCGGCGCCGGCGGGCGACCCGGCGGCGGGAGGCGGCACGGGGCCGGGCGGCGGCACGGGGCCGGGCGGCGGCACGGGGCCGGGAGGCGGCACGGGGCCGGGAGGCGGCACGGGGCCGGGAGGCGGCACGGGGCCGGGAGGCGGCACGGGGCCGGGCGGCGGCACGGGGCCGGGCGGCGGCACGGCGCGCGGGCGGCCGCGGAGCCAGGAGGCGGACCGCGCCATCCTGACCGCGACCGTGGAGCTGCTGGCCGAACGGGGGCTGGCCGCGATGTCGATCGAGGAGGTGGCCGCCCGGGCGGGGGTCGGCAAGACGACGATCTACCGCCGCTGGCCATCCAAGGGCCTGCTCGCGCTGGACGCGTTCGTCGACTCGTTCCGCCAGGAGCAGCCGCTGCCAGACACCGGCACGCTCCGGGGCGACCTGCTCTCGGCGCTGCACGCGTGGGTGCGGGCCGTCACCCAGACGGCGATGGGGCCGATGCTGACCGGGTTGATCGCCGAGGCGCAGCACGACCCGGAACTGCGCGGAGCCTGGCGGGACCGGGTGCTCGAGCCGCTGCGCATGCAGCACCGGATCATGCTGGACCGGGCCATCGCGCGCGGCGAGATCGCCGCCTCGGTGGACCGGGACGTGGTGCTCGACCTGTTCTTCGGCGCGGCCGAGCACCGGCTGCTACTCGGCCACCTGCCAATGACCGGCGAGTTCATCGCCGACGTGGTGGACATAATCCTGAGCGGGGTACCGCGCCCCCATTCCTAATCCTCGCGATCGGGCGTACGGGCCGGGCGGCGGCGGACCGCCGCCCGGCGGCACCGGCGCGGTGCCGGCCACCAGGACCCGATCCCCGGCCACCAGGGCGCGCGAGAAGCCGAACACCGGCTCGTACGGGGAGTGCCCGCTGATGCGCTGACGCTGCACGCCAGGCATTGTCTCACCCGGTCCGGGTAGGGACACCTGGCGGTGGCTTATACTTGCGTTATATCGTGTTTACGAGACTGAATTTTAGGAGAGTCGGCGATGAGCGAGATCGAACGGCAGGCGCGGGGCTTGTGGGCCCGGTTTCTCGCGTGGCTGCGCGGCGCCCAGGGCGGGGACGCGGCCCGCAAGGCGCGGGAAGCGCTGCAGGACGTGCGCACCAGCGACGCGGGCCGCCGGGCCGAGTCGGCCCTGCGCGACCTGCGGGACAGCGACGCGGGGCGCAAGGCCAAGGAGGCCATCAAGGATCTGCGCGAGGGCGACGCGGGGCGCAAGGCCAAGGAAGCCATCAAGGACCTGCGGGACAGCGAGGCGGTCGGCAAGGCGCGTAACGCCGCCAAGGACGTGATGCGGGACCTGCGCGAGGGCGACGCCGGGCGCAAGGCCAAGGAGGCCCTGCGCGACATGCGGGACGGCGCGGCCGGTCGCGGCAAGTCCTGATTGCCCGCCCCAGACCCGCCCTGACCCTGTCCTGACCTCCCGGGACGCCGCCTGCCCGCAGTGCCCCGGGCTACCGCCGTGGCCGCGCGACAGCTACCCTGAGGTACAGGGAATCCGGGCGGCGGAGGAAGAGGTGCATGTCGCTGTCGGGGGCGCCGAAGTGATAGCACCGCCACTCGACCTGCACGGATGTGAGCGCTAACGTCGGCACCGGCTGACCGAAGAGCCCCGCGGCGCGGGCGGCAGAGGGAGGCACGGCGTGACGTCGTCACCGGGTGAGAAGGCGAGGAGCCGGGTGAGGGCGCCAGCCACGGCAGGCAACCTGTCCCGGCCGCCGGTGATGGCCGATGTAGCCCGGCTGGCCGGGGTGTCGCACCAGACCGTCTCGCGCGTACTGAACGAGCACCCGAACGTTCGCCCACTGACACGGGAGAGGGTGCTCGCCGCCATCCGCGAGCTTGCCTACCGGCCGAACGCCGCGGCCAGGACCTTGGTCACCCGGCGCACCCACACCCTCGGCGTGATCACCGCCGACACCATGCTCTACGGGCCCACCTCCATGCTCTACGGGTTCGAGCGGGCGGCGCACGACGCCTATTTCGTCTCGGTGGCCAGCCTGCCCGCCCTGGACCGGCGATCGATGCTGGACGCGGTGGAGCGGTTCCTCGGCCAGGGCATCGAGGGCATCATCGTCATCGCGACGGTCGACACCGCCGTGGCCGCCCTGGCACACGTGCCATCCGAGGTGCCGCTGGTGGCGGTGGGCTGCGGCACCCGCGCCTCGGTGACCTCGGTGGCCATCGACAACGCGGCCGGGGCCGCCGCGGCGACCCGGCACCTGCTCAGCCTGGGGCACGCGACCGCCTACCACGTCGCCGGGCCGCTGTCCTGCCTGGACGCCAAGGAACGCGTCGACGGCTGGCGGCAGGCGCTGCGTGAGGCGGGCGCGCCCGAGCCCCGTGTGCTGGCCGGCGACTGGTCCGCCAGCTCCGGCTACGAGCTGGGCGGCCTGCTGGCCGCCGGCGAGCCGGGCCTGACCGCGGTCTTCTGCGGCAACGACACGATGGCGCTCGGCGTTATCCGGGCGCTGACCGAGCGGGGCCTGCGGGTGCCGGGCGACGTCAGCGTGATCGGCTTCGACGACGTGCCCGAGGCGGGGTTCTACCTGCCGCCGCTGACCACCGTGCGGCAGGACTTCGGTGTGCTGGGCCGGCAGGCGCTGAGTACGCTTGTCGACCGGATGTCCGGCGCGATCCCGGCCGGGCTCAGGGTCCGGGTAGCGCCGGAGCTGATCGTCCGGGCGAGCGCCGCTAGCCCGGGTTGATCGCGGCTGGGCCGGGTTGGCCGGGGCCGGGCCGTCTGGGCTGGTTAGGCCGGCCGGGTTGCGGAGTCCGGCCGGTTGAGCCAGGCCTGGGACGGCAAGAATGCACTGCAAGGAACGTACGATAAGGCGGACAGATGGATGTTAGCGCTAACACCGATGGCGGCGATGACGCCTATGTGATCGGCGTGGACTTCGGCACGCTGTCGGCCCGGGCCCTGGTGGTGCGGGTGCGCGACGGTGCCGAGGCGGGCACCGCCGTCAGCGAGTACCCGCACGGGGCGATCGACAGGTCGCTGGACGGGTACGGCGAGCTGCCGCCGGACTGGGCCCTGCAGGACCCGGCCGACTACACCCGCGCGCTGGGCGAGGCGGTCCCGGCCGCGATCAGGGACGCGGGCATCGACCCGGCCCAGGTGATCGGCATCGCGACCGACTTCACCGCGTCCACCTGCATGCCGGTGCTGGCCGACGGCACGCCGCTGTGCCAGCTGCCCGGGTTGGCCGCGCGCCCGCACGCCTATCCGAAGCTGTGGAAGCACCACGCCGCCCAGCCGCACGCGGACCGGATCAACGCGGTCGCGCACGAGCGGGGCGAGAAGTGGATCAACCGCTACGGCGGCAAGATCTCCTCGGAGTGGCAGTTCGCCAAGGCGCTGCAGCTGCTGGACGAGGACCCCGAGCTGTACCAGCGCGCCGGCCGGTGGATCGAGGCCGCCGACTGGATCATCTGGCAGTTGTGCGGCGCCGAGACCAGGAACGCGTGCACCGCCGGGTACAAGGGCATCTACCAGGACGGCAGCTACCCGTCGCGGGAGTACCTGGCCGCGCTGGACCCGCGCTTCGCTTCGTTCGCGCAGGACAAGCTGGCCCACCCGATCTCCCCGCTGGGCGCCAGGGCCGGCGGGCTGACCGCGGCCGCGGCCGCGCTGACCAGCCTGCCCGCGGGGATCGCGGTGGCCATCGGCAACGTGGACGCGCACGTCACCGTGCCCGCGGCGGGACCGGTCGCCACGGGCAAGATGGTCGCGATCATGGGCACCTCGACCTGCCACGTGATGAACGGCGCCGAGCTCGCCGAGGTGCCCGGCATGTGCGGCGCGGTGGACGGCGGCATCGTCGCCGAGATGTGGGGATACGAGGCGGGCCAGAGCGGGGTCGGCGACATCTTCGCCTGGTTCGCGCGCAACGGCGTCCCCAGTGAGTTCGCCGACGAGGCCCGCCGCCGCGGCGTCTCCGTCCAGCAGCTGCTCGACGAGAAGACGGTGGCCGACCCGGTGGGGGCGCACGGGCTCATCGCGCTGGACTGGGAGGGCGGCAACCGCTCGGTGCTGGTGGACGGGCGGCTGTCCGGAGCCATCGTGGGCCTGACCCTCGCCACCACCGCGCCGGAGATCTACCGGGCGCTGCTCGAGTCGACCGCGTTCGGCACCCGGAAGATTATCGAGACGTTCGACGAGTCCGGCGTGCCGGTGACCAAGCTCGTGGTGGCGGGCGGCCTGATCAAGAGCAAGCCGCTGATGCAGATCTACGCGGACGTGACGCGGCGCCCGCTCAGCGTCATCGGATCCGACCAGGGGCCGGCGCTCGGCTCGGCCATCCACGCGGCGGTGGCCGCGGGCGCCTACCCGGACGTGCCGGCCGCGGCCGACGCCATGGGCCGGATCAATTCCGACGTATACCAGCCAGATTCTGCTCGCGCCGATGTATACGACGAGCTCTACGCGGAATACGTGCGGCTGCATGACTACTTCGGCCGGGGCGAGAACAAGGCCATGTACCGGCTGCGGGCGATCAGGGACCGTGTCCTGTCCGGGCGGCCCGAGGAAGGGAAGCGAGAGGCGGCAGACCAGTGACGCCCGCGGCGATGACGGCCACCCAGGCCAGGACACCCGGGAGGACAGCATGAACAGGTCTGTCACAGCCGCGCTCCGCGACGAGGTGCTCCGCGCCAACCAGGCGATCCCGCGCGCAGGGCTCGCCACCCTGACGTGGGGCAACGTCAGCGGCATCGATCGCGACGCCGGCCTCTATGTCATCAAGCCCTCGGGCGTGTCCTACGACGACCTGACCGCCGAGCAGCTCGTCGTGGTCGACCTCGAGGACGGGCGGGTGGTGG
>Ga0070699_100001239_pt1 | contig 23529 bp, 15 predicted proteins | sample KBSK1503metaG_FD_65473 | JGI IMG/M metagenome (GOLD analysis project Ga0070699, IMG submission 65473) | Corn, switchgrass and miscanthus rhizosphere microbial communities from Kellogg Biological Station, Michigan, USA - KBS K1-50-3 metaG | ecosystem: Host-associated > Plants > Roots >...
CAATAAGCACGGGAACAAATTGATCTTTATTGGTCCACCGTTCTTAAATTTATTCCCGTCCTTTTACGGAGGACGGATCGGCAGCCGACCCTTAGCATCAACTATTTCGAATTATTATCTCCGAGATTTATGCTCTGAAGTTTGGATACCCAACTGGGATAGCGATGCTGTCCACCTCGAACTTGATTTCGGATCATATCGGCTTACGCCTCAGAGTACTGCGACCCATTTATATCAGGGAAGGCGCGTACTTTATACCCATTCCAGGGACAATGAAGTAAGATGGATTGTGGATTGGGTGCAGTTTCATGCTCGTAATCATGGCGCGAATGCGGTCCTGATCTACGATAACGCTTCTACAAAGTATGCAGGCGAAGATTTGGAAAGGTCGCTCAAGGAAGCGTTTCCCGGCTTCGAAATCAACGTGGTTGATTGGCCATATAAATTCGGGCCACAGGGGTTCAAGGGGGGTTGGTGGGACTCACATTTCTGTCAGGCGGCTGCGTTTGAGGACGCTCGTTTCCGATTCCTGGATTCGGCCTCAAGCGTGCTAAACTGCGACATCGACGAGTTTGTTGTGTCCGAAAAGGGAGAAAGCATTTTTGACGTAACTGAAAAGAGCAGAAACGGTTGTACGATTTTTAATGGTAGGTGGATTTCCAACGTCACCGTTGGGACGCACCCCGACCTCAATTCGCCGTCGGATTTCAGGCACGGTGATTTCAGGTATTTAACGCGAACTGAGCCCGTATGTCCCAAGAAATGGTGTGTGGTCCCCCGGCGGTGTAAGTTGGAGGAATACTGGGGGAATCACACTGTGAGCGGGATGGATCTAGCATCGTCTTATTCAGACTCGTTTTCCTATCGTCACTTCCAAAGCATATCCACAAATTGGAAGTACCAACGAGTCCGGCCCGTGGTGTTTGATCCAAAGTTGCATCAATTCGACCAGACGCTTAATGAAGCTCTTGTGCGTGCGGAAATCGCCCGTCCCGAGGCTAGGCCGCCTAGATCGCTATTAGAAATCGTTCGACAGCGTTGCGATAGGATAAAATCTCTCGGAAGGAGATGGAAAAGGCGCCTATGGAATGTAGCTCATCACTTACGGTGGCTTGTCTCCCAACTGAATCCTTGAGCTTTGATAGTCCCGTTGACCGGTGTCTTTTTCAAAGAACCAACAGCCGATTCTCTAGCATGAGCAACAGTTTATTCGATCTATCATTGGTGATTTGTACTCGCAACCGCGCTACCCGGCTGGTGGAAACTCTGAAAAGGGTTTCGGCGATGCGATCACAATTAAAGTGGGAGCTGATTGTCGCAGACAATGGATCGACCGATGGGACGAGTGCCGTTGTACAGGAGTTTGCCGCGAGCTGTGATCATCCTGTACAACTGATCGTCAATCCGGGTCGGGGAGTGTCCTGCGCGAAAAATGCCGGATGGCAATCGGCCAAAGCTGACATCGTCGTTTGCATCGATGATGATTGTTATCCCGAGCAGGATTATCTCGATGCAATATTCGCTCCTTTCACCAAGGATCCAAAACTTGGTTTTGTGGGAGGGCGGATTCTGTTGCACGATCCAACGGACCGCCGAATAACGATACAGGAATCTTTGGAGCCTCTTTTTTTCCCGCCGGGGAGCTTTATCAGAACGGGTGCTATTCAAGGTGCAAACGTCGCGTATCGGCGGGCCGCTGTTAGCGGGGTCGGTGGCTTCGATCCATGGTTTGGAGCTGGAGCACTCTACAGCGGCGATGAAGTGGAATTGATGGCGAGAATCTCGGCAGCGGGATGGAGTGGAGCTTACGATCCCAGACCAGTCGTCTACCACCATCACGGACGAAAGACCGCAGACGATGAGTTGCGTCTTACGCATTGGTATGACCGCGGCCGTGGGGCCTACTATGCAAAGTGCATGCTTAATAGACGAATGCGGAATGTGTATTTTAAGAATTGGCTTCTCACACGGCAGCAACAGTCCTGGCGAACGACGGCCCGGGAGATCTTGGCGGCCCTGGATTACATTACTCGGGCTTGTATGGCCGGCCGCTCACTGAACGGATAGGGATAGAGTTTGCTCCACCTTCGGTATAAGGCTCAGACTCGAAGCGCTAGGTTCGGTAGGGCAGCATCTAGCTTGCGAAACCCTTCCGTTAATTTAGGCAGTTAATTGATTCAACGCATATTTCAGTCCGATGAAATCGCTTCCTAGTTGGTTTATGGCAATCTGGTGCGTTTTGATGCCGGTTACATCATTTCTGCTTATCCCCTCCGCGCAAGGGACCATACCCGCTTATATTCTAGGATTTGCTTCTGTCTTTTTGGTGATCCTGAGTCGCGAGGGCGGGCGACCAAGTACCCAGCAAACCCACTATTTCAAAGTGGCTCTCGTGATGGCAGGGATCTGGCTTCTGCTAGTATGCGGGAGCCAACTAGGGCACCTTGTCTCGAATAGGCACGACTTTGGCGATATGTTCCTGAACAATCCCAGCGACACCCGGGTGGTGTTTCGCTCCGTGCTTTTTACGCAGACTCTGTACCTGGCTGCCTGCCTTTGCCTCGCCTTGTTCTTTCGCTTCTTCTTTCGCGCCGAGTGGATGCGTTATGTCCTGTGGGGAGCGTGGTTTCTTGCTATCTATGGGATCTATGAATGGCTTTACTTTTTAATATTCGGGCAGCCGGGGGATTTTCTGGTGAATCGAAGCTATGGGGAGGATATGCACACGGCAAGTTGGTCCCAGGCAATTCAGGTGGGACCTCTTAGCTTGTTACGGATAAAATCCACGTTTGGGGAGCCGTCCTTTTTTTCGGCGGCGGTTATCCCTTATCTATTTCTTGCTCTGGAATACAAGCGGAAATGGCTCTCGGCCGCCCTTCTCTTTTGTGTCGTTTTCTCCACCTCAACCTCGGCATTTGTCGGATTTCCTTTTGCTGTAATTATTTATAGTCTCTTTCAAAGAAAACTGAGCCTACGAATTGTTCTTATTATTGTCGCGTTCGTTGGAGCGGTTGCGACGCTCTATTTTGCTTTTCCAGACACGTATGACTCAATCTTCACCGCCAAGCTGAACGCCGACAACGCCTCCGGCGACTTACATCAGGAAGCCCTGCAAAATACGAACGACACCGTAAAAACGTTCACATTCATGAACCACCTTTTCGGGATAGGTTTTGGCTACTATTATGGATCGGTGTTTTCTGCTGTTCTGATTAATACCGGCTGGATCGGCGCGATAGTCTACTTTTACGCGTTTCTCAAGCCGACAATATTGTTACGACCAGACAATGGAGGTCTTGCTCTTAAAGTAGGAGTCGCGACTCTTTTCTTCCTATATTTCATTAACGTGTCAGAGCTTTTTTTGCCAACCACATGGATGTTTCTGGGCTTGGCTTACTGGCGACTTGATCAGCAAAAGCAAGAGAGAGAGAGACAATCGACCGAATCGGAACTCCCGTCGATGATTACGTCCTCCACGCGGGCAAGACTTAATATCCGGCCCATTTAACTAGACAGTCGGACTATGACGTTAGAACCGTGTGTCAACCTACGCACGCTCGGACAGAGCACCACGGGCGTTCAGAGATATCTGCTCAGCCTGCTACCTTATATGCCGGCAAGGTTGAATTCAGTAAAACCGTCACACGCATTACCGGGGATAAAAGGACACCTTTGGGAGCAGTTTTATCTTCCTACTCAGCTCAAACGCCGGCTACTTTGGAGCCCAGGTAACACCGGTCCCCTCAGCGTAAGCCAGCAAGTAGTGACCGTCCATGATGCTGCGGCTCTCGATCATCCCGAATGGTTCGAGCGGAAGTTTGCCCTGTGGTATGGCGCTATGTTGCCGCGTCTTATTCGCAAGGTTCGGACAGTGATTACTGTTTCCCAATTTTCAAAGGAAAGAATCGTGCGGCTGACCGGGGTAGAACCGGGGAGTGTTCACGTGATATTCAACGGAGTTGATCCGTGCTTTCGAAGGGTCGACCCAGATAAGGTGAAACAGACCAGAATGGATTTGGACTTAACCCATCCTTATATCCTGTTCGTTGGTTCGCTCGAGCCTCGCAAGAACCTAAAAACCCTCCTGGAAGCGTGGCGCTTGGGTAGTTTCGACGGAGCAACGTTAGCGGTGGTGGGAGCAAGCAGTCCCGTTTTTCAGAGATTGCAGTTCGATTCCATACCCAAAGGGGTCCGCCTGCTGGGCCGGGTAGAAGACAACCTGCTGCCGGTTCTGTATTCTGGCGCCGCGGGATTTGTCTATCCATCGATCTATGAAGGATTCGGCTTGCCTCCACTCGAAGCCTTGGCTTGCGGCTGTCCGGTTGCAGTCTCCGATATTCCCGCATTGCGAGAGGTATGTGGTAAAACAGCTGTCTATTTTGATCCGTTCAGTCCGGAAGATCTTTCGAACAGGTTGGGGTGGCTCTTGCAGCTTGATAGTGCGCAACGAGCCTCGCTAGCAGAACAGGGATTGCAGCGCGCGGCTCAATATCGCTGGGAGATCGCTGCGTCGGAGACTTGGCGTATACTTGAGCGCGCCGCGAATGGGCAGGTATAACTTTCTCGCGCCTGCTGCTCCGCCTCAACGAACAAAGTTTGCCTATGTTATCAGCGAAAAGATTCGAGTCGATTGCCAATCTTCTCCGGGTATCTGTTATCGGCGTGAGTTGTCTGTTTGTTATCAGCACGTACGTAAATGCTCAGGCAGCTCCTGAGAGCCTGGGACGAGACGACCGTATCGGCGTATGCACCCATTTCGGCCAGAATTGGTCGGTGGAGCAAATCATGCCCCTGATTGCGAAGTCCGGTGCGGGCTGGATCCGGGATGATTTCGGTTGGGCTGGCATGGAGCCGACACCCGGAAACTATCACATCCCGGCAAAAGCTAAGGCTTGGATACAAGCCGCACGAAGGGCCGGGCTCAAGATCGACCTCATCCTGGACTACGGCAATCCCGCGTACGCCGACCGTTACGATACTGCCGCCTATGCGAAGGCAGCGGGTTGGCTCGCCCGCGAACTCGCCGATGATGTTCAGGCCATCGAGATTCTTAACGAGCCCAACAATTTCGGGTTCCGGGATATCTACGGAGGACAGTGGAATGGGAATGAGCGCAACGGCGCCGTCTCACCCTATCTTCAGAAATATGTGCAAATCCTGAACGCAGCGGCCAAAGAGATCAAACTCGCCAATCCGCATATGACGGTGATTGGTTTGGGTACTCCGGCGCCGGCTAGTTTCCGAATGATCGCGCTTGGTCTGGCTCCGCAGGTCGATGGTCTGACGGACCATCCCTACAGTGCGCAATTGCCCGAACTCGTTCCGTACGCCTCTAACCCGTATTTCCTCCTTCGCGACGGGATCGCCACCGCTGATGCCAACGGGACTTTGGCTTCCCAGGTCTCGATGTTCCGCGCACAAGCAAAAAAATGGGGCGCTACGGAGAAGCTCTGGCACACCGAGTGGGGTTACTCGACGGTGCACGCAAAACCTGGCAAGTCAGGTATATCAGAGGAAACTCAGGCTGTTTACATTCTCCGGCGGCTCTTGGAGAGCGAGGCTAGCGGCGTTGAGCATACTTTCATTTACGATTTTAAGGACGACGGAGTTGATCCGTATTCGAACGAACAAAATTTTGGACTGGTTCACAACAATCTTTCGGCCAAGCCGGCTTATCTCACTCTGCAAAGGCTCACCGGCTTTCTCGCCGGAATGGGAATGGCTTCTCCCGCAGAACAGGCCTCGATTGAGAATGATCCCGCCGCCAAGCAGGAGCGACTCGGTAATCGATGTCATACGTTCTCCAGTTCCGATGAACAAACGACTGTGGTCGCCTTTTGGGAAGTCAAAGCATGGGATCCGAATGCGCCAGCCGCAAACGCCGTGATAACCTTGCCGCTGACGCGCGAACCCCATCATATTTTCCGGTACGATCTTCTGTCCGGAAGCCAGACCGAGATCTCTGGGAAATTGTCCGACGAAGCTCCTGGGACGTCTCCAGCTAGTGACAACGCGCGGGCGAAGTCGGATCATCGCGTTTCCGTACCAGTCTCGCTCTCTGGCGCTCCCCAATTACTCATTGTCCGGTAGCCTACGTAAAGTGCTGAAATGGCCGTCATCATAAAGTCGGCGATGGGTCAAACCCTCTAGTTCTTGGGGACTGCAAGTGTGAACTCAGATATTAGCTAACAATTGCGTCGGGAGCCTTCGATTCGAAACTTGTTACTAACCTTACATGCCTAAAACGACCAGCTGGAATATTGGCATTCAAATACTTCGCGGAATTGCCGCAACGCTGGTGGTATTCCACCATTCGTTAGAAGAGTCGCTGGCGATTTCTACCAACATAGCGCCAGAATGGCTTATCCGACTGGGCGCTTGCGGCGTTGATATCTTCTTTGTGATTAGCGGCTTTATCATTTACAGCGTGACGTATGGACGAGAACCCCGGAATCCCGAACCAGCACCGGTGTTTCTATTAAAACGGTTCATTCGCATCTTTCCGTTATATTGGGTTTTGTTGCTTGCTACTCTTGCTTTGTGGTCCAGCGGTTATTTTTATCGAAGCCTCCACCTCGACGCAGATATTTTGAGATCCTCAGTCTTTCTGCTTCCCGGGAGAAAGCTGATCATTACTGTCGCTTGGACACTAGTTTATGAAATGTACTTTTATTACTTGTTTTCAATCACGCTATATATACGCAATGCGCGAATTTCGGTCCTGACGACGACGGTCTTGATTTGCACGGGATTATTCTTGAGCAAATTTCTGCCGGAAGGTGGCTTCAAAGACTTTTTGTCTAACCCGATTGCGCTTGAGTTTTGTTTCGGACTTATCCTTGCCCACTTGATCCATTGTAAGTTCCTTGGCGGGGTTTGGACGCGATATGCGTGGTTGCCAGGACTGATTCTTATGGCTGCTGGAGCGGCTTTCGCCGAAAATAAAGGCAGCACCGCAGGAGTTGCCTCAAACGTTCGTTATCTCGCGTGGGGGTTACCTGCCCTGCTTGTGACCGTTTCATTCATCAAGACGCGGTTTGATAAATCACGTCTGACTAAAATTTTTCTGCCGATCGGAGACGCATCTTACTCCATCTACTTAACTCACCCGACAATGATGATACTGTTCGCATCTCTGATAAAATATCAGATCCTAAAACCGATTGCTTACCCCGTTATTTTGCCCCTGCTGTTGGTTACGGTTTGTATCGTCTTTGGTTTTCTCATTCATTATTTGATAGAGCGTCCGATTCTGGTTTGGCTGCGGGGTTGCCTCCCAGCCAGGCTTTCAGAGGGCCCAAGATCCGCGGGAGGACGAGATGCGCGAGCCTCCCGCCTCGCTGAAGGCTTGTCGAAAAACTAATGGATTCGCTTCGTATTGGCATTGACGGAGACGCATTGCGCGCTCCGCTTTCTGGCGTAGGCTACTATATCTTCAACCTGTGCCGGGAGCTGGATGCGCTATTGCCCGAGGCATTGTTCATCGCATACTCCAGGTTGCCGGCTGCAGCAGTCCAGTTGCCTTCACCACATTGGCAACTGCGCAGCGAACCTAGCGCTGCGTTTCGACGACTACCGTCGTTTGTTTGGTTCAAGACGCGCTGTCGCGCCATGTGCGCAGCGGACAGGGTCGACGTATTCTGGGCGGGACGCACACTGCATCCAAGACTTGGCGGCGGTGCGCGTACCGTCTGCAGCGTGCATGACCTGAACTACCTGGTGGTTCCGGAGACAATGCAGTTCCAATCTCGATGGTCAAGTCGACTTTGGTTTCGGGGAGACATTCTGGCCGCCGACTGCGTGCTCGCCAATTCATACGGCACCGCCGAGCGCATCCGATCGATGCTCGGCGCAGAAGTGAACGACGTCGTTCTGCCTGGTGTGACGCCGCAGTTTCGCTCTTCACAGCCGGCACGTGAAATTGAGATTCCAGAGAATTTGTCGCGCCTTGGCGTGAAACGGCCTTATCTGCTGTCAGTGGCAACACCAGAGCCGCGAAAGAATCTCGACGCGGTACTTCGCGCGTACATCGATCTGAAGAGGGGCGGGAAGTTGAGCAAGCATCAGTTGGTGCTCGCAGGCCCCACTGGGTGGAAGAACCGAGCATTGAAACAGAGACTCGGTGAGGCGCGCGCACACGGTCTGGTGCTGGCGGGCTATGTGCCGGATGAGTTGATGCCCGTTCTATATGCCGGAGCCGACGCGCTTATCTTTCCATCCCTCTATGAAGGTTTCGGAATGCCAGTACTTGAGGCGCGTGCCTGTGGCGCGCGTGTGGTCACCACCGATATCCCGGAGCTGAGAGAAGCAGGGGATGAGTATGTGATCTACGTTCAGCCCACCCTCGATGGCGTCAAGGCTGGAATTATGCAAGCAATAGGCTTGCCGAGACCGCCCCCCGCGGTCGGCCGCACTTGGAACGAGGCTGCACGAATTCTGGCGCGTGCATTGTATGAAGGAAGGGAGTCTCGGGTGGTGCCCATCAGTTAGTAGTATCTCGTCTCACGAGGCGGATACTAGGTTCCGACAAACTCTTTCGAGTAGGTAACAAGAATGCAACTTTTGTTAGATTGTTCGTTATCGCTGATCAACCGTACCGGTGCGCACTACATCGCTGAGGATCTCGCTGGAGCGTTCGGTGGCAAGGGAATCGTAAGGAGGTGGCGCTTGTTGAGACCGCAACTCCCTACCGGCATAGCTCGGAAGATATTCGGGCGCTTGATGCTGCGGGAGATTGCGCGACTTGGCACATCAAGCAGGTTTCTCTGGCCCGAGCCGAAAGCGGTAAAGCTTAAGAGGCTCTTTCTGGATCCACTTTATGTCAGTCGTTCCAGGCTGGAGTCCTCGGACATTGTTTTGTGTCACGACATCGGCCCTGTGAGCCACCCCGAACTTTACGACAGCGGAACCGTCGACGCATACGAGAACGCCTACACCAAGATCGCTACGGCGCGGCCCGGGATAGTCTTCGTCAGCAACGCGTCACGGCACGCTTTTGAGGCGAGATTCGGCACAGACTTTCGTTTCCTCAGGGCGATTTCTTTGTACGTGCGCGCCGGCAGCCTGGCTGGCCATTCCGAACCTATCCCCGGGATACAACGACCGTTCTTCCTGACGGTCGGAGCGCTGGAGACAAGGAAGAACCAGCGTACGGCGATCGAGGCATTCGAGCGATATGGCTTCGCCCGACGCGATGTAAGCTACATACTTTGCGGTGCGAGAGGCGCAGGTGCGGAGGAAATTGTAGCGACTGCGGCGCGTACGGCGGGGGTTAAGGTGCTAGGTTACGTCTCGGATGCACAGCTACGCTGGCTATACCAGGAGGCGAGTGCGTTCGTACTACCAAGCCTGCTCGAAGGCTTCGGCATGCCAGCGCTTGAAGCCGCAATCCACGGCTTAGTTCCTATCATTTCCCAAGACAGTGCCCTTGCTGAGGCGGTGAACGGTCTGGCCATACAGGTGGACCCGCATTCCGTCTCGGATATTGGCGAAGCAATGGAGTCTGTTCTCGCTCTCGACGAAGGAAGGCGTAAAGAGTTGAAGAACGCACTTATAGTTCATGCCCAGAGTGCCACTCGCGAAAGATTCCTGGCGGAGTGGGAAGATTTGATCAGCTCGGAGCTGCGGTAATTTCGACTACGTCAGGGTTGTGGCGAGACATTTCGCCCTGACTTTCCGACGCCACAAACTGACGTGTCAGCCTATGCATGGAAACATCGGGAGGCTCCTGTGAGCTTACTGTCTCGAGACGTCATTGTTTATTTCAACGGCACCTTCATGCAGAGATCGAACGGTGCCCATGCCCGTGCGGACTCCTGCCTCCAGTTCCTGTTGCGGCATTTCGAGCGGGTGATCGTCTACAGCTTTCGCAACCATCCAACCTGCCCCTGGACAGACAATCTCGTGCAAAGGTTTGCAGCGGAATATCCTCGGGCGCGGCTAGTTCTTGAACAGCGCTCCCCCTGCCTCATCGCCATGACTCGGCTCAAGAACATTCTGACCGCTTTCATGCCGTCGTTGGCGAGACAGGCCGTAAGGCTTGGCCTTCCGGGTGCCGCGCCGGCCTACGCGTCGCTGTTGAACGAGCATCCGAGGGCCGTGCTCATCGTCAACTACGTGGATGGACTTACGCAGTTGAACGGCATTCCACACCAACAATTAGTGGTTGAAACCCACGACATCAAATTCATCAACTACCGTTTCCAAAAGCACAGGCCGGCAAGCGCGTTGAGGTCCATTTTTAAATTTCGGAGCGAGATAGCCTTGCTCAGCACGGCGCAGGCGGTGATCGCTATCTCGCCGACCGAAGCCCACTTTTTTAGGATGCTCGTCGATGACGCTGAAGTGCTGTATATTCCCGAATACAATCAAGATGGCAAAGGCCAGGAGGTCGAGACCGAAGACCCAGAGGATTTCCTCTATGATCTCGTCTTCGTCGGTTCGGACAATATTCTGAATGTCGAGGGGTTGATCGGTTTTCTGGAAGAGCAAATGCCCTGGCTCGCAAAATACCGCATTGCCGTTTGCGGCAAAGTTTGTGAGCAGGCGGCAGTGACGCGGATCGCGAACCGCCATCCCAATGTCTCGCTTCTGGGTTTCGTGGAGGACATGGACCAGGTCTACCGCCGCTCCAAGGCGGCTGTCTCGCCCGTCCTCGGAACAGGGTTGAAGATCAAGATCGTAGACGCGCTCGCGAAAGGCAAACCTGTATTCGCATCGCAGTCTTCTTTCGCCGGGCTCCCGCCCGGCTATGAAGGCTGCGTGTTCCCGATCGAACAGCGCGTCATGTGCCGCATCCTGGACCAAGCGGAGTGCCGCCGCGCAGCCGTACGCGAGAGCCGGGCGTATTTCGCAAGCTTCGGCCAGCGAGGTGATCATGAGCATTTGCTTGGGCTGCTTCGCGGCGAGCAAGCCACGATGCAGGATCACTATGCAGAAGCGTTCCCCCGCTACCGAAAGGCGGGGGCTTAGATGTTGGATCTGAATACTTAAACTGCAACTAAGGGCGGTGAAATTCGGATTTTTCGGTCTGGTGATCTGCCTCTTCCAACTCATTACGGGCGTTTCTCTTTTATCCCACCAGTTGACGATACTTCCGCCATACCAGAGGCCGCAAAGAGTGACGGTATCATTCCCTACCACTTTAACTGATGTCGGTGGCGGCTATGTCATGAACATGATCTCTGGCGAAGCGACAACGGTTAATGTGACTGTCGCTAGCGCCCTAGCCACTGTGACCGGCCTTGCTCCCGGATCTGGCCCAGCGCCTACCCCAACATCCACGCTTACACCTACTCCAGCTCTGACACCTCCGCCGGTCTACCAGCAAGGATCAAATCAGTATCCTGGCGCATCGACCAATACGCTGAGCGTCACGATGAGCAAACCGCAAAAAGCGGGTGATACTATTGTCGTAACGGTAAATCCGGCAACCGCGACCGTGAGCGATAATCCGGGTGGCGATACCTATACTCAAACTTCGCCTGGAACCTGGACAGCCAAAAACGTGGTTGGCCTAACTTGGCTCAGCACGGTTACGGCCACTTGGAGCACCAGTGTCCCAAGTCCAACAATGACCGTGACAGAATATGCTGGACCTGCGCAACCTACCCCTACTCCGACTCCGACGCCAACACCTGCCCCGGTAGCAGGCGTACAGCCAGCGATAACTCTGCCGAGCAATTACGCGCTGGCTTGGAACCAGGATTTTACCAGTCCGGTATATAAGCCGTTCAACGTTCCTGCAATTGTAACCCTGAAAGGTCCGTGTTTACCGGCTCCTGGTGGTAGTATCTGGTGCGCGTCACGGTCTAACTTTCAAGGCTTAGCCTATACTGGGACGGATGGGATGCCATTCACGACCGATAACGGATATCTCAACATCCACATGTACCAGGATTCCACTGGTGTCTGGGGTGGCATACTTGCGTCAGTAGATACCTTGAACGGACTCCCCAGGGGGTTTGAGGCAACCAATGCTTATTGGGAGGCTAAGATCAAGTTGCCAGCTGGAGGGACATTACAGCATTCAGCCTTTTGGACCACCAGCAATGGTGATGGCCTTCCTGCAATGGGCGAGATCGATATCATGGAGTATGGATACCAGAACGCTACGGGTGGCGCTTACCAGATTCATCTCTATAATTGGCCGGGTGGCGCTAGCGCTGGAGATTACTCAGTTAATAACCTGAGTGTGACGCCGGACGGATACCATGTTTTCGGTTGTTTGGTTGAGCCCTTGAAAGTGAGCGTGTATCTGGATGGCAGCCTTGTGCATGCTTTCACTGTTGGCAGTAATTTCAATACGCCGATGGCGGTTCTGTTCAATATCAGCTCTGATAATCCGACCAGCGGCGAACTTGGCGATATGGCTTGCCAATACATCCGCTGCTGGACACCACAATGAAAACACTGCTCGGCTGGTTGCTGTTAGTTTCAAGCTCGTTCGGGGCTACCTGTTCTTTTAGTTCTTTCGATTTTCACTTTCAAAATCACGACTACAAATTCGACTAGCCATGTGTATCGGCGCCTGTATGTGTCTTTTGACGACCATAGACAGCAATCGATCCGATTAGTAATCAGCGGAGCAGCAAATTGTAAGACTATCCGTGAAGACCAGGAAATCACTCTATCGAATAATAAAAGATGCCTGGCAATTGCTGCCAACAGCATGGAATGACAGAATAAGGCACGCGCCTATATTAGGCCCGATTATCGAGCTGGTCGCTCGGGTGACAGTCAAGAACGCAGGTCACCAGGAGATTTACGATAGGCGGTATAATGACTTCATCGACGCCGCGGCGAGGAAGTCGTCGCCGGTGATGGCGGCGACTATCGAGCGTATATTCAAACCTAAGTCGATAATTGATGTGGGTTGTGGGGCCGGGACACTCCTCGCGCAGTTAAAACAAGATGGTCTGAAGGTTAAGGGACTCGAATACTCTGACGCGAGTATCGCTCACTGCCGGCAAAAGGGGGTTGATGTGGATAAGTTTGATCTCGAGACTGACGAGGCCATTCAGGGGAGTTGGGATCTCACGGTTAGCTTCGAAGTCGCAGAACACCTGCCCGAGTGGCTGGCCGACAACTATGTTCGAGTTATTAGTCAATTCAGCCCCGTTGTGATCATGAGTGCAGCTACGGTTGGTCAAGGTGGGAAGGATCATGTCAACGAGCAGCCGCATAAATACTGGATTGAGAAAATGGAGCGGCGGGGTTTTGACTACGATCGACAGAGCTCCCACCAAGTGAGGGAGGAATGGGCCGAAAAGGGAGTCGCATCGTGGTATGTCAACAACACGATGATCTTCAGGAGAAAAATGGCGCAGACTGGCGGCTGACGCTTTCCCATGTTTGATTTCTCCTTCAAAACAGTCGGCTCCTCCAAACAAAGCCTCTAGTAAAAACCGCATTTCCGCCGCCGATGGGCCGGATATTTGCCAAGATGTCAATTTGTACAAGGTGAGGAGCGTCACGAGCAACGTAAAAAATCTTTCGCGCCAGTACACGGAGCTTGGCCAACCTACCACCGAGCAGGCAAGCTCGACTAGACTGTCCTAACTGTCATCTAACTCCAAAACTAGCCACAGAAAACAGCGAGGACCAAATAAATGGATTCCATTGTTTTGAATAACCTCACAAATCGTGTCGACACGGCTGGTGAGCCTCCGAACGACAATATAGTGCGTACTTCGATAAGTGTAGTGATCGCTTCCAAAGGCCGTCCTGATTTTGTGAGTGAAACTATCGAAAACCTTGGGCGTCAAACGCTCAAACCAAAAGAAATCATTATTGTTGTCCCCTCAAAGGAGGACTTGCCGACAAAACGATGGGGAGATGACGTACGGTACATCGTTGGGCCCCTCGGACTAACCGTGCAGAGAAACAAGGGTATTGAAGCAATTTCAAACACGGTGACGTACATCGGGTTCTTCGATGACGATTTTGAGCTGAAAGCTGACTATTTAGAGCAAGCTGCCGCATTTTTGAATGCCAATGTCTCAGTCGTGGGGATCTCCGGCCGTATTCTCGTAGACGGAGGCATTAGCCGAGATGAAGCAAAGAAGTTGATTGCCAGTTATAAACCTGGAGCAAACCCGAGAGGGATGTTCTACAGCCAGGGAAAGCATCATATTCTTTATGGCTGCAATATGATCATCCGGCGGGACGTACTAAACTATGAGAAGTTTGACGAAGATCTTCCGTTTTATTCCTATGGGGAGGATTACGATCTATCAATCCGTTTAGAGCAGTATGGGCTCATCGGCCGTTTTGCCGGTTGTGTCGGAGTCCATCTGGAAACGCCGGGAGGCCGGGTGCGTGAAGTATTACGGGGATACTCGTTCGTAGCGAACAATTGGTATTTTTTAAAAAAGGGAGTGATGCATCTGCCGCGTCTCAAGGCCTGGGTTCGCTTCTGGGTAATCTGTTTTGGAAAGAGCACATTGACCAGCCTATGGAATCTACTGAAGGGCGATCGATCTCTCGATTGGGGTGGACGGCTGAAAGGACAGCTATTGGCTCTCAAAGATATTTTCCTGGGCTGCTGCCACCCCGGGCGTATCAAGGAAATGTAGCCGTAACCGCCACCCGGTAATTATTAAGCCAATAACGTGAACAAATTTGAAGACGCCTTTGAGGTCATCCGTCAGACGGAATTAGAAAACCACGACTTGAGGATAAAGGAACTTGGACAAGGCGTTAGTATCGGTAATTGTTCCAGCATTTAATGCCGCGGCAGACATTCGGCAGACGCTGAATTCTCTCCTCGCTCAAACCTATCAAGCGATCGAAGTAATCGTAGTTGATGATGGTTCCTCAGATGCCACCGCTGCCATCGTTGAGGAATTCGTAACCAGGGATGCCAGATTTCAGCTCGTCCGGCAGAGAAATGCGGGAGTGGGCGCCGCGCGGAATGCTGCGATACGGAAGGCGCGCGGCAAATACGTCGCTCCCTTGGATGCCGATGACCTTTGGTTTCCGGAGAAGCTGGAGAAGCAAGTCGCCCGCATGGAGCAATTTGGCAACGAAACAGGGCTAGTGTATTGCTGGTCAAAATTGATCAACGAAGCCGGCGAGCCTGTGGATGTGAGTCATTGTAACACTCTGGAGGGTCACTTGGGTCATGTCATGGTTTTGCAAAACCTCCTCGGCAATGCCAGTGTGCCGCTATTTCGTGCGGCTGCGCTGGAAGAGATCGGGGTTTATCTCACACGAGTCGAGCAAGCAGGAGCGCAGGGGTGCGAGGATTGGGATCTTTATCTTCGGACTGCCGAAATCTTTAGAATACGCGTCGTTCCCGAATATCTGGTCGCGTATCGGCAGAAGAGCTCGGGTATGAGTTGTAACGCTGAAGGCATGACTGCATCGTTTGCTGTCACTATGCGTCGAGTGCGTCAGCGTAATGGCCGCTTGCCAGCCGCCACGTTTCGTTGGTCCGGTGGATACTTTTATCTATACCTTGCAAATAAGTGCTATGATTCGGGGGATTACCCCAAGTGCCTCCGCTACTTGAAGGAAGCTGTCTCTGCTAATCCGGTCTTGTTGTTAAAAGCCGGTATTTACAAAACTTTCGTCAAAAGTGTGTTCGACCCAGGCACTCGCCCGACCAGCAAAGGGAGCGAAAGAGCTAACTCGCATTCCAAAAAAAGAAGGAAGTATCCGTCCATTTTGAATGCGATTTTCAGACATTTTGAGCTCGCGCGCTGGTCTGCCGCGCTTCACGACGGAGCTTGATCAATGATTGTTCTTCTGCGTGCGCTGAGAGCGCTCTTTCCCTTGCTGCGCCTGCAGCGTTGGATGGTCTCGGCCATAATCATCCTTGGGGTACTGACCGCGTTGTCAGAGGGCCTCTCAATTTCACTATTGGTTCCGCTCATACAGAATCAAATGGGAACGGGTGATGCGGGTGTCATTGGTAAGATGACAGCTGTGTTCCACGGAATTCCGGCCGAGACGAGGCTTTGGTGGATTGGTGCCAGTATCCTTATGCTGGTGGTGCTGAAAAACATTCTCAGCTACAGCTATTCCTTGCTCTTTCAGTGGGTGAACGCGTCCATCAGCCACCGGCTTCGCTGCGGTATTTTTCATCAGTTGCTCAGCGTGAGCCAGAGCTACTTGGATGGCCACGATTCCGGGAAATTACTGAACACCCTGGGTACCGATACCTGGCGTGTCAGCTCCGCCTTCGCAGTGCTGGCCAACATGATCATCAACGCTTGTATGACGCTGACTTTGGGCAGCCTGCTACTGCTGATTTCCTGGAAACTGACGCTGATCACTGGCTGCTTGCTGCTGTTGATCTCTCAAATCGTTCAAAGGCTCACCGGTCGCGCGAAGCAGCTCGGTCTTCAGGCAACTGCCGCAAGCGCAACCCTTTCTCAACGGATGCTTGAGACGTTTCATGGCCTACGGCTGGTTCGCGCATTTGGCCGCGAAAGTCATGAGCAGAACCGATTCGACGCGGCTTCAGGCTCGGTCAGAAAGATCTTCTGGAAACTGGAGAGCACTTCCGCCTTGGTTCACCCGTTGTCCGAAGTGCTTACGGCATCGTTGTTGCTTGGCATCGTGGCGGTGATGGCAATGCGCACTCCCGGACAGGTGGCGGCCTCGTTAACCTTTCTGATCCTGCTATATCGACTACAGCCTCGCATTAGACAATTCGATTCCGATCGGGTGGCGCTTAATGCGTTCTCCGCCTCGGTCGAGGAAGTTAGGAGCCTGCTTAATGAGACCGATAAGCCCTATCTGCGCAGTGGCGCCCGGCTCCTTAATTCGATCGAGAAAGGGATCGTTCTCGAAAATGTCTCACTTTATTACGACTCCGGAAAAGGTCCGGCTCTAGATGAGGTGACCTGTTCGATCAACAGTGGCGAAACCACTGCCTTGGTTGGTCCCTCCGGTGCCGGCAAGTCCAGCTTGATCAGCTTGGTCTGCCGTTTTTACGATCCTTCGTCAGGGCGTCTATTGATTGACGGAATCCCACTGCCGGAGCTCGACCTGGCCTGGTGGCGTAGCCAGATCGCCGTGGTAAGCCAGGACGTCCTTCTCTTTAACGCCAGCGTAGCCGAGAACATCATCTACGGGAAGCTTGACGCCACCCGCGAAGAACTCTTGGAAGCGGCCCGCAAGGCTCATGCCCTGGAGTTCATCGAGGATTTGCCGGATGGCTTTGAAACGGTTCTCGGGGATTGGGGTCTGCTACTCTCGGGCGGTCAGCGGCAGAGAGTGGCATTGGCGCGTGCCTTCATCCGAGATCCACAAATCTTGATTCTGGATGAGGCGACAAATTCGCTCGATCTCATTTCGGAGACAGTCGTCCAAGATGCCCTTGAGGAGTTCGGACGCGGCCGAACCGTAGTGATCATTGCGCATCGGATCAGCACGATTGAGCACGCCGACAAGGTGATCGTGCTTGATGCTGGAAAAGTGGTTGAGAGCGGGTCGGTAACCCAGCTTTTATCGAAGGGCGGCCTTTTCTCCCGTTTCTATGCGCTTCAACTTCGAAAGACGAAGGGTGGGCGTGTCCGTCCCGGACCGCCGAATCAGGAGGCGCGACCGAACCTAGTTGAGCAAAAACCATAGGAAGGTTGTTCCTTGGCATGTTCTCACGCCTAACTGGGCAATGACTCACCGGCTGCCTGGCGGTCCGGGACGGACACGCCCTACCGCCATCCGCTCCTACCATGTCTGCGAGCGTCGATAACACGATCTCCTATCGCCCGTTTGCTTCCCTGGCAGACGCCGATTCTGCCGGAACTTGCGGCGTTTCGGTCATTATTCCTGCGCACAATGCCGTAGCGACCCTTGAGGCGACCCTGAAATCCCTGGTTCACCAGACCCACGGGGTTTGGGAGGCGATCATTATCGATGACGGATCTACGGACAGGACCCGCGCCATGGCGGAGCACTGGGCGCAGAGGGACCGGCGGTTTCGTGTGCTACACCAGGAGAGGCTGGGCGTTTGTGCGGCACGGAACCGTGGACTGCGGGAAACGCGACACCCCTTCGTCCTGTTTCTGGACAGCGATGATCACATTGCCCCAACCCACCTGGAGCGCATGGTAGGCATGTTGGTGGCTGATTCCACGCTCGACGCCGTCCACTGCGGGTGGCAAAACATCCTGGCATCAGGGGTGATTGGACGCCCGCATCTGGGTTCCGACGAGGCGGATCTGTTTCAGTATTTCGCTTTTCATTGCCATTTTGCAATTCACGCCTGCGTTCTACGACGCGATCTGGCACTGGCCGTCGGCGGCTTCGATGTCTCACTGGCCACCTGCGAAGATTGGGATTTTTTTCAGCGTGTTGCCCGTAGCGGGGCACGCTTCGGGCGGGTGCCGGAGGTGTTGGCCTTCTACCACATCCGCGCCGACTCAGCCAGTCGGGATGGCCGGCGCTGCGTGACCGATGCACGCGTGGTCCTGGACCGTGGCCACGGACGAGATCCGCGCGTGCGAATTGCTGCCAAGGCACATTTGGAAGGAGCGGTCGCTACCGGGCGGACCCTCGCCCTTTACAATATTGTGATGTATTGGGCGATCCAGGAGATCGGTGCAGGTCGCGGCGGCTTGAGCTTGCTGGACGTCGAGGATCTCGCCCCTGCACCCGACCTGCAAGCTCCCGCGGTCGCCGAAATAATCTACGAGCTTGTACCAATGGCCGCCAACCAGTCAGAGGAGGACTGGCCTAGCCTCTGGAGCCGGGTGAGCGCTCCGCTCGCCGCATTCCTTGCCAGCCTGGAGGCCAAGGCTCGCGTTCCGGCGCTGGCGTTCGCCACCCTGCGGTACCTGGAGAAAAAAATCCTGCTCGCTGACCCCGGCGACGCCCCGCTCCTGGTGGGGAGCACGTACCAAGTGAGCGTGGACCTGGCGCGACGGGTCTGTGATGTTTCTCTCCCCCCGCAGGCCGACCGGCTCATCTGTCGGCTGACCCTGAAGGGCGAGCCAATCGGGGTGGTGGAACTGCCGGGTGTTGGAGCGCTGGCCGGTCGAAGGATTGCGGAGGCGGCGTTGGAAGGACGTGGGCTCCGGCTGTTCCGCCGGGCTCTGACGCCTGAACGAAGCGTCCACCTTAGTCTCAAAGTGGTGCGCAATCTGCCGCGGCGTCGGATGTTGCGCCTGATCTATTGCGTTGTGGCGGCAAAGCCCAAGGACAGGTTGGACGCAGCAAGGCGGGTTAAGCATGAAGTGGCCAGTGTGGCCAAAGCCAATGTGCCGCGCGTCCTCGCCCCGTGGCCAGGGCCCGCCGCTAGACAGGCTAACCGGAAACGGCAAAAGTCTGTCAACGCAGCAGCTGCTGCCGGCCGGGCGGCCGCGCGAGAACAGCTTGGCCCACCCAAAAGCCCTGATTGGTGGGACCGGTTCTTTGCGTCACCCGATCCCTGGGCTTACGAGAGCGATTACGAAGCGGTGAAATGCGAGCAAACGCTTGCCTTATTGCCAGAAGAGATAGTTGCACACGCGCTCGAGATCGCGTGCGCCGAGGGTCACTTTACCGCTCGCCTGGCACCGCGGGTGGGCCGGCTGACCGCCGTGGACATCTCCGCTCGCGCTCTAGCCAGGGCTCAGGCACGCTGCAGTGGTCACGCCAATGTCGCCTTTCGAAGGCTGGACTTGAACGCGGACGACATTCCCGGGCCCTTTGACCTGATCGTTTGCAGCGAGGTATTGTACTATGTACGGGACTTGGCAGGTGTGGTTGGCCGCATCTTATCCCAGGTTCGACCGGGTGGTTTTTTCCTTACAGTCCACTCGCGTGTATTAATCGACGAGCCTGGGGGCATCGGCTTTGCTTGGAACCAGGCCTGTGGTGTTGAAACCATTGCCAAAACCATTGCCGCACAGCCAGGGATTGCCCTATGCCGGGAACTGCGCACGCCTCTTTACCGCGTTCTTCTCTACCAGCGTATTGTGCCCGGTCAATCGCCTGGACCGCCCGAAATCGAGGAGTCCGACCGCATGGGCCGGATGATCCCGGCAGCCCTTGAGCTAGCCAGATGGCCGGGCCGCCCTCCAGTTAGGCTCGCGGCCAAAGGCACATGCTCCGTTCCGATTCTGATGTATCACCGGATCGCAGCCGACGGCCCAGTCGCGCTGGCCCGGTTCCGCGTGGCACCTGACCTTTTCGCTGCCCAAATAGCGACCTTACATCGAGCCGGATACCGTACCGTCGGCTTCCAAGACTGGATCAGTGCCATGATACGAAACGAACCGCTGCCCGGAAAGCCGATCATACTGACCTTCGACGACGGGTATCAGGACTTCCTGACCGCGGCCATGCCTGTCTTGCGCTACTATGGTTTCTCCGCGACGGTTTTTCTTGTGGCGGAGCGAATCGGCGCCGTCGCTGACTGGGACGCCGGCTACGGCGAGGCTGCCCCGCTGCTGTCATGGCAGGAGGTGCGCGCGCTACAGGCAGCTGGGACCGAGTTCGGCTGCCATTCTGCGGTACACCGACCGATGACCGGAATGCATCTGGCGGAACTGACCGAGGACACGGTGCGCGCTCGGGCGATTCTGGAGGAAGGGCTGGAAGCGGCTGTCACCACCCTGGCCTATCCCTACGGTGCGGAGAATGAGTTCGTCCGTCGCGTCGTGGCGGATCTAGGTTTCCGGGCAGCGGCGAGTTGCGAGCCCGGCATTAGCCGGATTGGAGATGATCTGCTACGGCTTCGCCGCATTGAAATCTTCGGGGGGTGCACACCTGAGCAATTGCTGACCCTGATCGGTCACACTTCGGAGAAGGATTTATCGGATGCGCTACCGGCTCAGTGAGATAGAAATCGCTCGCCCTCTGGAGCCTTTAGAGTTCGAAGCGGATGAGAGCGGAGCGGCACTGCTTATTCGGCGTAACGGACGACCCATTGGCTTTTTTATGCGGCAAAACTCGGACAAACGGACCTGGTCCCCAGAGGAGTTGAGCGAATGGATCAGTCATGCGCTGAAAACGAAAATTGTTGAGGAGGCGATTCGCGACGAGCTCGCTCCGCCGCGGACGAACGTGTCCTTTCCGTCGCTCTCGGTTGCCATCTGCACCAGAAATCGAGTTGCGACCCTCAAACGTTGTCTCGATTCGGCTCTTCCTCTGCAGCAGAAATACGGTTTCGAGCTTCTGGTTATCGACAACGCGCCTTCTGACGATACTACCGCCAAACTTGTGAAAAGGTTCTCAACGGCGCGATACGCTTTGGAACAACGCCCGGGCCTGGACTTCGCACGAAACCGGGCCTGGATGGACGCGACGGGGGAACTGATTGCTTATCTCGACGACGACGTCGTCGTGGACTCGGGTTGGGTTGCAGGTTTGCAGGAAGCTTGGGGCGAGAATCCAGGCGCTGCTGCGTTTACCGGACTGGTGATGCCGCTGAGACTAGACACGACAGCACAGGTACTCTTTGAAAGAAGGAATGGGTTCCGGCGTGGCTTCGACAAGAATCGGTTTGGCAAGGAGCTGCCTGGCAATTCGCTTTATCCTTGTGGCGCCGGCATATTTGGCGCGGGTTGCAACATGGCGTTCCGCCGCGACGTGCTGCGTGACATCGGCGGGTTCGATGAAGCCCTTGATACCGGAGCCCCTCTTCCGGGCGGTGGCGATCTCGACATTTTTTATCGGATCATCCGTGCTGGGTACACGCTGGTCTATGAGCCCAGTTACATGGTCTTCCATGAACATCGCGCCTCCGAATCGGGTCTGCGACGCCAGTATTACACTTGGGGTTTGGGATTCATGGCCTTTGTAGAGAAGAGTTACCGGAACGATCCTTCCCAACGCACCCGATTTCGTCGTTTGGTGAGGTGGTGGATCGGCGACCAGATCTCACAACTGTGGGAAACGTTGCGCGGCAGGCATGTTCTGCCATTCTCGATGATATTCGCCGAATTCTGCGGGGGAATGGTCGGTATTTTTGGCGAATACCCGCGCTCCGTGAAACGCATTGCAACGGTTCGAAGGGATTTCGCATGAGCGGTCCGGATCGATGGGAGGTCATTCAGGTGAAGCTGCATGAACCGCTCCGCCCGATGAGCGCGCCTGGGAATGCCGCGGTCGTATACCTGGTATTCTGGTGGAACGATATCCCGCTTGGCCATGCGCTGGTTCACGCTGGCGAGTTTCCGCTTAACGAAGCCGATATTCAGCGCACGGCTTCGCGCGCGATCGCTCCTGCGGTTGGGTACTATTCATTGGAGCACGGCTTCAAGCCACCCCTGCCGGTCCGGCGGCAAAACCCTGCGGACAATTTCCCTGCTCTCGAATCGCTCGCGGCTCTCAGTCAGCCGCTGAAGAATCTGATAACCAAAGTTCCAGCGGCCCATAGCCAAGTCCCGGTTTCGGTGATCGTGTGCACCCGCCGGCGTCCGGAGAAGTTGAGACGTTGCTTGGCCGCTCTTCGGGAGTTGGACCCATCCCCGGCGGAGATTATCGTAGTGGACAATTCACCCGAAGAACGCCGTACGCTCAACGTAGTCGAAGAGTTTACCGGAGTGATTTATCGGCCAGAACCCGCCTTGGGACTGAGCCGGGCACGGAACAGCGGCATTTTGCGTTCTTCCGGGGAAATCGTGGCATTTACTGACGATGACGTGCTGGTTCATCCACGGTGGCTGTTGGGGATTTGGCGGGCATTCTCGCAGGACACAGTATTCGGGGTTGCGGGATTGGTGCTCCCGGCGGAATTGGAGACCGAGTCACAGATCCGTTTCGAAATGGAATTCGGCGGCTTCAACCGCGGTTACCGTCCGATCACTTTCGACTCGTATTTCTTTAATAGCATGCTGGACCGGGGTGTCCCCGTCTGGCGTATTGGGGCGGGCGCAAACATGGCTTTCCGCCGGAACGTGTTCAGCGGGATTGGGGTTTTCGATGAGCGTCTTGGCGCAGGCGCCTCCGGTTGCAGCGAAGACTCTGAATTTTGGTATCGGATGCTGGCAGCGGGAATGTCGATTAGGTACGAGCCACGCGCGGTAGTATGGCATTCGCATCGTGTCGATGGCGACGCTTTCAGAAGCCAGATGAAGCAATATATGCGTGGCCACGTCGCGGCGTTGTTGGTGCAGTTCGAAAAACACCGGCATTTTGGAAATATCCGGAGGCTCCTTACAACGATTCCATATGCCTATTACCGCCGGCTGAAGCAGATGCGGCTCAACGACGATTGGAGCTCCTTTTTCGGCGAAGTGCTCGGGTGTGCTTCTGGATTGATTGCCTACTTCCGTCAATCACTGCCGAGCGTTTTCACATCCTCGTCGCGCTCAAATCTTGATCCTAAATTCATCTCAGATGCCATGCTTCACCGACACAAACGGGCTCTTGCCGATTTTCTCAGTGACAACCCATTTCCAGGTCCGTATACGCAAGGTCTTTTCTACCGCGAAAAAATGCGGGCGATCCATCGGGTCACACCCGAGGCTCCGGTCGTAAAGATTCTAGAAGTGGGCGGTGGTCGCAGTGGACTCACTTCGCTGCTATACCCGAACGCTCGAGTCATAAATATCGATCTCAATGCCGAGTACGCATCGGCTCCGTGTAACC
>Ga0070699_100001242_pt1 | contig 23500 bp, 11 predicted proteins | sample KBSK1503metaG_FD_65473 | JGI IMG/M metagenome (GOLD analysis project Ga0070699, IMG submission 65473) | Corn, switchgrass and miscanthus rhizosphere microbial communities from Kellogg Biological Station, Michigan, USA - KBS K1-50-3 metaG | ecosystem: Host-associated > Plants > Roots >...
CGCAAGCCGAACTAAACCAGTGGTTGGACCAGATCGCACCGCGCTTCCAACACGCTATGGATGGATTAAACCCGGGGGTTCTTTAATAATCCGAAATTCTGCCTGGTAGTTTTTCACGTCTGTCACATCGGTCGAGACATATTCCATCTTGGTCTCAAGAAACCCTTTCTCGCTAAACCAGAAGTCGAGTTGGGTAAGGTCTTTGACCATGAACTTTCCCGGACCGAAATCGTTCATCGCCGGTCGCGGGCAGCGACCGAATAATTCAAGGCTGACTTTTTTTCTTTCCAACGTCACGGACTTCAAGCCACAGCCAAACGCGTAGCTGCCGGTCTCATACCGGAACAGCTCCTTCACGCGGCCCTCGGCGTTGATCGAGTAAATGAAAAGCAAATTCGCGCCGCCGTCACAAGAAACGCTACACTCAACGTGCGAGAGGTTTACGATTGCATCCGGAATCAGATCCCCGGTGACATCGAAGTAGTAAACATCACGCAATGAAAACCAGCCACGGTCGTCGTCTCCGAAGTCATACTGATACTCACCGTTCTTCAGACTGAGCCGGATTTTTCTCCCCCCGTAAAATTTGTAAGGTCCATAGGAGTAATGCGTGAAATCGACCGACGCCCATCTGCCGGGCACGCTGCGGAATTCCTGATTGGGATCCACCGATTTCGGTGGCGGCTCAAGCGATGGTAGCGGAGTCGCAACCGGCACAGTGCTGATCCAGCGTGGCGACTGCTGCTCCGGCTTACTAACCAGGACAAAGAAACACACGCACCCGAAGGTAACAAAAGCAGCTACCAGCTTCGCTATCCGTTCCGAGTGGTCCGCGTTACTGCTTGCCTTGTACATGCGTTTCATCCTTAAGCAAGCTATCGTTGAAACCTATCGAAACAAAGGCGACTATCCTCGCCACGCCGACCGTAGTAGCCACAAAAAAGCGCAAACGAGTTAGAGAACTCATTTGCGCATTCCCTGCCTTTTTGTGGTCTTACTTCACATATTCCCAGTGCCAGGGTTCGTAAAAGTAGGGACGAAAACCGAAGCGCTCGGCGTTGCGGACGAGCCAGCGATAGGCGGGTGTGTTGACCTGGATCGAGCGGTTCGCATCGCGTGTGTCAACCGGGCTGCCGCCGACGTAAAGATCGAGAGCGCGTCCGGTAAAGTGCGGACTGTTGACTGCGAGTCCGGCGCTGCCGGAGTTCGGCGACTTTCGTCGCAATTCATCCTGATACTCGCGCGAGCGAAATGCTGAGACGATCTTCAAGTACTGATCTGTTGGACCGAGCTTCAGTTCCTTATCAGCAGCCGCCAGCATCTTTTTGTAGGCTTCGTAAGTGTTGCGCTCGACCTGGCGCAGCTCAGGCTCGCGGCCGGGATCGTAGAAGTCAGCCGGCGGCGCGGTGATCAGTTGGTCCACGGTAGCCGGCGTGCGGTTCTTGAGCCGGTTGCTCTGCCACTGCGAGACGAGGGCCATGAGTGAGTTTTCGTTGAGAATGCCGTCGGCGCTGAGACCTCGTTTCTTTTGCCAGGTTGCGAGGGTGGCGGCGAAGTCGTTGCTGATTGTGTCGTCGTGTGAATCGAGCGTTTCGTTTATGAGCAGATCGTAGAGGTACCATCCACGTTGCTGTTTCCCACCGAAGGTCCAGGTTAGTTCGTCGCGCAACATTGCGTTGCTCACGGCTGCGGCGGTGAAGGCTGAGCTCTTGGTGTTTGCTGCATTCGTGCGTTCGGTAATTAAGACCGCGGGTTTCACCGGCGGTTCGTTTTTCGAACGTGGTGATTGGCCCGCCACGGCGAGCACACAGATAATCACAACCACAAGCAACGTCAACTTCTTCATAATTAGATCTTCACGGGCGTTATTGTAGGGGCGGCCCTCTGTGGCCGCCCCTGTTTCGATAATAATGATTCGGGGACAGGGGCGGCCACAGAGTGCCGCCCCTACAACAGCTCTAGCGCGCCCCTTATGTCGATGCGCGCAGAGCATGCAAGGGTTTACCGTCCGCGCCGGTGTTTACGCGTCGCTCGAGGGTTGCTTCGCGCGTGCGTTTTCCTGCTGTGTTTGGCTTTTATTTTCACCGGTTTCTCATCCACCGTGTGATGCGCCTCCGGTGGCGGCGCACCCGCTTTTTCCAGCGAAGCCGTAATCAGATCGTCATTTGGCCGGCTTCCATTCACAAACGCGAACACATGATAATTCGCATTGCGCTCGCGTATCACTTCGATGCGTCCCTCATGCTTCAACCGCGCCAGCTCACGCATGAGAAAATTCTGCTCCGCCGCACTCATGTAACGATAGTCAATATCGAACGCAAGTCCAGTCGAATGTGGCGGCGCGTCAATGGTCACAGCATTCCGATTCACTCGTCGCAACTGATGCTGATACTGCTCTGGTCTAACCAGCGAGCTCACCGGCAACGGACGCCCAAACTCGGAGTGATACGCTGCCGCGACCTCGTTCAGGATCTTCAACGCCTGCGGTCGCAACGCGCTCAGCATATTCAGCTTCAACGCCAGACGATCCGCGGGGTTGTCGAGGTCATAAGACCGCCCGTTAAAATTCTTCGCCAACTTCTGTAGCGACTCGTATTCGCGCGACTGATCCGGACGCGTGACGGGTTGCTCGTGATTCTGTTCGAGCAGCGTTTTGTCGTCTTCGTAACGACTAAAGGGACTGTCGTCGGCTCGCTGGCCAATGCCAAACAGAACGTAAGTATCAGAGACCGCCGCCACTGGAATCATCTCGCCGCGTTCGATCATCGAGGCGAGATCGAGGTAGTCCTGGCAAGTGTGAACCTGGTACTTCTCGATTTCAGCGACCTGGGTGGCGAGAAACCAGTAACGCTCCTCGTAGTGTTTGAGCTCGGGTGGAATTTCGAGTGCGCCCGCGCCGGCGCCACCGCGATCGGCTTTGGCCAGTTCGACGGCGCGATTCCATGCGTCCGCATCAGGCGCGGGCGGAACACTCGACACGTTGGGTTGTGGTTGATTGCTGTAACGTCTCACTAACTTGAAGTGATAAAGCGCCCAGCCGCCGCTCGCCATGAGTACGATAAGAATAAATACAAAGATGATCCGTTTGCCCATTCAAGAAACAATATAGGCGAACATAAGAAAACCCGCCAAACTATCGTGGCGGGTCAAGGCGGAAGAAGTTTCACGCAAAGGCGCAAAGACGCAAAGCGCTGCCGCTTATCTAGCGGTTTCTTTGCGGCTTTGCGCCTTTGCGTGAGGGATTTTACTTGCGGTAGGTCACGCGCCAGATCTTGTTTGCTCCGTCGTCGGAAACCAGCATCGATCCATCTTTCAACACCAGTAGTCCCGCCGGCCTGCCCCACACATCACGACGGCTCTCGTCAAGCATCCAGCCCGTCAGAAAGTCTTCATAACCACCCACGGGTTTGTTGCCTTTGAATCGCACGCGGATGATCTTGTATCCGGTGCGCTTCGATCGATTCCACGAACCATGAAGCGCGATGAATGCGTCGCCACGATACTCTTTCGGAAACATCGAGCCGTTGTAGAAGACGAGTCCCAGCACCGCGGAGTGCGCTTGAATCAACACCTCCGGCACGATGGCTTTACTCACCAGATCCGGGCGTTCACCTTTGCGCCGCGGGTCTTCGTTCTTGCCGATGTACGAATACGGCCAGCCATAAAACCCATTCTCTTTCACCTCGGTGAGATAATCCGGCGGCAGATCGTCGCCGAGTCGATCGCGTTCCTGCACCGTGGCCCAAAGCCGTTTCGTGCTCGGATTGAACGCCAAACCGATCGGATTACGCAGTCCACTCGCAAACGTGCGCTTGCCGGAACCATCGGGGTTGTACTCGGTGATCGTCGCGCGCATCGGGTCTTTCTCAGCATCGACATTCGACTCCGAGCCGACCGTCACGTAGAGCTTCTTTCCGCTGGGATCAAAAATCACGTTGCGTGTCCAGTGTTGCCGGTAACCCAAACCCGGCAGGTCCGCGATCTTCTCAGGTGGTCCCTGTGCTTCCGTTTGCCCGGTCTTATATGGAAAACGTACGACGGCGTTCGTCATGCCGACGTAGAGATAGTTGTTCCAAAAGGCCATGCCGAACGGCAAGTTCAGATCGGAAGCAAAGACGAAACGCGCATCGACTTTGCCGTCGCCATCCGTGTCGCGCAGGACGATCACCTTCTTCGCTTCCGCGTCAGTGACGAACACGTCACCGTTAGGTGCGAGCGCCATCCACCGCACGAACCTGAAGTCGCCTTCGGCGAAGACGTTCACGTCAAAACCCGGCGGCAAGTGCAGCGCAGCATCTGACGGACGCGGAACGCCGCGCGGCGGATTGTCCGCGTCCGGACCAAGATTTGGCGGCGGCAACGTCTCCGGCTTTATCTCGTAATGACGCAGCGGCACGACCGGCGCTGAGTACGACTCTTTCAAGTCCTGCTTCTGCTGGACGAAACCTGGTGGCCCCGCAAACAGCACCAACCCCATGCAGATCAGCGACAGCTTCCAGATCGATCCTTTGCGCCTTGCTCCGGATCTTTGCGCCTTTGCGTGAAACGTTTTCATATTTTTCTTCCTATGCCGCCGTGACCTCAACCGCCACCGACGGCGCAAACACGCCCGGCACGGCCTCAATCGTGGTCCAAACCGGCATGATGTGCTCGATCCTGAGAATCATGCCGTGACAATAACCGACGTTGTGCTCGAGACTCTGCGACTTCATGTAGGAATACTGCATGCGCTTGTGGTTCACACGGAAGCTCGTGCCTGGTACATGCCCGCTCTGCGACAAGCCCACCAGCTCGACGAGATACGGCAAACACTCCGCCGGAACCTCGACCGCATAAACCTTGTTCTCCACCACCTCAACCGCCAATCGCTCAAACACATTGCCCGGTTTCTTGAACGCCGTGTTCCCGTAAACATACGGCCGATTGATCAGATCGATTTCGACAAGCGCCTGCGCGATCGGATCGTCCCACCAGGGCTGTTCGCGCACGAACCGGCACAACAGACTCTCAAACTCCTCGCGATAAACGTGGAGCGCAAAGTGGACCAGCTTGCCGTAGTTGAATACATCGTAGTAGTCGCGAATCTCGATCGATCGCTCGTAGAAATCGACTACCGGATTATCGCGATTCCGCTTGCAGAAAGCAGTAAAGGCAGAAAAGACTTCGCTGTGCTTCACGTTGCGATGCTGCGCGAGATAAGAGGCGGTGTTGTACAGAGCGCGCATGTTGTGCAGCAGGTGCAACGCGTAGAAGAACCGCATGCCTTCGTCTGTTTCTTCATAGGTGACGTCGGCAGTCTGGACAACCACTTCAACCTCGCCGATCAAATCGTCGATCTGTTCCGTCACCAGTTTTAACTGTTCTCTGTTTTCATAAAGCGCCGTGTTGTGGAGTAGCAACTGAGGATAGGAGATGATCGTGTCCGCCTTCAACCCGCACAACTTGTTGATGCCCTCTTTGAACGAGGGGAGCGTTTCGCCGGGCAGTGGCCAGATCAGCTCAGTAAACGAACTGATCTTTTTCTCGTTGAGTCGCTCTTGCAGTTGCACGTAAGCGCTCATCTTGATGTTCTTGCGATCGATGAGCCCGAGACTGCCTTCACTCATCGTCTGTAACGACACCGGTTGCGATGTGATAACGCCGGCCTGCGTGAAGATCTCGGTTATCTGCGTCATGCGTTCCGGTTTGTTTTTCGCGGCCGAATAGTAGACGACGCTCGGCATTTGCGTGCGGCGGGCGAGCTCGCCGATGTGTTCGGTAAGACCCACGTCGCGCGCGTAGATGCCCCAGTTTGCATCGACGAGGTAGATGAACACGCAATTGTGCTCGCTGAGCCAGGTCAACTCTTCCCGGATACGATCTTCGCTAAAGGTAAACACTTTCGCGTTCGTAGCCGCGCCCCAGTAACAAAAACCGCAACTGAACGGACAGCCGCGATTGGTTTCGAAGGTCGCCATCGTATATGGCTTGTCGAAGATTCCGTTGAGAAACGGCGAAGGGATTTCATCAAGGTCCTTCAGTCGTTCATTTTTTTCCGTGGTTACCAGTTCGCCATCGCGATAGAACGTCAGGCCGCGCACGTCTGAGTAATTTGGCTTGGCGTTCGTCAACTGGCCCAGGTAATCAGAGAAAGTCTTTTCTCCTTCGCCGTTGCAGATGACCATGTTCTCGTGGCGCGGATTCAGGTACTTGTACCCGTGATGCATCACCTGTGGTCCACCCAGCAGGATGTGTGCGTTGGGCTTACTTTCGAGGAGCGCGGGAAGCAGGTTCCTCACCAACCCCATGTTCCAGAGATAGCAACTGAACGCGTAGATATCGGCGTCGCTGTTTTTCAGATCGCGCAGGATGGTGGCGGGTGGGGTCTTGATGGTGGTTGAATATTTTTCGAAGGTGAAAGAGTTTTTGATGCTTGCGTCGCGGCACGCATACGCTTGCAAATAGCCGGAGACGAGGGGATAGACTCTTTCATAAATAGTGAATTCGACAAAGGTGACTTTTTTAGTCATGTTCTTGCTCCTAAGGGGTGTTGGGGTGCGGGTCAGTTGTTTGGCGGTTGAGGAAACTCTGCGTACCTCTGCGTTTAAGGGCGCCTTTCGACGCAGAGTACGCAGAGGTACGCAAAGATCGCAGAGAAGATTTCTAAACCCGTTTCAGTGCGCGTCCGGCGCGATGCATGAACTCGATGCGGCCGTTGGCGCCGGGCACGAGGACGAAGATCTGAGGTTGCGACATTCCCGGTGGTCCAACCGCGAACACGCGTTCCTTCAGCTTGCGGATTGGTAACTCATTGTTGCCTTCGCGCAGGAACAGTTGATGATCTTTCAAGACCAGTTGCACGACGTTCTCGTTGGAGTAAGTGCCCGAGTACGACTCCATCTCCGCGTCAGTCATCGGCAACGATTGGCTCAGCGTGCGCGGCGGCGCCGGCTCGAGGGGCAACAGCATCTCCATCGCTTTTTCGGCGGTGGCGTTGAAATAGCCGACGTTTCGGTTGGCCATGACGATCAATGCGAAACGATGTTTCGGCACGATCCATAACTGCTCGGTAAATCCGGCCCAACTGCCGGTAATACTCAACAGGCGCACACCGCGATAATCTTCAGCCACGAGGCCGTAGGTGCTTTTCTGATCGCTCAAGCCGGCGGGAATCGAAGCCACCGGAGTCGAGAGAGTTGTGATTACAGCGGCTGGTAGAACCTGTTTGCCGTCGATCTTACCTTCGTTCATGAATGCGATCGCGAAGCGTGCGAGGTCGTTCACATTTGAAAACATCGATCCACTTGGCCAGCCAAAAGCATCGAGCGCGAAAGGTCTCACTTGTCGTAGCTTTTCACCGCCGAATGCGCGATAGCTTTGCGCGAACGGATACGTCATCACGAGCGACGGGCTAAAGGTAGTGCGCTCCATCCCGAGTGGCTCGAACAAAAGCTCGTTCAGCACTCTCGCGAACGGCTTGTGACTCACTTCCTCGATCAGCAGGCCGGCCAGCACGTAGCCCGGATTCGAGTGTGAGTAGATCTGGCCTGGCGGGCTCAGAGCGTAATCATCCTTCCACGATCGCACCGTCCGGCCGAGTGCCTGATCGTCAAACAGACCCGAGTTCGGATGTTCTTCTATGATGCCGGCGGTGTGACTGAGCAGTTGATACGCATTTACTCCCGACAGTTTTGCATTCAACCCACTGACATATTTACCGACCGGTTGGTCCAGTTTTACTTTGCCCTGGTCCTGCAGCGTGACGAGCGCCGCGGCAGTGAAAATACTGGTGATTGGACCACTGCGACAAAGCGTATCGGTGGTCATCGGCGTCTGTGTCTCGATATTTGCAACCCCAAACGCCTTGGCAAAGACAACCCGATCATCCTTCACCAGCGCAACCGCAACACCCGGCGTTCCGGTCCGCAACCGTTCCTGGACGATAGTCTTCTCCAGTTCATCCGCCAGCTGCCCCTGGGCACGAACAGCAATCACAAACAGGCACACACAAACCCAAATTATTTTGCGAATAGTCATCTTGTGCCTTATGTGCCTTTTTGTGACTAAAACCAATTTGTGCCTCTTGGTGGCCTAAACGGTGAGCGCGAGATCCGGCCCCGGCACTTCCACATGACAATCAGTCAACGGCCGGTTCTGCGCATCAACCAGGATCACGCGCGGTCGATGCTCACGCGCCTCAGCATCTTTCATCGTAATGAACGTGGCGAGGATCACGAGATCGCCGGGTTTATTAAGGAGCGCCGCTGCGCCGTTAAGACAAATGATGCCCGAATGTCGCGGCGCGGTCAGCGCGTAGGTCGTGAGCCGCGTACCCTGCGTAATATTCCAAACGTCCACCGCTTCATTTTCAATAATGTCCGCACGTTCCATCAGCTCCTCATCAATGCTGACACTGCCCTCATAATGGGGATCGGCATGAGTAACAGTGGCCCGGTGAATCTTGCTCTTGAGCATTCGTCTTTTCATGATTAACTCCTGAGTTCTATTTCTTTAGCTAAGCACGATTTCCTTCTGGCCAAACAACCTTTCGGCTGTGAGACCGTTCTTACGACACTCCGCGACCAGCTTGTTCGAATCGACGATCGGGCGCGATTGCTCTGTGTACTGGATCGACGTGAGGTACGTTAACCACGGCTCCTGGCCCATCGCATAGACATACACCTGCTGCGCGCCCAGACATTGGACCAGATCGTTTGCTTTCTCGAAATTCGATCCATCCAGACGCCGCGACTGGTCCTGCTTGCGCGCCAGCGGCCGCGTCAACAGTGGTCCATAAAGCCATGACAGTGGTCCACCATCGCATTCCATTCCCAGAAATACCACGTCAACATTTCCGGTTTGTGCCCTGATGTGCTCGTAGAGCTTTGGCTCGATGTCGTTGGAATCGGCGGCGCACAAAACCTTTTTGCCCTGGAGCTCGATCAGGTAAGCCAGCTTGGTCCTGATATTCAGATCTGCGTGTTCACCAAGAAAAGGCAGTCCCGTGATGCTACCATCTGCAACGTCGATCGTCTCCATCTCGTCGATTTCCGTCACCTGCGTAAAACCGATATTACGCAGCACCAGCTTCAACGACGGATCGGCAAGCGTTCCGCCGTTGTTCTTCGGCACGATCACGTGTTTGGTCCTGTGACGAAGCTGAAGCAACGTTTCGAACATGCAGTGGTCCTGATGATTGTGTGTGATCACAATGTAGTCGATTGTTTCGGGTAGATCTTCGAAAGTGTAACGCTGAATGCCGTCGCCATATTTGTAACTGATTACGGGATCGGTGAGGATGCTAACCCCTTTGGTTTCGAACAAGAGACACGCATGGCCGAAATACCTGATTCGCGGATCGTCTCCGGCGTAGCGAGGAGGAGGCGCGGGAGCCTCGGCGGTGAAAAAGGGTGACAACTTCGCGTCCGCTTCCCTCACCTGGAGCACGTCCTGAATGTAACCAAGCGGACGCGGCTTCACTTTCATCTTGAACAGCTCGTCGAGCTCCGGTGAGTTGAACGGAAACTGCAAATAGAGGTGACCATTGCCGCCCAGGTTGGGAGTGCTGAGCGCAAACGGTCGATCGTCCTGTGTGACCAATGAGAGAGCCAGAGTTTGTGAGCTCCGATTGTAGAAAGAGCTCCGGTACAACAGTCCCTCGATGAAGCGGATCGACGCTTTGTTGTTCAAGTCGTAGACCAGCTCGACGTAGCCTTTCAAGTTCTCCGGAACTTTCTGGTAGAGCGGCTCGAGCGAGAAACCCTGCGCTTCGTTTTCGAGCAGGTCGTTGAGACTTTGAATCGAAGCAGCGAGCTCGAGCATTTGACTCTGCTCTTTGAGCGTTCGTTCCATCAGCTCTTTGACTTGCGGCGTGCGGCTCGCGTCGTAGTTGATGAATGGACCACCACGCATGGCGGGATTCCTCAGCGCGGCCACGTGAATCTGCGGCGCGGTGACAAACGATTGCATGATCTTCACGTGCGAGTTGGCGATGAACATCGCCGCCGTGGCCGGCGAAATCAGGCACGACCATGCATACCATTGATTGAATAATGGCTCAGCGAGCACATTCTGTTTGAGGTACACGTTCTCCGTACTCACGTCAGCTCCTTGTGAGATTCACTCATGAAAATGTTGTCGATCTTATGTATTGACTGCGGATCGAAATTGGACTAGAAGTAATTTATCAAATCTGATCTTCAAGGTTTACTCATATGAAACTCACGTTCGTGCTTACATTCTTTTTTGGTGCATTATTCGTCGCGGCAAATTTCGCGAATGCGCAGACGCCGGCCAACAGCGATGCAACCACGCAAGCGATCATGCAATTGGAGAACGGTCTGAACGACGCGATCCTCAAGGGCGACGCAGTCGCGCTCGATAAACTGATCGCGAGCGAATGGTTTGCAAAATCCGGTGACACGAGTCTGGTGACGAAGTCACAGCTGGTTGATTTCGTGAAGGCGAATGGCAGCCCGTGGGCATCGATCAAAGATCACGATGTAAACGTTCGCATTCACGATAGCGCGGTGGTGGTTGACGGCTACTCGACGCGCGGACTCAAAGGCAGCGAGGCTCAGATGAATCTGCGCTTTACGCGAGTTTATGCAAAGGCGTCCAGCGGCTGGCAGCTTGTGGCGATGCATTTCGAGCGCGTCAACCAACAGTAAGCGACGTGATCAGATCGTCGAGCTCCTGCTGGCTCAACTCCGCTTCCGGAAAATCAGACGGCGTGTAACTCATGGCCTGAGCAGTCTGGCAGTGCCTGATCAACGCACGCAGCTCTGCGATAAAGGCCTCGGCGAGTTTGGTGATGGTTTCGCGGCGATGCAGGTTCTCGCTGTAAGTCAAACTCACTTCCAGTTTCCCACCCGCTACACGCGATTCGAAGTCCAACCGGTGACTACGCTGCTGCCGTAAGCTCTGCGACGGACCATGCGATTCGCTTGCCAGCTTAATCGGCGCTGACGCGGAGAGCTCCTGATCGAGTTGACCCAGGTAGAGAAAGCCGATCTCGGGTGTTGGTTCGGCTCGAAGTGCTGCGTTGCTGAGATAGCGCAGCAATCCATAACTGAAGCCATTGCGCGGAATCCGTCGCAACTGTTCCTTGACTGATTTGATCGTAACCGCCAGATCAACTGTTTCCAGCTCAATCAACACCGGGAACACTGAAGTGAACCAACCCACCGTACGCGACAGATCGAGATCGTTCGATAGTACTTCGCGTCCATGGCTCTCGAGATCGACTAACACATCGTGGCCTCCGGTGAAGTTTGTAACAGCACGCGCGAGGGCGGTGAGTAGAGCGTCGGTGATCTGGGTTTGATAGACGGAAGGCACCTCCTGCAAGAGCGCGGTTGTTTCTTCTACACTCAGCGAAATAGAGATCGTTTGGGCAGAGGCGACAGTGTTGGCGCCGCCGTTGAAATCTAAAGGCAGACCAGGCACGGTCTTGCGCGACTGTTCGAGCCAGTACGGCAAATCTGCTTTTATGGCATCCGATTGGGCCAGCTCGCTAAGCCGTTTGGACCACTGTTGGTAAGACGTTGTCTTCGCTGGTAGTGAGACTGTTTCACCGCGGCTGAGTTGTTCGTACGCGGTGACGAAGTCTTCCAACAGGATGCGCCAGGAGACGACGTCGATTAACAGATGATGAGCGACAATCAACAAGCGGCTCACTTTTTGCGGTTCAAAACAGAAGCCGATTACACGCACCATTGGACCATCGGAAAGGTTGAGCGTCGTTTCCGCTTTCGTGCTTTCCGCTTCGATTGCGGCGGCTCGTTCTGCCTGGCTCATGCCGAAGAGATCGAGCCACGCGATCGGAAGCTCTTCTGCTGGAGAGTAATGCTGCGTCCACCCGGAATCCGATTGCTGGAAGCGCAGGCGCAGCGCGTCATGATGCGCGAGCAAGTGTTTCATGACCGGCGCGATCAAAGCGGCGTCACCACCGTTTGGCAGTTCGAGTAAGACCGCCTGGTTCCAGTGATGCCGATCGGTGAAGTCCTGTTCGAAGAACCAGCGTTGAATCGGCGTGAGCGGGACGTCGCCCGTCAACGTTCCCTGCTCTGCCTGGACCGCTTCGCTTACGCCTGCGATGGTGGCCAGTTCCGCAATCGTCTGATGGTTGAAGATGTCGTTTGGCGCGAGGTGAAGGCCCGCATGATTGGCGCGCGCAATGATGCGTAGACTCAGGATCGAGTCGCCTCCGAGCTCGAAGAAGTTGTCGTGGATGCCGACTTTTTCAACGCCGAGCAGATCCTGCCAGAGTTCCGCAATCAGCCTTTCAGTCTCGGTCTGCGGCGCTACAAACGCGTCTTTCAACCGCGGACGCTGATGGGTCGCTCGCGTGGCACGCGGCGCAGCTGCCGGTTGCACCGGTTGTTTACTCTCGGCGAGCAGCGTTTCCAGATCCTGCGGCGCGACGATGATTTGCGGCAGGTCCGTCTCCAACGCGCGCGCAAAAGCCTCGACACCTTCCGCCGACGACATGCCGGCACCGAGTAATTCATTCGGATCCAGATCACGCCGGCGCGCATAATCGACGGACATGCCGGCTTCGCTCCACCCGCCCCAGTTTATCGACTGCACCGGCATATTCGTGTGGCGTGCGAAAGCATCCAGAAACGCGTTCGCAGCCGCATAGTCACTATGGCCCACGCCGCCCTGTAGCGAACGGATCGACGAGCACAACACGAAGAAGTCGAGCGGCGTGTCCTTGAGCAACTCGGCGAGAACCAGCGTACCCGCGACTTTTGGCGCGAGCACTTCGGCGGCGGCTTCAGTCGTCTTGAGCTGCATCAAGCCGTCACCCGGAAGACCGGCCGCATGGACCACGCCGTTGATTGGTCCAAACCTGCGACCCGCTGCTTCGAACACTGCTTGAACTGCTTCCGAATTCGTTACGTCGGCATTAGCAATGAATACTTCAGCGCCCGTGCTCAACAGTCTCAGCGCTCTTCTGATCCTGACGCTGATCGGATCGTCGTCGCCGTGCGTAGCTAACCATCCTTCCCACTCGTACTGCTCCGGAAGCGCGGAGCGACCGAGCAGAATAAGCTTCGCGTTCACGGTGCGCGCCAGGTATTCGGCAAGCTCGAGACCGACACCGCCCAGCCCGCCGGTAATTAAATAGACACCACCCTCACGCAGCCTCGCCGGCCGCTTTTGCAGCGTAGGCAATCGCAACGGTCTAAAGGTTTGAGTCCAACGACGATTCCCTCGATACGCGATCACGGCATCGTCAGGATCAGCTTGAGCTTCCGTAATCAATCGCTCGATCAGTTGTTTACGATCGTAAGCCGGTAGCGCGATATCGATACTCTGGCAGCTAACGTGCGGATATTCCTGCGCGATCACGCGGCACGGACCGAGCAGCAACGCTTTTTCCGGCGACCATAGATCGTCGCCCGTGACATCCTGCATCCCATTTGACACGACGATTATCCGCCGCGTCGCACTATCGTCGATTCCATCTGCGATCGTCTCCTCACCCAGCGCCTGGGCCAGATAGAGCAAACTGAAGAAACTGTCCGATTCCGCAACTTCCCTTGAATCCGTAACGTTCCACAAATGAAAGATCACATCCGGTAATCTTCCCGCCTTTCGCAACTCTCCCAACAGCGTCCGATAGTCTTCCGGCCGTTGAAATTCAGACGCCTCACCGGCGAGAATCACGTCCTGCTGCCTCTCGCGCAGCGCCTGGACCAACTCTGCCGCCACCCCGCATCGATCCGCGAAAACGAGCCAGACCTTAGCACCAACCGCGGTCGTGGCCCGCGGCGCAAGCGTCTCTCTCCACGTCGGCACATAAAACCAATCCGCCAAATCCGCGTTCCTGCTTTGCTTCGCACCGGTCTTCCTCGTATTGGCCCAGTCCGCTTCAATCCAGTAGCGCTCGCGCTCAAACGGATAACCCGGCAACGCAACCCGCTTCCGCTTTTCACCCTCATATACCGACTTCCAATTCACGTTCGCGCCGACGGCCCATAACTGTCCCAACGACTTCTGACAACGAGCGACATCGGAATCACTTTCCTGCACATGCCGGAGCGAAGTCGCCACGATCGTTTGCGTCGAATAACCAGTTTGACGACGAACGAGCGTGCTCAACGTCTGCCCTGGTCCAATCTCGAGAAATGCGTGCGCCTCACGCAACAGTTCGGAAGCGCCCTGGCTAAACTTCACCGTCTCTCGCAAGTGCCTGCCCCAATACGACGGCTCCGTCACTTCACTTTCGATCCATTGCCCCGTCACATTCGAGATCAAAGGAATCTGCGGGGGTTTGAGCGTTACGCTTCGCACCTCATCAGTGAACGGCGCGACCGCCGGTTCCATCATGGCTGAGTGAAAAGCGTGTGAAGTCTCCAACCGGCGACAGGCAACCACGCGATCGCACAACTCCCATTCAAACTCGTCGATCGCTTCAGTCGATCCGGAAACCACGCAGTTCGCTGGTCCATTGACGACCGCGATCGACAAGTCTCTGCCGGCGAGAAGCTTTCGCAAATCTTCTTCAGCGAGAGAAACGGTTAGCATGGCGCCCGGATCCATCTGCTGCATCAACCGGCCTCTCGCGGCGACCAGTCGCACGGCATCTTCAAAACTAAACACGCCCGCCAGACACGCTGCGACCAATTCCCCGATGCTGTGGCCGATCAACGCCTTCGGCTTCACGCCCCAACTCAGCCAGAGTTTCGCCAACGCATATTCAATCGCGAACAGCGCGGGCTGTGTAAGGTATGTCTGCTTGAGTTGTTCCGCGGCCGCGGTGGTCTGATCTTCCGGCGGGTAAATAACACTACGTAGATCGCGATCGAGGTATGGTTTGAACGCCTCGATACACAGATCAAACTGCTCGCGAAACACCGGCTCGACGCGATAAAGCTCCAGCCCCATGTTCACGTACTGCGCGCCCTGCCCTGAGAACATGAAGACAACCGCGGGATCGCTGCTCTCACGAGCCGCGGTGATGACGCGCCTCGGATCGAGTTCCTCCAACACGCTAATCGCCTCGGGAACGTCACGACAGCTAACCGCACGACGATACGCAAACTCCTTGCGCCCGATTTGCAGCGTGTACGCGACGTCAGCCAAGTTCACGTCACCGTGGTCGGCAAGGTACTTCGTGAGTTTCGTTGTCGCGGTTTCCAGCGCGGTCTCGGTCTTGGCCGAGAGCACGAGTAAGTGCGTCGGTCTGGTCGAAGTTTCAGACTCAATCACGGGCGCTTCTTCGAGAACGACGTGAGCGTTCGTCCCGCCAATACCAAACGAGCTGACACCGGCGCGTCGCGGCGAACTCTTCCACTCCGCCGCCTTGTCGTTGACAAAGAAGCGTTCGCCAAAATCGATCTGCGGATTGGGTTGCTCGAAGTTCAAACTGGGCGGGATCGATTTATGATCAAGCGCAAGCACGGTTTTGATCAAACTCGCCACGCCGGCCGCCGCATCGAGATGGCCGATGTTCGTCTTCACCGAGCCAATCGCGCACCGTGAATCTTCATTGGTATTGAACACCCGGTTAAGCGCCGCAACCTCGATCGGATCGCCGATCGGCGTCGCGGTGCCGTGTGCTTCGATGTAACTGATCGTCTCCGGCTTGACGCCCGCGATCGCGAGCGCACTCGCAATCACTTCCGCCTGGCCCAACTCGCTGGGCGCGGTGTAACCAACCTTCATCGATCCGTCGTTGTTGATAGCCGAGCCTCTGATGATCGCGTAGACGTTGTCGCGATCGTTGAGCGCATCGTCGAGACGCTTCAGGATCACAACACCGGCGCCATTACCTTTCACGAATCCGCCGCCCTTGCTGTCGAACGCACGGCAGTGGCCGTCCGGCGAATGAATGCCGCCTTCCTGATAGAGATAGCCAGTCTTTTGCGGCAGCGTCACCGAGACACCGCCAGCGAGCGCCATGTCGCATTGACCGTCGAGCAGACTCTGCGCCGCGAGATGAACCGCGACGAGGGACGTTGAGCAGGCAGTCTGCACCGTCAGGCTCGGTCCTTTGAGGTTGAGCTTGTATGAGACGCGCGTGGCGAGAAAGTCTTTGTCGTTGGCCATTCCGATTTGGAGTGGTCCAATCGAGTTCACGAGATCCGGATTAGAGTAAAGATTCATCAGGTACGTGTTCATGCTGGTGCCGGCATAAACACCGATGAGGCCTGGATATCTGTCCGCATCGTAACCCGCGTTCTCCAGTGCCTGCCACGCGCACTCGAGAAATAGACGCTGCTGCGGATCGGTGATCTCCGCTTCGCGTGGACTAAAGCCGAAGAACGCCGCGTCGAACAGGTCAACATCGTCGAGCACGCCCGCGGCTTTGATGAGACGCGGATTCTTCAGCAGCTCTGCATCGAGGCCACCAAGCTCAACCTCGCGATCGGAGAAGAACGTGATCGACTCGACTCCCGCCTGTAAATTTTTCCAGAACTCCTCCAGATCGCGAGCGCCTGGAAAACGCCCCGCCATGCCGACAATCGCAATCGCATCGGCCAGTTCTTCAAACACTCTCTCACTCATTGTTTTGGATTACTTATTAAAGACTTCTCACGCAAAGGCGCAAAGACGCAAAGCGCTGCCGCGTCTCTCGGGGTTTTCTTTGTGCCTTTGCGCCTTTGCGTGAGACATAGTTTTTGCAACAGGTGTCGGAGGTGACTCACGCGACTGGCTGGCCTTTACGTAGCTCACGCCTACGTCGTGTCGCCGCTCGCGCAACGGCCGCGCGCTCGTGACTATCCTCAGGCGCCTGCTGCTTCTGTGGCTCAGAACCCAGGAGCGCAGCCAGCGAGCTGATGGTGGGATAACGAAACATTTCGACGATCGACAGATCGCGGTTGAAGAGCGTGCGCACCTTGCCCTGTATCCGCAGCATGAGCAACGAGTGGCCGCCGAGATCGAAGAAGTTGTCGTGTACGCCTACCTGGTCCAACTGCAACGTCTCCTGCCAGACCTGCGCCACGATCTTTTCCACTTCGTTGCGCGGCGCGAGGTAGACAGTTTCAGTCTGTGACCGCAGCTCGCCTGGCGCCGGGAGAGCGCGCCGATCGAGCTTTCCGTTTGGCGTTAACGGGAGCTGGTCCAACAACACGAAATAAGCAGGCACCATGTATTCCGGAAGTCGCCCTCGCAAAAAGCCGCGGAGGTCAGGCACCGTCACTTTGTCCGCGACAACATACGCCAACAATTCCTTCTCGCCTTTCGCTCTGTCCCGTGCGATGACAACCGCCGCCCGTACTGCTTCATGACTCACAAGTGCAGCTTCAATCTCTTCGAGCTCAATGCGGAAGCCGCGCACCTTCACCTGCTGGTCCAGGCGCCCGAGAAATTCCAGGCGTCCGTCAGGTAGATAACGAGCCAGGTCGCCCGTGCGATAAAGCTGCGCTCCGGGTACAGTCGAGAAAGGATCCGGGATCAGCTTTTCGGCCGACAGTTGCGGCTGATGGAGGTAACCGCGCGTCAGCCCGACGCCACCGATATGCAGATGTCCCGGCACACCCGTCGGCACGGGTTGCAGGTGCCGGTCGAGCAGGTAAATCTGCTTGTTTGCCACCGGCTGACCAATCGAAACACTCTCTCCGTCTTTCAATGGCTCACACGCCCAGCACGCCGCGTCGATCGTGCCTTCGGTTGGTCCATACATGTTATGGATGCGTCCCGGCATTGTCCTTAAGTACTGGTCCAACAGTTCCGCCGGCAGCACTTCGCCGCCACAGAACAGGTGTCGCAAATGTCGGCAGGCGTCCTGTGGCTGTTGCTCGAGGAAGGCTTGCAGCATCGAAGGAACGAAGTCGGCGATCGTGATCTGCTGTTCGCGGAACAGCTCGAGCAGGTAACGAACCTCCTTGTCGCCACCGGGTTTAGCGAGTACGAGACAGCTTCCAGTGACTAATGAGCCGAAGATCTGCCAGACGGATGGATCGAAAGCGACCGAGATGTTTTGCAGGATGCGATCGGTCTTAGTGAGCGAGAATGCGACCTGACGCCAACGAAGCATGTTGCACACTCCATTGTGAGTGATCATCACGCCTTTTGGCCGGCCGGTCGAACCCGAAGTGTAAATCACGTATGCGAGATTGGCGCTGCTAATCGTGGTTTCAAAATCAGTGTTAATCTGCGCTTCGATTTCGTTGCGCGCCTGGTCGAGATAAGCGTCGGTAAGCACTACCTGGACCCCGGCATCGCTCTGCATCCACGTCAAACGTTCCCGCGGATAAGACGGATCTAGTGGCAGATAGGCGCCACCGGCTTTCAACACGCCCAATAAAGCCACGACGAGTTCGATCGAGCGTTCGAGACACACGCCGACGATTGTCTCTGGTCCAACGCCGAGACGTTGCAGGTAACGTCCGAGCTGGTTCGCTCGCTCATTCAACTCACGGAAGGTCATCTGCCGGTCTTCGCAGATCACTGCGATCGCGTCAGGCGTCTGCTCGACCTGCATTTCAAACCACTGATGAATGCAGCGACGGTCGGGAAATTCTGCCTTCGTCTCGTTCCACTGCGAGAGCAGTCGTTGCTGCTCCGGCTCCGGAAGCAAGCAGATGGCTTCGTAACGCGCCGCAGGTTCAGCAGCCATGTGACGCAGCGTCTCGAGATAATAAGTGGCGATCGAACTGATCTGATCGCTCGCGAGCTCGGCGGCGTTGTAGTTCAGTTGGAGTTGCAACTGTGACGACGCGCTGTCGAGATTGAAGATGGTGCCGAGCGTGAAGTTAGTCTGTTCAAAAACATGCTCGTCGAGGACATCGATGCCCTCGAGCTTGCGAAGCTGCTCGTAAACGTGAAAATGGTTGAAGCTGAATCCGGTTTCAAACAGCGCTTCGCCGCCGCGTTGCTGCTGCATGGTGGCAAGCGGATACCAGCGGAACGGCAACAGCTCTCGTTCCGTTGCGAGGGTTTCGCGTACGAGATCTTCCCACGTGCCGCCGCTCAGGTTCGCACGCACGGGCAGTGTGTTCAGAAACAGGCCGAGCGTGCGCTCCGCGCCTGTTTGTTCGGGCCGGCCGTTTGAGACCAGTCCGGTAGTTACCCTTGGCTGTCCGCTCAACAGACTCAGCACGCGCAGATGCGCCGCTAACAAAACGCTCTTGAGCGGCGCCGAAACTTTGTGGGCCAGTTGCTTCAGACCAGCGAAGACCTCTCGCGGCACCGGTGTGGTTAGCACCTGTGCGTTCGACTCGTCAGGGCTTTCGTTGTGGGTGGACCAGCGTGGCAGCTTGTTGCTGACTGCGCCGTCGAGTGTTTGTAACCAGAAATGCTTCGCGTCTTCGGAACGAAGCACCTGTCTTTCGAGCGCAACGAAGTCACGATAGATCGTTTCAGGCAATGATGGATCTTGCTTCACCACCTGCCCGAGATTTGCAAGATAGGTCTGAAACAACTCCGTGAGCAGCGACGCGACACTCCAACCGTCCAGGATCGCATGGTGGAAACTCAACGAGAATTGAAACTCATGCTCGCTGCGCCGGTGGACGTGAATACGGAATAGTGGCGGGTGAGTCCACTCAAAGCGTGTCTTCTGTTCGGCACTCAGCCACGCCGAGATCACGTTCTCCTGCTCGGTCTGCGTTAGCTGAGTCACATCTTCAACTACGAGCGGCGCAGGCGCCGACGAATGGACCAGTTGCAACGGTTCGCTGAAGCTCGCAACATCAAACGACGTGCGCAGCACCGCATGCCTGAGCATCACATTCTCGATCGCCGCACGCAGAACCTCTTCGTCGAACGGCGCGCGCAGACGGAACGAGAACACATCGTGATACGTCGCCGCGTCTGCTGCATACTCACTGTGAAACAGCATCCCGGCCTGCAACATCGCCAACGGGTACGCATCTTCAATTCCGTCAGGCAATCGTTCGCGATCCGGAGCCGTCAACAGGTTTCCGCTCTCGACGTTCGATTTCACGCCGGTTTCGTTGAGTTGTTGACTCAGCTCACTGATAGTCTGGAACTGAAAGAGCTGCTGCAACGAGAACTTGATGCCGGCCTGCTCGGCGCGAGCACGCACCTCGATGCTGCGAATCGAATCGCCACCTAACGCAAAGAAGCTGTCGTTGACACCCACTCGATCGAGATGCAAGACCTCGCTCCAGATCTGTGCGAGATGCTTCTCAACTACAGTTTCCGGGGCAACGTAAGCACCCGCCAACTCCGGTCGCACGTTGTCGGGTGCCGGAAGCGCGCGGCGATCCAGCTTGCCATTCGCCGTCAACGGAAACTCATTAAGCAGCACAAACGACGCCGGTATCATGTACTCGGGCAGCTTCTGTTTCAGACTGCTGCGCAACTCCGTCACATTGGGCGACGCTCCGGGTTGGGCCACGAGGTATGCCGTCAACTGCTTTTCACCCGGCATGTCCTCACGAGCCATGACGAGGCATTCGCGCACTGACGGATGCTGGACCAGTGCCGCTTCGATCTCGCCGAGCTCAATACGAAATCCGCGAATCTTCACCTGCTGGTCCAATCGGCCGAGATACTCGATCTCACCATCAGGCAAACGCCGCGCGCTGTCGCCCGAGCGATAGAGCCTGCTGCCCGGAATTGCGCTGTACGGATCGGGAATGAATTTCTCCGCCGTCAGATCGGGGCTGTTGAGGTAGCCACGCGCAAGCCCGGCGCCGCCAACACACAGTTCACCCGGTACTCGCAACGGCACGGGCTGCTGGTGCTGGTCCAGAATATAAAGTTGCAGATCAGCGATGGCATTTCCGATCAGGCTGCCACGTTCCTGCTCGATATCCGCGGCACGCAACGGGCGACACGTAACATGTACAGTCGTCTCAGTGATGCCATACATGTTCACCAGCAACGGTTGCTGGTCGCCGTGATTGGCAATCCACGGCCGCAGACTCGGCAGGTCCAAAGCCTCGCCGCCGAAGATCACCAGCCGTAACTTCAGATCGCCGGCTGGACCATGATCGCTTTCGAGTTTGATCAGTTGCAGAAAACTCGACGGCGTTTGATTGAGAATCGTGACTCCTTCATCCCGCAACAACTGGTAGAAGTCTTTAGGTGTGCGGCTTACCAGATAGGGGACGACGACGAGGCGTCCGCCGTAAAGCAGCGCACCCCAGATCTCCCAAACGGAGAAGTCGAACGCGAAGGAGTGGAAGAACGTCCAGACATCGTTTTCGTCAAACCGAAATTCATCCTGCGTCGCCGCAAACAGCCGCATCACATTGCCATGCGTGACCTGCACGCCTTTCGGGTTTCCCGTCGATCCCGAGGTGTAGATCACGTAAGCAAGATTCTCGCCACTAATCGTGTTTTCAAAATCTGTGCAAATCTGTGTTTCAATTTCGTTGCGCGCCCGGTCAAGATAAGCTTCTGTAAGCACGACCTGCACCCCAGCGTCGCTCTGCATCCACGTCAAACGTTCCCGCGGATAAGACGGATCTAAAGGCAAATACGCGCCGCCGGCTTTCAACACGCCTAATAAAGCCACGACGAGTTCGATCGAGCGCTCGAGACACACGCCGACGATTGTCTCTGGTCCAACTCCCTGATTGCGCAGGTAGCGCGCCAGCTGATTCGCTCGTGCATTCAGTTCGGAGTACGTCATCGAAGCACTCTCAAACCTGAGCGCCACCGCATCCGGAGTCTTCTCCACCTGTATCTCAAACAACCGACTCAGGCTCTCTTCTTTGCGCCTTTGCGTCCTCCTTTGCGCCTTTGCGTGAAACCCGCTCTCGCCTATCAATTCTTCCCGTTCTTCCGCCGACAGCATCGGCAACTCCGAAACTCGCTGCTCCGGCTCGGCAACAATACTGCCTAAGAGATTCTGAAAATGACTCGCCATTCGCGCGACCGTCGCATGGTCAAACAGATCCGTGTTGTACTCCACCGACCCGCGCAAGCCATCCGCTTCTTCCACCATCGCCAGCAGCAGATCAAACTTCGCCGTTCCCGTATCAACCGGTATCTGGTCCAGCTTCAGCCCCGGCACTTCGAGACTTTGCAACGGATCGTTCTGTAGCACGAACCCCACCTGAAACAGCGGCGTGCGGCTTAGATCGCGTTCCGGTTGTAGCTGCTCGACCAGCTTCTCGAACGGCACATCCTGATGCGCGTACGCGGCGAACGCGGTGTCGCGCACTCGTCGTAACAGCTCGTTGAAATCAGGATCGCCGCTCAAGTCGGCGCGCAGGACGAGCGTGTTGACGAACAGACCGATGAGGCTTTCGGTCTCGAGCCGGCTGCGGCCCGCGATCGGTGTGCCGACAACGATGTCATCCTGGGTGGAGTAACGATGCAGCAGGGTTTGAAATGCTGCGAGCAACGTCATGAAGCGCGTGGTGCGTTGCCGACGGGCCAACGTATCGATCGCCGCGCTCAAATATGGTGCGAGCTCGAACGCGTAGCGCGCACCGTGATAAGTCTGCACTGCGGGTCGCGGACGATCGGTCGGTAGATCGAGCACCGGGATTCGATCGAGCTGCTGCCGCCAATAGTCGAGCTCTGTCGTCAAGAATTCGCCTTGCAGCCATTCGCGTTGCCACGCGGCGTAATCCGCGTATTGCACCGCGAGGTCGGGCAGAGGCGAAGGCTGCGCTTGTGAATAGGCGCCATAGAGCGTCACCAACTCGCGCACCAGCACGCCCATGGACCACTCGTCGCCGATGATGTGATGAATGGTAACGAGCATCACGTGCTCGTTGGGCGCGAGTCGCAGGAGTTTGACTCTTAACAGCGGCGACTGCGCCAGGTCGAAGGGGCGTTGTGCTTCGGCGCGTGTTAGCCGTTGAACCGCTGCCTGCTGCTGGTCGCTCGGAAGGTGTTGCAGGTCTTCAATCGGAAGCTGCAGCTTCAATTCCGGTTCGATTAACCCCACAGCGCGGCCATTTACTTCATGGAAACGCGTGCGCAGCGATTCGTGACGGCGCAGCACTTCGTTGAAGGTCTGTTCGAGTGTGTTGAGGTTCAAGTCGCCGGTGAGTAGAACGGCGGCGGGGATGTTGTAGAGCGGGCTGCCCGGTTTGAGTTGGTCCAGGAACCAGAGTCGTTGCTGCGCGAATGAGAGTGGCAACGCACGATCGCGTGGTAGTGGTTTTAATGGGGGCGCTGCGGGTTTTTCGATGTCGTGACTTGCAACTTGATGCGCGAGACCGGCGAGAGTTGGAGTCTCGAACAGCATTCGCACGGGCAGTTCGACGTGAAATGCTTCGCGGATGCGTGAGACCACTTGCATGGCGAGGAGTGAGTGGCCGCCGATGGCGAAGAAGTCGTCCTGTCTGCCGACGCGCGGGAGTTGCAGCACTTCGGCGACGATCGCTGCCAGAACTTCTTCGACTGGTGTGCAAGGTGCTTCGTACTCGGTGCCGGTGGCGCCTGCGTCGGGTGCAGGTAGGGCGTTGCGGTCCAGTTTGCCATTGGGTGTTTGCGGCAGCGCTGCCAGACTCATGTAGTAACTCGGCACCATGTAGTCAGGCAGTCGCTGCTGCAAGTGCTGACGTAACACGCCGGCATCGATGGTCTGATCGGTGCCGACTACATAGGCAACGAGCCGATCACCGCGCAC
>Ga0070699_100001243_pt1 | contig 23487 bp, 27 predicted proteins | sample KBSK1503metaG_FD_65473 | JGI IMG/M metagenome (GOLD analysis project Ga0070699, IMG submission 65473) | Corn, switchgrass and miscanthus rhizosphere microbial communities from Kellogg Biological Station, Michigan, USA - KBS K1-50-3 metaG | ecosystem: Host-associated > Plants > Roots >...
GGCGCTCCACACCTGGATGGCGGCCACCTACCGCCTCGACCGCGAGCGCCCCGGATACCGCATCTATGCGAAGCGAGCAGATCCTTAGGATCATCCGGGCCTACGACGACGCGGTCGTGCGAGCGTACTGCCGGGTGCGCTTCGGCATCCTGCGGCAGCGCTTTCTCGACGAGATCGGTCAGTACCTGCCGCCGTCGGGCCAGGTCCTGGATCTGGGCTGCGGCTTCGGACTCTTCTCGCTCTACTACGCCGCCATTGCGCCGGGTCGCTTCGTCCGCGGGGTCGACCTGAGCCCGCGGCGCATCGCGATGGCCCGGCGGGCGGCCGCGCGTCTCGAGATCGCCAACGTGTTGTACCGCCAGGGCGACGCCCGCGACGTCAGCGGGAGCGGCGAATACGTCGCGGCCTACATGCTCGACATCGTCCACCACGTGCCGGCGGCGAGCGTCGAGCCGCTCCTGCGGCGGCTCCGCGACTGCCTCGCGCCCGGCGGACTCCTCCTGATCAAGGACGTCGACGCGTACCCGGCCTGGAAGCGCTGGTTCACGTGGGCGCTCGACCGGCTGATGGACCCCCGGACGCCCGTTCGCTACTGGGCGGCCGACGATCTCCAGGCGCTCCTCGAGCAGGTGGGGTTCAGCGTCCACCGCCACCTCATGGTGGACGTCCTGCCGTATCCCCACGTGCTCTACATCTGCCGTCGGACGGGGGATCCGATTTCGGTTTGACGCCCGGCGCCCGGGAAGTATATCGTCGCCACGCTGCCGTACGCGAGCGGCCTCGGCGCGCTCGAGGAGGATGAACCCATGCACACGCTCATCCGGGCCCGAGGGCTGTCGGAGCCGATCAGCCATTACTCCGACGCCGTGGTGGCCGGTCGCACCGTCTATGTGTCTGGCCAGGGCGCGTTCGACGCGCGCGGCAACCTCGTTGGCGCCAATGACGTAGTGGCGCAGACGCGCCAGGTGCTCGAGAACATGCGGGCGGCGCTGGCGGCGGCGGGCGCGGCGCTCGACGATGTCGTCAAAGTGACCGTCTATCTCGCCAACCGGGACGACCGGCCCAAGGTCAACGAGGTTCGCAAGGAGTATTTCAAGGCCAACAAGCCTGCCAGCACGCTGATCGAGATCAACCGCTTCGCGATCGAGGGCATGCTGATCGAGATCGAGGCGATCGCGGTCCTTCCGTCCTGAGTGCAGTCGTCCCCGACGTGACCGGGATCGCCCTCGTCCACTCCCCCCTGGCATGACGGCGCCGCTCCGATCTCTCCCTGCTCGCGTCGTCCGGTGGAGCCGGCTCGCCCGCTGGCTGCGGGCGGCGGATGCGGTCGTCGGTTGGAGTGTCGCGTGGGCCGCCATCGCGGTGGCGCTTCCGGATGCCTCGCTGCGCGTGGGCGCGCTGCTCGCGCTCGCGGGCACCGCGGTGGCCGGGTCGGCGCCCCTCGTGCGGCGCCGGTTCCGTCCCGTGAGCGGCCTCGTCGGCCTCTCCGTGAGCCGCGGTCTGGGACCCGGCGCCGCGGCCTGGTTCATCCACCCCGGCGGCGCCGATCGCGTGCTCGTGACGGGCCGCCGGGGCTTGCGTCTGGTGATCTCGCCGATCGGCGCGGACGGGCCGGCCGAGGGGATCGAGGTACGCCGGACGCGCGTCCTCGTCCTGTAGCCTCTCGCTTCCGGCCAGCGGGCCGCCGTCAGGCGGGCCCCTGGTCGACGATCGCGCGCTCGATCCGCTGGAACCGCTTCCGGACCGCCTCCAGGCTCTCCTCGTGCGGGATGACGTAGAGCCGGTTGTCACGGATCGCGTGGACGACCATGCGGGCGACGGGCTCGGGCGAGAGCGTGCGGCCGATCAGTTCGACGGGCGCGGCCGTGGCCGCGACTTCGTTGCGAAGAGCGGCGGGCCGGTTCCGCCCGCTGTCACGGATGCGGGTGGCGACCCCCATGGGACAGAGGACCGAGACACCGATCCCGTAGGGACGGAGATCCTTGGCGAGCGTCTCGGAGAGCCCGACCACGGCGTACTTCGACGTGTTGTAGACGCCGAGCCCTTGGCTCGCGATGAGCCCCGCCATCGAGGCGGTGTTGACGACGTGCCCTTCGCCGTTCTGGGCGATCATCCGTGGCACGAAGGCCTCGATCCCGTGGATCACGCCCCAGAGGTTCACCCCGAGCACCCACTGCCAGTCGCGATGCGTAGCCGTCTCGAGCCCGCCCCAGACCGCGACGCCGGCGTTGTTGCAGAGCACGTGCACGGCGCCGAAGGCGCGGTAGGCGGCGTCCGCCAGCTTCTGGACCTGAGCGAGGTCGCTCACGTCGGTGCCGACGGCCACCGCTTCCAGTCCCTCGATGGTGCCGGCTAGGCCGGCCTCGTCCACGTCGGCGACCACGATCCGCATCCCCTCCCGGCCGAGCGTCCGGGCGAGCGCCCGCCCGATGCCGCTGGCGGCGCCGGTGACGACGGCCACCTTGCCGGCCAGCTCCTTCACGGGTGGAGCACCACCTTGCCGTAACTCTCGCGGGCGGCGATGGCGGCGAGCGCCTGCGCCGCCTGCGCCAACGGGAACGTCTTCCAGATGACGGGCCGGAGCTGCCCGCGCCCGACCAGCGCCAGGAGGTCCTCCATCCACCGGTCTACGAGCGGCGAGCCGCGCTCCTGATAGAGGCCCCAGTGCACGCCGACGACGCTGATGTTCTTCAGGAGGATCCGGTTCGCGGCGATCTCGGGGATCCGTCCGCCGGCGAAGCCGATCACGAGCAAGCGGCCCTCGAAGCTGATGCACTTGCTCGAGCCGTCGAAGACGTCGCCGCCGACGGGGTCGTAGATCACGTCGGCGCCGCCGCCGGTCACCTCCCTGACGCGCGCCACCCAGTCCTCGGTCCGGTAGTTGACGAGCACATCGGCGCCGGCCTGACGCGCGACGGCGAGCTTCTCGGGAGCGCCCGCGGTGGCGATCACGCGCGCCCCCAGCGCCTTGCCGATCTGCACCGCGGCCAGCCCGACGCCGCCGGCGGCGCCGTGCACGAGCAGCCACTCTCCGGCGCGGAGCGCGGCGCGATGGACGAGGGCGCACCAGGACGTCTGGTAGGCGAGTCCGAACGCCGCGCCCTCGTCGAACCCGAGCGATGCCGGTAGCGCATAGACGCGGCGCTCCGGTACGACGACCGCTTCCGCGTACCCGCCCCCGCCCAACAGCGCGAACACGCGGTCGCCGCGCGTGAAGCGCCTTGTGTTCGGCCCGCAGGCGCGCACGACGCCGCTCACCTCGACGCCGGGGCTGAACGGCAGCGGCGGCTTCTTCTGGTACTTGCCTTGCACGATCAGGATATCGGGGAAGTTGCAGCCGATCGCCTTCACGTCGATCAGCACGTCGTCGGGGCCGGGCGTGGGCTCCGGCACCTCCGCGTACTCGAGATCCTTCGGGTCACCCCAGCGGGTGGCGAGTATCGCTTTCATAGGATCGTCGCTCCGTCTTTGATCGGGATCGGCAGCAGTATACACTTCGGCCCGTGACGCGGAACGTGGTGACGGTCCAGGACGGCGTGCGCATCCACTACCGGCGGATGGGCGCCGGGCCCGGCCTGGTGCTGCTCCACGGCTTTCCGCAGACCGGCCACATGTGGCGGAAGGTGATGCCGGCGCTGGCCGAGCGCTTCACCGTCGTCGCCCCCGACCTGCGCGGCTACGGTGACTCCGATCGCCCGCCCGGCGGCTACGACAAGCGCCGCATGGCGGCCGACATCGCCGGGGTGATCGAGGCGCTCGGGTTGGCACCGGTCGTCTGCGTCGGCCACGACCGCGGCGCCCGCGTGGGTCACCGCCTGGCACTCGACCACCCGTCGCTCCTCACGCGCCTCGTGCTCCTCGACATCGCGCCCACCTACGATATCTTCGAGCGCCTCGACCAGGCGAGCGCCCGGCGGGTCTGGCACTGGTTCTTCCATCTGGTCCCGGACCTCCCTGAAGCCCTCACGACCGGGCGCGAGGAGGTCTACCTACGCTGGTGCTACCGCACCTGGGCCCACAATCCGGCGGCCATCGAGGAGGAGGCGATCCAGGAGTACCTGCGGTGCTTCCGCCAGCCGGGCGCCATGCGCGCGGCCTTCGAGGATTACCGCGCGGGAGGGACGGTGGATCTCGAGCATGATGGCGCCGACCGCCACCGGAAGGTCACCGTCTCGACGCTCGTGCTCTGGGGCGCCAACCGAGGCGCGCAAAGCGCCGACATGCTCGGTGTCTGGAGGGCCCGTTGCGAGCGCGTCGAGGGGCGCGCCGTCCCTGACTGTGGCCACTTCATTCCGGAAGAGCAGCCGGCCGCCGTCATCGACGCCGTGACCAGGTTTTCGAGCTGAGCCGCGTCGGCGAGGCGGTTCGCGAGCCCGCGGCGAGGCGAGGCCCGAGTCAATTTTCGAGCTGAGCCGCGTCGGCGGCGGTGCGAGCCGCAGCCGGAGGCGAGGCGAGCAGAGGATTCCGAGGAGGCGCGAAGCGCCGCGAGCCCGCGGCGAGGCGAGGCCCGAGTCAATTTTCGAGCTGAGTCTCAGTTCCCGAAGAGCTTCGAGAAGAAGTTCTTCACGCTGTGGCCGAAGCTGGTGGCGCCCTCTTTGAGGTTGGTCCAGGCGCTCTTGGCCTGGGGCTCGGCCGCCTTTCCCGACTCCTTGAGCTTCTCACCGGTGAACTTGCTGCCCTCGACGATCGTGTTGCCGATCCCCTTCGCCGTCTCCTCGACCCCGGGACCGATCTTGCCAGCACCGATCTTGTGCGCCCCCTGCTCGACTTGCTTGGTCGCGGCCTTCACCTTGGACTCGTCGGCGGCGCCTGCCGACGTCGCGGCGCCCGCCACCGCCGCGACGACCACGGCGAGGACGACCAGGGACCGTGTCATAGGCTCCTCCTCGGGGAATATCTTAGCAGGCCGCGCCCGGGCGTCGCCCGAGAGCGGTTGAGGGTCTGCCGAGCCGCCCCGCCCCTGGTCTCAGGCGATGCGGGTGAGGAAGCGGCTTGCCGCTGGGCCCCGCGGCATCGCAGCGCTCGGGAGCTCCTCTTCGAGCGATAACCCGATGGTTCGATCGCCGACATGCCGGAGCTCGCCGACGCGGATGAACCCATTCGTCATCCCCGGGGCCAACACCTCGACACGGTAGCGGCCCCCGAGCTCGAGGAGGTCGGACCGCCCGGTGCCAGCGACGGCGATGCGCACCCCGCTGATGCTCGCGTCCACGACGCGTCCCACCGCCGCCCAGCCCGCGTGGCACCACACGCGGACCGGCCAGGACACGGGATCGCGGGGAGACTGCCGGCGTTCTCCGCCGCGCTCCCGCTCGGGACGGGGATCGAGCTTTGCCCGCTCCGGGCTCGGGTCGCTTGCCCCGGAAGTCCGGCCGAGCGGTTTGGACTCCGGATGGGCGTCGGGGCCGCCCGCCCTCGGCCCGGCGGGCGCTCCCCCCAGGGCTTCTATGTGACACGGGACGACCCGGTTCCCGATCACCCGCGCGGCGATCAGCGCCAGTGTGGCGATCAGCCCGAGCGCCGCGAGATTGCGAGCGAGCGCTCGGTCGGGAACGGCCAACGCGGGGTCGTGCGGGATGGCGACGGCCAGGTAGGCGCTGTCGCCTCCGTCCGCGCTCGGCAGGGGAGTGAAGCCGACGAACCGGGCGATCCCGTCCGGCCCCGCGGTCTCGGCCGAGCCCTCGCCCAGCGCCGCTATTTGGTCGACGACCGGCTTGTCCCACGCCATCTGTCCGACCCATCTGGCGGGATCAGGAAATCGGAGCCGGACGCGGCCCTGTCGGTCGCTGATCGCGAACGTCGCGCCCGCCGGGAGCCGGGCAAGCGCCGGGAGCTGCATGAGCCACGTCAGATCGATCGCCGCGAACACCGCTCCCTGGACCGACCCCGTGTCATCGATGAGGGGATAGCTCACGTTGACCGTGGCTCGACCCGTCGCGCGGTCGACCCGATACTCGTCGACCCCGAGGCCTCCGTTTTCCACCGCACGCCAGAAGTGAGCTCGACCGGCGAGATCGATCGGCTCCCCGGCCGGCGCCGCGCCGCAGAAGACGCTCCCGTTCAGCGTGACTGCTCCGAGATTGGCGTACCTCGGGTATCGCCGCAGGAGGTCCGTGACGAACGCATTGCACCGGTCAGGGCGTTGCTGCCGGACGTCGGGGAGCTGGGCCAGCATCGTCAAGAGCTGCCGCGCGGTCTCGATCGCTCCTTCGTGCTCGCCGGCGAGCACTCGGGCCCAGCGGAGGGCGTCCTGCCGGGCGCCCGCGGCCTCGTGGTGGCGCGCCTCGAGCGTCGTCCGCAACAGCAGCCCCGCCGTCGGGACGAAGGCGACCAGGAGAAGCAGGACCAGGTGGACGCGAAGCCGGGACAGATGAAACCGCCTCACGAAGTCCGCCCGACTTCGGCGCTGGTCAGGCCGGACACCGGTTCGGGCCGGGCTCGATCCCGAGGTGGCGCTCGCTGGCACGCCGTTCGACGGGACGGGCAGCGGAGACGCCTGCCGGCGCGGTGACTCGGTGACCGCCGGCATGCTCGACCTCCTTGGCCGGTGGATCATCGCCCAGTGGGGCGGACAACCAGGGGTGAAGCAACCCCCGAAGACGACGGCCCCCCTTTCTACGCCGCGAAGCCTGACAAGTCAAGCCGGCGATCTGCCCCCAAAAGACGTCTTGCCGAACGAGGAGCCTGCAAGGAGCCCCGTGAGCGAGCGAGCGCGACTGGAAGTGATATCCTCTGCGCGTGAGCTATCGACATCTTCGCGTGACGCGCTCCGACGATGACCATCTGGTCACGGTGACGATCGACCGCCCCGAGCGAAGGAACGCGATGAACACCGCCCTCGGCGAGGACCTGCTTGCCTGCTTCGAGGGGCTCGCCCGTGACCCCGACGCACGCGCCGTCGTGCTCACCGGCGCGGGCGAAAAGGCGTTCTGCGCGGGGGCCGATCTGAAGGAGCGGGACGGCATGACCGACGAGGCCTGGCGCGCCCAGCACGTGGTCTTCGAGCAGGCCGCCGCCCGGATCCTCCGCTGTCCGATCCCGGTCATCGCCGCGGTGGAGGGTGCGGCCCTCGGCGGCGGCTTCGAGCTGGCGCTCCTGGCCGACTTCATCGTCGCCGGTGCGACCGCGGTGTTCGGCATGCCCGAGACGACGCTCGGGATCTTCCCGGGTGCCGGCGGCACCCAGCTCCTGCCGCGCGTCGTGGGGGCGCCGCTGGCCAAGGAGCTGATCTTCACCGGCCGCCGGCTCGCGGCCGAGGAGGCGCGGGCGGCGGGCCTCGTGAACCACGTCGTGCCCACGGGCCAAGCCCGGGCCAAGGCGACCGAGATCGCCGCGACCATCGCCGACAACGGCCCCGTCGCCGTCCGCCAGGCGAAGAAGGCGATCGCGTACGGCACCGAGACCGACCTCGACACCGCGCTGGTTCTCGCGGTCGAGGCTTACAACGCGACCGTCGTGACCGAAGACCGGCTCGAGGGCGTGCGCGCGTTCAACGAGAAGCGACGCCCCCGGTTCAAGGGAAAATGACGACCCTGAACCTCTCGCTCACCGCCGAACAGCGGGCGCTCCAGGCCGGCGTCGCCGAGATCTGCAAGCGCTATCCCGGTGAGTACTGGCGCGAGCTCGACCAGAAGCGCGAATACCCGGACGCCTTCGTGGAGGAGTTGACCCGGGCCGGCTATCTGGCGGCGCTGATCCCTCCGGAGTACGGCGGCGCCGGCCTCGGCCTCTTCGAGGCGGGCCTGATCCTGGAGGAGATCAACCGCTCGGGCGGCAACGCGGGCGCGTGCCACGCGCAGATGTACATCATGGGCACGCTCCTCCGTCACGGCAGCGAGGCCCAGAAGGACGCCTACCTGCCGAAGATCGCCAGCGGCGAGCTGCGGCTGCAGGCCTTCGCGGTGACCGAACCGAACGCGGGCTCGGACACCACCAAGCTCCAGACGACGGCGGTCCGGCGCGGCGACCGCTATGTCGTGAACGGGCAGAAGATCTTCATCTCGCGCGTGCTCCAATCCGACCTCATGCTGCTCCTCGCCCGCACGACGCCGCTCGCCGCGGTCACCCGGAAGACGGACGGGCTCTCCGTCTTCCTCGTCGACATCCGGAGCGCGCGGGGGATGGAGGTGCGCCCACTCCGGATGATGATGAACCACTCGACCAACGCACTCTTCTTCGACAACATGGAGGTCCCCGCCGAGGGCCTGGTCGGCGAGGAGGGCAAGGGCTTCAGCTACATCCTCGACGGCATGAACGCCGAGCGCATCCTGGTCGCCTCGGACTCGATCGGGGACGGGCGGTGGTTCGTCGAGCGCGCCGTCGCCTACTCGAGCCAGCGGGTGGTCTTCGGCCGGCCCATCGGCGCCAACCAGGGCGTGCAGTTCGCGATCGCCCGCGCTCACATGGCGGTGGCGGCCGCGGACCTGATGCGGAACAAGGCGGCCGCGCTCTTCGATGCGGGCGAGCCATGCGGGCCCGAGGCCAACATGGCCAAGTACCTCGCGGCGGAGGCGGCGTGGGACGCCGGGAACGCGTGCATCGACTGCCACGGCGGCTACGGTTACGCCGAGGAATACGACGTCGAGCGGAAGTTCCGGGAGGCTCGGCTCTACAAGACCGCCCCCATCAATCAGAACCTTGTGCTCGCCTACGTGGGCGAGCATGTGCTCGGCCTGCCCCGCTCCTACTGAGCCGAGCGCCGGTCCAACTTACTTCGCCATACTTCGTTCTCAGTCGTCGGCGATCCTCGCGTACAACCGACTCGGGCCTCGCCTCGCGCTGGGCTGGCCGGAGTACCCGCCGCCATCGCTCGGCTCGAATGTCCACGTACGCTCCGGTCGCCTCCTCCCTCGGGCGTGGCAGTGCGAGCCGCAGCCGGAGGCTAGGCGAGCCTTCAAATCTGAAGAGCGACGCGCTGGCTCGTAATTGGGACCGGCGCCGGGCTGCCAGCGCGCGCGTTCTGGGCGGAACTCGTTGGAGAGGCTCTAGTTGGTGCCGCGGCGGTGGAGCCAGAAGTGCTCGGCGCGCATCCGGAGCCGCTCGGCGAGGAGCCGCTCCGCCCGCTCGAGGTCGCCCGCGCGGAAGCAGGCCTCGAGCAGCGTGTCGTGGTAGACGTCCCGCTGCGCACGGCTGCCGCCGAGCTCGACGATGCGCGTCCGGAGGGGCTCGATCCGCTCGATCACCCGCCCGTATTCGCCGCCGGCGAACGCGTGGAGCCCCTCGATGAGCGGGATGGCCACGCCGGCGACGAGGCCGGAACGGTCCTTCGCGGCACGCCCGCGGAGCATCTCGAGCTGCCCGTCGGCGGTCGCCCAGTCACCCCCCATCGTGAGCGCCATCGCGAGATGGGCGGCGTGATAGAGCAGACCAGGGCGCCCGATGCGCTCACGGGCGATCGCCGCGAACGGCGTCCACGCCTCACCCTGCCGGCGGCCGTACAACTCGAAGCGCCAGAGGAGCGAGATCGAGTCGTGCAGGTCACCCGCGACCGGCGAGGGTACCCGCTCGAACACCTCGCGCCCGAGCGCGCGGGCCTGGTCGTAGCTGCCGCCGGCGAGGTGCATGAGGGCCAGGTGCCACAGGAGATGATCGCGGAACCAGCCGAGCTGGACGCACGGTTCGATCCGAGCGGGGAGCGCGCTGAGCCCCTCCCCGCTCCGGCCCGTCTCGTAGAGCACGTGTGCGAACGCGTGCACGGCCCACGCGTCCCGAGGTTCGAGCGCGAGGGCCGCCTCGGCGGCGCGGAGGGCCTCGTCGCGGCGGCCCTCCTCCTCGAGGGCGAAGGCGTGGAGGCCGAGCCGGAACGAGTCGCCCGCGTTCGGCCCTCCGAGTTCCTCGGTGAGGGTCAGCATCTCCGGAAAGCGCCCCTGCCAGAAGAGGATGAAGTAGAGGCGCTGGAGGATCAGGAGGTCGCGCGGGAAGGCCCCGAGGTGCGCGCGCATCGCCCGCTCGGCCTCCGTCGTCTGGCCGCCGACGAGCAGGGCGACCGCCTCCGCGTGCCCGCGCTCCCGCGCCGACTGGGCCGCGGCCGCCGCCCGTGCCTGCGCCGCTTCGGCACGCGCCTCCTCGAACCGCTCGTCGAGGAACAGGCACACGGCGGCGCCCGCGTGGCCGAGCCCGAGCTGCTCGTCGCGCGCGGTCGCGGCACGGAAGCGCTCGAGCGCGGCCGCGTCCCACGCGAGCACTCCACGGGCTCCCTGGTCGTAGAGGTCAAGGGCCACGCGATCGGTCGTCGTGACCCCGAGCCCGTGGGCGTCAGTCAGCATCGCGAGGCAGGATACTACGGCGCGGGGCGGGCTCGCGCGAGCCCGCCCGCGCGGAGACGGCGGCTACTTCGCGGCCAGGAACGCCCGGAGCATCCACGCCATCTTCTCGTGGCGCTCCATCAGGCCGGTGAGGAAGTCGCTCGTGCCCATGTCGTGGTGGCGGTCCACCGAGACGGCGAGGTCCGTGCGGAGCTGGCGGACGACCGCCTCGTGGTCGGCGAGCAGGTCGGCGACCATCCCGAGGGCGTCGGGGGCCTGGCCGGGGTGCTCCTTGAGCCGCGCGTGCTGGGCGAACTCGGCGAGCGTGCCGAGGGCACGTCCGCCGAGGGCGCGCGCCCGCTCGGCGACGTCGTCGACGACGTCGTTCAGCGCCTCGTACTGCGCCTCGAAGAACTTGTGCAGATCGTTGAACTGGGGGCCGAGGACGTTCCAGTGGTAGTTCCGTGTCTTGGTATAGAGCAGGTACTCGTCCGAGAGCAGGTCGTTCAGGATCGTCACGACGGATGCGCGATGCTCGTCCGGGATTCCGATAGTGGGTGTCATCGTTCCTCCTTCTGGCCTTTCGATGCCGGGGGCTCGCGTCCGGTTTCGAGCGTGGCCGCCGTGGTAGAGTGTCGACGAGATCGCCTGGCGTCGCCGGCGGTTGGAGGCCCGGATGAAGGTGCCCAGACACGTCACGATCTGCGAGGTCGGGACCCGCGACGGGTTCCAGATCGAGCCCGACTTCGTTCCGACCGACCTGAAGATCGAGGTGGTCGACGCGCTGGCGGCGGCGGGTCTGCCCCGGGTCGAGGTGACGTCGTTCGTCCACCCGAAGGTCGTGCCCGGCCTCCGGGACGCCGAGGCGGTGATGGCGCGGATCACCCGCCGGCCCGGCACCGTGTACGCGGCGCTCGTTCCGAACGATAAGGGCGCGGTGCGGGCGGTCGCCGCGGGCGTCGACGAGATACACACCGTCGTCTCGGCGAGCGAGAGTCACAACCTCGCCAACGTCAACATGACGATCGCCGAGTCATTCGACAGGCTCCGGGAGGTCATGCGGGTGGCCGAGCGGGCCGGCATCGGCGTGACGGCGGGGATCTCGACGTCCTTCGGCTGCCCGTTCGAGGGCCCGGTCCCGGTCGGCCAGGTCGAGCGGATCGTCGCCCGGCTCGTCGACATGGGTGCCCGGGGGATCGGGCTCGCGGACACGACCGGGGTGGCGAATCCGCTCCAGGTGACGCGGGTGCTCGAGCGCTTGATGCCGAAGTTCCCGACCGTGGAATGGGGGCTCCACACCCACGACACGCGCGCGATGGCGATCCCGAACATCCTCGCCGCCATGGAGTGCGGCGTGACACACTTCGACGCTTCGATCGGCGGCCTCGGCGGCTGTCCCTTTGCGCCCGGCGCCTCCGGCAACGTTTGCACCGAAGACCTCGTCCACTGCCTCCATGCCATGGAGATCGAGACGGGCGTCGACCTCGACCGCCTGATCGCCGTCTCGAAGCGCGTCCAGGAGATCGTCGGGCGGGCGCTCCCCGGCCAGATCGTCAAGGCCGGGCCGTCGACGCGGCGCTATCCCGTGCCCGACGGCGTCGCCGCCCGCCTCCCCGCGCGAGCCCCATGAACAAGACGCCGAAGCGGATGCTCCAGGTGATGGACAACGCGCTCAAATGGTGGCGGCTCCCCGCCATCGGCCGGGACAAGGGCCGGGTGATCCGTCGCCTGATCGAGCGTCACCGTTCCCGGCGGGCGCTCGAGATCGGCTCTCTGTTCGGCTACTCGGCGATCCTGATCGGCGCCAGCCTGCCTCCGGGCGGCCGGCTCACGTGCATCGAGGCGAGCGAGTTCCTCGCCGGCGTCGTGAGGCGGAACGCGGACGCCGCCGGGGTCGGCAAGCGCGTGAGCGTGACCGCCGGCGACGCGCTCCGGGTGATCCCGCTCCTGCGTGGGCGCTTCGACTTCGCGCTGATCGACGCCGCGAAAGAGGACTACCTCCAGTACCTCCGCTCGCTCGAGCCGAAGCTCGTCCGGGGCGCCGTCGTCGTCGCGGACAACACCGGGATATACCGCCGTCAAGTCGAGCCGTACCTCGACTACGTGCGTGCGAGCCGGCGCTACCAGAGCCGGGAGTACGACTTCGGCTGGGACCGCATGGAGGTCTCGATCCTGTCGTGACCCTTGCCGCCCGCACGGCGGCGTACCTGAGCCCCGGCCGGGACCTCGCGGCCGCGGTCGGGCTCGCCCGCCGCGCCGAGGCGCTCGGCTACGAGAGCGTCTGGGTTACGCACGGAAGCGGCCGCGACTCCTTCCTCGTACTGGCCGCCTATGCGACGGCCACCTCGCGCATCGGCCTCGGCAACGGTGTGGTCCCCGTCTACCCGCGCCACCCGACCGCGGTGGCCCAGGCCGCGCTCACGCTGTCGGAGCTCTCGGGCGGGCGCTTCCGTCTCGGCCTCGGCGTCAGCCACCGCGCGACGATGGAAGAGATGCTCGGCCTCCGGCTCGAGGAGCCCCTCTCGGTGATGCGTGAGTACGTCGCCGTCCTCCGCGGGGCGCTCGGGCGGGGCGCGCGGTTCGCGGGGCGACACTACCGGGTCCAGTGGAGCGTGGCCCTGCCCGAGCTCCCCCCGGCGCCGCCGGTCCTGATCGGCGCGCTCTCGCCGAGGATGCTCGAGCTCGCGGGCGAGATCGCCGACGGCGTGGTGCTGTGGCTCTGCACACCGCGCTACATCCGAGAGACGGTCCTGCCGGCGCTCGAGCGCGGGCGCCGCCGAGCGGGGGCGACGCTCGAGGGCTTCGAGGTCGTCGCGGCGGTTCCGCTGGCGATAACGGACGACGCCGCGGGAGCGCTCCGCGCCTTCCGGGAGGAGCTGGTCCGCTACCTGACGCTCCCCTTCTACCGGCGAATGCTCGCCCAGAGCGGCTTCGGCGAGGACATCAGGAAGTTCGACCACGATCAGGTCGTCCCCGAGCGCCTGGCCAGTGCGCTCGGGGGCATCGGCCATCCGAAGACGGCCGGCGCGTACCTCCAGGCGTATCGCGACGCCGGCGTGACGCTCCCCGCCGTGCGGCCGATCACGTTCCCGGACGCGCCGTGGTATGCCCGCACGCTTGAGGAGGCGGTCACCGGCTGAGCCGCCTCCGGGGGCATCCGGGGGGAGCGGGGCCGGCGGGGCAGCGGCGAGCCGTATACTGGGAGCCACGATGATGCGCCTCGCCCCGATGGCCGGCGTCACCAGTGCGCCGTTCCGGCTGATCGCCCGCGAGTGCGGCAGCGGCCCCGTCACGAGCGAGGAGATCGACGCCCGGGCGCTCGCCCACGATAACGCTCGCACGTGGGAGATCGCGCGCTACTTGCCCGTGGAGCGACCGATCGCGATGCAGCTGCTCGGCGCAGACCCCGACGTCCTCGCCGAGGCCGCGCGCCGCCTCGAGGCCGAGGGCGCCGACGCGATCGACCTGAACATGGGCTGTCCAGTGCCGAAGATCGTGGCCAAGGGCCAGGGGGCGGCCCTCATGCGCGATCCGAACGGTGCCTCGAGGATCTTCCGCTTCATGCGCAAAGCCATCCGGGTCCCGCTGACGATCAAGATCAGAGGTGGCTGGGACGACCGATCGGTGAACGCGGCCGAGATCGCGCGAGTGGCGGAGAGCGAGGGCGTCGACGCGATCACCGTGCATCCGCGGACGCGCTCGCAGCAGTTCACCGGGCGGGCGCCGTGGGACATCATCGCCTCGGTCGTCGACGCGGTGAGGCTTCCGGTGACCGGCAACGGCGACGTGCGCTCGCGTGCCGACGCCGAGGCGATGCGGCGCGTGACGGGCTGCGCGGGGGTGATGGTGGGCCGGGGCGCGCTCGGCGCCCCCTGGGTCTTCGCGCCGGCTCCGCCGGCGCGGGCCGAGCGGGCGCGAGTGATCGGGCGGCATTGCGAGCTGATCACGGCGCTCTTGCCGGAGCGGTCGGCGCTCATGCAGATGCGGAAGCACCTGGCCTGGTACGCGGACGGACTTCCAGGCGCCGCCCAGGCACGCGCGGCGATGTTTCGGGCGCCGGACGCGGCGACGCTGCAGACACTCTTCTGGGGCCTCTGGGAGGGCGCCCCTGCCCTACTGTGACTTGCCGCGGGCGGCGATGTCCCAGACTCCCTCGACGCGGCGGCCTCGCATCGCGTAGAGACGGTCGTAAAGGTTCATCGTCGGATCGCAGTGCGGCGGGAGGAACTCGAGGCGCTCGCCGAGCTGGACGACGCCGCGCGGGTCCCGGATCAGGAGGCGGCCGTGCTCGTCCCCGGCGAACTCGTAGGCCAGGCCCGGTCGCTCCACCGGCTCCGGCCCGAACGGGCGGTCGGTGGCGAACGCCTTGAGACCGGCGTCGACGATCGCGAGGTCCGGCGCCGGCACGCTCACGACGGTGGCGAGCACGGTCAGCGCCATCTCGAAGTCGGTGAGCCGATCGCCGCTCCGGCCACCGATCCGTAGATAGTCGAGATCCATGACGCAGTAGGAGCCGCACTGGAGCTCCGTGAGTCCGGCCAGCTGCGAGTCGATATCGTAGGTCCCGGTGGAGCCGCCGCTGACGATCTCGACCGGGATCCCCCGCCCCTCGAGGAGGCTTCGCGTCTCGATGAGCGGCGCCATCGCCTTGCCCGCCGCCTCGCGCCGGGCCGCCCAGCCGACGACGTGGGCGCACTGCCCGGCGTAGCCCTGGAGGCCTCGGAACCTGAGGGAGGGGGAGTCCACCACGGCGCGCGCGAGCGCCAGCGCGGGCTCGCCCGGCCGCGCGCCGGTCCGGCGCCCGCCGACGTCGACGTCCACCAGGACGCCGAGCACGTGCCCGGCGGCGCGGGCGGCGCGCGCGAGATCCCCCACATTGTCCGGGTGGTCGACCACGGCCAGCACGTCCGGGTCGCGGTCTAGGAGGCGCATCAGCCGGCCGATCTTCTCGACGCCGACGACCTCGGTGGAGATCAGGAGCCCGGGAATCCCTGCCGCCGCCATTACCTCCGCCTCCGCGAGCTTGGCGCAGACGATGCCGATCGCGCCCGCCGCGATCTGGCGCCGCGCGATCTCCGGGCACTTGTGGGTCTTGGCGTGCGGGCGGAGCCGCTTGCCGGCGGCCGACAGGTGGATGGCGACGGCGCGCAGGTTCCGCTCGAAGCGGTCGAGGTCGAGGAGCAGGGCGGGGGTGGGAATGTCGTCCCGAGTCACGGCGAAGACTCTAGCATGCCGCCCGGGGCCGCCCCCGCCTGTCTATTGCCGGAGGCGTTGGGTATCATGTGGGCCTTGGCGATGGAAGTGGCGGAGAGTCTCGAGGCGTTCGCGACGTGGCGAGAGACCGTGGCCGGGCGGCTCGGGCTCGTGCCCACGATGGGCGCCCTCCACGAAGGCCACCTCTCCCTCGTCCGCCGCGCGCGGCGCGAGACCGACCGGGTGGTGACGACGATTTTCGTGAACCCGGCGCAGTTCGGGCCCCACGAGGACTTGAAGATGTATCCGCGGGACCTCCCCCGCGACCTGGCGCTTCTCCGGGCGGAGGGAGTGGACTGCGTCTTCACGCCGACGGAGCCGATGATGTACCCGATCGACTTTTCGACGTGGGTCGTGGTCGAGCGCCTGACCGACCGCTGGGAGGGGACCTCGCGGCCGGGCCACTTCCGTGGTGTCGCCACCGTCGTGCTGAAGCTCCTGAACATCGCGCGGGCCGACCGGGCCTACTTCGGCGAGAAGGACTACCAGCAGCTGCGGGTCGTCGAGCGGCTGGTCCAGGACCTCAACGTGCCCACCGAGATCGTTCCCTGCCCCACGGTGCGGGAGCCCGACGGACTGGCGATGAGCTCGCGGAACACCAACCTGTCGCCCGATGACCGCCGGGGCGCGCTCGTCCTCTTCCGCGCGCTCGACGCCGCGCGCGATGCCTGCCGCGCGGGTGAGCAGAGCGGCGACGCGCTCGGCCGTCTCGTCACGGAGACGATCCACCGGGAGCCGCGGGCGCGCGTGGACTACGTCGCGGTGGCCGATCCCCGGACGCTCGAGCCGGTGACGCGCGTCGGGCGCGGGGGCGCCGTGTGCCTGGTGGCGGCCCAGGTCGGTCCCGTGCGGCTCATCGACAACATGCTCCTCGAGCCTCCCCGGTAACGCCTCCGCCGCGGTTGGACCGGCGGCGCCTCAGCCTGTACTGACGGCGTCGGGGAGCTCGTTCGTCTCGTCGGGGCGAGGTGGGAAGTGTGCCCCCAGCGCGCGCCCGATCTCGGCGACGGCGGCGATCACGCCGTCGCGCATTCGCCCCGCCCGCAGCTCCCGCTGCAGCCCGTCGCGCACGGAGTCCCAGAGGCGGTAGCCCACGCGGGCGTGGACCCCGTCGTCGCCGACGATCGCGAACTTGCGATCGTCGACCGCGAGGTAGAGGAGCACGTTCGCGCGGTGGCGGGTCCGGTGCATGCCGAGGGCGTGGAAGACGCGTCGGGCGTGGGCGAGCACGTCGCCGACCGCGCGCCGCTCGAGATGCACGCGGATCTCGCCCGCGGTCTGCCGTTCGGCGGCGGCGACGGCCGCCCGGATCGCCTCCAGATCGTCGGGCGAGAAGTGCCGCTCCACCCAATCCGGATGCCGCTCGACCATCACCAGCTCCCGCTCGCCCCGCCGCCACCGAAGCCGCCGCCGCCACCGCCGAACCCGCCGCCGCCAGACCCACCGCCGCCGAACCCTCCGCCGCCGTAGTACCAGCCGCCGGGACCGGTGGTGTAGCCGCGGCGGCCATCGATCCCGGGTCGGCGACGCGAGGCCGCGGCGAGCATGGCGAAGACGACGAAGAAGAGCAGCATGAACGCGACCGGGGCCAGGGGAGCCAGGTAGGCGGGCAAGCGCGGTGGCGCCGGTCGCGCCCGGTACTCGCCGGCGATCGCCCTGAAGATCGCGGCGAGCCCCGCGTCGAGGCCGTCGGCATAGCGCCCTTGCCGGAACAGGGGGCCGATGTCGTTGCGGATGATCGAAGCGGCGAGCGCGTCGGTGAGCCGGGCCTCGAGCCCGTAGCCGACCTCGATCCTCACCTTGTGGTCCTGGAGAAAGACCAGCAGGATGACGCCGTCGTCGCGGCCGGCGTGCCCGATCTTCCACTGCTCGGCGAGGCGGATCGAGACGTCCTCGAGGCTCTCGCCGGCGAGCGACGGAAAGATCGCGACCACGACCTGGTTACCGCTCCGCCGCTCCTCGGCGGCGGCGCGGCGCTCGAGGCCGGCCACCTCGGCCGGGCTCAGCACGCCGGCGTAGTCGTTGATGTGCGCGCTCGGCGCGGGGGGGAGCGTGAGGGCGAGGACGACGAGCAGCGGGACCAGCAGGGTTAGAACTTGACCTTGGGCGGCGTCTGGGCCTCGGGCGCGGCCTCGAAGAAGGCCTTCTCCCGGAAGCCCCGCAGGCCGGCGATGAGGCTCCCGGGGAAGAGGCGCACCCGCGTGTTGTACTCGCGCACGGCCTCGTTGAAGCGTCGCCGCTCGACCGCGATGCGGTTCTCGGTGCCCTCGAGCTGGCTCTGCAGCGCGAGGAAGTTCTGATTCGACCGGAGCTCGGGATATCGCTCGACCGTCACCAGCAGACGGGAGAGGGCGCCGCCGAGCTGGTTCTGCGCCTCCTGGAACCGGCGGAGGGCCGACGGGTCGGTGAGCGCCTCCGGTGGAAGCTGGATGCTCGAGGCGCGGGCCCGGGCGCTCACGACCTCGTTGAGGACCGTCCGCTCCTGCGTGGCGAAGCCCTTCACGGTCTCGACCAGGTTCGGAATCAGGTCGGCGCGGCGCTGGTAGACGTTCTGGACCTGCGCCCACTTCTCGCTGACGTTCTGGTCGAGGCGCACGAGCTGGTTATTGACGCTGACCGCCCAGCCGACGATCACGATGGCGAGGACGAGGACGACGCCGAGGACGGCCAGGAGCGCGCGGGCCATAAGACGTCCTGATTATAGCGGGGGCGGACCGGCTCCGCGAGCCGGCAGGGGAAGGGGGACGCGTTGACCGCTGCCGTCGCCCGGGCTACGATGCGGCCGTGCTGACGCTTTCAGAGTACTGCGTACGCGCGCGCAATACCTCCGTCCATTCCGCGAACAAGATCCACGACGACGCCGTCGCGCGCGAGCTCGGCTTCCAGGGTGGGCTCGTGCCCGGCGCCACCGTCTACGCCTATATGACGCGATCGCTCGTGGCCGCCTTCGGGCGGGACTGGATCGAGCGCGGAGCCGCGTCCGTGCGCTTCGTCAAGCCGGTCTACGCGGGCGAGGAGGTCACGGTGCGCGCCGCCGGCGTGCCGGGCGATCCGACGGCGCTCGCGGTGAGCGCCGTCAACCCGGCGGGCGAGCCGTGCGCGATCCTCACTGCTCGGCTATCGGATCCGCGCGCCGAGCCGCTCGTCGACCTCGCCGCCTACCCGGCGCGCGATCTGCCGGCGGAGCCGCCGCCCGCCACCCGAGCCGTCCTGGAGACGCTCGGCGTGCTCGGCTCCCCCGCGCTCGTCTACGACGAGGCGGCGGCCGCGGAGGCGCGCGGGAGGTTCGACGACGTGGACCCGCACTACCGAGGTGCCGATGCCCTCGCCCACCCGGCGGTCTTCCTGGAGCAGGCCAACCGAGCGCTCGACCAGAACGTCAGGCTCGGCCCCTGGATCCACACGGCCAGCGTCGTCCGGCACCTCGGCGCGGTCGGGCTCGGCGAACGGCTGACGACGCGCGGCCGCGTGGGCCGCGTCCACGAGAAGAGAGGCAACGAGTTCGTAGAGCTCGACCTGCTGATCGTGGGGGGGGACGCGCGGCCGGTCGCGCGGCTCTCTCATACCGCCATCTACCGGCTCCGGGTGTCGTGAGCGGTCCCCTCGCCGGCGTCCGGGTCGTCGACCTCACGAGCTACGTCGCCGGCTCGTACGCGGCGATGATGCTGGCCGACATTGGCGCCGACGTGGTGAAGGTGGAGTCCCTCGCCGGCGACTCGTTCCGCGAGCTCCCGGGCTTCCTCGGCTGGAACCGGGGCAAGCGCTCGATCGCGCTCGACCTCAAGACCGCCGACGGGCGCGCCGTGCTGGACCGGCTCGCGGCCCGGGCCGACGTCGCGATGGAGAACATGCGACCGGGCGTCGCCGACCGGCTCGGCGCCGGCTGGGCACGGCTGTCCGTGCTCAACCCGCGCCTCGTGTACTGCTCGATCACGGCGTTCGGCCCGACCGGCCCCGACGCGGGACGGCCCGGCTTCGATCCGCTCTTCCAGGCGATGGGCGGGGTGATGGCTCTCCAGGGGTTCGGCGGTCCGCCCCAGTACATGCGGATCGCGGTGACCGATTACTACGCGGCGGCCCTCGCCAGCCAGGCGATCCTGGCCGCGCTCTTCGCGCGCGAGCGCACGGGCCGCGGGCAGAAGGTCGAGACGTCTCTCCTGCAGGCGGTGCTAGCGCTCCAATCGGGCAACGTCGTTTTCTATCCGGGCAAGGACACTCGCCTGCGCGACAACCCGACCTACCGCCTGTACGAAGCGGGCGACCGCCGCTGGCTCTTCCTCGCCTGCGGCAACCAGGCGTTCTGGGCGAAGCTCTGCAAGGCCCTCGACCTCGGCGCGCTCGCGGACGACCCGCGGTTCGCCTCCTGGATGCTGCGCGTCGAGAACCGCGAGGCGCTCTCGCCGCTCCTCGAGGCGCGCTTCCTCGAGCGCTCGCGCGCGGAGTGGCTCGAGACGCTGGCGGCCCACGACGTCCCGTGCGCGCCGGTCCAAACCCTCCCGGAGTTCCTCGAGCAGCCGGCGGTGGCCCGGCTCGCCATGGTCCGGCAGTACGCGCACCCGGAGGTGGGCCCGCTCCGGCTGATGGGTCAGCCACTGGGCTTCTCGGAGACGTCGGCCGCCGACCCCGGCCCTCCGCCCATGCTCGGCCAGCACACCGGCGCGATCCTGGCCGAGGTCGGGTACGATCAGGCCGCGATCGCCGAGCTCAGGCGCCGCGGCGTCGTCGGCGGAGGGTCGGGATAGTGCCGTTCCGATACTACGCGCGCCTCTCCCGATCCCAGCAGGCGACGTACGCGAAAAGCGACGGCGTCATGCAGATCCGGCTGCGGCGGCCCGAAGAAGTCCGGCCGCTCGTCCAGATGCTCGAGGCGGCGCTGGCATCTGAGAGCCGCGAGCGCACCCAGGGAGCGAGCGAGCGCCTGGTCCGCGGCTTGACGGACGCGCTCGGGATCCAGAGCGTGCGGGTGGAGGTGCTGGCCGCCCGACCGCACGCGCGGTGGGGAGAGCTGCACGGCCTGTACGAGGCGCCGCGGGGCGCCCGGCCCACGATCACGCTCTGGATGCGCACGGCCAAGCAGCGCCGGGTGGTGGCGTTCCGCACGTTCCTCCGCACGCTGCTCCACGAGGTCGGCCACCACGTGGATTACACGCTGCTGAAGCTGCGGGACTCGTTCCACACCGACGGGTTCTACAAGCGGGAGTCGAGCCTCTTTCACCAGCTCGTTTCGACGGAGGGAGACCCGATGCCGACGATGGAAGAGGTCGCCAAGCTGCCGGTCGAGCAACAGCTCACACGGATGGGGCGGACGGCGGACGATCTCGCGGCCGCCATCCGAGGCAAGGACGACGCGACGCTCTCGCGGCGGCCGGACGCGAAGAACTGGGCCGCCAAGGAGGTGCTGTGCCACCTGCGCGACACCGAGGAGTTGTTCGTGGCGCGCTTCCAGACGATCGTGGCCATGGACGAGCCCAAGCTCTTCCCGATCGATCCCGACCGGTGGGCCGAGGAGCGTCAGTACCTCCGGGCGGAGGCCGAGCACGCGCTACGCGCGTTCCGACGGCGCCGGGAGGAGTCGCTCGGCGTCCTGCGCGGCCTCGCCGGCGAGGCCTGGCACCGCGGGGGCATCCATCCCGCGCGCGGCCGCATGACCATCCGGGAGTTCGTCACGCTGATGGCCTGGCACGACGACAACCACCTGGATCAGCTCAGGCGCGCCCTCGAGGGCCGCGCGTAGCCGGCCGATGAAAAAGGCCCGATCAACTCGGGCCTCGCCTCGCCGCCGGCTCGCGAACGGACTCACCGGGGCGGCTCGGCTCGAACTGCGGCGTTGGCTCGGTCGCTCCTCCCTGCGACCGGCGCATCTATAGGAAGCTCGTCTCGTGGCTTCGCCACTTACCTCGCACTGCCACGCATCGCCTTTTTGATCGGCCTCGGGGGCTGGTCGGTCAGGCGGAGGGCGTGACGCCGACAGCGGCCAGCTGGCGCCGGAGGTCGTCACCGCGATCGACCCGGTGGAGCACGGCGCGAAGGCCGGCGGCCCGGGCGGCGGCGACGTTGGGCTCGTGGTCGTCCACGAACGCGCACGCGCCGGGCGGGAGCCCGAGCCGCTCGCAGGCGAGGGCGTAGATCCCGGGCTCGGGCTTCGCCATTCCCACCTCGGCCGAGCAGACGATGTCGTCGAAGAGATGGTGGATCGCCAGACCGCGCCGGAGGCGGGCGCGGAGCGTCCGGTCGGCGTTGCTCAGGATGCCGAGCCGGTAACCAGATCGGAGAGCCCGCACGAGCTCGACATTCTCCGGGATCGGACCCTGGGCGGCGCGCCAGGCGTCGTGGAGACGCGGGAGCCTCCGCCCCGCGCGCGCCTCGAGCGCCCAGTGCGCCTCCGCGCGCCACGCCTCGGGGTCGCCGTGGCCCCGCTCGATCGCCTGCCAGGTCTCCGAGCGGTAGAGCGTCGAGAACACGAGACCGCGCTCGAGCCCGTGCGCCGCCTCGAGCTCCCCGCAGACGTCCCAGCGCATGTTCCAGAGGACACCCCCGAAATCGAGGATGACAGCGGCGGGCGCGGCCGGGGTCACCGCGCGCCGGGGACCTGGTAGGTCGTGCCCTGCTTCTTCTGAGCCGGCGGAGCCGGCTGGGGTTGAACCGCGATCCAGCCCTTGGCCTGCATGCAGTCGGCGTCCAGATCGCCGTCACGGGTGCAGGCGGTGGTGTCCCGTTGGAACTCTTCCACGGTGTACGGGCCCGGCTTCATCCACTGGCGGTCCGGGGGCGCGTTGCACGCCGTCGCCGCGGCGGCGACGACCAGCGCGAGCACCCGGCGGACTTTCATGCGCGGTATTCTATCACCCGCCGCGGGCGCCCGGACCGGGCGCGCGCTACGATCCAAGATCAGCGTCCGGGAGGAGACCATGCCGATCGCGCGGGTGAACGGAGTCGAGTTGCACTACGAGGAGACCGGCCGGGGGTTCCCGCTCGTCTGGAGTCACGAGTTCGCAGGGGATCACCGCTCGTGGGAGCCCCAGGTGCGCTACTTCGCCCGCCGGTACCGCGTCATCACGTACAATCATCGCGGCTACCCGCCCTCGAGCGTGCCCGCCGATGGCGCCGCCTACGACAACCTCACGCTCGTCGAGGACCTCTACCGCCTGTTGCGTCACCTGGGGGTCTCCCGGGCCCACGTGGGCGGGCTCTCCATGGGCGGCAACGTCGCGCTGAACTTCGGCCTCCGGCATCCCGAGATCGCCGCGAGCCTGATCGTCGCCGGCTGCGGCAGCGGCACCGTGGACCGCGAGCAGTTCGTCGCCGAGTACCGCGGGCTCGCCGACGAGGTCGAGCGGGGCGGGATGGCGGTCCTGCTGAAGCGCCTCGGCGCGGTGCCCACGCGGCAGGTCTTCCGCGCGAAGGATCCGCGCGGATGGGACGAGTTCCTCCGGTACCTCGGGGAACATTCGGCGCCGGCCTCCGCGCACCTGATCCGCGGCGTCATCCTGAGGCGGAAGACGATCTTCGAGCTGGAGCCCGAGCTCCGGAGGCTCTCGGTACCGACGCTCGTGATGGTAGGCGATCAGGACCAGCCCTGCATCGAGCCCGGGCTCTTCATGCGGCGCCACATCCCCCACGCCGGGCTCGTGATCCTGCCGATGAGCGGGCACACGATCAACATCGAAGAGCCGGCACTCTTCAACCTGCACGCCGCGGAGTTCCTGACCGCCGTCGAGAATGGCCGTTGGGGAACATGGTCTTCGAGCTGAGCCGCAGTGCGAGCCGCAGCCGCCAGGCGAGGCGAGTCGATGAATCCGAGAAGAGCGAAGCGTCGGCGAGGCTGTTCGCGAGCCCGTCGCGAGGCGAGGGCTGAATTGGTCTTCGAGCTGAGCGACGTCGGCGAGGCTGTTCGCGAGCCCGTCGCGAGGCGAGGGCTGAAGTGGGTTTCGAGCTGAGCAGCGTCGGCGAGGGTGTTTGCGAGCCCGCTGCGAGGCGAGGGCTGAATTGG
>Ga0070699_100001244_pt1 | contig 23473 bp, 18 predicted proteins | sample KBSK1503metaG_FD_65473 | JGI IMG/M metagenome (GOLD analysis project Ga0070699, IMG submission 65473) | Corn, switchgrass and miscanthus rhizosphere microbial communities from Kellogg Biological Station, Michigan, USA - KBS K1-50-3 metaG | ecosystem: Host-associated > Plants > Roots >...
GCGCCTCGCCGCAGCACGACTCCCGGCAGCCGCCTGACCAGCCACGACCCAAAATCCCAGATAGCCGCCCGGAAAACTCAAGACAAACGTCAAAGTCCTAATGACCAAGCTCCGCTAGCGACAGTCGCTGCGCTCAAGATCATGGAGGATCGCAAGAATCTGGTGCTTGTGCGCCCGGTTAGGTGGCTTTGCCAGAGGCGCGCCGTGCACGTGATGATGGACCTCTGGTAGACCTGCAATGTACCTCGCATGGACCTGGGCAAGGCCATCTGGTTCCGGCGCTGAGACCAAGCGGCTTGACTTCGCGTCGGCTAGCAGGATTTGGTCTCGTTTCAGTCGCAGTCGGCGCACACCTGCGATCCATCGAGCAGCGCCGTGGCGGCAGGGCTCTCATCGACGGCTGCAAGATCACTTAGCTTCCGCCTCCGACCCTGACTGGGCCGCCAGGGCGGATAGCTCCTGCAGCACCTGTTGGAAGGCGGGCTTTTCGCTGGTGTCGGAGCTGAGGTCGTTGACGTTCACGCCAAGCTGTGCGAGCAGATGTACGCGCATCACCCATACCAGCGCTTCTCCGATCCAGTGCCGCTCTAGCGCCCCCGGGCCGGTAGTGGCGGGATGCGAGACGTTTGTCCTGGCGGCTGCGGCCCGGTTGGGAAGATCGGGCAGGGCCTCCAGCAGTCTGCGGCCCATCTCGCCGGTGGCCGCTACGAGTTCTGCCATCAGAGCATGGAGCGGTTTGTCGTTGCGCCCCTGAACGACACTCGTGGCCCAGCGGATGGTGTCCGCATCCAGTTCGGCCGATTTCAGTGCTTCTGTCACCGCCTTAACGCGCTGCCGATGCTCAGAGGGCTTCTTCTCCCGGCCCGCGAACTCAGCGCGTGCGAGGCCTTCGGCGCTCTGGAAAGTGGAAGCGTAGCGGTGCTGGCTGTAGATGAAGGGCGCGTAGAACGGCCCACAGAGCAGCGTGACGGGCATGGGAAGGCGATTGACCAGGCTGAACCACCGGCCGATGAGATCGGTGAATAGCTCTGGCGCCCTCGCGTAGGTGAACAGAGTGGGCGCGGAGTAACTCACGATATGCGCGGCCGACGGCGGTCGCGCCGCAGGCGGCTGAACGGCGTTGAACGATAGCCGGAGCAGCGGCATGCGTAGGTCCTGATCTGGCGGTCTCAGCAGAACGGTTTCCATCCGGACTGGCCGGCCAAGGCAGACGACGAGAAGATCCTGCAGCGGTCGCACCCATTCGTTAAGAATCTCTAGGAGTGGCGCCGTCGGGCCTTCTACCTCAAACGCGCACCATTGCTCGAAGTGGACCGAGGATTCGTCCCGTCGGCCCTCCACTCCCGTGATCACCCTTACCGTTCTGCCGTCGGGGAGTGTGGTCTCGGCGAGAGTCGAACGCTGTGAGTTGATGGTGAAAGTCTCGGCCGTTGGTCCGGCGTCGACGACGCCCGGCGGCCTTACCCAGGCCATCAGGTAGTCGAACACCACCGTTACCTGCTCGAAGTGATCTTCGGTGAGGAGCCCGCCACTGAGGGCGAAGCTGACCCGCCAGGTCTCCTGCACGCCCTGTACGGGCATGCTGTACCCGCTGACTTGCAAGAGGGTAAGTTCCGTCCCGTCGTGCAACTGGCCGTGCACCACTGGTTCTTCAACCAACTGGGGGGAGCCACCAACGCCTCCGTCGGCATGCGCGAGCGGCGCCCGCAGCGGATCGGTTAGCTGGAGCCCGATGCCGTCGTCGTCGAAGTTCACGTCGCCGTGAACTCTGCGATCAGGGTGCTCTGGAAGCCAGAATCGGCCGGCTGCAGTGAAGAACTCCATGATCTGAGCTTCGCATTAACCGGTCTGGACAGCGGCGCCGTCCAGGGCGTCAGGGCAGTGAGCGGCCGTCGCGGCCCGTCGCTGCCGTCTGACCTGCTCGATCGCCGACGACCGGGTCACACACCCACAGCCTGGGCGCGGGCGCATTTCTTCGATGGTGGTGGCTTGGGGGCCGACGAGCCCGTCGTATTGGACCAGGTTGCCTGGCGGGCGGAGGTGGAGCTGGCTGGCGATCAAGCGGCCTACGGCCAGGCAGGCGGCCTGCAGGGACACAAAGGGGATGGAGGGCTGGTAGCCGTCGGCGCCGAGGCAGGTGAGGCCGATAGCTTGGGCGAGCCCGCAGACTGGTTTTCCGAGGTGGGGCGCCAGCGTCTGCTGCTGGTCAGCGGTCAGCTGCGCGAGATCTTCCGTGGTGAGCGGGTCGTCACCGCGCTGCGCCCGCTCCAGGGGAAGGCCGGTGGCGTCAGCGAGCCGCTCGGCGGCGGATGGACCAGAGCGGTCAGTAGGAAGGAAGCAGATCAGGCACGGCCCGCGGCCGTGGCGATGGTCGTGGATTCCCAGCATGGTGTCGCCGGTGCCGGCGTCGATGAGCCGGTCGGGCCACAGTCGCTGGGCATCGCGCCGCGCCGCCGCGGTGTCGAGGGCGGTCAGCGCGACGGGGAACCACGGGGCATCGCCGCTGTCGATAGCGGCTGACAGTTCTGCGACGGGCTGGCGGAACGGTGTCACGTCGAAGCGGGGGAGTGCCTGGCGTGCCATGTCGGCTTTCCATGGTGTTGCGGCTACCTCCGCGGCCCCGCCCAGAGAGTAGGTTCCGCGGTTCTCGGGGCCGAACCGCTCGCAGTCCACCGCGAGTAGCCGGCCCTCGGCTTCCAGCGCCTGGAGCAGCAGGACGGTGCCGGTCCCGATCGCTCCTATTCCGACCTGTGTGAGGTCGAAGACCAGGGCTGGGGGCAGGTCTGGTGCGGCGGTGAGGTCACTCGAGAGTGTCACTGGGCAGAACCGCAGGTGGCGGTGCAGCACGCAGCGGGCGGGGAGCACCCGGGCGGTCCATTTGAACGCCTCGGCCGCCCCAAGTGCAGCCGCATAGATGGCCCCCAGCGGGCTCGCGGGCCGGGCGGGGGTGATGACTGCGGAAGGGTCTCCGGCGATGTGGGCGCCGTGGCCGTCCGGGACGACCCGGATGGCGTGGAAGTGCCCGGTGCCGATGTGCAGCTGGACACCGGGGTTGGTGGGGGAGGCGGTGACCGTGAGCGGCTGTTCCGGGTCCACCGCCGCCACGGCCGTCGCTAGTTGCTCTATCCAGGGGCCCGGGACTGATTCTCGCGCCAGGATGAGCTGGCCTGGACCCCGGCGCAGCGTGGTGAGCAGCACCTGGGCGGTGAGCAGGGCCGCTGGCATCTCCGGATCGATGCTTACCGTCACCTTGCTGGCGGAAAGTGCCCGCTCCAGTTCGCTGGCGTCCCGGCCAGTTGCCTTCTGCGCGAGAAGAAGGCCACGGGAGTAGTCACTGGCCACGTACACCCTCCTCATCAAAGACGACGACCTCCACCTCGCGGCCTTCCATTTGTGGTGGCTGGCAGGGGGTCCAGACTTCGCTGGAGAACTGCCACCACCCCCATGCCGCCACCCCAGCGGGCGGGTCGGCGAAGCGCGGGATGACAGCCGAGGTGAAGCCGCTCACGCGCAGGCCATGCTGCTGGTCAGTGAAGGACAAGGAGGCCCCAGCGGCATGGGAATGGAACTGCGCTGGCACCCAGCAGGCCCGCTGGCCGGCGAAGCCGAAGAGCTGGTCTAGCGCGAGCGCGCTGACCTGGAATAGCAGCCGCTGGCGGGTGATGCCGGCCTGCCCGGCGAACGCCACCACCGTCATCGTGCCCTGTCCTTGAGGGGCGAGAAAGAAGCCACCGGTCTCCACGTAACGCTGGCCGAACCTGCGGACCTCCTCAGCGATCACCGGCCCGGCCGTGGCGGGCAGTGCGAGTGGAGGGCGTGCCGGGGTGTTCATGCCGAGCGCCCGCTGTAGTGGTTGTCCAGGTCGTACTGCAAGATCTCGGTCACCCACAGGAAGGGGTTCCCCGTGGTGGGCCAAGCGTCGGGCCCGGTCCGCCACTCGGCGTGGAGCGCGTACCCCTCAGCGGTAAAGGGCTTGCAGATGTCGAAGCTCGCCGGGCGGTAGCCCGGGATCACCGGCCAGGCACTGGTCACGGTGACCGAGCCGCCGACGGAGTCGGCGAACTTCACCGACGGCGCCTCGTGCGGGTACGCGGACCAGGCCACCCGCACGTAGTAGATCTCCGACGGCACACCGGCCGGCCGCATCCGCAGCCAGTACACCGCCGCGTCTGCGGGATCCCGGGTGAGGTGGCCACCGCTGCCGGCCAGGAAGGCCGCGACGGCCACCTCATCGGCCGCGAGGTTCAGCAGGGTCTCCTGGTCAGCCATCAGCCCTGCGTGAGTTCCTTGACCAGCCGGAACTCCACCGAGTGCCTGTCCCCGGCGATCTGGCCGATCGTCTCGCTGTCAGGCACCTTCCGGCCGTCGTGGGTCAGAACGTAGGTGTACTGGCTGCTGTCGGAGACCGTGAAGTCCTTCATGGCCGCCACGCGGACCGCCCCGGCTGTAGTGCCGGGCGTCTCCTGTGCCCGGTAGGGGCTCTTCTCCGAGACCGGGAAACTCACCTGCACGGCGATGAGGCGTGTCGCCGTGTTCACCGTGTTGCCTTCGCTCACGTCGTCCAACTCCCTAATGTGTGTTAGTACCGGCGAGACCGGGGCGCGCGCCCACGATCTCGATCATTGCTAGACGCCGGACCTGGGCCGGCTGTCCGGTCCACCGGGGATCTTCGATGACCAGTGCTATGAGACCGGCGGCCTGACCCCCGCGACTCCCAGTCAATCCAGACCGCCTGGCGCCTGGCACCGGACAGCCAGCGTCGGTGCGACGTTGGCCACTTGTGGACGTGTAAGGAAGCTGACGAGGTAGATCACGACCGCGCGGGCGGGAGGGGTGAGGAGTGCGCCGGCAGGGCACCAAGCGCGGCCACGCGCTCCTTGCGCCCGACTTCGGGCCACCTGGCCCACCGTTCCTGCCCACTGAGGGCGAGGTTTACTGGGTGCGGACCCTGCTGTACTCCAGCACCGACCCAGCCGCGGCACGGCCGGCTGTCGTTCTGCAGGTCCCCGCGCTCGCCTCGGCCCGGATCCAGCTCGTGACCCGGACAACCGAGTCGCGCACAGGTGTGGCGCACCCGGCCGGCGATGTGCCCGGCCTGGAGGTGGCCGGGGTGTTCTCCGACCTCGTCAGTGTGGAGCGATCCTTGTGGTGCCCAAACAACGTCTACCTGTGCGGGCGGCTCGGGGAACCGGTATGGACACTGGTGCAGGAGCAGTTCAGGTGATGACGCCGCGTGAAGAGGTACTCGCCGAGCAGCGCATCGGACCCGCCGGGGCAGCGCTGCTATACCGGCTCGTGCGCGCGGTCGCCATATCGCGGAACTTCCCGCCGCCGCCAGGATCCCGTGGCTGGGACGACACTGCCGTGACTGAGACCGCTCACGACTTCCTCGACGGTGAGCGGGGCCGACGGCGCGTCACCGACATCGCCATCCGGTCCGTCGACGAGATCACCTTCGAACGGATCATGGAAGCGGCGGTTGTCAACCACCTGCGGGAAGTCAGCCGCCGCACGGATATGGGCAAACTCGTGCTGCGAGTGACCGAAATCCTCACCGAGGAGGAGGACTTTCAGCGGGTTGCCAGCCAGCCAGCGAGATGGACACTGACAGGCGGCCAGGCTGCGCCAAGCACGGTCCCGGACACCGGGCTCGCCGCCGCAGTCGTGAGTACCCGGGTCACGATTCCCGCTTGGAGCAGTGAACGACGCTCCGCGCCGCTCGCGGACCGCGAAACCTTCATCCGCATGCTGCGAGCGGTACTAGCCGCAGCAGACGGCAGCCTCACCGCCGCAGACATCGCACAGGCAGTCGCGACCAGGCTCGACCCCCGCAGAACCCCGCTCAGCATCGAACTCGACGTCCTTGAAAACATCGCCGAGCGGGTACCAGATCAAGATCCAGCCGCTCAGGCAACTACCCGCATCCGCGCCGCCCAGATCTTCGATCAACTAGACGACCGGAGCCGAATCCTGATCGCAACATACGAGCAGCCAGTCCGAGACCTGGGCGAACTACTGGCGATCGGCAAGTCTCAAGCGGGCTTGCTGCGGCAGCGGCTGACCGGCTGGCTGCGGGAAGAACTCAAAGACGACACCGAGGCAGATGCGACGATCGCGGAGATTCGTAGGCTTTGTGAATCCTGGCTGGAAGACCGGACCACGGCACCGGGTGCGACGTCCACTGACACTGCCCGCAGCAGAGGGGAGGCGGGATAAATGAACATCCATGATCATCCAAGTGCGCTGGCCCTTACCGCATCCCAAGACAAATCCCAGGAAGCCGCCACAGTCCGCGAGCATCTGGCTGTGTGCCTGGCATGCCGCGTCCGCGCAGGCCGCCTTCGCCACATGACAGCACCGGGCAGCCCCAGCGACGACGCGGTCGCGCGGATCCTCCAGGCGTCCGCGCCAGGGCCGTCCCTCCTGGCACGGCTGACAACCACCCATGAGGACGGCTCCCCGTGTCCGGGGGAGCTGTGGCGGGTCGGCCGTGACGAAGCACTGCTCGTATGGGTCCGGCGTGTGTTCGCCGACACCGCCGACGTGGTTCCCGCAGTCCTCGACATCGAGCTGGCAGACCAGGAATCCGTTGTCGTTCCCGCGCACGCCACCCCGCTGGGGATGCCTCTCGCCTTGCTCACCGGGGTGCGCGGTCATGTAGGGATGCCAGCGTTCCTCGAACGCCTCGGCTCGATTGACGTGTCCGCCCAAGTGCAAGAAGTCATGACAGCCACACGCGAGGGCAGAACCCCTCAAGGTGTCGATGTGGGGCTGCCTATCGAATCTGAGGACGATCAGCGCATCGAATACCGGCAGGTCGTTGCTGATCTTCTGTCAGACCTGGCACCCAGCAGATGGCCTGGCCCCATCGCCGATGAGGTTCCAGAATCCGACTACGACGAGCTGTGCGGGCTCCTGTCGCAGGAACTCCCTGGCCGGCACTACGGGACGCGGGTGGCAGAGGTGCCGTTTCGTCCCGTGCCAGCGTATGACGCGACGTCCTTGTGGACCTGCGCACGAGTCGCCTACCTCGATACGTCGGTGATCGTCGCCATGCTCGATGGAGCACTCCTTGAAGAGGCCCTTTTGGTCGCCGCGCTGGCGACTGCGTGCCTTGAGGTCGTCCGCCTTGAACAAGATGCGGATGCGATCGCAGTCACAGGAAAGTCTCCCGGATGGCCCACTGCCGTCCTGGGAGTTCCGCAACTCCGGACCGCATTCGAGGCCCCCAGCGGAGTCCAAGTGCCGCCACGCCTCACAGTCGAGCCTCTTCCAGTCATAGACGCCCTAGCTAAGTTCCTCGACACGCAGGTGACCGCCTGGGAGGTAACCGAACCTGCCGCGCCGAAAGTCCAGAACCTGGATTTTGGGCAACTCGCGCTTGAGGCAGCTGCCGAGGCGGTCAATACGGTGACCGGCGAAGGACGGCGCGCGAGAACCCCCGCGAAAAAACAGGCCTGGACCAATCTGGCGGACGACCTCGGTTCGATAATCGCCGCGAGCATCATCTCCATCACCACAGACGAGCCGACCGAGGCTGTGCTGGACGACCTCATCGAGCGGGGAACGCAGTGATCCGCCGACTCGCCCTGAAGAACTGGCGCAACTATGAAGACATCGACCTAGAACTCAGCCCCGGCACTACCTTCATAGTCGCCCCCAACGGCGTCGGCAAGACCTCACTGATGGAAGCAGCGTCATGGGCCATCTTCGGAGCATCAGGTCAGTACCCCGGCGATGCGGTGCGCAAGGGCGCATCATCGGCCACAGCAACCGCGGAAATCCAGTTCCCTGACCAGCGGATCCTCAGCATCACCCGGACACTACCCAAAAAGCCCTCGGCTGCCCTTCTTCGGCCGAGCGTACATCTCGATGGCAAGCAGATCAGCGCGGCGGCTGCGACAGAAGAGATACGCGCGGCCTACGCCGCCGACCCGGCCTTCCTGCTCCGGCTCACCATGCCGAGCGGGCACATTGACGCACGTGGGCCATCAGAATTTGGCTTGGAAGATCACCTGTGCCGCTTCTTCGGGATCGAGGCTCTGCGGCGGGCGGTAGAGGATCTCGATCAAAGGCTCAAGGCGCAGCAGAAGCGGATCAAGGCAGCCAAGCAGGGTTCCGTGGCGTCCCCAGCGGCCGTGTCCGCGCTCCGCGACCGGGTCGCGGCAAATGAGTCGGCAGCAGCGGAGGCCGCAGCGGCGCACGCTCGTGTGTCAGCGGCCCTAGACAGTGCCCGCCGAGCCGAGCACCATCGCAACCTGCTCGCTGAGTGGCAGAAGCGAATGACTTCGTACATTCACGCCCTCAGTGAGCTGGCTTCTGCGGCTGCCGCTGACCTGTCGCTGGACCCACAAGATCCGGATGCTGTCCAAAGCGCGCTCGATACCGCCCTGAACTCTGCCCTGCGGCAGCTTGAGGCTGTTCGAGTCCAGCGGGCGCGGCTATCTGGTCGCTCCGCGGCCATTGAGCAACATTCCAAAGATCTTGACAGTGCGCATGGAGACTGCCCGGTCTGTCGTCGGCCCCTAGATGCGGAGACGGTGAGCTTCGCAAGATCCGCACACCAAACCGAGCTGACACAAATCCATGCCGAGGCCGAGCACCTCAGCCAGGAGGAAGCCGAGCTAGCTGGCAAACAGCAGCGACTACACTCCCTAATCCAGACCTTCCGGAGCCTGCCGCGCCCCGGTCCAAGCCCCGCGGATGCCATTCCGGCTGATATGGCGGCGGGGAAGTCAGCCGAGGAACTGGACGTCGAGTTGAAGGGCGCGCTCGACGCGCTCGTTCAGCGCAGGACAGAACTGGCTACCTCACAGACTGAACTGGATGCCATGCTGGCCAATCAAGCGGCACACATTGAGCTTCAGCGCCTGTATGCGCAGGAAGCGGTGCTCCGGGCATCACGAGAGGCAATATCTACCGCCAAGAACAAGCTCCTCCGCGAGACGATCCAGCCACTCGCACACGAAATTGATGCACGATGGGGTCAGCTCTTCCCAGGCCGCGGGCGGCTGAGCACCCAGTCGACCGGCCAGGTCAGCCGCGAAATCGCAGGCGAGACCTTGCCCGACGCCGAGTTCAGCACAGGAGAACGCACTGGACTCGTCATCCTCCTGCGACTCCTGGTCCTTGAGACAGTGACCAAAGCCAACTTCTGCTGGCTCGACGAACCGCTGGAGCACCTCGATCCCGACTCCCGCCGCAAAGTCGCCGGAATCCTCGCCCGCGCGAGCAACGCAGGGCCGCTCAAGCAGATAGTCGTAACCACCTACGAAGAACCCCTAGCACGACGAGTGCACGAGCGAGACCCGCAAAACGTGACTCTCGTCTACGTCAGACCGAGTCCCGGTTAGTTGCCTCGCTCGGGGCTCTCGCCGGGTCACCTTGACGCGGGTGACGTTGATCGAGCTTGCTTCCGAAACATCTCGCCGCGCACCTCACTGCGACTGCCGGTCATGGGGGCGCCAGGCTCGTCTCCCAGCGGGCGCAGGGGATCCTACTTCTTGGCCGTCTGATTGAGGCAGCGGTTCCAGTGTGCCGTCGTCTGGTTCCATCGGCGGCGCAGCTCATGCGAAGACCGTGATAGCGGATGAGAGCCCCGCCCACTCAGGCGTCGATGGGTCCCGGACTGGCCTACCGTCACCTTCCACGGTGGTTTGGCTGAACAGCCAAGTCAGCCCGTACCGTCCTCAAGCCGGGGTGGCTCCGGCGGCCTGGTCAGGAACGATCAGCCGAGCGGAGGCCGGGCGGGCAACCGAAGAGGTGCCGCATCTGTCGGCTCCCGGTGCCCGTGTGAGGCAAGATCAGACGATGCCGTTCTTGTCCTACGAAGCCCGGAACTTCAGTACGCCCCTGGGTGCGTCGGCCGCCGGTTCCCTGTCGCTGTCGCTGGCCAGGCTGGTGTGGGGCGCGGTCACGGTGGGCATGACGCCGTTCTCCATGGGCGGGTCACCACGGCCGCTCCTGGAGCTTGGCTGGCGTGCCGCGCTGACGGCTGCCAGCCTGACCGGGGATCCCGCTTCTGGCCGCTGGGCCATGACCGCCGGGTACCGGCGCCTGGACCCGAGCGAGAAACGAGCGGTCAGCTACTTCCTCGGGATGACCCAGGCGAAGATCACCTGCGAGTATCTGCTGCGGGCGCCGCACCTGATTCACCTGGATGCTTACCTCGCCTTGATCGGGCAGCCCAGCCGTGCGTCCCGCCCGGACCTGATCGGGCTGAGCCTGCCGCGCCTGGACTGCACGATCGCGGTCGAAGCCAAGGGCCGCACCGGGGCGCGCACCAGCCGGGTGACCGGCGCGGCCAAGAAGCAGGCTCAGTCCCTGCCAGCGGTCGTGTCCGCCAGCTCCGCCGTCCGCGTCGCGTCCGTCGCGTCGTTCGACCCGCGCGGCTGTTGGGAGGCATACCTGGAGGATCCGCCAGACTCGCCCACAGGTATGGCCTCGCTGACGGCCGGATCGCTGCTGACTGCCTACTACCGGCCGCTGGTCGCTGCCCAGACAGGAGCCGGGGATACCCAGATCACCGACGAGAACGGCATGACCATGGCCCAGCTGCCCGGTATCGATCTGGTGCTGGGCATCCCGACCGCCATCGTCAGGGTCATCCGGACCCTGCCGCTTACTGGGCCGGTCTCCGCTGATCAGCTCCAATCCGTGGAGGCGGACTTGCTGGAGATGGTACGCAGCCGCACCCGCACATCGCGGGCTGACGCCGCCGGCCTAAACGTCGAAAAGACCCCAGGCCAGCTGACCCCATCGCGCTCGTACACCGGCCTGGATGGCATCCACGTCAGGCTCGGCTCATCATGGGCATAAGCGGCGCGCTTCGCTACGGGACTATAAACACCTGCGCATCCGGCCGCCTGTCGGTCATCCGTAGGACTCGTTCGCCGACCATGCCTTGGGCCTTCGCGGATCAAGAGCGGAAAACGGCGGCGGGACCTCGGCGCTCACGCTATCGACCCGTACCGGCCTTGATCCAGCTCGTGTCGTTCAGCTGAACACCATCCGGCTCACTATCCAGGACCAGCCACGGACGGCGCAGGCTGAACCGGCATGTAACCCATAGTGTCTCGCCTTTTCTTAAGGAGTGCGCCCAGGTGTTCGGCCGCGACTTCGAGCGGGATGCGTTCTTGCTCCACTCGGCGGACTCGCGCAGAGGATGGGTCGGTTAGCATCTGGTACATGTGCTGCTCAGTCGGCGTGAGCGCTGGGAGCTTCCTCCGCCGTGAGCAAGGGATGGGTCTGCCCTTCTCGTCGGTCCACGCTCCAAATTGTTCATACGCCTCGTACGTCGCGTAGTCCATGAGCATGGTGTCCACGTTGACTCCCGCTACTCGCAGGTCATTCACGATGCTCAGCCCGGCTGCGTCGATGTCGCCCCAGTAGATGACGTCGCGGCATTGCCTTATCCATGGAATAAGCGGGAGGGTTCCCGGTGCCTTGGCGCCCTCCCCTTCAACGGCTATTCCGCAAGGAACTGGCGGAAAATACACCGCGGTGTCCTTGTTTTCAAGGATAACGACGGTTTCTGGTTCGTATGCGGGCTCGGCGCGGTCGCCGATGGTGATGCTTTCGTGCCTTCTGCCGCCGTTCTTATGATGGCTGGGGTCTAGGTAAGTGAAGTGCACACGCGTTGGGCGGCTGGACAGGCCAAGGTCCTCGCGACCCGATAGGGCGCGGATAAGCGTCTGGTTCTTGTTGAGCCACTTACCGTGAAACCCAGGCAGGGGGACTTGCCGGGGAGTCAGGCCCGTGGCGGTGTTCATGGTGAACCATCGGGCCGCGTCAAGCAGCAATTGAAAGTCTACGCCAGACAGTGATTCCGCGCCGCGGATAACCTGTGCGTGATCGGCATGCGGAAACGCATTCCTGACCAGGGCCAGGCGTCGGCGTGCTTCCGTGAGGCGTGCCGGCCAGTGGCCGCCGCAAAGGCGGGCCGCGGTGTCGGCGTCCGGGATGGTGACGTGTGTGGGGAGCGGCTGGGTCGTTCCCGTGACGATCCGTGTGCGCCAGTCGAGGGCCAGCTGCCGGGCCGCGGCCCATTCCTCCCAGGTGCGTGCCCAGGTCAGCGCGGTCCTGAAGTCGCGTTCCAGCGTCGCTTTGGGTGGCGTTCCGAGGGGGATACGGAACGGCCAGTCCGCGGAGGCAGTGCCTGTGATGGCGAGGTGCCAGCGTTTCTCCAGCCGGGTCCGGGCCTCATCGGTTGCTTGCTCGGGGGTTCTCATTCAGGGCTGCCCGCGTGGCCGGCGCTGGTAGTGGGGTGGATTTTCCTGACGTGAGAATGGTTCCTGGCGTTCTTCGTCACCTGGTAGAGCTCATCCACGTGCGGTTCGATGCCCGTTACCTTGTCCAGCGGCGCCCCGATGATCAGCTGGAACCCCAGCACCTGCCAGGCCCGTACCGCGCGGCCGGTGAATTCGGAGTCGGACTTGACGAACCCTTCGTCAAGGAACACTGGCGCGTACCGGGGGCGGGGCATGTCGGCGTCGCCGAGCTGGTAGCGCAAGGCGGCTCCGACGATGAATGCCACGAGTTCCTGTGATTCTCCTCCCGACTTGCCGCCGATGCTGGTATAGACGCTGAGCTGGCGCCCTCCGGTGTCGCGGCGTTCGGCGTCGATCTCCACGTGGCGCCGCACGTCGATGAAGTATTCCCGCTGGGATACCTTGTCGGATTTACGGATGCGGTCGATGAAGCGCTTCAGCCGGGCAAATCGTGCTTCGACCTCCTGAGGGCTGCCGAGCTGGGTTGTGTCAGACGCAAGAGTCTTCAGTTCCCGGCGGAACTGGGTGATGTCCCTGGACTCCACGCGCCGCAGATTGATGTGCAGGCGGTCACCATGGGCTCCGAACGGCAGGCCCGCGAGGATGTCGTTGACGGGCAGCAGGCGGGCCTCGATCTCCTCGATGGATTCCTCGTACGCGCCGTGCAGCGCTAGCAGGTCGACTCCGGTCCAGTCGCTGACCTGGCGGCTGAATTTCAGGCGTCGTTCATGCAGTCCTTCGGCCAGCAGGTGGCTGAGTATTTCCTGGTAGCCGTCGTAGGAGTCAGCGCCGGTACCAAGGTTGGGACGTTCCCATCGGTCCTGGAACCGCTGGAATGCGGAGCTGAGGAGCTTCTCCTGAGCGTCGGCATCTTTGCGCGCACGTTCGGTCTTGCTGGAGAGAGCCTCCCTGACGGCCGGTATGGAGCTGCGGAAGTCGGTGAGCTGCCAGGGGCGCCCGAGGTGCTCATATTCCGCGCGCAGCCGGGTGTCTTGGGGGTCCGTCAGGGTGACGGACGGGTCACCTTCGAGCTGTTCCCGAAGTGCCGCGGTGCGGCGCTGGTCGGCCAGTAGCTGCTCGTGGGCTTCGTCCAGCCTCTGTTGTTCGGCTTCGGCCGTGTACATCTCCCGGCTGGCGTCACCCAGCGCGCCCTGAAGCCCTTCCTGGCGCTTTTGCAGCGCCTGCAGGACGTCGCTGTTCTGCATGAGCTGGTCGCGGATGGCAGTTTGCTCGTCGAGGGCTTCCTGAACCGTGGCGACGTCGATGGCGGCCCAGGTGGTTGCGGTCACGTAAAGGTGGGCATCGCGTTCGTTCTCCAGGCTCCTGGCCTGCTCGTCGTGCTTGGCTGTCTTGCGTTGCAGCTGGCCCAGCCGGGCGTCGATGGTCTTGACTCGTGCGGCGATCTCCTGGCGCCGGCCCTCGTTGGAGAAACCGATGACATGTGGTGCGCCGTGCCCGCCATGCGCTCCCCGCTGCCCTTGGCGGGTTTGCCCGGTGATGGTCAGGCCGAAGCCGACCGAGTCAAGGCCAGATGCCTCCTCGACGCAGACATAGCCGAATTTGGCCACGACCGTGTTCGTGAGCCAGCCGGTGAACGCGCTGTCACGGAACTGCAGACGCCCCGGCATGGTGGCCACGTCGGGCTGCTCTCTAGGTGTCTCGTGTGACGGAACTCCCTCGAACCGCAGGCGTCGGCGTATCTCTCTCGGGTTGATCTTGCGGCGGAGCAGGGGAAGCAGTTGCTGATCGACCAGCATGGTCAGCGCGAACCCGCCCAGCGCGAGTTCTGTGGCTGTTCTCCAGGCATCGAACTCCGGCCGCATGTCGATCAGCTCAGCGACGAAGGGAAGGTCGTCTGCGGTCAGGTCCATCGCCTCAGCGACTTCCAGGCGAGCAGCGTGCAGGTCGTGGGGGACGAGCCCGCGCCGTCCTGCTAGCGATTCGTCCTCCTTCAGCAGGTCGCCTCGTTCAGACAGCAGCGGCTGACCCTCTCTGATGAGCTGGTCCCGGGCATCACGCAGCCCCTCCCGCCGACCGGAGAAGCCCTCCAAGAAGGCGTGGCTGTCGCGGAGCAGCGCCTCGAACTCAACCTGAGTTGCCACGGGGCGTCGCAGCGCCTCGGTCCGCTCGCTGAACAGCCCGCGGGCGGCCGTCGCTTTAGCCAGGTCAGCGCTGAGCCCGGTCAGGGATCGCTCGCAGGCTTCGAGCGCGTCACCTCCATTGAGCCGTTTCTGCTCCAGGACATCTTCGAGTTGCCCGCTGAGGATCTCGTGCCGATCGCGGGCGGCGCCTGCGGTGTCTGTCGCAGCGCGGTGCGCATCCCGGTTGGTGTTGATGGCGTCGGTGAGCAGGCTGGCTTCTGTGTGGCAGCGCCACAGGGCGAACGGGGTGTTCGGGGCGGCTGAATGGATGCGGAAGGTGTCGATGAGTTCCACCTCGGCACGGGCGGTCATAAGCGCCTCGTGGAAGCGGGGGATGTCTTTCAGCACATCGACCTGTTGCTCGGCGGTTCTCATCATGTCGTGCGCTGCCTGGATGTCGGCGAAGTGCTCGACCGCGCGGTCAGCAGCCGGGAACGTTCGTGGCTGTTCCAGGACCATTTCCTTGTAGAGGCCGTCCACGGTGGCGAACTGACGACCTCCCTGGATCCGGGCGAGCAGCTTCAGGGCTTTCCCGCCGTCGCTGTTGACGCCGATCCCCAGGTAGCTATGCAGCGTGGCCGCGAAGGCGGCGTAGGAGGCGTGGAAGTCAAGATCAGGGAACCTTGCTTCCATCGGGCGCGCCGGAAATACGTCGGCGGCGAACTCGGCCACGTCGGACAGATCGAAAGCACGCTTGATGGTGGCGAGCTTCATCGTGACGTCGGCGAAGAGCTGGGCGCTGACAGGGGCGTAATACAGGCGCAGAGCAGTCAGCCGTTCACCAGCATCGTTTCGCCAGGTCATCGCCACAGCCGACCACGTGGCGGAACTGAGGCCGCGCATCACGTCGTCGCGGAGCCGGCCTGTTCCCGGTTCACGGCTGGCGTCGGTCTTCCCGCGCATGTAGGACAAGATGCTGCGCTGTTCGCCGCTTCGGGCGCGGCCGGTTACGTTGTCGTTCGAGGCTCCGTTGAACGGCGTGTTGCTGTCCATCATCAGCGCGATGTAGGCGTCCAGCAGCGTCGACTTGCCGGTGCCGCTCGCCCCGCTAAGAAGCGTCGCCGAATCGGCGAACACGATCGTGTGGTGACCTTCGAATCCACCCCAGTTCACTAGTTGCATCGACTCGGCGAGCCACTGCGGCGACGGGTGCGAGTCCGGCTCGAACAGCACGGCAGGGGCAGCCCGTTCGGCCACTGTCATGACACTTCCCCTTCCGCGGACACGCCGCCGTTTTCCTCGGGTTCATCGCCTGGGGCCGCCCAGGATTCGCTGAGGGATTCCGCTAGTTCCTGCAACCGCCCTACGGGCAGCAGGACCTCGATGATTGGAGAGATCCGGTAGCGGCCCGGCTCCGGCGTCTGAAGCAGGATGTCGCTCTTGCACAGCGCTTCGACCGCTCGCTGGGCCGCACGGTCCGCGTCCACCTTGTTCGTCGTGCCCTCCGGGAGGTAATTGGCGACCTCGTCGACTAGTTCCTGGCTGTCGACAAACACGGCTTCAGCGCCGTCGCTGAGCCCGCTGCGGAACACACCGCGCAGATGGACCATGAGAATGGTCTGCTCCCGGCTGTAGGCCGCGTTGTGCAGCAGAGTCGGGAACGTCCCCCCGCCGTCCGGCACTGCCTGGCGCTTGTAGGCCACACCGTAATCCCGGTCCACGACGAGCTGCAGGAACATGTCGTTCAGCCGGGTCTCCAAAGCGATGCGGTTCTCCACCAGGATGCGCCACACGTCAGGATCACGCTCGGCGGACACGTAGCGTCTCTTGAGGATGACGACGAGTGCTCGCCGGACCTCAGCCGCTAGCTGACCGAGATCTCCTTCGAACAAGGGGGAGTTCTCATCTTCTGCGGGCTCATCGCTGTTCCACGGCTGGGTGTCGCCTGGCGTAGTGCCATCGTCGATGGCCGTGCTCATGTCAGTCACCGGCTGTCCCGTTCCTGCCGTTCGACTCCGGTTCGGTCCGCTGGGGTTGGGTGAACGTCAGCGCAGGCACCAGGAATGACCGCTGGGTTCCGTCTGGCCGCATGGCCTCAAATAGCTCAGTGTCGCCGGGGTCTTGTGGCTCTTCCGCTCCCGCGCCAGCGGCTATGTGAACCAGCCCGAGTATTTCCACTGGCCGCCGCAGGCCCGCGGGTGCGGACGCGAAAACCTCACCAGCGGTGAACCCGCCAGCGCCAGCATCCAACATCGCGGCTATCCGGTCACGGAATGCTTCCAGGCTTGGCCCGCCCTGCTGCCGCAGTTGCTCCAGCGACACCGGGTCAGCAGCCTCAGGCTCGCTGTTCGTCAGGGGCGGCGGCGGAATATGGTCGTTCGGGTTATAGAACTTCTGTTTGAGGTGGCCGACCGCATGTGAAGGCAGATCGAGATCCACGGTGGTGCGGGCGCGGGGGCCGGAAACCTCCATCCACCGCGCCAAATTGGCCTGGCAGCGGCGCAGTGCCTCGTCAAGTTCCCGCTCGCGAAGCGCGTCATGTCGCGCGATGTACGCCCGCAGCGTTGCGGACAATCGCCTGCGCTGTTCTTGCACCACTCCCATTCCGTGGCGGATGGCGATCACCGTATTGCGGAAATCACGGGCTTCTGCAGGTGTCACGGCCACGGCAAAGGGATGATCCAAGATCGTGTTGAGATCGTCACGGAGGTCCTTGAGCAGCCGGTCGTCGCGAAGCAGTTCGACCGCGCCAAGGAACGCCCGGCCCTCCGCTGATTCGGACATCAGGTCCGCTGACCGTTCCAGATACATGTCCAGGATCTGGCCAGCGCGGCTTCCCTTCGCCCGGAACTCGCCGGCGATAACACGCTGAATAGCTTTCACTGCTTCCGAGACCCGCAGGAAGTCAGCGGGCAGCTGCGCGATCAAGTCACGCAGGTTGAGGTACTCCTCCAAGATCCGGTCGTCAGGGACGCCGCTGATCTCACCACCAGCGGCTATGCGGTCCCGTTCAGCGGTCAGCTCCCGAATTTGCGCATCCAGCCGCCGCAGCCGGTCGTTCCGGTCCGGGTTCGCATCGCTCGCGCAACGCTGGGCTGCTTCCAGGATCGTCCGGATACGGGACTGGCTGAACATGGACCGCTCGCCCGACAGACGGTTGACGTACTCAATGGCCTCCTGGGCGTGAGACGTCAGGGTGTACTCCTCAACGTGATCCTCGTTGGCGGACAACATCAGCCACTGCTCCGCCACCCACCTGCGACACAGCGCCCGTGGCGCGTCGCCGGGAACGTCCTCACCTGCAGCTGCCAGTTCGGACATATACGCCCCAACCTGGATGTGAAAACGCTCAGCGGCGATCGGTTCTTGATCACGGGAGAACGACGCCATCAGGATCGCCAGCACGATCGGGGCCCACTTCTGACCCAGCAATGACAGGGTGGGTCGCTTGAATGCGTCATGTACTCGGCCCAGGTGGCCGGCAATGTCGCTCACGGTCTCAGACCTCCCCGCGGCACCGACGCGGTAATGCTCGCCAACAATGTAGGCGGGGGCACTGACAATCTGCCGGGGATCTGCGCGCTGCTCGTGTCATGCGCGTAGCTGCCCGGGAAGGGGTGGCGGCCGCAATGTCGTGTGAGGTTCATGGTGCCGGTATGCGGTGGTTGGACAGGTGGGCGAGAAGTGCATGGTTGGCTTCCCATCCGTCGGGGAATTTGGCTCGAACACCCAGGTGGATGGGCTCGTCGGAGGGGTGGGCGTCGAGAATGTCAGCGATTCCGGCGCGGGCGACGATGATGCAGGCGTGCCGGTGACGGGAGGCCAGTACGCACAGGCGGCCGGCTTCCAGGTGGAAGGCAGTGGCGTCGCTCCGCCCGGATAGCGGGTGCAAGACGATGGTGACGTCGAATTCGGCGCCTTGGAGGCGGTTGGCGGTGTCGACCCTGATCATTTCGGCGGTGGGCGCCGGGGAGTTTGCTAGGGCCTGGCGGATTTGGTCGGCCTGGTCGCGGTGCGCGACTCCGATCGCGATGTTCTGTGGCCCGAGCGGCCGACCGGCTGGGTGCCGTTCGCATGTCCCGACAGCCCTGCGGGTCAGCAGCCGGGCCGCTAGAGAGGCGGCGGCATCGGCGGCCTCACCGTCGGTGCGGGTCGTGTGGCGGGCGGGCAGCTCGTGCAGTGCCCAGCCAGATCGTGCCGCCACGTCGAGGGCTGCGTCGGCGCTGCTGCGTATCCCGGCTGCTGCGAACTCCAGGTGCCGGTCGCCTGGGGTCGTGGCGGGGCGGAATCCCGAGAACGGGTAGAACGCGCTGGAGACAACGGGGGCTGCAGAGGCCGGCAAGCGCCAGGACACGGGGAGCCGGTGGACCGGGAGGTCGGGATTGTGCGCCTGGAGCACGGTGACGGCGTTTTGCATCGGGTCGTAGGGCAGGCCGATCCAGCGGGGGGTCTCGATGATGGAGAACGGATCGAGCTGGCCGGGATCGCCGACAAGCAGCGCCCGGTCGAACCGGGCAGCGATGAGCAGGAGCATGTCCGAGCGCATCTGATATGCCTCATCGATGATCGCCCAGCCCCAGCTCCGGTCCTTGACCGTCGCCCACTTCGCCGCAGTGGCGAGTATCACGTGCGCGGAGCCGAGGTCATCGATTCTGGTGGCTACCGTGACGGCGGGAAGCGCGAGCAGGCCGGCCGGGGGGATGTAGTCGGTGGCTGACAGCCTCCCCAGGTGCAGGCCCTGGTCCTGACGGGCCAGCCGCGTCGTCAGGTCGTCGACCTGGTTGTTGGTCTGGGCGACGATGATGCAGCTTTCGCCGCTGGCGGCCAGTTCGGTAGCGGCGCGCACGACCAGGGTGGTCTTCCCGGCGCCGGGTGGCGAATCGACGATGATGCCACGCTGGCCAGGCTTGCTCATGCCGGCCAGAACCGCGGCGATGACCTGGTCTGTCTCGGAAGCCGGGTCGTACCGGCAGCCCGCGGTCATGATTGCGGCTCCTCGGCCTGGTCAGCGCGCTGGCGTACCGGGGGGCCGCCGTGGGTCCACGGGGTCTGGTCGACCGGCGGGAAGTCCCGCTGGGCCCAGTAGCCAGGGTCGATTGTGTAGCTGACCAGTTCCCCGAGGGGCGGCACCGCGCCGGGTTTCGGCTTGGCGGGGGTGCCCATTCCCTGGATGACTTCGAGAACGACCTCGGCATCGGTGCCGGTGCGCGGCAGGTCAGCGATCCGGATCCGCTGGCCTGGCCGTGTGGGGCAGATCAGCACCCGGCCGGGCTCGATGCGCACCGGGTCGTCGGTGCGGACGGTGAAGCGCGGCCGGAGAATCGTCCGGCCTGCCGTGGTGGTGGTCGTCCGCGACGGCTGCGCGGAGACCACCTCACCAGCGAACGCCTCGCCGGCTGTGCGCAGCTCGGCCAGGATGAACGGGTCTTCGAGTGCGCGCTCGGCGTCGTAGGCGGCTTGCGCGCGCTCCAGGCGGTCAAGCCGGGCTGCCGCGGTGGCCGCGTGATCGCGGCGGGGCTGGGGCAGGCCGCCGTCGCCGATGTAGCTGCTGAACCGGGTGAAGGAATCCCGGTCGGTGGCCCAGCGGCGGGCTGCCCCGGCAGTCTCGGGCAGCGCGCGCAGCAGCGACATCGCGTCCCCGACAGCATTCCAAGTTGGTTCCAGCTGACCCCTGAGGGCGCTGGTGATCTCAGCCGCGGCGCGGTCAGTACCCGCTTGGCTGCCGGCCTGTGCCGCCCGGTCGTAGTTGCGGACGAGGGGTTCGAGGATCGCCTGGTCAAATCCAGGGTCGGTGGCCGGTCCGGCCGGCGGGCACCGCAGCGGGTCCTCGGTCGCCAGCGCCGCCTGCAGGCCGGTCATGCCTGGCGGCGGGTCGATCCAGGCCAGCTGGGCGGCGAGGCTGGCGTCTTCCAGCGGGCTCTGCCCGCTGGCCCAGTGTTCGGCCAGGAGGCTGGTGAGATCAGCAAGGAGCGCGCTGCCGGGCTGATCGGCGCTGTCGGCGAAGAACGTCAGCCACTTACCGAGGGCAGGCACGGCAGGATCGACGGGGAACGGGCCGTCAGTCCGCTGGAACCGTGTGGACCGGCCCAGCAGCCCCAGATAGTCCCGTGCCGCCCGGTTGGGCACCAGGATCTGCGGGGCGTCGGCGTACCGGCGCCGCTCCTCGTGATTCCTGGTCGCCGGGAGTACCTCGGTCGCATGCTGCCGGGAGGCGATATAGCCGAGCACGATCTGGGCCAGGCCGGTGAGGAAGCCCAGCCGCAGGTCGCGGTCGCGCGGCTGCGGCACGGCCAGCAGGTGCTGATCGGCGCGGCTGGTCCCGGTCATCGCGGCCACCGGCGTGTCCGGGTCCCCGGCCAGGGTCAGCGGGATGATAACCAAAGGCTGCCCGGCCAGCCGACGGTGCCGGACCTGGCTCAGCGGCCGGGCGCGGCCAGACGCGGCCGCTTCCAGGCGGGCCAGCGAGGTCAGCAGAGTCATGCCGCGCCCCCAGACAGGGTGTTGCTCAGGTTCCTGGCGTGGCGAAGCGCACGGGCGATATCGGCCTGATCGGCGGACGGCTCGCGGCTGCCGCTGGCGAGCGCAAGCGCGGTGCTGATCGAGTCCAGGCCGCCGAGATCATCGCGGACAACCGAGCCGAGCACCGTCAGCGCGCCCGCGGCGCGGGCCTCGTCGCGGCAGAAGCCCGCCAGCTCGCAGGTCTGCAGGCAGCGCGGCTGGTACCGGGCAGGCACTGCCTCCAGCGCTCCGGCGAGGTCACCGGGAGATCGGCTGGGGTTCCCGTCCGGCTCGGGGGCAAGGTCGAAGGTAAGTCCCGCGGGCAGCGCATCGAGCAGGAGGTCGATCCGCGTCATGCGGGCCAGCTGGCGGCGCAGGGTGCTGACCTGCTTGCGCACGTCGATGAAGGTGGCCGTGGCCTGACGGGAGAAGTTCTCCGGCGTGACAAGGATGGCGTCCGTGGACACTGCACCGGTCGGCAGCGACTCGGCGGTGAGCAGGTCCTGCAGCGCCAGGATGTAGGCAGCCGCCTGCATGGCCGCGGCGGCCACGCTCTCCTCGTCGGCCTGCCCATCGATCACGGCGAACGACTTGATCTCGATGACATGGAACTTGCCACCGATCTGGAAGGCGACAACGTCTGGTTCCAGGTAAGCCAGATGGCCGCCCACCTGCAGCTTCAGCAGCGGGTGGTCGTACAGGGTGCCCGCTTGATCAGGGTGGCGGGCGGCGCGCAGCAGCAGCGCGCGTGTCCGCTGGTACCGCACGTCACGGTCGGTGTTGCCGCCGACAGACTCCAGGTCGCTATAGGAAACCTCGGGAAGGGCCAGCCTGAGCCGGTCCCGCAGCAGCCGGATCAGGTCGGCGCCGCCACCCGTCTTGACCTGCGTCTCGAAGATGGCCCCGCGGGCGAGAGCGAAGGGGGACTGCGAGGCCCCCGAGGCCTGCGGGAACCCCACATGGGCTGCGATCACGGCCTTGTCCGCGCCGGCGGCATCCATGAGCGCCCGCCGGGCGCACCCGGGGTTCGCGGTCAGCGCGGCCACCGTCCGGGCGGTGTGGCTGAGCGGCGGGGTGCTGCCGCGAAGCCTGTCGAGTCGGCTGTCTGCTGAGGTCACGTGGTGGTCCTTGGCGGAGAAGGCGATGGGGCTACCGGGGGGCCGTACCGGTGCCGGGGATGGCGGTCAGGCGGGTCCCGAACAGCTGTTCCGCGTCGCTGAGCTGTTGCCTGGCGCGCCGTGCAGCCTGCGCCCGGTCGTCCTGATCCTGTGCGGAATGAATGTCCAGCTCCGCCTGGGCCGCCGCGGCGATGGCCTCAGAGGAGAGGTTCCCGCCGGGATCAGCCGGGCCGGCGCCGGGGATGTTCATGGCGAAGCGACGCAGCAGCCGCTCCACTGCGGCGCTCGGTGAAGCCGTGCCCGGACCGCTCAGGCTCGGAGCCGCCTGGGCTATGCGGATGGCCGCTGTCAGGAAATCCACCCGCGGGCTGAGCGGCCCGGTGATCCGCTGCTCCAGCGCCCAGGTGCTCACGCACAGCAGTGCCCGGGCAGGTGACAGCAGGTCCGACATCAGCGCCGGGCACAGGTAGTAAGGCCTGGCACCCGGCGCCGCGCGGTAGGACCGTTCCTCATCCCGGCGCAGGCTGGCCAGCCGTGACGGGGCGAGGCGTCCCGCGAAGAATGCCTCGTGAACTGCAGAGATCAGCTTGGGCGCGGCGGGCGTGCCGAGCAGCGTCAGGGCCTGGTGCACCTGCTCGCGGGCAGGGAGCAGCGACGCGAGCCCCTGGCGGTCTTCCTCGGGCCGGTCGGGCGGGGTGACGAGCGCCTCCCAGGAGCGCTCGGCCCGGCGGAGTTCCGCCCGAAGATCCCGGAGGCGTTCGTCTTCCCCTGCGGCCAGGGCGCTGCGGATGGCGCGGCGCAGCTCCGCGATCCGGTTCTCCAAGGCGTCGAGCGGTTCCTGCATGACGCCGACCCTACCAGAGCTTCCAGAGTTTTCCAGACAACACCAGAGTTTCTTGGTGTAGAGTTCTGGCAAGCCCGCTGAAGCGGTGGGCGGTTCCGTTCCTGAGCGGGGGAGACCTGCTGATGCGCCTGTTGCATACCTCCGACTGGCATCTCGGGCGGACTGTCGGGCAGCGACCGCGAGATGGCGACTTCGACGCTGTGCTCGGCGAGATCACCGGGATCGCCCGCGATACCCGCCCTGACCTCATCGTGCATTCCGGTGACCTGTTTGATTCCTACCGGCCGGGAGCTCCCGACCTTGCCCGGTGCCTGCACGCGCTGCGGGACCTGTCCGATGTGGCGCCGGTCGTCGTGGTGGCGGGCAATCATGACTCGCCCGCCCTCATCGAGGCCCTGGATTTTGCCGTGTCAGCATTCGGGGCCGAGGACGGGACAGGCGGCGTGCCCCGGCTGAAGCTCGTCGCGCGGGTCCGGCATCCCGGCGATGGCGGGATCCTTGATTACCCGTCCCGTGACGGAGAGCAGCGGATCCGGGTGGCGGCGCTCCCGTTCATCCACCAGAACAGGTTCCTCGACGAGTCCGCCAGCCCGGCGACCGCCACCCGCGACTACGCCCGCTATCTGCGCGACGTCGAGGCTGTGCTGGAGCGCGGGCTGCTCG
>Ga0070699_100001245_pt1 | contig 23460 bp, 18 predicted proteins | sample KBSK1503metaG_FD_65473 | JGI IMG/M metagenome (GOLD analysis project Ga0070699, IMG submission 65473) | Corn, switchgrass and miscanthus rhizosphere microbial communities from Kellogg Biological Station, Michigan, USA - KBS K1-50-3 metaG | ecosystem: Host-associated > Plants > Roots >...
GGATTCTGGGGATCGCGCGGGTCGTAGCGCATTTCCGAAAAAAAGAGCGCGGCCACGACTTCGGCGGCCGACGCGCACGTCGTGGGATGGCCGCTGCCAGCTTCGCTCGTCGAGCGGACCGAGTCGATGCGAAGCCGCGTGGCGACGTTCTTCAACGCCGCAACTCGTGATGACAATTGTACCGGCACGAAAGAGGACCTCCGGAAAGATGCCGCCAAGTCTAGCAGAAGGTCGGAACCGCCCCGGCCGGGCAACATGCGGCCGCCGCGAGCAGAACTGAGTGTTCACTTCGGAACAGAGATCTTGTCCTGAATGCCCTACCGTAGTTTTGGCACCATCCCTAGATCGTTCCCCTCCCGGGAACCGGGGGACAGTCAGGGGTAAACAATCGAATGCAGGCGAGCGGGATTCGCAACGACGTCCGCGTGTGGCAGTCGTTGCGCCTGCGATTGCCGCTTCTCATAGCTCTGCTGATGGCCGTCGTTCTGGCCACTTTCGTCACCCTGGCCTATCGTGAAGTCCGGGCATCGCTGCTGCGCACAGGTAGCGAACGCGCGCAGGCAGCGGCTGATCAGATCGCGGACTTGTTCGCACAACCGAGCGTCGAAGGCGCAGAGGAGCGGCGACGGTTCGAGACCGGTCCGGACCTTCGAACGTACCTGAAATACGGCACAGCCACGAGCGAGGCAGCCGTCCGCCGCGAGCTCGAAACGCGCGCTACAACGTCTCCGATGCGGTTCGAACTGTGGACTCCGGACGGGGTCCTGATGCTCGATGTTCAGCTGGCCGCCACGACCAGGAACGCCCAGGCAAGACCTCTACCGGGGGGCGAAGCGCCCACGGCTGTCGGACTCAGTGCGCTCCAGACACGGGACAACCAGGTCGTATTCTCTGACAACGTCACCGCGATTCAGGACGCGTCGACGACTGTGTCCGGCACCGCTCCGGGGCTGCTCGGTTATCTGGTCACACGCTCGACGTTCGCCATGAACCCTCCCGGCATCCTCGACCGCCTCGTCGGTGACGGTGCCCACGTCGCGATCGGTAACCTGGCTGGAGGAGTCTGGACTAATTTCTCGCGCGTGATTCGCGCTCCGCCGGTCGATCTCGCGCACCGGGGCGTCCGCGAATACGGCTCTGGCGCCGAGGGCCGTTACCTGGGCGCCGTCACGCCTATCATGAATACGTCTTGGGCCGCGTGGGTCGAGTTTCCGGAGTCGCGCATCGTCGCCCCGGCTCAGCGTGTGCTCAACAGGATGGTCGGCCTCGCGCTCGTCTTCCTCGTCGTCGGCGTGGGTTTGGTGGCCGCGGTGTCCCTCGGCGTAACGCGCCCGCTCCGCGAGCTGTCCGCTGTGGTCGCGCGCATCGGCAATGGCGACTACTCCGGGAGAATCGTCACGACTCGCGCGGACGAAATCGGCCGCCTCGCCGAGGCGTTCAACGGCATGACGAGCGAGGTCGCACGCGCGTACGGCGCGCTGAAGCAGAGCCACGACGACACGCATTTCGCGCTCGGCGCGGCGCACACGGGCATCTGGGAAGTTGATCTCACGACCAACCGCCTCACCTGGTCGGACACGATGACCAGCATTTTCGGCCTCGCGCCCGGGCAGGCCCCGCGCACGATCGAAGAATTTTATGAGGTCGTGCATCCGGACGATCGCCAGCTGGTTCGTGACGCCATCTCACAGGCCACTCAGGACCACCAGGAAGAGTTCTTCGTCGAATACCGTTCCATCCTGCCCGATGGCAGCGTGCGATGGATCGAGGAAACCGCGCGAGTCGTCTACGACGAAGACGGACGCTCGGCGAGCTTTCTTGGCGTCGCGATGGATGTCACGGTGAGAAAGACGCTCGAGACGCAGCTGCGGCAGGGACAGAAGATGGAAGCGATCGGTCAGCTCGCGGGCGGCATCGCGCACGACTTCAACAACCTGCTCACCGCGATCCTGGGGTACACCAAGCTCCTCGACGACTCGCTCTCAGCGGATGACGTGCGCCGGCGGGACGTCCACGAGATTCACGATGCGGCGGAACGCGCCGCCGGCCTGACCCGGCAGCTGCTCGCCTTCAGTCGCCAGCAGATGCTCCAGCCGACACCGGTGAATCTGAACGCGCTGGTCCTGGACACCAGCCAGTTGCTGCGCCGGCTGATCGGCGAGCACATCCACCTGGTGACGAGCCTGAATCCCGATCTCTGTTCCGTGCTCGCCGACAAGACCCAGCTCGAACAGGTCATCATCAACCTTGCCGTGAACGCGCGCGACGCGATGCCGGGTGGCGGCACGCTCTCGATTTCGACGGCCAATGTTGATCTCGACGAGACGTACGCCACGCAGCACCTCGTCGTGATGCGGCCGGGTCCATACGTGATGCTCGCGGTGAGCGACACAGGCGTCGGCATGAACGACACGACGAGACGCCGTCTGTTCGAGCCGTTCTTCACCACGAAAGAGCGTGGCAAGGGCACTGGTCTCGGCCTGGCAACCGTGTACGGCATCGTCAAGCAGAGCGGCGGCTACGTCTGGGTGTACAGCGAGCCAGGCCGCGGCGCCGCCTTCAAGGTGTACCTGCCGCGCGCGGAACAGGACGCTCACAAAGCCACGATTCCGCAAGAGCCACGGCCCGGGCCGTCGGGCGGAACGGAGACCGTGCTGGTCGTGGAGGACGAGGCGGCGGTGCGTTTCCTGACGCGCTTGATCCTGGAGCGCGCGGGCTATTGCGTCATAGACGCGTCGAATCCTGAAGCGGCGGCCGCATTGTGCACCGACGATGTCGTGCTGTTGATCAGCGACGTGATCATGCCCGGGGCCACGGGGCCGACGCTCTTCAAAATGCTCGCGGAACGGCACCCGCGCCTCAAGGTGCTCTTCATGTCCGGCTATACGGACGACATGGTGAAGCGCGAGGGAATGCTCGATCCTGAAACGGCCTTTCTGCAGAAGCCGTTCAGCAACGATGGACTCCTGCGGAAGGTCCGGGACGTGCTGGATCGATGAGACGTGTCTCACCTGCGATCGTCGCGTCACGCGCGGCGCGGCGATGATATGTTCTCCATCGACATTCTGGATGGCTGAGCAACCGCGCACCACGGCTCGTCTGGCCCGGACGTCGCCCGCAACGCGGCAGTCCGCACGGACTTCCAGAACAAGCTACTGAGGCATGAACGCATGACGCAGGTGCCGCCGCTGCTGATGGTCATCGACGACGAGCCGCAGATCCTTGCCATTGTCGAGCGGTTCGCCCGTCAGGCTGGTTTCGAGGTCGAGACGAGCGCGAATGCGGTGGCTGCCCTCTCGGACCTGTCCAAGCTCGATCCGGACGTCGCCCTCGTCGATCTCCAGATGCCCGACATCGGCGGTCTTGACGTACTCAAGGCGATTCGCGCCGCGGATCCGGAGTGTCAGGTGATTCTGATGACGGGCAAGCCGACGATTGACACGGCCATCGAGGCCGTGAAGCTCGGCGCGCTGGACTATCTCCAGAAGCCGCTCGACTTCGATCGGCTGGTCCGCCTGCTGACGGGAGTCGTCGACGGCGTCCGCCGCCGGGAGCGCCTGCTCGCCATCGAGGCGGATGTCGCGGTCGACTTCGAGTGCGAGGGGATGATCGGCCCGAGCGACGTGATGCAGCAACTATTCGATTCGTTGCGCCGGTTTGCGCCGCACGTTCGCACGGTGCTGGTCACCGGTGAGACCGGGACGGGAAAGGAGCTGGTCGCCAAGGCGCTGCACAACCTCGGTCCACGGCGCACGAAGCGGTTCGTCACGGTGAACTGTTCCGCCGTCGTCGAGAGCCTGTTCGAGAGCGAGCTGTTCGGTCATGTCCGGGGTGCATTTACGGGCGCCGTTGATACCACGGTCGGTCTGTTCGAACATGCCGACGGCGGCACGCTCTTCCTCGACGAGGCGGGCGAGCTGCCGCCGGCGCTGCAGGCCAAGCTCCTGCGGGCGGTGGAGAATGGTGAGGTGCAGCGCGTCGGCTCGCTCGAGACGCGGCGTGTGGATGTGCACGTCATTGCCGCCACCAACCGCAACCTCAGAGCCGAAGCGGCGGCAGGCCGGTTTCGCACCGACCTGTTCTATCGATTGAGCATCATCGAAATCCACGTGCCCGCTCTGCGCGAGCGGCGCGAGGATATCCCGTATCTGACCGCGCATTTCACAAAGGGCTGTGCGCGGCGCCTGAAGCGTCCCGTCACGGGCATCAGTCCGGGCGCCGAGCGCCTGCTGCAGCACGCCGCGTGGCCGGGGAACGTTCGCGAGCTCCGCAACGTCATTGAGCGCGCGTGCATCCTGAGCGAGGCAGGGCTCATCACCGAGCGCGACCTGAGCTCGGCGCTGTCGGCACCGCTGGCCGCACCGGCGCCTGATGGGGTACCCGACGATCGACTGTCGACCCTCCAACATCACCAGATCGAACGCGTCCTCGATGAAGCCGGTGGCAACAAGTCCGAGGCGGCGCGCCGCCTCGGCATCAGCCGCAGGGCGCTGTACCGTCGCATCGACGAGATGGCCCCTGAAAAGTAAGGCACATCACCGTTCAGCGCCGTAGGCGCGCTGTCACCGATTCGCCCAGGTCCTGCGCACGGGCGCACATGTGCAAGGGGCGGTCACCAGCCGTTTTATTGAGCGTACGTGAACCGGCGTGCGCAAAACCGATTGGCACCGATGGTGCTCTGAACGCTGCCGGATCCCTTTGAAAAGAAGCCTTCGCCTCCCTTTGAAGAGCAGCATCCCGATACCGCAATCCGCCGGTGGTTCTTGATGATCCGAGGACTCAGTTCGCGGGTCGGCGTGGCGCTGATCGTGATCGCCTGCGCGATGCCGACCGCACATGCTGATGATACGGACAACCCCGACGCGCGTGTCGAGGAGTACCGGGTCAGGGCTGCGTTTCTGTTGAATTTCACCAAGTTCGTTCACTGGCCGGATGATGGCGTGCTCGACTTCTGCATCACCGGCGACAGGTTCTTCGCCCGGGCCATGAGCGCCGCCGTCCGCCAAAGCAGCGCCGGCAGCCGTGAGATCGTCATTCGCACACTCGGTCCGAAGGAAGACTTTACTCAGTGTCATACCGTGTTCATCGCCGCATTCGTGGGGCGGGGTACGTCGGCGATTCTCAAGCAGGTCGAGGAGCTGCCGGTGCTGACGATCGGCGAGAGCCCCTCTTTCCTGGATGAGGGAGGCGCCGTGCGCGTCTTCGTCGAGAACGACCGGATTCGTTTCAAAGTCGGTGGAGGCGCCGCCGAGAAGAAGGGCCTCAGGATCAGCTCCCAGCTTCTCACCCTGGCCGCGAAATGAGGTGCGCGTGAACACGCTGATTGGACGGCTGTCGATTAAGCGAAAGGTGACGCTCCTCACGATGACGACGAGCGCGGCGGCGCTCGTAGTGGCCTCGCTGATGTTCGGGGTCTTCGATCACGTCACCAGCAACCAGTCCGCAGTGAAGGAACTGACGACGATGGCCGACGTGATCGGCGGGAACAGCGCAGCCGCGCTCACATTCGACGATGCGAGCGCCGGCTCGGAGATCCTGTCCCGCCTCGGCGTCCAGCCCAGCATTGTCAGAGCGGCTGTGTACGATGCGGAGGGCCGCATCTTCACCACGTACGACCGGAAACGCGGATGGCTGCCGCTCGACTGCGGTATGGAGACCGAGCCGCGTCGCACGAGTGCGTCGCTCATCGTCACGAGGCCGGTTCATCTGGGAAGCGACCAGATCGGCACGGTCTGTCTTGAATCAAATCTTCAGGAAGTGACCGCGCGCCAACGGGCCTACGCGGTCATCATGCTGGCCGCGTTTGCGATGGCGCTCCTCGCGGCCTACGCGCTGTCGGCGACCATGCAGCGGCTGATCTCCGGCCCGATTCTCGACCTGGCGCAGACTGCACGACACATATCGACGACGCGCACGTACTCGTCGCGTGCCGAAAAACAGACAGACGACGAAACGGGGCGACTCGTCGACGACTTCAACGGGATGCTGGCGCAGATCGAAGCGCAGGACTCGCAGCTGCGGCAGGACGGCGAGCGCCTCGAGGAGCAGGTCAAGGTCCGCACGCACGAGCTCGTCGCCGCCAAGGAGACCGCAGAAGCGGCGAGCCGCTCGAAGAGCGAGTTCCTGGCCAACATGTCGCATGAGATTCGGACCCCGATGAACGGCGTCATCGGCATGACGGAGCTCGCGCTCGACACCGACCTCCAGCCGGATCAGCGCGAGTACCTCGATACGGTCAAGCTGTCCGCCGAGTCGCTCATGCTGATCATCAACGACATCCTCGACTTCTCGAAGATTGAAGCCGGCAAGCTGATCCTCGACGATGTCGCATTCAGCCTCCGGAGGCTGCTGGCGGACACGATCAAGCCGCTGGCGGTCCGCGCCGATCAGAAAGGCCTCGAACTGCTCCTGCAGATCGACCCGCGGCTGCCCGATCATCTCCGCGGCGACCCTGGACGGCTGCGGCAGGTGATCGTCAATCTGACCGGCAACGCGATCAAGTTCACCGAGAGGGGCGAGGTGGTCATCAGCGCGTTATGCGGTGATGACGGGCTGGTGCACTTCGAGATCGCGGATACCGGGATAGGGATTCCGTTCGAAAAACAGGCGCTTATCTTCGCCGCGTTCGAACAGGTTGACGGTTCCACGACGCGCAGGTATGGCGGCACGGGTCTCGGCCTTGCGATCTCGACGCAGCTGACGACGATGATGGGCGGCCGCATCTGGGTGGAAAGCGAAGTCGGACTCGGCAGCCGTTTCCACGTGACCGCCGCATTGCCGGAGACCGGCGAGATCATCATCGGCGATCCGCCGCTCGACCTCACGAAACACCGCGTGTTGGTGGTCGATGACAACGCCACGAACCGCCGGATCCTGAACGATGTCCTCCTCCACTGGGGCGCTCGGTGCACGCTCGCCTCGAGCGGACCTGACGCGCTCGTGCTGTTTGCGCGCGCCCTCCGCCAGGGTGAGCCGTTCGACATCGTGCTGCTCGACGTCAACATGCCCGATATGGACGGGTTCGAGGTGGCGCACCGTCTGCGCGCGTCGGATGGCGCGGCGCGCCCGACGATCCTGATGCTCAGTTCGTCGGATCACTCCGACGACATCCGCCGCTGCCGCGAGCTGACCCTCGCCACCTACGTCGTGAAACCGGTCACCCAGGCGGATCTGCGCGCCGCGATCGCGAGAGCGGTTGGAGCGCCGGCGGTGGAGCAGCCCGAACCGGAGCGGCCCGTCGCACGCCCGCAGGCGCCGGTCGGACGGGGCCTGCGCGTGCTGCTCGTGGAAGACAACGCGGTGAATCAGCGGCTGGCCCTGCGGCTGGTCGAGGGCGCCGGCCATCACGTGACGGCCGTCGGAGACGGCATCGCGGCGGTCGAAGTATTCGGGCGCGAAGTGTTCGATCTCATTCTGATGGATCTCCAGATGCCCGAAATGGGCGGCATCGAGGCGACCGCGGCGATCCGCAGCATCGAAGAGGGCAGAGGCGATGTCCGGGTCCCGATCATCGCGCTCACCGCGCACGCCATGCACGGTGATCGCGAGCGCTGCCTCGAAGCGTCGATGGATGGATACGTCACGAAGCCCATTCGCAGCCCCGAGCTGTTCGCCGAAATCAGCCGGCTGGCGCCGGCACCGGTCGAGTCCGCCGCCTGAACACGTCAGTCGACCGGAGTTTCACCGCTCATGAAGGGGACCGAACGGACACATGCCCGGAATTCAACTCATCATGCAGAACGCCGCGTCACCAAACGACCGCTATAACGAGCTACTGGCCCTCATGGACGGCGATCGCGATCTGCTTCTGGAGCTGATCGACGTGTTTTTCGAGGACGCCCCGCAGCGGATCGAGGCCGTACGGCGCGCGCTCGCGGACCGCGACGCGGAAGCCCTGTACCGAGCCGCCCATGCGTTGAAAGGGTCGGCCGGCAATTTCGGCGCCCCGAACGTCGTCGGTCGGGCGAATCGCCTCGAGGCGCTCGCGCGAGAGAACGATCTCGATGCGGCGGCCCTCGAGTTCGAATTCCTTGAAACAGACATGAATCAACTCGTCGCCGAGCTCGCAGTCGCAATGACTCTCCCATGAGAGCCGTGTTCAGCCTCGATCGCGAACGGCAAGCGATCGATGCCAAAGGCGGGTTGAGGATGTCGCCCGACCTCTGTCAGGCGCTATTCGAGCAGAATCCGCACCCCTTGTGGGTGCTCGATGTGGAAACGCTCGCATTCCTCGACGTCAACGAGGCGGCTGTCCGGCGCTACGGCTACTCACACGCCGAGTTCCTCGCGCTGCGCATCGCGGACATCTGTTCGTCGGAGGACGTGGCGGATATGGCGGCCGTCATCTGCACCGGCGGCGGCGCCTGGAAGCCGGCGCGGACGCAGCGGCACCGGTTGAAGACAGGCGAGATCATCAATGCCGAGATCGCCTCACACACCGTGACGTACGCGGGCCGGCCGGCGATTCTCGAGTCCTCTCACGACGTCACCGACAGCGCGCGCGCCGAAACCGAGCGGAACCTCCTCGCGGCAATCGTCGAGGATTGCGAAGACGCGATCGTCGGCACCGTAGACGGTATTGTCGTCAGCTGGAACGCCGCGGCCGCACTGGTGTACGGCTATACCCGCGAAGAAGCGATCGGCCAGCACCTCTCCCTGTTCATTCCGGCCGAGCGCGCGGCAGAATTGCCGGACCTCCTGGCGCGACTGCAGCGGGGCGAGCGCCTTCCCCACTACGAAACCGAGCGGCGCCGCAAGGATGGGTCGACCGTGCCGGTTTCGCTCACCCTGTCCCCGGTGCGGAACGCCTCAGGAACGGTAACGGGGGTGTCGGCGGTTTGCCGCGACATCAGCGACCGGTTGCGCGCGGATTGCGCTCTCGAGGAAAGCGAGGAGCGTATGCGGTTCGCGCTCGAAGCGTCGCGCGTGGGAATCTGGGAGGCGAACGTTACGACGAACGTCGTCTATTGGTCCGAGACAAACGAAGCGATGCACGGTCTCACGCGGGGGACCTTCGGACGAACGCTTCAGGCCTTCGTCGACTGCATTCATCCCGACGATCGCGAACGCGTCCAGCGAGCCATCGAGGAGGCCAAGCGCGACCGCACGGCAACCGAATATCAGTATCGAACGATCGCGCCGGATGGGACCGAGCGCTGGATCACGTCAACGGCCCAGTTCTTCTACGACGAGACAGGCGCCCCGATCCGCGGCACCGGGGTGACGGCCGACATCACGGAGCGGAGGCTGCTCGAAGACCAGCTCCGACAGGCCCAGAAGATGGAGGCGGTCGGCCAGGTCGCGGGCGGCGTGGCGCACGACTTCAACAACATGCTCACCGCGATTCTGGGGAATGCAGAACTCGTGCTGGGTGAACTGCCAGTTGACGACGCACACCGGGACAACATCGAGGAGATCAGGAGCGCCGGCCAGCGCGCCGCCGCGCTGACCCAGCAACTGCTCGCCTTCAGCCGCAAGCAGATCCTGACGACGCGTGTGCTCCATCTCGGTGGAGTCGTCAACGGGATCATCCCGATGTTGCGGCGGCTCATTGGTGAAAACATCGACCTCCGGGCGATCACCTGGAACCGCGGTCACGTGAAGGCCGATCGGCTGCAGATGGAGCAGGTGCTGATGAACCTCGCGGTGAACGCGCGGGACGCGATGCCTGAGGGAGGGCGGCTGACGATCGAGACGGCCGACGTTGTACTGGACCAGGCGTACGCGCGGGAGTATCCGTACGTAACCCCCGGTCCGTACGTGCTGCTCGTGGTGAGTGACACCGGCGACGGGATGGATGCGGCGACGCGGAAGCGCGTGTTCGAGCCGTTCTTCACGACGAAGCCGACAGGAAAAGGGACCGGCCTCGGTCTCGCAACGGTATACGGCATCGCGAAACAGAGCGGGGGCCACATTCACGTGCAGAGCGAGCGGGGACGCGGCACGACGTTCCGGGTATACCTGCCACGGACTGATGAGGTCGAAGCGGTCCGGCAACCGACGCCGGACGGTCAGCGGCCGCTCGGGGGCGATGGGACGATTCTCCTGGTCGAGGACGAAGACGCCGTCCGCAGGTTTGCTCACCGTGTGCTGGAGAGCTACGGCTACACCGTTCACGCGCTGGCGGACCCGCGGCAGGCGATCGAGTTCGCGAATGCACGCCCGGGAGCGATCGACCTCATCCTGACCGACGTCGTGCTTCCCGACATGAACGGCCGCACCATGGCCACGCTGCTTCAGCAGCGGCACCCGGAATCGAAAGTGCTCTACATGTCTGGTTATGCTGACCAGGCGATCGTGCATCACGGCGTGCTCGATGAGGCCACCTGCTTCCTGCCGAAGCCGTTTACCGCCACCGCGCTCGCGCGATCGGTGCGCGAGTGTCTCGAAGCTCGCCCGGCATAGGCCGCGCACCCCCAAACTATAATCTTGTGATGCTCGCGCTCCGGTATGTCTACGTGCTCGCGCTCGTCGTCTGGCTGGGCGGAATGGTCATTCTGGGCGCTGTGGTGGCGCCGGCGACGTTCCAGGTGCTGCAGACCAGCGTGCCGGCAACCGGCCGCGAGCTCGCGGGTACGGTGTTCGGCGCGACGCTGGCCCGCTTTCACTACGTCGCCTACATCGCCGGCGGCCTGCTCCTCGTGACGCTGGCGGCGATGCGCGTACTCGGTCCCCCACCAGCGCACGTCGGCGTGCGCGCGATCATCGCTACCGTCATGCTCGCCGTCGCGCTCTATTCGGGCATGGTCGTCCTGCACCGGATCGAGGCGGTGCAGGTGGAGGCGGGCGGACTCCCGTCGCGGCTCCCGGCGGGTGACAATCGGCGAGTCCGCTTCGACGCCCTGCACGTGCTCTCCACTCGCCTCATGATGTTCAACATCGCAGCCGCGCTGGTGCTGCTCTATTGGGAGGCGAGGGAATAGCCGATGCGACATGCGAATGGCGAACGCTGAATGGCTACGCATCGCATCACGCTGATCGCCGGCGATGGCATCGGCCCGGAAATCAGCAGCGCCGTCGTCAAGATCCTCGAGACCGCGGGGCTCGATGCCGAGTGGGAATCGTACGCGGCCGGCGCGACCGCGCTCGAGCGACATGGATCCACTCTACCGGTGGAGCTGCTCGACTCCATTACGCGGACCAAGGTAGCGCTCAAGGGGCCGGTGACGACGCCGGTCGGCGGCGGCTTCACGAGCGTGAATGTGGGCCTGCGACAGGCGCTGGAGCTGTTCGCGAATCTTCGACCGGTCTGGAACATTCCGTCAGTCCCGTCGCGGTACGAAGACGTTGATCTCGTCATCGTGCGGGAGAACACCGAGGACCTCTACTCCGGCCTGGAGCACGAAGTCGTCCCTGGCGTCGTCGAGAGCCTCAAGATCATCACTGAGAAGGCGTCGACGCGCATCGCGGCGTTCGCGTTCGAGTACGCGCGGCGGCACGGCCGCAGGCGCGTCACGGCGGTGCACAAGGCAAACATCATGAAGCTTGGTGACGGCCTTTTCCTGAAGTGCGTCCAGAACGTGGGCGCGCTGTATCCGGACATCATGCAGGACGACCGGATCGTCGACGCGGCGTGCATGCACCTCGTGATGAAGCCCGAGCAGTTCGACATGCTGGTCATGCCGAACCTGTACGGCGACATCGTATCGGATCTCTGTGCGGGCCTCGTCGGCGGGCTCGGCGTCGTGCCTGCCGCGAACCTCGGTGTCGAGATCGGTGTCTTCGAAGCGGTGCACGGCAGCGCACCGGATATCGCCGGTCGCAACCTGGCCAACCCCATGGCACTGCTGCTGTCCGCGCTGCTCATGCTGCGGCACATCGGCGAGGCACCGATGGCCGATCGGATCATGAAAGCGCTGGGCGCCGTGCTGACCGACGACAAGGTCCGGACGCGTGATCTCGGCGGCACCGCGAGCACGACCGACTTCACCACCGCCATCTGCCGCAGGCTCGCGGCATGAGACAGGCCACAGACTCACAGAGACACGGAGGAAATTCTTGTTCTCTGCGACTCTGTGTCTCTGTGGCCCGTGACGGGTGGTATAGTCGCCGTTGTCGATGCTCGACGAGATCACCCAGGCGGTCCTGTCACGGGACGAAATCGAGCGTTATCTGCAGGGCAGCCACGGTGGGCGCGCAGCGCGGGAGCGCATCTACGGATACCTCGACGAGCTGCGGACGACGCAACGGTATTCGATCTACCGCGCGCTCAAGCATCCGCTCTATCCGATCCTGCGCAAGATCGAGCGGCTCGGCGAGAACGTCGAGATCGTCAGGGCCGCCACACGCGCGGGCCGCGTCGTCTACGCGTCGAATCACAAGAGCCACACCGACTATCTTGCCGAGCCGCTCGTGCTCGACGACAACGGCATACGCCCGCCGATCATTGCCGCGGGCATCAATCTCTTCGGCGGCCCGCTCGGTCTGCTGCATCGTCATGTCACCGGCGCGATGCCGGTCCGCCGCAACACGAAGGATCCCGCGTACCTGATCACGCTGAAGGCGTACGTGGCGGAGCTGCTTCGGCGGCACGACCTGTTCTTCTATCCGGAGGGGGGCCGCAGCTACAGCGGCGATCTGAAGAGCCCGAAGACAGGACTGCTGCACGCCGCGCTGCACGCGGACGTGTCGCCGATGGTGATCGTCCCGACCGCGGTGGCGTACGACTTCGTGCTCGAGGATCACGTCCTCGCCCGCCAGCGCGTGAAGCGGACGCAGCGGCCGTTCAGCCGCGAGCTCGCCGAGATGGTGCGCTACGCGGTCGGCTATCGCTCGCGCGCGATCGTCACGTTCGGCAAGCCGCTCTCAATCGACGGGGTCGACCCGAACTCGCGTCGTGACATTCTGGATCTGGCGCACGCGATCATGGCCGCGATCGGGCGGCTGCATAAGGTGCTTCCGACCGCGGTGATTGCCAACGCGATGCGGCCGTCGATCACGCGACGCGAGCTCGAGTCGCGCGCAGACGCGGTGCTCGATACGCTGCGGTCAGCGGGCGCCAATCTCGGCGTTCAGACCGGCGCCGAGGCGATGGCGGAGGCGATCGAGCCGCTGGAGGCCCGCGGCATCATCGTTGCTGAGCGAGGACGTATCCGTGTTCGCGACCGCAATGTCCTCCGCTACTACGCCCGCACGCTTGACCACCTGCTCGCGTCACCCTCGCGCAGAACCCATTAGTCCGTTCCGCGGACCTCACCCGCCTTCGCTCGTCGAGCGTCGGCGGGCACGCAGCGTCCGCGCCGCAGGTGCAGGGTGGACCCGGCCTCCCGTGTCCGTAGGGCGGGTCCTTGCCGCCGTCGCCATCGTCGAGTCGCGTCGCGACCGGAGGCGGTTGGACCCGCCTCGGGGACACCTCTGATGTACGCGGGTGCGAAATTGCTGTTTTACGCCCTGTCGAACAGTGCCGTGCTGAAGCGCCTCGCGTCGACGTACGGCATGCGGTCGCCCGGAGGCTTCGCGCGCCGCTTTATCGCCGGCGAAACGATCGAGGAAGCGATCGACGCGGCTCGCAGCATCCAGGCGCAGGGCCTGCTCCTCACCCTCGACTACCTCGGCGAGAGCGTGAGAACACTCGAAGAAGCCGACGCGGCTACGCGCGAGTACGCCCGTCTCCTCGAGGTCATCCTCCTCTCCGGGATCGAGCGGAATATCTCGCTCAAGCTGACACAGCTCGGCGCGGGCGTGGACCGCGCGACGTGCGTCGACAACCTGCGGCGCATCCTCGAGCCAGCCCGGAAGCACGGATTCTTCGTCCGCATCGACATGGAGAACTCGCCGTGGACGCAGCTGACGCTCGATATTTTCGAGACGCTGTGGCAGCAGGAGTACCGGAATATCGGTATCGCCCTGCAGGCGGCGCTCCATCGCACCGAACGGGATGTCACACGCATGAATGAGCTTGGCGCGCGTGTCCGGCTGGTCAAAGGCGCATACAAGGAGCCGCCAACGGCCGCCTATCAACATAAGGCCGACGTCGATGCGGCCTTCATCCGACTGATGCGCATGCTCCTCGATTCGGGAACCTACCCTGCCTTCGGCACGCATGACCCGACGCTGCTCGAAGCGACAGAGAAATATGCCGCAAAGCGAGGAATCGCGAAGGATCGGTTCGAGTTCCAGATGCTCTACGGCATACGGCGCGATCTGCAGGCGTCTTTGGTAAGAAGGGGCTACCGGATGCGCGTGTACGTCCCGTTCGGCCGAGAATGGTTCCCGTATTTCATGCGTCGGCTCGGCGAGCGACCGGCGAATCTCGGATTTGTAATCCGCGGAATCCTCAAGGAAGAGTAGCGGTCAACCTCTGCAGCAACGCGAATCGGCAGCAGCGCCCTGAATGCTGCGGGGTTTCGCTGCATTTCTCGCGTAACACTTCAAGAGATACACACGAACCGTTCACACTTCAGACAGCGACTCGCGGAATCCCATCACTGATGTCTCCTTGGTGGAGGACAAATCGAATGCGCGGGTGTTCGGTTTCCGTGTCCGATTCGTTATTCATTCAGTGACGGGCTTTTTCCGATACGGTCGGGCCGTGGCACTGCTCTTGAAATGCCGGGCTATAGCTGAAAACGAGTCCCTGGAAACGGCGACATGCAATCCGGCGTCATACCAGTGGTTACTCAGAAAAGGGGAATCGCGGCAATGGTTACCGACACGCAGAGGACGATGACCGCAGCACCAACCGGCGCCGGCGTCATGACACGCGCCGCCGAGCAGCTCCGGCAATTCATCTGCGGGCTCCACGGGCATGACTCGCTCCTGCATTTCGAGCGGGGGCGGATGTCCCTGCAATGCACGTCCTGCGGCCACGAAACGCCAGGCTGGGACCTGCGAAGCGATCGCCGGCCGCAGCCAACCACCGCGACGGAATCGCCGCGCATCGTCCGGATGCCGCTCGTACGCGAACGCCGCGTGGCCTGAACATCAACACCACACACGCGCCACGAGGACCAGGCGTCACCTGGTCCTCTTTTTTTTGTCCTCACCAGTTAACAGATAATCGCGGCGTGGCCGAACCCAGCTCATCGCTCGACGTCGCGCGCCGTATTGCGCTCGCCGCCCGAGACGCCGGAGGGCGTGCGCTGATCGTCGGCGGTTGGGTGCGCGACCGCTTGCGCGGCCGGCCGTCGAAAGACCTCGACATCGAGGTGTACGGCATCGCTGAGGATCGACTGCCCGGGCTGCTCTCGCCGCTCGGGCGCGTCGAGGCCGTTGGCCACAGCTTCCCCGTCTACAAGGTGATTCCTCCGGGCGGCGACCAGGGCGAGATCGATGTGGCGCTGCCGCGCCGCGAATCCAAGAAAGGCCGCGGCCACAAGGGCTTCGAGGTGCGGGGCGACCCCTCGATGTCGATCTCAGACGCCTCGCGGCGTCGCGACTTCACCATCAACGCGATCGCGTGGGACCCGCTCACGGATCAGTACGAGGATCCCTTCGACGGCCGCGCCGATCTCGAGCGGCGGCTGCTACGGGCCGTCGATCCGCGCACGTTCGCCGATGACAGCCTGCGCGTGCTGCGCGCGTTGCAGTTCGCGGCCCGATTCGATTTCACGCTCGAAGAGGCAACCGCCGCGTTGTGTCGCAACCTTCCGCTCGACGACCTGCCCGCGGAGCGGATCTGGGGCGAGATCGAAAAGCTGCTGCTGCAGGCGGAGCGGCCGTCGATTGGATTCCAACTCGCGCTGGATCTCGGCGTCATCGAGCGTGTGCTTCCGGAGCTTCTGCCGCTGGTTGGTTGCGAGCAGGAGCCGGAATGGCATCCCGAAGGCGACGTCTGGACGCACACGCTCATGGTGATCGACAAGGCGCGCGAACTGAATCGCGACCTCGATCGCGCCCGCCGCGTCACCGTGATGCTTGGCGCCGTCTGCCACGACCTTGGGAAACCTTCTACGACGGCGCGTATCGATGGCCGCATCCGGTCGCTCGACCACGAGCAGGCAGGTGTCGAGCCGGCGCTCAGGCTGCTCGATCGCTTCAACGTCTACTCAATTGACGGATTCGACGTCCGCGGCCAGGTCGTCGGCCTCGTCGCGCATCATCTGAAGCCGGGCGCCTTCAAGAAAGCCGCGCATGTGACCGATGGCGCGTTCCGCAGGCTGGCGCAGAAGGTCGATCTGGAATTGCTCGCGCGGCTGGCGCGCGCGGACTGTCTCGGCCGGACCGGCCACTTCGATTGTTCCGCGATGGACTGGTTCATCGAGCGCGCACGTGCGCTCGGCGTCGAGCATCGCCCTCCTGCCCCGCTGCTCCTCGGACGGCACCTCCTGGTGCTTGGCCTGTCCCCTGGTCCGCGCGTCGGCGAGATACTCAAACAGGTCTACGAAAAACAGCTTGATGGCGAGATCACATCCGTCGAGGCGGGGATCGACGAGGCACGGCGCCTCCTAACCCCTAACCCCTAACCCCTTCCCCCTTCCCCCTTCCCCCTTCCCCCTTCCCCCTATTCAGAGATGTACTTCGCATAGTCCGCCGGCGCGACGTTGCCGCCTGAGATCACCGCGACTGTTCCGGCTGCGATCGGGTCATCGTCGCGCAGCACGGCGGCTACGCTTGCGGCGCCGCTCGGTTCCGCGACGACATTCGCATTGTCGAAGAGCCACTTCACCGCCGCCGCGATCTGACGATCGTCAACCGTGACAACCTCGTCGACGAATGCCTGGACGTGCGCGAATGTGAGATCGCCAGGACGCACCGACAGGAGACCGTCGGCGATGCTCGCGGTCGTCGCCAGCGTGACCGGGTGTCCCGCCGCGCGTGATGCCGTCATTTTCGGCGCGCCCGCCGGCTCGACGCCGACGATGCGCACGTCGCTCCGCAATGCCTTGATCGCGGCCGACACTCCGGAAATCAGCCCGCCGCCGCCCATTGGAACATAGACGACGGACAACGCCTGGGACTGCTCGACGATCTCGAGCGCGCAGGTTCCCTGTCCCGCGATGATCCACAGATGATCAAATGGCGGCACCATCGTCAGTCCGCGCGCCGCAGCCTCGGATTCCGCGCGGGCCTTGCGATCGAGGACGGTGGTGCCGGCGAAAAGGACCTCCGCTCCGTACCGTTCCGCACCGGCGACCTTCACGCGAGGCGCGGTCTCGGGCATGACAACGACGGCCCGGACGCCGAGGAGGCGTGCCGCGAGCGCCATCGCCTGGCCGTGGTTGCCCGATGAATATGTGATCACGCCGGCTGCGCGCGCGTCGTGGCCGAGTTGCGAGAGCATGTTGTAGGCGCCGCGGATTTTGAAGGCGCCAGCCGGCTGCATGTTCTCGCACTTGACGGCGAACGTGGGTCCGAGGCCCGCGCCGACCTCGATGAGCGGCGTCCGTCGCGCGACGCCCGCGATGCGCGCTGCTGCCGCTCGTATGTCGTCGAGCGAGACCAGCTCGGCGCCCATTACTGTCGCGGTCGGGCGAACTGCTCGTTCGGGTTGTAGGCTGCCATCGCCGGGTCGTTGGCAAGGCGCCACCCGAGCTCCGAAAGCAGCCGCATGTCCTGAACGGCGCCTGCGTAGTTCCAGTCCTGCTGGAATTCATCGCTTGGCTGGTGATACCGCTTCTCGTTGTACTCGTCGTGCACGCGTCTGGCGAAGCCAGGATCCTTCCCGATGAAGTCGACCGGCTCGCCGATGGACACTGCGGGAATGCCGACCTTCGCAAGGGAGAAGTGATCGGATCGAAAAAAATATCCGCGCTCGGGTTCGGGATCCGCACCAACCACGCGCTGATGGTGGGCGGTGAGCTCCGACGCGACCGTGCCAATCGACGAGCGCTCGGCGCCCAATAGCACGATGTCCCGGGTCGGTCCGGAAAAATTCAATCCGTCGATATTGATATTCGCGGCCCAGGCGCTGGCGGGAAGCGCGGGATGCGCGGCAAACCACGCCGAACCAAGCAGTCCTGACTCTTCCGCTGTTGGAAACATGACGTAGACCGAGCGCCGCGGCCGGGTACGCGCACGGGCAAACGCCTGCGCGATTTCGAGCGTCCCTGCATCGCCCGATGCGTTGTCAATCGCGCCGTTGTAGATGCGATCGGCGTCAGGCGGCTCGCCAGGCTTCGGCGCCGCCATCCCAAGGTGATCGTAGTGCGCAGAGAAAATGATCCCTTCCTGCGGGTGTGTCCCGGGGAGGACGCCAATCACATTCTGCGAAATTCTCTGCTGGACGGTCTGATCGATCGTCGCGGACACGCTGATGCCGAGCGGTTGCGGCGCTGCGCCGCGCCTGAGTGCCGCAGCGCGAAGCGTATCGAGATCCTTGCCGGCACGGCGAACGATTTCTGTAGCGGCATCATTGGTGACCCACGCTTTCAACGCGAGCGTTGGCTCACCCGCGGACGGGGGCAGCGAATACAGCGTTCCTGTCCATGATGACTGGACGACCTGCCACGGGTAGGTGGCCGATTCCGGCGTATGAATCAGGACGGCGCCGACCGCGCCTTGTCGTGCGGCTTCCTCGTACTTGTAGGTCCAGCGCCCGTAGTAGGTCATCGCGCGACCGCCGAACAACTGCGGTTCGTCCGCGGTCGCCGGAGGATCGTTGACCATGATGAGGGCCACTTTCCCTTTCATGTCGATGCCGGCGTAGTCATTCCACCGGTATTCAGGCGCGACAATGCCGTGACCGACGAATACAAGCTCGCCATCAACGCGGACGCGCGATTCCTGCCGCCCGGTGAATGCGACGACGTCCTGCCGATACCTGAAAGGAGTCCCTTTGCCAGCCGTCAGTGTGAACGACGGGCTGACCACCGATTCAAGGATCGCGACATCCTGGAAGTACGTGCCGTTGTCGCCGGCTGGTCCGTAGCCGAGCGTCGCAAGCTGAGTTGCAAGATAGGAGGCGGCGAGGCGTCCGCCCCGGGTCGAGGGCGCTCGACCTTCAAGCAGATCGTCCGAGAGGAATTTGATGTGCGCAGCGATATCGTCCCCGCGAATCTCATCCAGGGCTGGGCCGGCGGGCAACACTCGAGGTGCACCCGGGCGGTCCTGCGCAAAGAGGGCTGCCACGACGGCAAGCACGATTGCAGCTGCGACTGAGGCGCGAAGACACGCACCAGTAGGCATTCAGTTCGAACGGTCCACTCGTTAGTATAGTGGCCTGATATGGCGCGCTACACATTGGTCTACGGCGTTCGGCTCGTACCTGAAGGCTCGCTCACCGGAGCAGATGAGGGACGACTAAACCTCAAGGATGGATCGCAGGCGGGACTGACGCTCCATACGATCGACGGAACAGTTCCGCAGCTCCGGCGGGCGCTCGACCGGAGCCTCGATGCGTTCTTCGAACTCCTGCCAGGCGCGGAAGACGAGGATCGTGATGACTAGGACAATCCACAGTGCCGTTTCGGAACTCGATTTGCACAGGGCTTGACCGTGCCGGACTCGTCCGTTCCGACCTCGCCCGAGAAAGATCGGGCCCAGGTCGCGAATGTTGTTTCCTTTCGAGACTTGAACGATCGCCTGATTGGCGAGCTGATCGAAGCCGTCAAAGGCGTCCTTCGGAAGGAAACGTCCGACCGGCTCCGCGACATCTACCTCATCGGTGACATCGAAAAGGATACAGCGCGCGCCGTCATCGAGCGGCTTCGCGAGCTCGCCAACGACAGCACGAAACCGATCACGATCTACATCAACAGCGCGGGCGGCAACGTCACCGACGGCCTCGCGATTCACGACGCGGTGCGAGAGATCGTGAGCCGCAATATCGAGGTCACGATCATCGTGCAGGGAATGGCGTATTCGATGGGTTCGGTCGTACTGCAGGCGGCGAGCACAGGCCGCCGCTTCTCGTACCCGCACTCGTGGATCATGATTCACGAGCCGGCGAAGTGGGCAGGATGGCAGTCGACGTCAGCGGCGGCCCAACATCTCGATCGCCTCAAACAGATGCAGGCGCAGATCTACGAGATCCTCGCAAACCGATCCGGCAAACCGTTGCAGAAGATCATCCGCGATACCAAGCGCACCGACTTCTACCTGGATGCGAAGAAAGCGCTCGAGTACGGCTTGATCGACGGGATCGTCGAAGGGTAGTCGATAGTGTAGGGGCGGGTCTTAAGACCCGCCCCTACGCCGCCTCTTTCCGCGTTCTGAATTCTTCCAGCAACCTGGCGACGTTGCCGGCGACCGAATGGAGCGTGGGCGACCAGCCGAGTGCGCGGGCGCGCGGACCGCGTACCCGTTGATCGAGAGCGAGCGCGTCGGCATACGGTCCCATCTTGGCCCGAGCTTCCTTCAGCGGCACGTGGCGCACGTCCGGGCGCATCCGGGCATGGCGTGCGATGGCGTCGACGATGTCACCAACGCTTTCGTCGGCTTCGTCGTTGGCGTGAAACACACCGGACGCCTCAGGGTTGCTGGTCACGCGCCGATAGAGGTCGGCGAGGTCTCGAGCGTATACGCATGGCCAGTGATTGTTGCCGTCACCAATCACCCGAACCAGCCCATTTGCCGCGTCTTTCAGCAAATCCGCAATGATCCCGCGGGTGCCGCCATAGACGATTCCAGGCCGTACGACCACGGTTCGGATCCCGGTCCGTCCGGCCTCGAGTACCAGGCGCTCATGTTCCGGCCGCCACGCGACGAACGGCGTCGGCCTCAGCGGCGCGTCCTCGGCGACTGGCGCCGAGGTATCGCCCAGCACCCACACACCGGAGGTGTATACGAAGGCCGCGGGGACGCCGGACGCGGCGCGACTGGTCATCACCCCGAGAAATGAATCGATCGCCTGCCGATCAATCTTCTGACCCCGCGTCGAGCCATCGAGCGCCGTGTGCACGACGACGTCCGCCTGCTCTGCCGCAGACGTGTAGGACGCAGGTTTGGCAAGATCACCGATGACAGGATGCGCTCCACGCCGGGCGATGAACTCCGCCTTCTCGGGATCGCGTACGAGCGCGGTCACATCGTGGCTCGCGCGCATGAATGCCTCGAGCACCGACGATCCGATGTAGCCGGTGGCGCCTGTCATGAAGATTTGCATTGTGGGGCGCTTATTCTAATCGGACTTTGATTCCTAAGTCTGCCGTAGTTGTCTCTGGTCTTCGCTCGGCCAAAAATGAAATCGGTGATCTGCCCAATAGCGTCATCGTGTAGAGCCCAGTAGAGTTGCGTCGTGTATCCTGCCGACACGATCGACGTCCTTGAGACGCATCGCTTCGATATCGATGCGCTCGAGCGTTATCTCGCCGGACATCTACCGAATTTCACCGCGCCGATTTCCGTACGCCAGTTCCGAGGAGGCCAGTCCAACCCCACCTACTACCTTCGCGGCGCGGACCCTCTTGCCTGGCCGAGGCTGCGAAGCAGCGAAGGCGGGTTGGGTCCGCGAGAGCGAGAGTACGTCCTCCGCCGAAAGCCGCCCGGCCAATTGCTGCCGTCCGCGCACGCGATCGACCGGGAGTATCGCGTGATGACCGCTCTACAGACGAGCGGTGTGCCGGTTCCCAAAACGTACCTGTTGTGCGAAGACCCGCAGGTGATCGGCACGCCATTCTTCCTGATGGAGTATGTCGCGGGGTATCCGATGGCCGATCCGACGCTGCCCGACCGCTCCCCCGCCGAGCGCAACAGGATTTACGAGTCGATGATCTCGGTGCTCGCGCGGCTGCACACGGTCGACTGGCGCGCCGCCGGTCTCGCAGACTACGGGAAGCCGGGGAACTACGTCGCACGGCAGGTGCATCGCTGGACGGCGCAGTATCGCGCGTCGGAAACCGAGCGCATCGAGGCGATGGAACGGCTGATCGAATGGTTTCCCGCGCACATTCCGCCCGGCGACGAGGACGCGGTCGTGCACGGCGACTACCGCCCCGGAAACCTGTTGCTCCATCCGGCCGAGCCGCGCGTCGCGGCGGTGATCGACTGGGAGCTGTCGACGATTGGCCATCCGCTCGTGGATCTCGGCCATCACGCGCTGATCTTCCGGACGGGTCCGGAAGACTTTGGTGCCCTTGCGGATCGCGAGCGACCGGAAGGGATCCCGAGTGAAGGGGAATATCTCGACACGTATTGCCGTCTGACGGGGCGCGCCTCGTTGCCCGAGTGGGAGTTTTACGTCGCCTTCGCGATGTTCCGCTTCGCGGCGATCTTCCAGGGCATCATGGGTCGCGTCGTCGCCGGCACGGCCAACGATCCGGACGCGCGCCGGGCCGGTGCGCGAGCACGGCCGCTCGCGGAACGGGCATGGCGGCTCATCGAGCAATGCTGAATGGCGAATGGCGGACTTCAGCATTACTGATACTTCCGCAACTCCAGTTGCGCGATTTGCCGGCGGTGCACTTCGTCCGGTCCATCGAGGATGCGCATCGTGCGCGCCGTGGCCGCCAGGTACGCCAGAGGAGACATCTGGCTGACCCCCGCCGCCCCGAACAGCTGGATCGCCCAGTCGAGCACGCGCGACGTCATATCGGGTACGGCCACCTTGATTTCGGCGATCGCCAGCCGGGCCGCCTTGTTGCCGTACGTGTCCATCACCCACGCCGCATGCAACACGAGAAGGCGGGCACGATCGATCTCGATGCGTGCCTGAGCGATCCGCTCCTGCGTGATGTCGTTTTCGCTCAGCGGCTTGCCGAACGCGACGCGCCCGCGGGCCCGGCGGCACATCAGCTCCAGCGCCCGCTCCGCCACGCCAACCTGCCGCATGCAGTGATGAATGCGCCCGGGTCCCAGCCTCCCTTGCGCGATCTCGAAGCCGCGTCCCTCGCCAAGAAGCAGGTTTGACGCCGGCACGCGCACGTTCTCGAACAGCAGCTCGCCATGTCCGTGAGGCGCGTCGTCATAGCCGAACACATTGAGCATCCGCACGAGCGTGATGCCGGGCGCATCGCGCGGGATCAGAATCATCGACTGCTGCTTGTGGCGATCCGGATTCTGCGCATCGGTCTTGCCCATGAAGATGAGAAGCGTGCACCGCGGATCGCCGATGCCAGACGTCCACCACTTGCGGCCGTTGACGACGTACTCGCCGCCGTCGCGCACGATCGACGCCTGGATGTTGGTCGCGTCCGAGGAGGCGACGTCCGGCTCGGTCATCGCAAACGCGGAGCGGATCGTGCCCTCGAGGAGCGGCGCCAGCCATTGCTGCTTCTGCTCGGGGGTACCGTACCGCACGAGAACTTCCATGTTGCCGGTATCGGGAAACGAGCAGTTAAACACCTCGGGCGCGATCGGTGTCCGTCCCATCAGCTCGCAGATCGGGGCGTATTCGAGGTTGGTGAGACCGGGCCCGTACTCGCTCTCGGGCAAGAACAGGTTCCAGAGCCCTTCCCGGCGTGCTCTGGCTTTGAGCTCCTCCATCACCGGCGGCACCGCCCACCGGGACGAAGCGGATTCCAGCTGCTGCGCGTATAACGCTTCGCTGGGCAGAATGTGCGCGTCGATGAAGAACCGGACCTGATCCAGGTACTTCGTCGTCCGCGCGCTGTACTCAAAATCCATCTGACCCCTTCCCCCCAA
>Ga0070699_100001247_pt1 | contig 23450 bp, 14 predicted proteins | sample KBSK1503metaG_FD_65473 | JGI IMG/M metagenome (GOLD analysis project Ga0070699, IMG submission 65473) | Corn, switchgrass and miscanthus rhizosphere microbial communities from Kellogg Biological Station, Michigan, USA - KBS K1-50-3 metaG | ecosystem: Host-associated > Plants > Roots >...
GTGATGAAGCGCTCGCCGCCGGCAATCGTCTGCTTGCGGTGATAATCGGCCGGCACCGCGCGCAGGTTCGACTTCGAAACCTCGATGTAGTAGCCGAATACGCGGTTGTACCGGACCTTGAGCGACGCGATGCCGGTTCGCGCGCGCTCGCGCTCTTCCATCTCCGCGATCACCTGCTTGCCCGAGCGGCTGATCGTCCGTAGCTCGTCGAGCTCGCGATCGACGCCGTCGCGCGTGAAGCCGCCGTCTCGTGCGAGCGCGGGCGCGTCGTCGGTCAGCGTCGATTCAATCGCGCGGCAGAGGTCCGGGAGGTCGTCGAGCTCGGCGACGAGCGATCGCACGAGCGGCGCCTGCAGCTCCCCGAGCATGCGCACGCGCGGCACGACGCCCAGCGACTGCTTGAGGCCGACGAGGTCGCGCGGTCCGGCGGTGCCGAGGGCCGCACGCGCGACCAGGCGCTCGAGATCCTGAACGCCTTTCAGCGTCTCGCGGAACTTCCCGCGATCGGTCGTCCGGAACGCCAGCTCCTCGACGGCGTCGAGCCGATCGCGGATCGGCTCGAGCGCGACGAGCGGGCGAAGCAGCCAGGAGCGCAGGCGCCGGCTGCCGATCGTCGTCACCGTCCGATCGATCTCGCGCAGCAGCGATCCGTCGCGGCCGCCCTCGGATCCTTCCAGCACCTCGAGATGCTTCAGCGTCGTCGGATCGATGAGCAGCGCATCCGCGCGGTGGCGGAAGGTAATCGACCGGACGTGCGCGAGGTCGACCTTCTGCGTACCGCGGAGATAGTGGACGAGCGCGCCTGCCGCGGCGACGGCGGCGTCGTGGCGATCGAGGCCGAATCCTCCGAGGCCGGCGGCGCGGAATTGATCGAGGAGCGTCCGTCGAGCCGTCTCCACGTCGAACGTCCAGGCGTCGACGGGAGTAATCGGCAACCCTGCCGCAGCGACCGGATGCGGAAGCGCATGCGTGGCCCCGCCGTTGGACGAGCCCGCCTCGCCCTGGAGTTGTCGTCCCTCGACGCTGACGCCCTCGAAGGGTTGAAGGGGACCGTCGCGCCGCGCGGCGACGATTTCGCGCGGACGGATGATCGCGAGTTCGTCGGCCAGCGCGAGCAGTCCGTCACGGCCGGCATATTCAGCCGCAGTGAATTCGCCGGTCGAGAGATCGAGCAAGGCGACGCCGATAATGTCCGCCACATCCGTCGCGACCGCCATGATGAACGCGGGCTCGCGGGCGTCGAGGTACTTCGCGTCGGTCAGCGTCCCGGGCGAGACGACGCGGACGACTTCGCGCTTGACGACACCCTTCGCCTTGCGCGGATCTTCGACCTGTTCGCAGATTGCGACGCGGAAGCCTTTCCTGACGAGCCGCGCGATGTAGCCGTCGACGGCGTGGTACGGCACGCCGCACATCGGGATGCCGCCGCCGTTGGAGTCCTTCGAGCGTGACGTCAGCGTCAGCTCGAGCGCCCGGGCCGCGACGAGGGCGTCTTCATAGAACATCTCGTAGAAGTCGCCCATCCGGAACAACAGGATCGCATCGCGATGCTGCTGCTTCGCGTCCAGGTACTGACGCATCGCGGGCGTCGCCGTCGCTGACATATGCTTTTAAAGTTTAGTTCAGCTCTCAGACGGGTGCAGGGTGCAGGGTGCGCGGGGTGCAGGGTGCAGGGTGCAGGGCAGAGTGCAGGGTGCGGGTGCAGGGTGCACGGGTGCTGCGTTGATCGTTGATAGGCGTTTGCGATTCGATGCGCGTGCTGGCGCTTGACACGACGACGCGCGAGGGAAGCGTCGCGCTCGTCGAAGACGATCGCGTCGTCGAGGAGCGGAGCGGCGACGGATCGCGAACGCACGCGGAGCGTCTGCCGTCCGAGCTCGCCGCGCTCGTCGCGTCGCGCGGCGTGGCCTGGATCGACATCGATCTCTTCGCCGTCGCGTCGGGGCCGGGGTCGTTTACAGGCATGCGCGTCGGCATCGCGACGATCCAGGGTCTGGCGTTCGTCAACCGCCGCCGCGTTGTCGCCGTCGGTGCGCTCGACGCGCTCGCGCAGGTGGCGAGCGCCGACCGAGCGGCGGGTACGATCGTGGCGGCCTGGATGGACGCGCACCGCCGCGACGTGTTCACGGCCCTGTATCGCGTCGCGGACGCCCCGCTCTTCACGCTCGAACGCCTCGCCGCGATTGAAGCGCCGAGCGTCGGAGATCCGCTTGAAACGCTGGCGCGCTGGTCGGCGTATCTCGATCGCGGGTCGGTGTTCATCGGCGACGGGGCTTTGAAGTACCGCGACGCGATCGCGCGCGGGGCGGCAGGCGCAGAGGTCGAGCCGCCGCCGCTGCTGGCCGGCGCGATCGGACGCATCGCGCTCGCGCGCGCGGCGCGCGGCGACACGTTGGATCCCGCAGGCATTCAGCCGCTGTACGTCCGGCGGCCGGACGCAGAGATCGACCGGGAGAAGAAGCGTTCACCACGATGACGCTCTGGATCATCAAGCCGCTCACGACGCCGGAGGAAATCGACGCCGTCGTCATGATCGAGCAGGCGTCGTTCACGAACCCGTGGACGCGCGACATGTACGTCGCGGAGCAGGAGAACCGTGGTGTGTCGTTCTGTTACCTCGCGCAGGACATGAACGGAAGCATTGTCGGTTTCTGTTCCTTCTGGCACGTCCTCGACGAGCTGCACATCAACAACCTTGCAGTGCTGCCCGACTTCAGGCGCGGCGGCGTCGCGTCGGCGCTGCTGGCGCACGTCCTCGGGGAGGGCGCGCGGCTCGGCGCGCGCCGCGCTACGCTCGAGGTTCGGCGATCGAACGAGCCTGCGCGGACGCTGTACGAACGGTTTGGGTTCACGGTGGCGGGCGTGCGGCGAGGCTACTACACGAAGCCGGTGGAAGACGCGCTCGTACTTGCACACAATCACATCATGGATGGCCTTGAATCGCCCTGACTGTTGTGTTACGTTCGCCTCGACATGACCAAGGAGGCGGCGTATGAATGCGCAGACGCAGGATCTCAAGGAAGTGCTGCTTCGCACGAATGAGGAATTCAGCCAGCTGGTCGCGAAGCATCACGAGCTCGAAGATCGCCTGCATCAACTGACCGCCAAGCATTATCTCTCCCAACCTGAGCAAGTCGAAGAAGTCAATCTCAAGAAACGCAAGCTGCAACTGAAAGATCGGATGGAAGACATCCTGCGGCGTCACCGTCAGCAGAGTTAACGGTTGCGTCTGGACCCCGCCGGCCTGCCGTTCATTGGCGGCGCGCTGGCCCTCGCGCTCCTCTCGGGCGCCGCTGTCGCGTGGATTCTTGCCGTTCCGTTTCTCGCGCTCGGCGCCTTCTTCGCCTTCTTCTTCCGCGATCCACACCGGACTTCGCCGTCAGACGACGACAGCGTGCTGGCGCCCGCGGACGGCCGCGTGCTCGTCGCAGGAGCGGCCATCGCCGACGCGGCGCCGCCGGGCGACTGGCAGCAGGTGAGCATCTTTCTCTCCCCGATGGACGTGCACGTGAACCGCGTTCCGGCGTCGGGCCGCATCACGCGTGTCAGCTATGTGCCCGGGCGATTTCTGCCGGCGTACCGGGACGACGCGGCGAGCGCGAACGAACGGTGCGAGACGTGGATCGATCATCGCGGCCAGACGATCGTCGCGCGGCAAGTCGTCGGCATCCTCGCGCGGCGCGTCGTCTGCCGCGTGCAGGCCGGCGCCGATGTCCGCGCAGGCGATCGCTTCGGGATCATGAAGTTCGGCTCGCGCATGGATGTCTTTCTGCCGCCGACCGCGACGATTCGCGTAAAAATCGGCGACCTGGTGCGCGGGGGCGAAACGGTGATCGCGGTGCTACACTCGACGTAACGCAGTGCGGAGAGCAGAGGTCGGAGGTCAGTGTGACGGACGAGCGTTCAGCGCTTGGAGACCGGACGCCGGAGATGACTGATCTCGAATCGTCGTCGCGCTTGCGCTTTTTCCGGCGGTCGACGGATCGGCCGAGGCGCCGGTTGCGGCGCGGCGTGTATCTGCTGCCCAGTCTCTTCACCCTCGGCAACATGTTCTGCGGGTACGCGTGCATTGTGTACGCGATGCGCGGCGAATTCGAGACCGCCGCACCCTTCATCGGGTTCGCGTTCGTGCTCGACATGCTCGACGGCCGCATCGCGCGGCTGACGGGCGGCGAAAGCGCGTTCGGCCTTCAGTTCGATTCGCTGGCGGACGTCATCTCGTTCGGCGTTGCGCCGGCGGTGCTGTCGTTCAACTGGGGACTGCAGCCGCTCGGACGGCTGGGGTGGGCGGCGGGATTCATGTTCGTGAGCGCGGCGGCGATGCGCCTCGCGCGCTTCAACATCCAGGCGACGTCGAGTCCCGACAAGCGGTATTTCGTCGGCATGCCGAGCCCTGCGGCGGCGGCGGTCCCAGCGGCGACGGTGTTCGCGTATCCGTACGGCTTGTACGATTACCGTGAGGCGCTGCCTGCGCTCGCCATGGTGCTCGTGCCCGCCGGGCTGATGGTGAGCACCATCCGCTTCCGGAGCTTCAAGACGCTCGACCTGCAGACACGCAAGCCGTACTCGGTGCTCATCTTCATCGCCGCCGGTATCGTCGCCGTCGCGACGCACCCGCGCGGCGTGCTCGTCGTCGCCGCCTACACGTATCTCATTTCGGCGTTCATCGGCCAGGCGGTCTCGCGCCTGCGACACCGTGGAGGCCGTCCTGTCGCAGACGCGACCGCAAGCGAGCCGTCTTCCCCCGATCGCCGCGTCATATAATCTTCGGTCTCACAGACGAGGATCTCATGGGTCATGCGCGGTTTGTCTTCGTGTTCGCGTTGACGGCGGCCTCTGCGTACGCGCAAGCACGGCAGGATACTGGGGCGGACGGAGGCGCGCTGTACGCGCGGCACTGTGCGCGCTGCCACGACCTGGGGTTGCCGCGCACGCCGACGCGTCGGGTCTTGAGCGGCGTGGCGCCCGAACAGATCGTCGCGTCTCTCGACTCGGGCACGATGCGGACACAGGGCGCCGAACGGACGCCAGAAGAGCGCCGAGCGATTGCGGCTTTTCTCACCGGCAAAGCGGTCGGCGACACGCCGGCGCCGCCGCCGCTCCGCATGTGTGCGACCAGCGCGGCGTCCGCGGCGACCGGCGGACCTCAATGGAACGGGTGGGGTCTCTCGCTGGCCAACGATCGCTTCCAGCGCGGCGCCGCCGCGGGGCTGACGCCGAGCGACGTGCCGCGACTGAAGGTGAAGTGGGCCTTCGGGTTCGCTGGCGACGCCTCGGCGGCGGTGCAACCGAGCATCGTCGGCGGGCGCGTGTTCGTGGCGAGCGTGCCGGGCCGCATCTACGCGCTGGATCTTCGTGACGGGTGCGGCGTGTGGACGTTCGACGCCGACATCATGGTCCGCACGGCCGTCGACGTCGGCGATGCAGGCGGGACGCGCGCGGCGTTCTTCGGCGACGTCGCCGGCAACGTCTACAGCGTGGACGCGAATACCGGCCGCCTCCGCTGGAAACATCACGTCGACGATCATCCGGTCGCGCGCGTGACCGGCACGCCGAAGCTGTACGCCGGACGGCTGTACGTACCGGTGTCGTCGATCGAGGAAGTCGCCGGCGCCGATCCGAAGTACCCGTGCTGCACGTTCCGCGGGAGCGTGGTCGCGCTCGACGCGGCGAGCGGTGAAGTCGCCTGGAAAACGTACGTGATCCCCGAGACGCCGAAGCCGACGCGCAAGAACAAGGTGGACACTCAGCTGTTCGGCCCGTCTGGGGCGTCCGTCTGGTCGTCGCCGACGATCGACGAGAAGACGGGCACGATCTACGTCGCGACGGGCGACAGCTATTCAGATCCGCCTGCGGAGACGAGCGACGCGATCGTCGCGCTCGATTTGAAAACGGGCGCGATCAAGTGGTGGCAGCAGATGACCGCCGGCGACGCCTTCAACCTGGCGTGCGGCGCGCCGGATCCGACGAACTGCCCCGACGCGAAAGGACCCGATCTCGATTTCGGATCGCCGCCCATCCTCGTCACGCTCGCGTCGGGCAAGCGCGCGCTCGTGATCGGCCAGAAGTCAGCGGTGGTGCACGCGCTCGATCCCGACGACAAAGGCAAGGTGTTGTGGAGCACGCGCATCGGGCGCGGCGGCGCGCTCGGTGGCGTCGAGTGGGGATCGGCCGCCGACTCGGAGCGCATCTACGTGCCGCTGTCGGACATCGCGTTCAGGCAGGGCGGGCTCGACCTCACCGGCATGAAGCCGAATCCGGACGTCGGCGGCGGCTTGTTCGCGCTGCAGCTCGCCGACGGGAAGCAGGCGTGGCGCGCGGCGCCTCCCGGCTGCAACAGCCGGCCGAACTGCAGCCCCGCGCAATCGGCGCCCGCGTCGGTCGCCAACGGCGTCGTGTTCTCGGGATCGGTCGACGGTCATCTGCGCGCATATTCGACGAAAGACGGCAGCATCCTGTGGGACTTCGACACGGCAAAGGAGTACACAACGGTGAACGGCGTGAAGGCGCGCGGCGGATCGATCGACGTCGGAGGGACGGCCATCGCCGGCGGAATGGTGGTGACAACGTCCGGCTACGCGCAGTGGGGCGGACTGGGCGGCAACGTGCTGCTCGCGTTCTCCGTCGACGGGAAGTGACGCATCGCGGAACGCAGAGATCGGGGAGTCGCAAGGAGATTCGTCACGCCGCGGGGAGGAGGATCGTGACCATCGTACCTCGGCCTCGCTCGCTGCGGACCTCGATCGTCCCGCCGTTCAGCTCCACGTTTCGTTTGGCAATCGTCAGCCCGAGTCCGGTGCCGGTCGCCTTCGTCGAGAAATAGGGCTCGAAGATCTTCGATGCCGACTCGGGATCCATACCTACACCCGTATCCGTTATCTCCACGACCACGGCGGTTCCTGAAGTCAGCATCGACTCGGATGCCGCTCGTGCGGCGGCGGCAACGGCGTCGACGCGCGCGGCAATCGTCAATCGTCCCTGGCCGGGCATGGCATGCAGCGCGTTCTCGATGACGTTCGTGAGCGCGCGCGCGAAGAGCGTGCGATCGATCGTGACCGGCGGCAGATTCGACGCGGCGTCCACGTCGATCTCGATGCGTCCCGACAGACCCGTGCGGTACGGCTCGACGACCTCCTCGATCAGTGCCGGCAACGTCGTCGGCTCGGGGCGAGCGGTCGGCGAAGAGGCGAAGCTCGAAAACTCCGCTGAGATCTGACGCAGCAGCTTCACCTGCGTGAGGATGGCGTCGACGCACTCGTCGAGGACGGGCGAGAGCGGACGCCCGCGATCGATGTTGACGCGCCGCGCGTGCTCGGCCGACAGCTGAATCGGCGTCAGCGGATTCTTGATGTCGTGCGCGACCTGCCGCGCCATGTCGGCCCACGCCTCCAGCCGCTGGGTGCGTTCGAGCTCGGCGCGCTGCCGTTTCAGGTCGGCCGCCATCTGATTGAAGTCTTCGACGAGCCGCCGCAGTTCGTCGGACGACGTCGCGGCGATGCGCGCGTCGAGATCGCCGCGCGCGATGCGGCGGGTCGCGCGCGTCAGGCGACTGACTGGGTCTGCGATCCGTTCGGCCATCCAATAGCCGAGCGCGGCGCCGAGGAGGCTGAAGAGCAGCGCGCCCGATAGCACGCGCCGATCGAGCTCGTCGATCTGCTGCTCGATGTCCAGCTGCGTCGTCAACGCGACGGTGACGACGCCCTCGCGGCCCCCGGCGGTGACCGGCGCCGCTGCGAGCCGGAACGGCTCGGCGCCAATCTGCTCGTCGCCGACGAAGGTCGGCAGCCGATCGAGCACGACGCTGCGATAGACGTCGCCCGGCGTACGCATCGAGAGCAGCTGCGACGCAAAGAGATCGCGCGCGCTCGTCGCCTGCAGCCGGCTGCGGTCGAACAGGTTGACGTCTTCGTCGATGGCGCGCCGGACGAGCACCATGATTTGATCGTCGATGGCGGTGAGCGCGCTGGCGCCGCGCTGCTGCAGCGTCGCGTAGTCCTCGACCAGGCGCTGCGCCGTCGTGACCGTTCTCGCGGCCGCCTCGTCGGCGCTCGCGAGCAGCTGGTTGGCGACGTAGGTCCGCGTCGCGATGGCCAGGATCGCGACCGGCACGACGACCGATGCGACGAACGCAAAAAAGAGCTTCAGATAGAAGCTGGATCGCACCTCGCGCAGGAGCGCGCGCCCGCTCGTCGGCGTCCTGAGCGCGATCGAGCTGAACACGCTGGAGACGACGAGCAGCGCGACGTACAGCACCCCCGCGAGCAGGACGAGCTCGGACAGGTTGATCAGGTGGCCGAGCCACGTGATCACCGGATAGCCGAGCGCGTAGATCCCGAAGCGGTCGTTCAGCAGATATACCCGGAACGTTTCATCGCTGCGATCGATCGTCGTCCAGAAGGGATCGCGCGAGCCGACCATGCGCTGGAAGTCGGCGTCGCCGAGCCGCCACACGCTGGTGCCGAACGCATAGATCGGCGCCCGGCTCCATCCGTACATCGCGAACTCGATATCGCGGCCGAAGACGCCTTCGGAAGGCGACGAGCGGCCGAGCCGCAGTGATTGCAGGTAAGGACTCTGCGACGAGATGAACGGCAGCGTGCGCGGGTCGAGCATCGCCCGCACCACGATGCCGCCGACGATGCGGCCGTTGTCGCAGATGCCGCGGCTCGTCCGCAGCACGTGCCGCTCGATCGATCCGAGGGGCGACACTTCGTCGACGAGCGGTTCCCACGCACACCCGGTGGCGCGGTACGGCGACGTCGAATACTCCGGCAGGCTGAGCGCGAACCGGCTGACCAGCCGCCCCTGCACGTTGAACAGCTCCAGCGCCGACGTCAGCCGGAACGCGGCGAGATCGGTCCGCGACCATGCGAGGAATGCGCGATCGGTCGTCGGCGTCGCGACGTCGACGCCCGCCACGAATTCCTTCAGCGACGGCCCCGCGTCGATTTCCGCCAGGCTGTTGCGAACGCGCTGCTCGAGATCTTCACGCTGGCTCGTGGCCTGCGGGCCGTATTTGGTTGCGACGAGGCGCTCCTTGGCGTCGGTCGCAAAGGCGAGCACCGAGGGATACATCGCGATGGCCGGTACCAGCAGCGCGAGAAAGACGGTGAAGATCCGGGCCGATTGCGAGGCTCGTCGGAACCGGCTGCGAATGCTCGTGACCGTGATGGCCGAGGCGCCGGCGACGAGCACCGCCACGGCGGCAGGGACCAGCGGCACGCCGGACGCAGACGGCCGAACGAGGACGATCGCGACGATCGCGCCGATCAACCACGAGCCGGCGAGCGCCGCTCGCCATTCGAGCGTCCGGCGGGTACGCCAGACGACTTCCGGCGCCAGGGCGATCGCGGCCGCGGTCCACACCACGGCGCCGTGAAACAGTACGAGCCCGCACGTGACGGCGAGCCGTCCAGCGTTGACCGGGTGCAGCGAGAAGTGAAGCAGATCCAGCGTGGTCTGCGAGACGAGACGCTGCAGTGCGCGTTCGTAGGTCCACACGACGCCGACCGCGGCCGCGCCCGCCAGCGCATAGACAATCATCACGAGCGTCATCGACTGCGCGGTGTCGGCGAGCAGTCGAGGCCGCGGCGGCGCGAGGCGCCGCCGCTCGATCGCGTCGATCGCGATCCACACGACGCCGGCTGCGGCAAGCGCCGTCACCAGAAACGGCAGCGGCACCGTGAGCGACGCACCCGGCACCAGCCAGTCAATCGCAACCCGCAGCACCCCCCAGGCAACCACGACGAGAGCCAGCAGCGCCGCCGTCGCGACCACGAACGGTCGCGTTCGGCGCGCGCGTGAGCGCCATTCAATGAGGGCGCCCGTGCACAGCAGGAGCGTGGCGGCCAGCACGGCGATCGACACCGCGCCGACGGCGTGTTCCCAGCGATCACGCGCCGCGCCGAGATCGGCGGGCATGACTTCCGCTTCGAGCAGGGTGCCGCCGTCGCGCGACGAGACCACGAACGCGTGATGCGATCGGCTGGACGGCGGATCGGTCGGCGGAATCTGTGCGCGCACCGTGACCGGAATGAGTGAAGTCTGGACGACAAGCGTGTCGGACGGTCCGGGCGCCGCCGGCGTCGTGCCGAGCGATTGCTCGACGACGATCGCCGCGACACCAGGGACGGTTTCGACACGGATGAGCCGCGGACCGAGCGCGCTCGGCGCGACGAAGAGCGCCGGGCTCACCGCCTTGGTGTCGAGGCGCTCCTTTGGCAGATCGGTGACGCGGCCGGCCCACGCCACCGGAACGCCGTCCGCGTTGTACACGGTGATGCCCGGGTTGGCGGCGCTTTCGGGCGGGAGCGCGCCGCTGACGGCGTCGAAGAGGACTCGCTGCGCGCCGGGATCGCGCGCGGCCGATTCAATCGTCGCGCTCGCGCTGGCGACGCGCCCGGCGCTGGCGCCGAGCGTCGCGGCGGTCGCATCCACTCGATCGCGCAGCTCGCGCTCGACGCGTGCGAGCGCATCTTCGTCCGATCGGCCGAAGCGGGCGCGCTCCACACCCCAACCGATCACGCCGACGGCCAGCGCCACCATGACGCCGGCGCGCATCACACGCAGAAGGGGGAACACGTCTAATGACAGAATACACGGGCGCTATACTGGGCGCACCCTGCACCCTTAACATTGCACCTTGCACCTTAAGTACCTCCTCAAACGCGGCGCGCTCATCACTGCAGCGAACTGGCCGATCGTCGTCATCCAGTTCATCGCCGCCACGACGTTCCAGGTACTGCTCGCGGTGCCGCTCATCGGCGCGGCGATTCTCGTCACCGTGCTGCTGGGCGCCGACCTCGCGGAGATCCTGCAGGGCAGCCTGCGCGAAATCTTCACGACGGTTGCGAGCACGCTGCTGTCGGAGCCGCTCGCGCTCGTCGCGTTCATCACGGCGTTCAGCCTCGTGCTGCTCGGCGGATCGGTGATGATGTTCGTCGTCAAAGGCGGCACCGTCGAGGTGATGCTCGCCGCCGAGGCGGCCGCCGGCTCGATCGAGCGAGAGCCCATCACGATTCACAGCCTGCGTGCCGCATTCGCGTTCACGCTGCAGCGCTTCATGAACGGCTGCGCGCGGATGTTCCGGCCCTACATCCAGCTCGGTCTGCTGCTGATGCTCGTGTACGGCGTCTCGATCGCGACCTACATCGGGTTCGTCGCATACGGCTACCGCGGTGCGGCGGGTCGCGTACTCGTCATCGGGTGGACGTTCATCGCTGCGCTGTCGGCCGGAGGACTGATTGCGTGGTTCACCGTGGTGAACCTTCTGTATCTGCTCGTGCAGGTCGCCATCGCCGTCGAAAACGTCGGCGTCTACGAAGCCATCCGTTCGGTGGCCCGCTTCATTCGCGCCGAGTTCCGCGAGCTCGCCGGCGTGTTTCTCATCGTCGTCGCCCTGGTGGTCGCCGCCACGCTCGCATCAGCGCTGGCGTGGTCCGGCGTCGGGCTGATCGCGTTCGTGCCGCTCGTCGGCCTCGCGGTGTTTCCGCTCCAGCTCGTCGCGCTGCTGCTGCGCGGTCTGGTCTTCGAATACCTCGGTCTCACCGCGCTCGGGGCGTACCTGACGCTATACGCGCGATCGCCGGTTGCTCGGTCGGCGCCGGCGGCGGTGCCGGAAGCGACGGTACCGTCGTGATCGGGTTCGGCAGCGCCGTAAACGGAGCCGCCGCAGGTTCGTTGCTCTGCGCCACCAGCGTGACGGTCGCGCCCTTCCCGATCTCGCGCGTGACGATCAGCAAAAGCGGCCGATCGCTTTCGGGATCGGTCAGCACATGCGGCGGCGCGGCGAGCTCGCCGGTTGCCGAAATTTCCCCGGCAGAAGCACCGTCTTTGCTGTTGAAGGCGCGCAGCGGAGGCTGAAGGCCGCCGACCACGATCGTGGCGGCCGCTTTCGCCGGACCCGACGTCGGGCGAAGCCGCAGCATCTGTATCCACTGCTGCACGCCGTTGCTGCGGTTCAAGGCGCGAAGGACGTTATCGAGCGAGACGAAGTACACGCGCTGCTCGTCGACCGCCGGTAATCCCCTCACGTCGGCGCCGGTGCGCCAGCGCCAGTCGACGGTTCCGTCCGACGCTTTCAGGCAGTAGAGGAAGTTGTCGGCCGCGCCCACGAACAATTGATCGTCGACGGCAACGATCTCGTTCGGCTTCCCGCCGAGCCGCCGCTCCCAGACCGGCTGTCCGTCTTCGACCTTCAACGCGACGACGCGGTCGTTGTCCTGCGGCACATACACGCGATCGGCCGCGATCGTCGGCGAGGCATGCGCCGGCGATGCGCTGTCGTGCCGCCAGATCACCTCGCCGTCGCTGGATCGCATCGAGACGATCGATCCATCAGAGCCGGCGAGCACCAGCCAGCCCGCGTGCCAGGCAGGAGGAACAGCCAGCTTGTCGGTAACCGTCGATGTCCAGGCAACCGAGCCGTCGGCGCCGTTCAGCGCCGTCAGCGAATCGCCTTGCACGAAAAAGATCGATCCACCGCCTGCAGCAGGTGCGCTCGTCATCGCGGCCGGTACGATCCATTGCTGTGCGCCCGACACGACGTCGTAGGCGACGAGTCGATCGCCGTCGATGGCGAAATAGCCGCGCGTGGCGTCGTAAGCGGGCGGCTGTCGAAGCTGGTTGTTGAGCGCGAGCGACCAGACGGTGCGAATCGGAAAAAAAGAAATTGGACGGCGGTCGACCTTGGCCGGCGCGAGCGCGATCGACGCGATCAGGGCAGCTGCACTACAACATATTGTGGTTGTCCGCCGCACCACACCGCTATAATAGCGTTTATCCGTTCAGGCTCCGTGGCCCACCAAACCATCATCGTTCTGGATTTCGGCTCGCAGTACACACAGTTGATCGCTCGGCGCTTGCGTGAGCTGTCGGTCTACTCCGAAGTCCGGGCGCCCGACACGCCGGCCGAGAAAATCGCTGAACGCAAACCTGTCGGCATCATCCTCTCGGGCGGACCGAAGAGCGTCTCGGATCCCGGCGCGCCGCAATGCGACCGGCGGCTGTTCGATCTCGATGTGCCGGTGCTCGGGATCTGTTACGGCATGCAACTGATGGCGCACGCGCTCGGCGGAACGGTCGCGCCGGCGCCACAGCGCGAGTTCGGTCACGCGCGCGTCAGGATTGGATGCGGCTCAGGTGCGGCCGTGCTCGGCGATGCGGCGGCGCTCTTTACCGGCGTGCCCGACGAAATCACCGTCTGGGCGAGCCACGGCGACTTCGTCGCGGCGGCGCCGGGTGGTTTTTCGGTGCTCGCCACGAGCGCGAACGCGCCGGTTGCGGCGATGGCGCACACGCGTCGTCATTTGTACGCGTTGCTCTTTCATCCTGAGGTCGCGCACACCGAGCGCGGCCTCGAAATCCTCCGCAACTTCGCGTACGGGATCTGCGGCTGTACCGGCGACTGGACGATGGCGTCGTTCGTGGCGGAAGCGACCGCGCGGATTCGCGCGCAGGTCGATGGCGGACGCGTGGTCTGCGCGCTCAGCGGCGGCGTCGATTCGACGGTGGCGGCGCTCATCATCCACCGCGCCGTCGGGAGTCAGCTGACGTGCGTCTTCGTCGACAACGGCGTGCTGCGGCTGAACGAGGCGAACCAGGTCCGAAAACGGTTCGAACGCCTGCAGCTTCCGCTCGTGTTCGCCGATGCCTCGAGCCTGTTCCTCGATCGGCTCGCGGGTGTCGTCGATCCCGAGAAGAAGCGGAAGATCATCGGGGCGACGTTCATCGACGTGTTCGAGACCGAGGCGGCGAAGCTCGGTCAGGTGGAGTTCCTCGCACAGGGAACGCTGTATCCCGACGTGATCGAATCGGTGCCGGTCGTCGGTCAGGCATCGTTGATCAAGAGCCATCACAACGTGGGAGGACTGCCAGAGCGGATGCGCATGAAGCTGGTCGAGCCGCTGCGCGAGCTCTTCAAGGACGAGGTGCGCGTCGTCGGCAGGCAGCTGGGACTCGATGAAGAATTCGTGGTGCGCCAGCCGTTTCCCGGACCGGGTCTGGCCGTGCGCATCCTCGGCGAGGTGACGCCCGAGCGGCTGAACCTGCTGCGGCGCGCCGATGCGGTCGTGGCCGAAGAAATACGGAAGGACGGCTGGTACGCGCGGCTGTGGCAAAGCTTCGCGGTGCTGCTGCCGGTGCAGAGCGTCGGCGTGATGGGCGACGAGCGGACGTACGAATACACCGTCGCCATTCGAGCGGTCGAAAGCCGCGACGGCATGACGGCGGACTGGGCGCGCCTGCCGCACGATCTGCTCGCCCGCATCTCGTCGCGCATCGTCAACGAGGTCCGCGGCATCAATCGAGTGGTCTACGACATCTCGTCCAAACCGCCTTCGACGATCGAGTGGGAGTAGTGACCGAGTTCGTTCACCTTCATCTCCACACTGAGTTTTCGCTGCTCGACGGCGCCTGCCGGATCGACGAGCTGCTCGATCAGGCGGCAAAGCTCCGGATGCCGGCGATCGCGGTCACCGAGCACGGGAACCTCTTCTCGTCGGTGATGTTTCACGATCACGCGAGGCAGAAGGGGGTGAAGCCGATCCTCGGCTGCGAGGTGTACGTCGCGCCGGGCGATCGGCGGCTCAAGAACGGCAATCCAGGCGAGACGGCCAATCACCTCGTCCTGCTCGCCGAGACCTACGAGGGGTATCACAACCTGATCAAGCTCGTCTCCGCGGGCTACACCGAGGGCTTCTACTACAAGCCGCGCATCGACAAGGAGCTGCTGTCGCAGCACGCAGCCGGTCTGATTGGATTGAGCTCGTGCCTCAAAGGTGAAGTCGCCGAAGGGCTCTCGCACGCGCAGGACAAGAAGGCGCGCGACGCGGCGGCGACGTACAAGGACATTCTCGGCGCGCAGAATTTTTTCCTCGAAATGCAGTGGCACGGTATCGAGGAACAGCGCATCGTCAACGGCGGCATTCCGGCAATCGCGCAGGATCTCGGCCTCGGGCTGGTGTGCACCAACGACGTCCATTACCTGCGCGACACCGACGCCCACGCGCACGACGTCCTGCTCTGCATCGGCACCGGAAAGGCGTTCAGCGATCCGAAGCGATTGCGGTACGAGGCGCGGCAGTTCTTTCTCAAGTCGCCGGAACAAATGGCCGACGCCTTCAGGGATTACCCGGATGCGCTGGCCAACACCGTCCGCATCGCCGAGCGGTGCAACGTGAGCCTCGCGGAAGGCGAAAATTACCTGCCGAACTTCGACGTTCCCGCCGGCTTCACGTTGGACGAGTACTTCGAGCACATCGTCCGCCAGGGGTTCAAGGAGCGCCTGCCGCGGCTGAAGCAGCTTGCGGCGGCGGGTTCGCTGCGGCACACGCTCGACGAGTACGAGCGACGCCTGTCGTACGAAACCGACATGATCAAACAGATGAAGTACCCGGGGTACTTTCTGATCGTGTGGGATTTCATCCGCTACGCGCGCGAGCAGCGTATCCCGGTCGGTCCGGGGCGCGGATCGGCGGCCGGCAGTCTTGTCGCCTATTGCCTTCGGATCACCGATGTCGATCCAATCGACTTCGATCTCATCTTCGAGCGCTTCCTGAATCCGGAGCGGATCTCGCTGCCGGACATCGACATCGATTTCTGCGAGCGGCGGCGCGGCGAAGTCATCGACTACGTCACGCGCAAGTACGGCCGCGAGAACGTCGCCCAGATCATCACGTTCGGAACGATGAAGGCCAAGGCGGTCGTCCGCGACGTCGGCCGCGTCCTCGAGATGCCGTTCGGCGACGTCGACAGGGTGGCGAAGCTGATTCCGGCGGCGCTCGACATGACGCTCGACAGGGCGCTCGACGAGAGCGAGCCGCTGCGGCACATGGAGCAGAACGATCTCAAGGTGAAGGAGCTGCTCAACGTCGCGAGACGGCTCGAGGGGATGACGCGCCACGCGTCGGTTCATGCGGCCGGCGTCGTCATCGCGCCGAAGGCGATCACCGAGTACGCGCCGCTCTATCGCGGGGCGCACGACGAAATCGTCACCCAGTGGTCGATGAAGGACATCGAGCGGATGGGGCTGCTCAAGATGGACTTCCTCGGCCTGAGCACGCTGACGCTCATCGACGACTGCGTCGACGAGATCAGGCGGACGACGGGCATCGATCTCCATATCGACGACATCCCGCTCGACGATGCGAAGACGTATCAGATTTTTCAGGAAGGGCAGACCTACGGCATCTTCCAGTTCGAGTCGAGCGGCATGCGCGACATCCTCCGCAAGGCGAAGCCACAGCGGCTCGACGACCTGATCGCGTTGAACGCGCTGTATCGTCCCGGCCCGCTGCGCAGCGGCATGGTCGACGACTTCATCGCGCGCAAGCAGGGCAAGACCGAGGTGAAGTACGAGCTGCCGGAGCTCGAACCGATCCTCTCGGACACCTACGGCGTCATCGCGTATCAGGAACAGGTGATGCGCATCTCGAACGTCGTGGCGGGCTTCACGCTCGGCGAGGCCGACATTCTCCGCAAGGCGATGGGGAAGAAGAAGGCCGACGTGATGCAGAAGATGCGCGACTCCTTCGTGCAGGGCGCCAAGAACAACGGCACGTCCGAAAAGAAGGCCGCCTACCTGTTCGAGCTGATGGAGCACTTCGCCGGATACGGGTTCAACAAGTCTCACTCGACCGCCTACGCGTTCCTGGCGTATCAGACGGCGTATCTGAAGGCGAATTACCCCTGGCACTTCGCCGCGTCGCTCCTGACGATCGAGGCGGCGAACACCGACAAGCTCGCGTTGTATCTCGGCGAGTGCCGCGACCGCGGAGTGCCCGTGCTGCCGCCCGACATCAACGAAAGCCAGCTGCGCTTCACCGTCGAGCCCGACAAGGGGGTGCGTTTCGGTCTGACGGCGGTGAAGAACGTCGGCGAAGGGGCGATCGCGTCGCTGCTCGAGGTTCGGAAGAACCAAGGACGCATCCGGTCGATGGTCTCGCTCTGCGAGGATCTCGATCTGCGCCTGGTGAACAAGCGCGTGTTCGAGAGCCTGATCAAAGCCGGCGCGTTCGACTCGCTCGCAAAGGGAACGCCGTACGACCCGCTGCCGTCGACAGCCCTCCGCCCGCGACTGATGGCGGCCATTGACGCCGCATGCGATTACGGCGCGCGCGCGCAGCGCGATCGCGAGCAGGGCCAGGCGCAGCTGTTCGGCGGCTTCGACGATGATTTCGGCGGCGGCACCGGGAGCGGTGTCGAGGCGGCAGGCGGCGGTCTCGAGAGCGTCCCTTCCCGTATGGCCTCTCTACCCGAAGCCAGACCTTGGACCGCGTCGGAGCAGCTCGCGTTCGAGAAGGAGACCCTTGGCTTGTATTGGAGCGGTCATCCGGTCGATCGCTATGCGGCGGCGTTGAGAGAATTCGGCGCGAAGTCGGTGGCGGACCTCGCAGAAGCGCAGGTGACGGCGCGCGACAACGGCTGGGGACCCGCAGGTCCGAAGCCGATCGAGCCCGACACGAGCATCGGCGGCATCGTCGCGGCCGTGCGGCCGCTCAAGACGAAGAAGGGCGATCGGATGGCGGTCTTCACGCTCGAGGACGCGCAGGGAAGCGTCGAGATCATCGCGTTCCCCGAGGCGTATCAGCGTGCGGCGGGCCTGATCGAGCCAGGCACGATGATTCTGGTGCGCGGCAAGCTCGAACGCGACGACGAGACGTCGCGGATTCTGGCGTCGGAGATCGCGCCGATCGAGAGCGTGCGCGAGAAGCTCGCGCGCGAGGTCGCCATCCATCTGCGAAAGCCGGCCGACCGTGGAACGCTCGAAGCGCTCGTCGCGGTCTTCTCGCGTCACCGCGGCGATCGAAAGGTGTCGTTCGACGTCGAGACGGGCGAAGCGCCGAATCGCCTGCGCGTGAAGGTGGACGTGAGCTCCCAGATTCGGGTACGGCCGTCGCCGGCGCTGATCCAGGACATCGAGCAAGTGTTGGGCGAGGGGGCGGTGGAACTGCGATGACGTCGAGCGTCGCTGACGTCTTCACCGCGAACTGTTTTCTTCTTCGCGCGCCTTCGGGTGCTTCGTGTTTTCACGGTTGGCGTGGCCGGGGCGCCCATGCCTCCTGAGACGCTCGAGTTCGAGGAGCCGATCGCCGTTCTGTTGAAGGAGATCGATTCGCTGACGCTGCTGCCGCGCACCGACGCGCGCGACCGCGAGATCGAATCGCTGCGGCGGCGCATCGAATCGGTTCGCGAGGAGCTGTATCGCTCGCTCACACCGTGGCAGCGCGTCCTCGTGTCGCGGCACCCGAACCGTCCCGGGCTGCACGATTACCTCGATCGGCTCTTCCCCGGCTTTACGGAAGTCCACGGCGACCGGCGCTTCGCCGACGATCACGCGATCATGGCGGGCTTCGCCGAGTACCGAGGCCAGCCCGTCGTCGTCGTGGGACACGTGAAAGGCCGCGACACGAAGGAAAAGATCTTCCGCAATTTCGGTTACGCGCGGCCCGAGGGGTACCGCAAGGCGCTTCGGGCGATGCGGATCGGGGAGAAGTTCCGGCGGCCGATCGTCGTCTTCGTCGACACGCCGGCCGCGTATCCGGGCATCGAATCGGAGGAGCGCGGCGTCGCCGAGGCCATCGCCGTGAACCTGCGCGAGATGACGCTCATCGACGCACCGATCGTCGTCATCGTCTCGGGTGAGGGCGGCAGCGGCGGCGCGCTCGGGATCGCCGTCGGCGACCGCGTCCTGATGCAGGAGTTCGCCATCTACAGCGTCATCCCGCCCGAGGGATGCGCCGCGATTCTGTGGCGCGACGCGTCGAAGAAAATCGAAGCGGCCGAAGCGTTGAAGCTGACCGCGCCCGATCTGCTGCAGGCGGGCATCATCGACGAGATCGTGCGCGAGCCGATCGGCGGCGCGCACACCAACGCCGATACGGCCGCTCGGCTCCTCGATGAAGCGCTCGCTCGGGCGCTCGCCGACGCGTCCGCCATCGACGGCGAGGCGCGGCTGAACAAGCGATACCAGAAGTTCCGGGCAATGGGGAGGGTGGGGGTCGACTTCGTTGATGGCGGGAGTTGAGACCGTCCGTCTCCTTTGTTCGATGCGATACGGATCCTCTGCCGTAGATTGAGTACCGCGTGATTTCACTTCGCTGGGATTCGAACACGTGTGATGAAGCGGCCGCCAATGCCTTGGCCGCGGCGATCGGGATTGAACCAGCCGTCGCACGGCTGCTCTGTCAGCGCGGGATTTCGGATCCGGGACTCGCCGAGCGGTTTCTGAACCCTTCGCTCGATCATCTCCACGATCCGTTGCTGCTCGCCGACATGCGCGCCGCCGTCGATCGCATCCTCGCGGCGATCGCGCGCCGGGAGCGGATCGCGATTCACGGCGACTACGACGTCGACGGCATCACGTCGACGGTGATCCTGCGGCGTGCGCTCGAGCTCCTCGGCGCCGACGTCGTGCATTTCATCCCGGAACGGTTGAAGGACGGCTACGGTCTGCAGCCGGCGGCGATCGAGCGGCTGCACGCCGAAGGCGTCGCGCTGGTCGTGTCGGTCGACTGCGGCATCCGCGGCGCCGAGGCGGCGCGGCGCGCGCGCGAGCTGGGGATCGATCTGATCATCACCGATCATCACGAGCCCGATACGGAGCTGCCGTCGGCGCTCGCCGTCATCAATCCCAAGCGCCGCGACTGCAGCTACCCGGACAAGGACCTCGCCGGCGTCGGCGTCGCGCTGAAGCTGGTGCAGTCGCTCTGTCGCGCGGCCGAGCGCGAGAGCTGGCTCCCGGGCTTCATCAAGGTCGCCGCCATCGGCACGCTGGCCGACGTCGTTCCGCTCGTGGGCGAGAACCGGGTCATCGCGAAGATCGGGCTCGACATGCTGTCGCGCGGCCCGCACAAGATCGGATTGCGGTCGCTGCTCGACATCTCAGGGCTGACCGGCAAGACGATCGACAGCTACCACATCTCGTTCCTGCTCGCGCCGCGCGTCAACGCCGCGGGACGCATGAGCACGCCCGACATCGCCACGCGCCTGCTGCTCGCGGCCGACGAGGCGATGGCCGACGAAGCGCGGCGCCTCGCGATGGAGCTCGACGGGGAGAACCTGCGGCGCCAGGAGGAAGAAGCCGAGATCCTCTCGGCGGCGAAAAAGATCGTTCAGACGGATCCGGACATCGGCGCGCGATCGGTACTCGTCGTGGCCGGCGAGGGATGGCATCGCGGCGTCATCGGCATCGTGGCGAGCAAGCTCGTGGATGCGTTCTACCGGCCGGCGATCGTGCTGTCGGTCCAGGACGGCATCGCACACGGCTCGTGCCGCAGCATCACGAAGTTCGACATGCTCGGCGCGCTCGAGCGATGCGCGCATCTGTTCATCCGCTTCGGCGGACACAAACAAGCCGCCGGTCTCGCGCTCGAGGCGGATCGGATCAAGGAGCTGCGGCTGGCGGTCAACACCGTCGCCGACGAGGTTCTCGGGCCTGAAGATCTGATGCCGCGGCTGCGCATCGACGCCGACGTCTCGTTTCGCGGCATCACCGGAGGCGTGGCCGCAGGCGTCGCCGCGCTCGCGCCCTTCGGCGCGGGGAATCCGCGTCCCGTGTTCGCCGCGCGGCGCGTGGAGATCATCGACGGTCCGCGCGTGCTGAAAGACCGCCACCTCAAGATGGCGCTGAAACAGGACGGCCGCATCTTCCGCGCCGTCGCGTGGCGCGCGGCCGAGCGCGCCGACTTCCTCACCGAGCACAAGGCCGCCATCGACGTCGCCTTCTCGCTGGGACAGAATCAGTACAATGGAGAGACGTACGTCGATCTCAGCATTGCTGACTTCAGAATGTCGATTGCCGGTTGATTGCCGCGTTGGTTTGAAATCGGCGCTCGGCAGTCTGCCGGCAGCATTCTGAAATCAATCTGCAGTCAGCGATCTGACATCAGCCATCGCTGAAACCAGCCATCGCTTATGACCCTCTGGCAGCGGAGAGCGCGCTTCATCGTCGGCGGCGCCGCCGTCGTGTTCGCGCTGTTCGTCGCGTTCGAATTCAAGTCGCGCGAACCTGCGGCGCCGGCGCGGCCGATCGCGCGTACCGACCCGGCGGCCGTCGTCGAGAGCACCGGCGGGCGCATCGAGCGGTTCCAGCTGTCACGCGAGAACGCCAGCATTGCTTACGAGAAACAGCTCACCTACGCCGACGGATCGTCGAAGCTGGTGGGCGTCAGCATCGCGACCGACGAGAGAAACGGCGACGGCCCGTTCAGCGCCACCGCCAGGGAAGCGTCGATCGGCAAGGATGAATCGACCGTCGTGCTGACCGGCGACGTGCGCGTCGCGTCCGCCGCGATTCACGCGCGCACCGACCACGCCTCCTACACGAAATCGGACAACACGCTCCGGGCGCCCGGGCCGACCGACCTCGCCGAGGGGAAAACGAGCGCCAGCGGCGTCGGCATGACGTTCGATCGCAATGCCGACGCGCTGACGATCCACGATCGGGCCGTCATCCACATGGCGGACGAGAACGGCGGCGGCGTCACGGAAATCACGTGCGGCACGGCGATTTTCGCGCGCCGCGAACGGTATCGGCGGTTCGAAAACGCCGTCCGGATGCGGCGCGGGGCGCACGTTCTGGAGGCCGACGTCGCGGTCGCGTACTTGAGCCAGGACGAGAAACGGATCGAACGGATCGAGCTGCACGAGAACGCCCGAATCGCCTCGTCGGACGCGTCGCCCGGCGCACTGCAGTCGTTGACCGGCCGGATTATGAACCTGACGTACGCGCCGAACGGCGCGTCGCTCGAGCACGCCGTCATCGACGACAACGCGGTCGTTCAACTGGCGGGCGAGAAGGGACAAGCGGGCCGTCAGATTTCCGCGAAGCTGCTCGACATCGCCCTCGGCCCCGACGGCTCGACGCCGACCGCGGTGATCGGCCGCGAGAACGTCCGGCTGACGATGCCGGCCGAAGGCGACGTGCCGGCGCGCACCATCGAGGCGGCCGCCGTGGACGCGAAGGGACAGCCGGGCCGCGGCCTGACGCGCGCGCAGTTCTCGGGCAACGCGCAGTACCGCGAGCGCGGCGCGAACACCGGCCGCGCCGCATCGTCCGGCACGCTCGACGTCGGTCTCAAGCCCGGATTGAGCGCGCTCGAGGACGTGCGGTTCGCGCATGCCGTGAAGTTCGAGGAAGGAAAGCTCGCGGCGGTCGCCGCCGCCGCGCGCTACGACGTCGACAACGGCACGCTCGAGCTGAGCGGATCGGAGCCGGGATCGCCGGCGCCGCACGTGATCACCGAACAGATTGTCGTCGACGCGCAGAAGATCGACGTGACGCTCGACGGACCGAAAGTCAAAGCGGCCGGCACCGTGAAGAGCGTGCTCCAGCCCACCAGGACCGGCAAGATGCCATCGATGTTGAAGCAGGATCAGCCGGTCAACGTGCTCGCGGCGAACCTCGACTACGACGGAACGGCGTCGCGCGGGACCTACACCGGCGACGCGCGGCTCTTCCAGGCCGACACGTCGGTGAAGGCTGAAACGATCGTCATCGACGTCAAAAGCGGCGACCTGTCCGCGTCGGGCAGCGTCACGTCGACGACGATGCTCGAGCAGCAGGGCAAGGACAAGACACGGAAGAAAGACCGCGTGCGATCGATCGCGTCGGCGAAAGAGATGAAGTACGAAGATCGCGAGCGGCGCCTGACCTACACCGGCGACGCGCATCTCGTGAACCCCGACGGCGACATGACGGCGGCGAAGATCGAGCTGTATCTGAAACCGTCCGGCGACGAGCTCGATCACGCCGAGGCGTACGACGAGATCACGCTGCGCGAACAGCAGCGCAAGACGACCGGCTCCCGCATGACCTACGCCGCAGACGACGAGCGATACGTCATCACCGGCGTCCCGGTGAAGATCATCGACGAATGCAGCCGCGAGACCATCGGCCGAACGTTGACGTTCCTGAAGGCGACCGATAGCATCGTCGTCGACGGCAATCAGCAAATCCGGACGCAGACAAAGGGCGGTGGGGCGTGCAAGTGAGAGTCCACGAGCCGTGGCGGAGCGTTTCACGGTGGCGCGTTTAGCCGTCGATGGCCACGCTCCGCACGCACGATCTCACGAAGTCGTACAACGGCCGCACCGTCGTGCGCGGCGTCAATCTCGACGTCGCTTCAGGGGAGATCGTCGGATTGCTCGGGCCGAACGGCGCCGGCAAGACGACGACGTTTTACATGACGGTCGGATTGACGGCGCCCGACTCGGGACGCGTTGAGCTCGACGGCCAGGACGTCACCGACGATCCCATGTATATCCGCGCACGGAAAGGCATTGGGTATCTTCCCCAGGAGCCGTCGATCTTTCGCGGTCTGACGGTGGAGCAGAACATCCTCGCGATCCTCGAGACGATGGATCTCAACGGCGCGGCGCGGCGGGCGCGGCTCAAGGAGCTGCTCGGCGAGCTGAATCTCACGCCCCTCGCCCAGGCACCTGCGTATACG
>Ga0070699_100001248_pt1 | contig 23443 bp, 17 predicted proteins | sample KBSK1503metaG_FD_65473 | JGI IMG/M metagenome (GOLD analysis project Ga0070699, IMG submission 65473) | Corn, switchgrass and miscanthus rhizosphere microbial communities from Kellogg Biological Station, Michigan, USA - KBS K1-50-3 metaG | ecosystem: Host-associated > Plants > Roots >...
GACTCCGCGGCCACATTGTCGAGATCGAGCGTCAGCGTTCGGTCCTGCATCGTGGTTTCTTGAAATTGCTGATTTCAGACTGCTGATTGCAGATTGATTGTTGATTCAGTCAGTAATCCGCAATCAATTCAGCAATTCACAATCAATCAGCAATCAATCTGAAATCAATCAGAAATCTGAAATCTGCAATCAGCAATCTCACGCGTTGTATTTCTGTCCGCATTGCGGACAATCCTTTCCGTCCTCCGTCTCGCAGCCGACGAATTCGCGCAGGAACCTGTTGCCCTTGTAGCGCAGCTCCTGGTGGATGCCGATCTCCGACGTGTAATAGCCGCGAACCGTCTCCTGCTTGGCCATCACGAAGAATTCTTCGAGCGCGCTCTTCGGCGCACGCTCGTTGCGGCTGATGTCGTGGAGGATCGCGTCGGATTGAGGGGCGGTCAGCCTGACGAACGGCGTCTTGAAGCGGGCCGACGCCTCGGCGTCGAGCGCCGCGATCCCGCCAATCCACCGCAGCGCCTGCGCCGGCTCCGACTCGCTCAGCAGCAGGTCGATGTAGTCGGCGACTCGCGCCTGCTTCGCGCCGGGAGAGCGATCGTCGGCGGGGACGATCAGCTCGACGATCGCCTCGAGCGTCTCGAACTGCGCCGGCGTGAACACCTTCGGCTGCGGCGGGGCGTTCGCCTCCTGAATCCGCGCGAACGCGAGCAGCCCATCATCCGACAACCAGGGCAGGGCCGCGACGGTTCCAACGCCGGCCCCGAACGCCTTCAGCGCGGCGCGGCGACTGATTTTTCCCTGCTGAGTCTCCATCTTGTGCACGGCCACATCATCCTGCGGAGGAACGGCGAGATCAAGAAACGTGAGCTCATTTCTGATAGTGCTGGCTCGATTTTTCGTTTTCCCCACACACGAATTCGATCAGCTCATCGTCGGGCAGCAGGCGCTGGCGAATTGTCGCCGCGGTCCACGGCCGCGTGTACGCTTTCGGATCGTCGACCGTGACCTCGATCTCGAGGCTTCCGTAGTTCACCCGTCGGAATCGCTCGGTCACTCTCGCAGCGTCGGTGAGCGGCGCCCCGTTCACATCCAGCCATCCATCGTCCCTGAAGCCGCTCGTTTGGACCACCAGGGTGTCGCCGTCCCACTGACCGATCGAATAGCCGTACCACCACGGCTGCGCATCGCTCGTCGGCGGCGGCCGGCCGTCCATGAAGATCTGGCGAACGCCCCCGTTTGATTCGTAAAGGATCACGATGAGCGATGGCGTCTGGATGATCTTTCTTGGTTGTGGGTGGTTGTGCAGCTGCGTGAGGCCGATCGGCAGGCAATGGGCGTCGGGATTGTCCTTGCTATTGTCGGCGACGCGCTTGTTCCGCAGCTCCGACGCCCACGGCCGCAGCGGCAAACCGCCTTCGAGGCCCGTGCCGATGTTCCAGAACAGACTCGTTCTGTTGAGGGGAGGCACGTCGGGCCCTGCGACTCGCTGCCCCGTCCCGCTTTGAACGATCTGCCAGACCCCGGACAGCAGAGGCTTCCCATCAGCCGTCCTCGGCGCGGCGGCATCGAGGTTCACGCGTCCATCGGGCGTTCGTGGCGCGTCAGCCGCCGGGTACAACGGCCATTGCGCCGAGAGCGACGGCGAGATGGCCGCGAAGATCGCGAATGCGACGGTCGCGCCGATCCGCTTGTTCATGCTCATCTCCGACATTGTCCACACTTCGGAGCTGACGATCTATCTATCGCTGTCCGGTGCCGCGGCGCAGCGTCACAAGACGATCGCCGCCAGTGCCGGTCCAGCGCTCGCGCTGGCCATCCGGCCACTGGACGATGACGGCAGTGACGGCCGGCGACGACCCGAGTCCGAAATGCAGACGCACGTCGCTCGCCGACAGGTAGCTTCCGTCCGTGCGCACGCGGCGCCACAACGTCGGACGTCCCGCTCGCTCGACGCCGACCCAGCTGCCGATGCCGAATCGATTCGCAGGCCGCTGATCCAGACGCACCTGAATCCAGTGATTCCGCGCGCCGATCTCGTTGAGGAGCAGGCGCGCCGGTCCGTTGTTGTTGGTGAAGACGATGTCGACGTCGCCGTCGTTGTCGATGTCGCCGAACGCCGCGCCCCGGCTGATCTCGGCGCGCGCGAACGCGGGACCCGCCGGCGCGCTCGTTTCCTCGAAACGTCCGCTGCCGGTGTTCCGGAACAGCTGATTCCGCATCCGGTACGGCGCCGGCTGCCCGCGAAGCGCTTCGACGATGTTGACGGCGCCGTTGGCGACGAAGAGATCCGGCCAGCCGTCGTTGTCGTAATCGATCCAGTCGGTGCCGAAACCGGTGAACCGCGCCGTCAGCGCCGCGAGGCCGCTTCGCACTCTCGCGTCCTCGAAGTTGCCGCGGCCGTCGTTCACGTACAGCACGGACGTCTCGCCGACGATGTTCGTGACGAACAGATCTTCGTCGCCGTCGAGATCGAAGTCGCCCGACGCGATGCCCATGCTCCCTTCGGGGTTGCCTTCCGAGTTCAACGCCGCGCCCGAGAGCGGGCCTTCGTCGACGAACGTGCCGTCGTGTCGGTTGAGCCAGAGCTGATTCGGCGTGCCGTCGTTCGCGACGTACACGTCGAGCCAGCCGTCGCCGTTGTAGTCGCCGATGGCGACGCCGAGTCCTGCGCCGTACGCTTTGCTGATGCCGGCCGCCGCCGTGACGTCGACGAAGTGTCCGTGGCCGTCGTTTCGAAACAGCCGTGCGGGAACCGGGCGGTAGACGCGCGGACTGCAGTAATCGCGCGCGCCGACTGGGTCGTTGCACGACTTGTTCGCGGCCGGCGTGAAATCCACGTAGTGCGCGACGAACAGATCGAGATACCCGTCGCGGTCGTAGTCGAAGAACGCCGCGCTCGTGCTCCAGGCGGAATCGCCGATGCCTGCCTGCTCGGTCACGTCGGTGAACGTGCCGTTGCCGTTGTTGTGCAGAAGCGCGATCGAGCCGAACGACGTGACGAGCAGATCGAGATAGCCGTCGTTGTCGTAGTCGCCGACGGCCGCCCCCATCCCGTAGCCGCGCACGCCCGCGCCGGAGCGTTCGGTCACGTCGGTGAAGTGCAGCGTGCGGCGGCCGTCTGCACCGATCGTCAGGTCGTTGCGAAAGAGGCGGCTGGTCGGAAGCGACGATCGACGCTCGGCTGAAGGCTCGCGCTCCGGGAATGGGAGTGCGCCGCCCTGCACGAGGAACACGTCGAGGTCGCCGTCGTTGTCGTAGTCGAACAGCGCGACGCCGGCGCCCATCATCTCCGGCAGGTAGTAGTTGCCGGTCGCGCCGTTGGTGTGCGTGAAGGCGAGGCCGGTCGCCGCTGCGGACTCGATGAAGATCGGATCGTCCGCTGCGGGCAAATGTGGGCTCGCCGCGAGCGCGTAAGCCACGAAACACACGAACACACGAAACACACGAAACCCTCTATTGTCGCTTCGTGGTTTTGGTGCTTTCGCGCCGTTCGTGGGCAGACGCGTCATTTTCCCATGCGCGCGGGGCCCCACCCCCGCTCGCGCTTCATTTCAATCGCGCCAGATCGCGCTCGATGGCGGCGGCGAGCTCCTGTTGCCCGTACTGCAGCGCAAGCTGCCGCGCATCGGTCGCCCACTTGATCCCTTCGTCGCGGTGACCCGCTCTCACGTGCGCCGTCGCGAGCGCGAACAGATAACGCGGCGCCTCGGCGTCGCGCGGTTCGGTCAGCTTCGCGAGCTCGGCGATCGCCTCGTCGTTCTGTCCCAGCGCGATGAGCATGCGCCCCAGATTGAACCGGGCGATCCGGAACGTCGGTTGACTGTCACACGCCCGGCGATAGGCGGCGGCCGCGTCTTCGAAGCGGCGCTCGCGCTCGAGGATCTGTCCCAGATTGTTGTGCGCCTGCGCGTGACGCGGATTGACCGCAATCGCCTGCCGGTACGCGTCGGCGGCCGCCGCCCATTTCTCCTGCATGCCGAGCAGCACACCGTAGTCGTAATGCGCGTCGCCGAGATTGAAGCCGAGCGCCACGACCGCGCGGTAATGCTCTTCGGCCTTCGCCCAGTTCGCTTGACCCCCGTACAGCGAGATGAGGTTCGCGTGCGCCTGAGCGATCGACGGATCGATCGCCAGCGCCGCCTCGTGCGCGGCGATGGCCCCGGCGACATCGCCACGCTCCGCCAGTTTGAGTCCCTGCCCGAGCCGCGTCTGCGCATCGTCGCGCAGCACGGTGACCGTGCGAAGCACCGGATCATCGACCGACGGCCATCGCGGCCCGTACTGCTGATGACGTTCGAACGCGCGCTGCGCATCGTCGCGGCGCCCGAGCGCGCGATATGAGAGCGCGAGCGCGTAGTACGCCGCGCCCCATTCGGGAAAGAGCGCCACCGCGCGCTCGAGGTGTTGAACGGCTGACTGGTGCTGACTTTTTGCCGCCGCGATCCGTCCGAGTCCAAGTTCAGCGGCCGGCTCGGACGCCGGTTCGTGCTGCAGCGCACCGAACACCTGTTCTGCGCGCTCGCGATCGCCCGATTCGAGCAGTTCCTCGGCGAGCTTGACGCGCGCCGGCAGATAGTCGGGCGATCGCTGAAGCGCTTCCTCGAGGCGTTGGGCAGCTTCTCCGTGTCGTGCAAGACGCTGCAGGACGACGGCGTCCAGATAGAACCCGTCGAACGTTCGCGGCGCGAGCGCCTGCGCGCGAGCGTACGTCTCGTGCGCAGCGTCCCACTGCTCCCAGGCATGCAGAGTTCGCGCGAGCGCGCCGACGGCCGCGGCGTCCGCGGGTCGCGCGGCCGCGACCTCATACACGGGCGACACCGCTTCACGCGTTGGAGCCGGATAGGCGTCGAGGGAGAGATGCGGGAGAGGCGGAAGGGACGTCTGCGCGACGATGAGCGTCGCCGCGCAGAGCCCAATCCGCAATCTGCAATCCGAAATCTGAAATCCGAAATCTCAGAAGCTGTACCTGACTCCGAGGCGAACCTGCCGTTCTGGATAGAAGGCGACTCCGTTGTTGTTTCTGACAGCCGTAATCTGTCCGAACGTCCCGGACGTCACGTCGTTTTGCGGGTTCTGGAACACGCCGCTGTTGAACACGTTCCCGATTTCAACGCGCGCTTCCAGCCGCCGCTGACCGCCCATCGGGAAGATGCGGAACACCGACAGATCGAGGTTGTTGCCGCCGGGTCCGTAGAACTGGTTCCGACCGGTGTTGCCGAACCGAACGCCCGTCGGCTGCACGAACGCGCCCGCATCGAAGAACGTTCCGCTCGGCGCGACGTCGCCACGAACCGTGTACGAGCCGACGAGATCTGCCGTCTGCTGGTTGCTCGGCGTATTGACCGACGCACCGTTGCTGGCCGTGATCGTAAAGGGCTCGCCGCTGAACGCCGCGAACATGCCGTTGAACTGCCAGTCGCTGATCAGCGCGCTCGCGATGCTGCCGTAACCGTTGCCCTTCGCCTGCCAGGGCAGCGCGTACACGAACCCGGCCTGCAGGTTGTGCCTGCGGTCGAATCCGGCGGGCGCCCAGTTCCGATCCAGCTGGCTCGGCGTATTGAACGACAGCGTGGCTCTGCCATCGTTGTCGCTCTCGTTCATCGCCTTCGCGAGCGTGTAGGCGCCCTTCAGCATGAAGCCGTGCGTGAACGGCTTGTTGACCGCCACCTGCAGCGAGTCGTAGCGGGTCCGCAGGCGCTGGCCCCACGAATCGATCCTGATAATGCGTCCGAGCGACGCATACGGTCGGCTCGCATCGCCACCGCCGAGCGTCACCGGAGCGTTGATGTCCAGCGCCGCGTAGCCGCCCACACCTTTGGCGCCGACGTATGCGACATCGACCGTCGTGCTGAACGCCAGAAGTCGCTGCATGGCGATGTTCCACGTGTGGACGTACCCGCGATCGACGTTGTTGATCTCGGGCGTGTACTCAGCGGCGGATCGATCGAGCGGCACGCGCCCCGAGCTCAGGTCTGGCCCGACGATCTTCGGGATCCCCTGCTGCAGTGTGGCATACGGCGCGAACGATTCGGCGTTCTGGAACGTCGAGGCGATCGTGATCGGGTAGTCGTTGTCGCCGCGGACGGCGCGCGCCCAGGCCTGCGCGTTGTAGGTGATGCCGTATCCGGAACGGAAGACGGTGCTGTCGTTGAACCGATACGTGCCGCCCACGCGCGGCGCGAAATTGTTCAGACCAGCACTCATGCCGTTCGTCACCGGGTTCCCTCCTCGCCCGGCGACGATGACGTCCAGCTGGTGCGCGAAGTCTGGGTTCGACAGATCGAGCCGGTCGAGACCGCGCCCGTCCGCGCGATGCATGATCGGGTACAGCTCCCACCGGAGGCCGAGGTCCATCGTCAGCTTCGTGGTCGGCGTCCACCGGTCGCGGAAGTACAACGCGTGCTGCCACTCGCGCGATGTCATCAGCTCGTTCTGGACGCTCTTGTTGGCCGTGCCGACGAGCCCGAGCAGGAACGACGCGTAGGCGTTGTAGAAGTTGGCGGTCTGGCCGTTGCGCAGTCCGGTCGTGTTCGCATTGAAGATGAACTGTCCGCGCGGGTTGCCGGTTTCCGGCTGCCAATGATCGAGATACAGGAAATTCAGGAAGTATCCGCCGCGGAAGTCATGCTGCCCGGCAACTTTCGTGATGTTCGTGGCGATCGAGTAGGTCCGCTCGTCGCGGAAGATCGGGTTCCAGCCGTCGCGGTTGCCGAGCTGGCTGAAGAAGCCCGACGTCGTGCCACCGAATCGGAATTCGGGATAGCCGGCGTAGCGCTGATCGCCGATGCCCTGGTCGTTGGTGCCGGGAATCCCCAGCGTGTCCAGGCCGAAGTTGCCCGAATTGAAATCGGGTCCCAGGACGTCCTGTTTCTGCCGTGAGTACCCGAACGTCTGGTCCATCAGCACCGTCGGGCTCAGCGTCCACGTCTGACCCGCCGTGAACTGATACACCTTCGTGTTCCCGCCGCTGCCTTTGACAGTCGGAACGCCGAGGTAGTTCGACAGATCGTCGACGACCGCGCGCATGTGGCTGAACTTCGCCCAGATCTGATGCGACGAGGTCCGGTTCCAGTTCACCTTGCCGTCGTAGTTCTCGCGATCGACCGCGCGGTCTTCCTGACGCTGGTAGTTGTTCGTGTATCCGCCGGCGCCGATACCTTGTATGTTCGGCAGCGGGAACAGATTCAGAATCTTCAGGGCGATCGGGTTCATCATGCCCGCAGGAATCTGGTTGTTCCCGAATGCTACTCGTCCGGTCCCATCGGGGTTGCCGGTGAACGGGTTGTAGATGGTCTGCAGCGACCCGTTCGTATTGAACGCTTTGCTGAAGTCTCCGGCGCGGAGCGCCGCGTCCGGCACGTTGAAGAACGTGAACAGGCTCTGCCGCCGCTTGTAGCCCTCGAACGATCCGAAGAAGAACACCTTATTGCGCTTGATCGGTCCGCCGAGCGTGGCGCCGTAGTTGTTGGTCTTGACCGGCAGCTTGTCGGGCGCCGGACCGACGCCGAAGAAGTACGGCTTGGCGTTTATCGCCTGGTTGTTGAAGTACTCGATCGCCGAGCCCCTGAAATTGTTCGTGCCCGACTTGGTGATGACCGTGACCGCGGCGCCGCCGGCCATCCCCTGCTCCGCGTCGAAGCTGCTGGTCGAGACGTCGACCGTATCGACGGTCTCGGCCGGCGAGACGTACATGAGATGGTTCGGCAGCCAGATGTTCATGTTCGTCGCGCCGTCGGTGCGCGTCGAGTTCTGCGTGTTCGGCTGCCCGTTGACGTTGGTCGCCAGCGATCGCGCGGGCGTATCCGTTTCCGCGTTGCCGAACGCCATCGGCGTCGTCCCTGGCGCGAGATTGAGCAGCGCCTGGTAGTTGCGGTACCGGTTGAGCGGCATCTGGGTGATCTGGTCGGACTTCAGCTGCGTGTGGACGTCGGACTTGTCCGTCTGCAGAATCGGCGACTCGCCGACGACCATCACGGTCTCGGACACGGTGCCGACCTCCAGCGTGACGTCGACGCGGGCGATCTCGCCGATCGTCACAGGCACGTTGTTCCGCGCGACGTCGCGGAACCCCGACAGCGTCACCTTCACGTCGTAGGGACCCGGCAGCACGTTGATGATGCTGTACGCACCTTCCGCGTTGGTCGTCGCCTCGCGCGTGAGGTTGGTCTCCTTGTTGACGATCGTCACGGTCGCGCCGGGAATCAGTGCTCCCGACGTGTCCTTGACGACGCCGACGACGTTGCCGTAGAGAATCTGCGCTTCAGTGATGGTGGCCGTGAGGCCGATGGCCAGAACCGACGCGGCGAAGATCCGCGCGCACAACCTGACCGGAGACAGTCGAATGGGAACGCTCACAAATCCCTCCTCCTGATCTGCCGACGGTGTAGCAAAGACGCGCGCCCGAGCGCGCCCGAAGTGCGCCTTTTAAAACATGGTCAGCGGTGTGGTGTCAAGGATGTACCATCGCAAACCGCGAAACGGACTGCGTTTCCAGGGAGTCGATATGAGGAATTGGATCGTCGCCGGCGCGCTCGTGATGATCGCGACCGCTGTGTCCGCTCAGACTCAGAATCTACCGACCCGATGGGACGAACTGACCGCCGCCGACTGGCCGAAGGCACTCGAGCGATCAGCGAGGACGGCCGTGCTGCCCATCGGTATTCTCGAAAAGCACGGACCGCACGGGCCGATCGGATCCGATCTCATCCAGGTGCGCGAGATCACCGCGCGCGCGACGAAAAACGAGTACGCCGTCGTCTTCCCCGACTATTTCTACGGACAGATTTACGAGGCACGGCACCAGCCAGGCACCTTCGCGCTGCCCAGCCGGCTCATCTGGGAGCTCCTGGACGCGACCTGCGAGGAGATCGCGCGTAATGGTTTCGAAAAGATCCTGATCGTCAACTGCCACGGCGGCAACCCGAACTTCCTGCGTTTCTTCATCCAGTCGCAGCTCGAGCGGCGTCACGACTATGTCGTCTACCTGCACGAGCCGACGCCCGATCCGAGCGTCGCCGATACGGCAAACCGCATGCGCAAGTCGGATCCGCGAACCGATCAGCACGCGGGCGAGCGCGAGACGTCGACCCTCCTGTACCTTCGTCCCGATCTGGTGCAGATGAATCACGCGACCGACGAGTCGGGCGCAAATCAAGAGCGCCTGGCGATTCCGGATCTCTACACGGCCATCTGGTGGTACGCGCGGTACCCGAATCATTACGCCGGCGAAGGCGCCGTCGCGACGCGGGATCTCGGACAGCTGCTGACCGACGATCGGGTTCAGGGGTTGATGAAGGCGCTGCGGACGGTGAAGGCGGACACGAAGACGTTACAGCTGCAAAAAGAATTTTTCGATCGCGTCGGAAGGTAGGGGCGGACCCGCGTGTACGCCCCCGGGGCATGTCCACCAACACGGGGACGCGCGTCTTCGGGTATGTGGTGGTTTCGTGCGTTACGTGATCAGCGGATCAGGTGTCTGTCATATCCCGCCGCCACCAGTTCCTCGTACGCCCGCCACACCTCGTCTGGAATCTCCTGCGGGATCTGAAACCCTTTCTCGGCGTACACGCGGATTCGCTGCAAGTCTCCAACCATGATGCTGATCACATCGTCGGGCGTCAGCGCGTGGTGCGAGTAGCGCGTCAGATACTCGTTCATCGACAGCTGCGGCGAGGTCACCAGCACTGCCTTCTCCGGCCAGACTTTTCTGAACGTCGCGTAGCTGCGCCGCTCCATGTACGGCTTCTGCACGACGATCAACGTGTGCGGATCGATCCCTCGCTCGGCGAGCAGCCGCTTGGTGAACAGAACGTTCTCGCCGGTGTTGGTCGATCGATTCTCGACGAGAATCTGCTGCGCCGGCACGCCCATCTCGATGGCGATGCGCGCGAACTGGTCGGCCTCGGGTTCGCGCCACAGACGGTGGGTGATCGATCCGAGGCCGCCGGCGAAAATCAGAAGCGGCGCGCAATTCTGCAGGAAGAGCTCTGCGCCGCGCCTGGCGACGATCGTGTCGTGACTGCACAGCACGAGGATGGCGTCGGCCGGCGACAGTTCATGATTCAGATGGTGATAGCGCCAGATCGTTTCCGCAAGCGCGTAAATCCGAGCGTTCTCCAAGCCGCAATCCGCAATCTGAAATCTGAAATCTGAAATGTCTACCGTTCCGGCTTGAACGTTCTGGCGAGATACCGGAGCAGGACGGGCAAATCCTGCTCGGACAGCGGCGCCCCCTCGTTCAACATCGCCTCGAGAACCTCGAGCCATCCTTCCGGGCTTCGTCCCTGGCGCCGGATCCGCATCAGGTCGTGGCACTGCGTACACGTGTTGAGGAGGATCTCTTTGCCCGGTCCGTCCGGCAACGGTCCGTGCATGCGTGTCAGGTATTCCACGAGCACCGGAATGTCGGCCTTCGAGATCTCGGCGCCCTGCTCGATCATCGATTCGACTTCCTTGGTCCACTCCTTCTCATCGAGCGCATGCGTCTCGATCGGCCGCAGATCGTGGCACGTCCGACAGCTCGCGTTCATGATCTGCTCGCCCTTTTCGGGCTGCGACGAATCCTGGAAGGCGGCAAGCGTATGGAATGCAGAAATCGCGTAGACGGCAGACAAAATCAGGGTCAACATTTTCTTATTTCGCGTGGGGCCCCACCCCCACGCGCTGCCGTCGCTTACGCTCCGGATCTTGATTCGATCCGCTCGTCTGCTCAATCGCGCCCGCCAGTCAGCGGCGTCATCCCGCCACGCTGGCGTCGCTTACGCTCCGGATCTTGATTCGATCGCTCGTCTACTCAATCGCGCATCCCGCCGGTCCGCGGGTCATCCCCCACGCGCTACCGTCGCTTACGCTCCGAATCTTGATTCGGATTGAGTAGACGAGCGATCGCGCATCCCGCCGGTCCGCGGGTCATCCCCTACGCGCTGCCGTCGCTTACGCTCCGGATCTTGTTCGATCGCTCGTCTACTCAATCGCGCATCCCGCCGCCCCAGCAACCAGCCCCCAGCAACCAGCGCGGCAAACTAATCGCGCCCGCCGGTCAGCGGCGTCATCCCCGAGCCGAGCGTGCGGTTGAACGCGGGCACGTCCTGCTCCATCACGCGCTTGTATTCCGATTTCACCGTGGCCAGATCCTTTTCTATGCCCTCCATGACCGAGACCGACGTGTCGGTCGGAGGAAAATCCGATCCGCCTGAGACGTCGCCCGCTCCGGGACCGACCTCGCCGTTCAGCCAGATCAGATTCATGTAGATGCGGTACGCCTGCTGAAAATACTTGTCGTCGCTCGTCATTTGTGCCGGCTCGAGAATCTTCGACTCGACGTCGAACAGCTTCTTGTCCATGTCGCCGATTTGTTTCAGCACCGCCGCCTTGTCCTTGTCGCCGCTGAACGCCTTTCGCATGTCCTCGAGCTGCTTGCGCATCACCTCGATCGAGTTGACCATGTCGGCCGACGCGCTGATGTCGTCGCGCAGCCGCAGCTGCAGCCTGACCGAGAGATCGAGATCGGCCTGCGACGAGGCAACCTTTGGGTCTTTTACTATTTCAATCGGCTGTGTGAGCGACCGTCCGTCGACGGTCAGCTTCACCGTGTACTTTCCAGGCGCGACGATCGGCCCCACCTGCGCCGGCTCCAGTCCCCAGTGCGTGACCGGACGCGTATCCTGCCCGCGGAATCGCGGCTCCTCCCAGATGTGCGGATTCTCGCCCGGCGTCGTCCTGAGCTGGACCAGCCGCGGCGCGTCCCACCGCAAATCCCAGTTCGCGCGGTTGAAGCCGGCGTGCGACTGCGTGCGGAGCTCGCGGACGACCTTGCCGTCCGCGTCGACGATCTGCAGCTGCACCGGTCCGCCGGGCGCCGACTTCAACATGTAATTAATGATGCCGCGGCCGCGCTGCGACCATCGATACGCCGCCCGCGGCGTGAACAGCTTCGTGTCGGTCGTGGCCGCCAGGTCCTGCTCGAGCGGCGTGATGTCGTCGAGCACGTAGAGGCCGCGTCCGTACGTCGAGACGACCACGTCGTGAAACGGCTTCTGCACGACGACCCAGCTGACCGGCGCGTGCGGCAGCCCTGCCGACAGCTCCGTCCAGTGCGCCCCGTCGTTGGTCGAGTAGAAGAACCCGTGGCCGCTGCCGGCGAACAGCATCCCGCGCTTGTTCGGGTTCTCAGCGACCGCCTTCACGTACGACAGCGGATGCGCCTTCGGCAGATCGCCGCTGATGCGCGACCAGCTCGCGCCGAAATCGGTCGTCTTGAAGATGTACGGCTCTCGGCTGTCCATCAGATGGGCGTCGACGGCGACGTACGCGGTGCCGGCGTCGAAATGCGACGGCTCGATCTTCGACACGACACCCCAGGGCGGCAGCGCGCCGACGTTCTTCGTCACGTCGTTCCATTTCCCGCCGCCGTCGCGCGACACCCAGATCTTGCCGTCGTTGGTTCCCGCCCACACGACGCCCTTCTGAACCTCGGAGAACGCGATCGCGAACACGACCTCGCCCGCGAACTGACCGAGGTTGTCGCCGACGATGCCGCCGGACGGTACGATGCGGGCTGGATCCTGTGTGGAGAGATCGGGGCTGACGATCTTCCAGCTCTGGCCGGCGTTTGTCGTCTGAAAGATGACGTTGCAGCCGTAGAGCACGCTGTTGTGATCGAAGGGATCGATCGCGATCGGCGCCGACCAGTGACAGCGGTACTTCGCGTCGGGCGGAGGCGAATCGAGCGTGATCATCGACGGCGCCACCGATCGCGCAATCTTCGTTCGCGCGTCGTATCGCGTGACCTTGTTGCCGTAGCAGGTCGCCCAGACGATGTTGGCGTCTGCGGGATCGGGAACCGTGAAGCCCGACTCGCAGCCGCCGAGGCCGTGCTCCCACGTGTTGCCGAGCCCGTTGAAGCCGGCGCCGGCGCCTTCCGCGGCCCACGCCGCGCCGCGCATCGTGCCGTCGTCCTGCATGTTGCTGTACACGAAGTACGGCACCTGCGTGTCGACGGCCACGTGATACATCTGCCCGATCGGCAGCGTGACGCGCTGGATGCTGCGGCCATGCTGGTGCGTGATGCTGAGGCCCGCATCGTGCGTGATCACGAAGCGCTCCGCGTTCTTCGCGTCCCACCAGATGTCGTGGTTGTCGCCGCCCCAGTTGATCCGCTCCTCGAACGTCCGTCCGCCGTCGGTGGATTGCCAGAACGAGCTGTTCGAGACGAGCACTTCGTCTTCGTTCACCGGCGACACAGCCAGATGGACGTAATAACCGGCGCGGCCGATCAGCGCGCGCTGCCAGTTGACCACGCGCCACGCGGCGCCGCCGTCGTCGGAGCGCCACAGCGATCCCTGGTCCGACGTCTGAATCAACGCGTAGACGCGATTGGAATCGGTCGGCGCGACCGCGACGTCGATCTTTCCGAGCGGCGATTTTGGAAGACTCGAGGCTTCGACTTTCGTCCACTTGGCTCCGCCGTCGTGTGAGACATAGACGCCGCTGCCCGGACCTCCGCTCAGCTCGGCCCACGGATGCATCTCGACCTGCCACGTGCCGGCGAACAGCGTCCGCGGGTTCTTCGCGTCCATCGACAGGCCCGAGCAGCCGGTGTTCTCGTCGACGAACAGCACGCGGTCCCAGTGCTGCCCGCCGTCCGTCGTGCGGAACACGCCGCGCTCCGCCTGCTTGCCCGTCATGCGGCCGATCGCGCACGCAAAGACGATGTCAGGGTTCGTGGGGTGAATGAGGATGCGGCCGATGCGGCCGGTCTCGTCGAGACCCATGTGCGTCCAGGTGCGGCCGGCGTCGAGCGACTTGTAGACGCCGTCGCCGATCACGTCGCTGTCGCGGATCGCCCACGCCTCTCCCGTGCCCGCCCAGACGATGCCCGAATCGGACGGCGCGACTGCGAGGGCACCGATCGCTGCTACAGGCAAGCTGTCCGAAACCGGCGTCCATCGCACGCCGCCGTCGGTCGTCTTCCAGACGCCGCCCGACGCGGCGCCGGCGTAATAGGTGAAGGGATCGCCTGACACGCCGGCGATCGAGGCGACGCGGTTGCCGACGGCAGGTCCGACGAAGCGGAATGCCAGACCGTCGGGCGTCGCGCCGCCGCCGCGGCGCTGGGCGATCGATACCGTTACGCTGAGCGACACAATCGCGAGAATGGGCAGAATTCTCTTCATGTCACAGCCAACTTTTTTCACTCGCGTGGGGCCCCACCTTATTTGTTGCGGCGGGGACCCCACCCCCGCCGCTGTTGCTCGGCGCATACGCGCCTCGCAACGGCCCAAGGCTGTCACGCGCAGACGCGCGCGGGCCGTAGCCCGCGCGCGTATCTAGAACAGAACGTCGCCTCATCCGATCATGTTCTTCACCACGAACCACACGTTTGCCGGACGCTCCGCGAGACGCCGCATGTACCACGGGAACCAGTAGTCGCCGTACGCGATCAGCACGCGCAGCGGACGTCCCGCTCGCACGAGCCGGTCCTGCAGAGGGCGTTGAATACCGTACAGCATCGCGTACTCGTAGGCCGACTTCGGTACATGGTGTTGATCGATGAACGACGCGAGCCTGTCGACGAGCACCGGGTCGTGCGTGGCGACGTGCAGCAGCGTGCCGGCCTGCAGCGCGTCGCCGCTCAACATCCTGCACGAGAGCTTGTAGAAATTCTCGTCCACGTCCGCCTTCTTCGGGAACGCGATCGTCGCCGGCTCGAGATACGCACCTTTCACGAGACGGATGGCCGACCCGAGCGGGAGCAGATCCTCGACGTCCTTTTCCGTGCGGTAAAGATACGCCTGCAGCGCGATGCCGACGAATCGCGACCCGGCTCGGGCCCGCCGGAACAGATCGAGCGTCGTGTCGACGTACGGCGAGCTCTCCATGTCGATCCAGACGAAGTTGCTCCGTGCGGCCGCGCGTTCGACCAGCCGCTGCAGATTGCCGAAGCACAGCTCCTTGTCGAGATCGAGCCCGAGCTGCGTCGGCTTCACCGAGATCTGCGCACGCAGTCCGGTGGCCTGCACCTTGTCCATGACGTCGAGATAGTGACGCGTCACCTCTTCGGCTTCGTCGCGCCGCGTCAGGTTCTCGCCGAGCTTGGTGAAGATCGTGCCGACGCCCTGCGCCTGCTGCGCAGCGGCGGCGCGCATCGCGTCCTCGAGCTGCTCGCCCGGCATGAACTTGGACACCGATCGGCGGACGAACGCCGTCTTCGTCGCGCGCTCGCGCAGCCACCGATTGGTGCTCGCCGCGAGCAGAATTTTGCGCGCTACCGACATGACTTTGCGGATCGCGGATTGCGGATTGCGGACTGTGGATTGGCCATTGGGGATTCAATCCGCAATCCGAAATCCACAATCCGAACTCTCGGTATCACAGAACACCTTTGATCAGACCGCCGTCAACCTGCACGGACGCCCCCGTGATGTACGACGCCGCATCCGACAGCAGGAACGCCGCGGCGCGTCCGAAATCGTCGGGCTGGCCGTATCGACCGATCGGAATGCTCGCGAGCGCGCGCGCCTGCACGTCCCCGACGGTGATGCCGCTCTTCTTCGCGTTCACCTCGTCGAGCCACCGCACGCGATCGGTCTCGATGCGGCCGGGAATCAGCTGGTTGACGCGGATGCGGCTCGGCGCGAGCTCGAGCGACAGCGTCTTGGCGAGCGACGACACCGACGCCCGCAGCACGTTCGACAGCGCGAGGTTGACGATCGGCTCCTTCACCGACGACGAGGTACCGACGAGGATCGATCCGCCGCCGCGCGCCTGCATCGACGGCACCACCAGGCGCACGAGGCGGACGACGCTCATCAGCAGCGAATCGAACGCCGCCTGCCACGCGGCATCGTCGAACGACAGCGCGGCGCCGGCGGGCGGACCGCCCGTGTTGCAGAACAGGAGATCGACGCCGCCGAACTCGCGCAGCGTTGCCGCGTGCCACTGCCCGATGGCATCGGCGTTGCCGAGATCGGCGGCAACGCCCGACGCGCGGGAACCTGTCTCGCGCTGAATCGCTTCGGCCGCGCGGCGAATCGCGTCGTTGTCCCGCGACGCCATCGACACCGACGCGCCCTCCGCCGCCAGCGCGCGCGCCACTGCGTATCCGAGCCCTTTGCTCGCGCCGCCAACCATTGCGATCTTCTGTCTGAGACCTAGATCCATGCTCGTTCGGCCAAGAAGTACGAAGTATGAAGTACGTGGAACTTCGACTTTACCTCGGACTTCGGAGTTCGGAGTTCGTCCGACTTCGTACTTCCTACTTCAGACTTTCTACCTCTTACTTCCTGCTTCGTACTTCGTACTTCCCACTGTCCACTCCATCACCCGATCGAGCGCCTCGCGCGTCGTCTGATCGAGCGCGCCGCCCGGCGCGCGGATCGCGGCGTTCGCGATCGCGCCGCGGCGCCGGAGCACTTCCTTGCGAATCGCCATCCCGATGCCTTCCTGAAACTCGAAGCGCATGAGCGGAACCTTCGCGTAGAACTCGCGGGCGGCGTCGTCGATGTTCCCCGCGCGGAAGAGCGACACGATCTTCACGAGAATCGCCGGGAACGCAAAGCCGGTCATGGCGCCGGCGGCGCCCGCCATCAGTTCTTCGAGCAGGAATACGCCGCCGAGGCCGCCGAAAATCGTGACCGGTTCACCCTGTATGGCAGTCAGCTCGAGGATGCGAGACACCTTGAGCGGCGTCGGTGGATCCTCGAGCTTGATCGTTCGCGCCCGCGGCACGTCGCGTGCGATGCGCGCCAGGAGCGCCGGCTCCATCGCGTAGCCGGAGATGGGCGGATAATCCTGCACGACGATCGGAAGATCGACGGCCGACGCGACCTCGGCGAAGTGCTTCGCGACCGCATCTGAATTGATCTTTGTCATCCGCGGCGGACTGATCATCACAGCCGTCGCTCCAGCCGCCTTCGCGCGCCGTGTATATTCGATGCAGGTCCGGAGGCCATCGGCCGTTGTCCCGGCCACCACCGGCACGCGGCCGTCGACGTGCGCCAGTATCGTGTCGAGCACGCGATCGCGCTCGGCGTCGGTCAGCCGGGCGACTTCGCTCGTCACGCCGAGCGCCGTGAATCCATCGACGCCATCGGCGATGAAGAGATCGACGACGCGACGAAGGCTGTCGAGGTCGACGTCGCCGGAAGCTGAAAACGGCGTGGGCAGGACTGAAAAGACGCCGCCGAACGGCATGTTTGGCTAATGGTACACGACGGGCGAGCTGCGGCGGCCGACCTTCGCTCGCCGCAACGACCGCGCGAGCGGACGCTGGCTAAGTGGCAGCACGGTTGCAGCAGCATCGCCGAACCGTTCGCCTGAGCTCGGACATGAGGTCCTGCGACGAACCGGCGACAAAGTGAGGGCGTGATTCACATGAAAACGACGACGATTCTCATGCTCGCAGGCGCTCTGCTTGGAGTAGCCGTCGCGTCGCTCGTCGTTCCGCCGGCGATGGCATGGTACACGTCGCCTGGAGGGCTTCCCCAGGGAGCGCAGATTCAGGCGATCGTCCAAATCCCGGACGTCATCCGGTACGCGACGACGCATCTGATCCGCGGTCAGATGATTGGCGGCGCGATCGGCGCCGTTCTCGGGTTGTTTCTGGGAATCTTCATGAGCGTCGGTTCGCGACGGACACGCCGCGTGGCCGCCGTCGAACCGGCTGCGCCCGCGGCGCCGCCGCGCCGGAACGTCGGCGCGTAAGAGACGTACACAGGACGAGGGCACCAGAGCGTCGCGCAGCCCTGCCTCTGCGCGCGACTCTGTGCCCTCTGCCCCGTTGCGCTAAACCGTTCGCCCTGATCGATTCCTTTTATCCGTTCGCCGGCCGCACGGTGACGAAGATCTCGTTGCCTTTGCGGTTGATGAGCAGAAGCGCGGGTCGATCGGTCGTCTTGCGAACGGCTGCGCGCAGCTCGTCCACGGTCTTCACTGGCTGGCGATTCACCGATTCGATGACGTCGCCCGACTGAATGCCGGCGTCGGCGGCACGGCCGTCCGGCACGACATCCTGGACGACGAGCCCGTGTGCATCCTTCGAGAGGCCGAGCTCGGACGCGACGTCGGGCGTGAGCGGCGCCACCGAGACGCCGAGCGCTGTCTTGTCATCGCTCGGGCTGTCCGATTCGCTGTCGCCGTTCCGGCGCGCCAGCTTGTCGGCGCTCAGCTCCTGGAGCTTCACCGACACGTGGTGCTCGCTGCCGTCGCGAACGATCGTCAGATCCGCGTTCGAGCCGGGCCCGGCGCTCGCAATGCGATTGCGCAGCGAGTTGACGTCGTGCACCGCCTCACCGTTGAGCGCGGTGATGACGTCGCCCTGCTTCACGCCGGCGCGATCGGCCGCGCTGCCGGAGGTGACCGACCCGACAATCACGCCGCCCGGGTGTTTCAGCCCGAGGTTCGCGGCCATGTCCGACGTGACGTTCTGCACCGAGACGCCGAGCTGTGCGCGCGTGACCTTGCCCTTCGTCCGCAGCTGGTCCATCACGCTCTTCGCCATGTTCACCGGAATGGCGAAGCCGATGCCGATGTTGCCGTCCGAGTTGGACAGGATCTGCGAGTTGATGCCGACGAGCTCGCCCCTCGTGTTCACGAGCGCGCCGCCCGAGTTACCGTGATTGATCGGCGCGTCGGTCTGCAGGAAGTCTTCGTAGCTGCCGTCGCCGGTGTTCGTCGACCGGCTCTTGGCGCTGATGATGCCCATCGTCACCGTCTGTCCGACGCCGAGCGGGTTGCCGACGGCGAGCACGACGTCGCCGATCTTGACTGCATCCGAGTTGCCGAGCGCGATCGCTTTCAGATCGCCGGCGTTGATCTTCAGCAGCGCGAGGTCGCTCGGTTTGTCGGTGCCGATGGTCTTCGCGTTCACGGTCCGGCCGTCGGTGAGATCGACCTTGATCTCGTCAGCGCCGTCGACGACGTGATAGTTCGTGAGGATGTAGCCGTCGGTCGTCACGATGACGCCCGAGCCGAGCGCGCGCTGCTTGAACGGGCGCGGCGTCATGCCGCGGCGTCCCTGTCCGAACTGCCGGCCGAAGAACTGTCCGAAGAAATCGTCGTCCGGGAGCTGGAACTGCGTCGGGGACATCTTCGCCTTCCCCTCTGCGTGGATCGTCACCACCGCCGGAGCGACCACGTCGACGACGTCGGCGTAGGAATCGCGCCCGCCAGCGACCGCGTGTGCGATCGGCGTCGTCACCGTCGCGGCGTGTGCCGCTGTCTGACCGTCAGCCGCGATCGTCCGCCACGCGGCGCCGCCGATCAGCACCGCCGACGCGATGACCGCCATCACCGTCCGCGCGACCCGTTTGTTGATGGAGTAGTAGCCGTTCATTTCTTCTTCCCTCTTTTTCCTATGCTCGCGGGGACATTCTTTACTCGCGTGGGGCCCCACCCCACGCTTGGCTCAAGGCTGCCCCCGCTCGCTTTCACTCGGCGGCCCGGCTTCGCCGGGCTTCCCTCCGGCGGGCCACCCCAACGCGGCTGCCGCGTTGGGGACCCCGGCGCCTCGCTCAAGCCGCAGGCGCTTCTCGCGGGTTCGAACGCCCGCGTGTGTTGTCTATTGCTATTAGACGGGAGGGTGTCTGTCTGGCCGGTTACCGGAACATTACAAACGTGAAGGGTTTCTTGTTGCGAGCGGTTTACGCCGCGACCCTTCGACAAGCAGGGTCGACCTGAGCATCGTCGATGGTCGAGCGCGTCTGCGCGTGACAGCCTTGAGCCGTTGCGAGGCGCGTATGCGCCGAGCAACAGCGGCGGGGGTGGGGTCCCCGCCGCAATAAATAAGGAGGGGCCCCACGCGGTTTAAGAAAATATGGCTGGATCTGCGGATTAGGCGCTCTTCGGGAGCGATGCCGTAAACGTCGACCCTCGGCCCGTCTCGCTCATGACGCCGACGGTCCCGCCGTGCGCCTCGACGATGGCCTTGACGAAGCTGAGCCCGAGGCCGAGGCCGCGTTCGGCGCGGCTCCTGTCGCCGCGAAACAGCCGATCCCAGATGCGCGGGATCTCGTCGGGCGGAATGCCGACGCCGGTGTCGCGGACTTCGAGCACCGCGCGCTCGCCGTCGCGGCGGACCTGCACGTCGACGCGGCCGCCGGCAGGCGTGTACTTCACGGCGTTATCGATCAGATTGGCGGCAACCTGCTCGAGGCGGGTCCGATCGCCGTTGACGACATCGTCGGCCGTCGATGCGGCTCCTGAAGAGACGTGCAGCGAAACGCCCTTTGCTTCCGCGACCTCGCGATAGAGATCGACGGCGCGATCGACGATCTCCGCGAGCCTCACCGGCTCGCGCTGCAGCTGCATCGCGCCGCTCTCGGCTTCTGAAATGTCCATCAGGGTGTTGAGCATCACGAGCACGCGATCCGATTCTTCGACGCACTCCACCAAGGCCTCTCGGTACCGTTCGACGTCGGGCGGCGCCGCCAGCGCCATCTCCGCCGTGCCGCGCAGCCGCGTCAGCGGGGTTCGCAGGTCGTGCGAGACGTTGTCGAGCGCGCCGCGCATCGCCGACACCAGCCCCTCGATCTTGTCGAGCATCGCGTTGAACAACGTCGTCAGCTCGTCGAGCGCATCGTTGCCGCCTGGGGTTTCGGCGATCGGCACGCGCTCGTCGGTCCGGCCCGTACGAATGATGCGGCGGACGGCTCGCGTGAGCCGGCGGATCGGGTACGCCGCCGACTGCGTGAGCAGCCAGCCTCCGCTCAGCGCGATGACCACGATCGTCAGCGTCACGATGCCGAGCACGGCGCGGAATCGGGCGAGCAGATCGTCGCGCGCTTCGGTGCTCTTCCCCACCTGCACCAGCGTGCCGTCCGGCAGGCGCAGCTGGGTCGTTTCGAGCGTCGAGGGATCCCAGCCGTCCGTGTTACTGAGGACGAGCGTTTCGGATCGGCGCGAGATGACGCGCACGAACAGCCGCTCGGGCGCCGTCCGTTGCTCGGCGCGGACTGTGTCGGCAAGGCCGTCGATGCCGCCGCGGGCGTACGCCGCGGTGTACTCGCCGAGCTTCGAGTCGAGAATCTGGCGGTCCCGCTGCTCGAGAGAGACGGCGGTCAGGTAGTAGGTGAGCAGCATGATCGCGATCGAGCCGGTGACGAAGAGCGTGGCGTACCACAGCGCGATGCGCAGGCCGAACTTAGGCACGGAGGACATAGCCGACTCCGCGCACGGTGTGCAGCAGCTTGGTCTCGAACGGTTTGTCGATCTTCTCGCGCAGCCGGCTGACGAGAACGTCGACGATGTTGGTCTGCGGATCGAAGTTGTACTCCCACACGTGCGAGAGGATCATCGTCTTCGAGACGACGCGGCCGGCGGTGCGCATCAGGTACTCGAGGAGCGCGAACTCGCGGGGGCGGAGCTCGATGACCTTGCCGCCGCGCGTCACGCGCCGCGACAGCAGATCGAGCACGAGATCCGCGACGGTGAGCGTCGTCGGCTCCGGCGTACGGGACGCACGCCGCACGAGCGCCTGCACGCGCGCGAGCAGCTCGGAGAAGGCGAACGGCTTGGTCAGGTAGTCGTCGCCGCCGGTCTGCAGACCCCGGACGCGGTCGTCGACCGAGCGCCGCGCGCTGAGGATGAGCACCGGCGTCGCCACGCCGCGCCGCCGCAGCTCTTCGATGAGCGACAGGCCGTCGCGCTTGGGCAGCATCAGGTCGACGATCGCCGTGTCGTACGGTCGATCGAGCGCCGCCATCAGTCCCGCTTCGCCATCCGAGCAATGGTCCACGGCGAACCCGGCCTCGCGAAGCCCGCGCGCCACGAACTCGGCGATCGTGGAGTCGTCTTCAACCAGCAACGCACGCACGACCGAATGATACCGACGTCCGCGCGCGTCGCGAAAACCGCGTCGCCACGAAAACCACGAAACGCACGAAATGAGTTTTGTACAAGGCGTGTACAAAAAAGGGCGTTTCGTGTGTTTCGTGATTTCGTGAATTTCGTGTCTATGGCGCGCTGTAACCGCTCTGTTATCGCGGTGGAGCGCCCTGCGGCGCCGCGCGCAGGTACTGCGCAGGCCAGGGCACCGTGTGCCCGAGCTCGCGTGCGGCGCGCAGTGGGAAGTACGCGTCACGCAGCAGCTCGCGCGCCATGATCACGCAGTCGGCCTTGCCGCTCGCGACGATCGCCTGCGCCTGCGCCGCATCGGTGATCAGCCCCACCGCGCCGGTCGCGATGCCGGCTTCGCGGCGAACGCGCTCGGCGAACGGTACCTGGTATCCAGGACCGAGCGGAACCTTCGCGTCGGCGACGCTGCCGCCCGACGAGCAATCGATCAGATCGACGCCTCGCGCCTTCAGGCGTCGCGCAAGCTCCACCGTCTGCTCGATGTCCCATCCGCCCTCTTTCCAGTCGGTGCACGAGAGACGCACCGACAGCGGCAGCCGTTCCGGCCACACGGTGCGAACGGCGTCGACGACTTCGAGGCAGAACCGCACGCGGCCGTCGTACGACCCGCCGTACTCATCGGTCCGCGTGTTGACGAGCGGCGAGAGGAACTCGTGGATCAGGTATCCATGCGCCGCGTGGATTTCGAGGACGTCGAACCCGGCGTGCAGCGCGCGAAGCGCCGCCGCGCGAAACGCGCCGGCGACCTCGCCGATATCTTTCGGCGTCAGCGGGCACGGCACGGGATAGTTCGGCGCGAACGGCTCGCTGGTCGGCGCCACCGCTTCCCATCCGCCGTCCTCACGCGCGACCTCGCCCGGCGGTTCCCACGGACGTCTGGTGCTCGCCTTCCGTCCCGCATGCGCGAGCTGAATGCCCGCCAGCGTCTTCTGCGCATGAATGAACCTCACGATGCGCGCGAGGCCGGCCACGTGTCCCTCGGCGTAGATGCCGAGATCCTGCGGGCTGATCCGTCCCGTCGCCGTCACCGCCGTCGCCTCGGTGAACACGAGCGCCGCGCCGCCCACGGCGCGGCTGCCGAGATGCACGAAGTGCCAGTCGGTCGAGAAGCCGTCCACGCTCGAGTACTGACACATGGGCGAGACGACGAGTCGATTCTGGAGCGTCAGAGAGCGCAGGACGAGCGGATCGAACAGGTGCGGCATACGTTACATGCAACCACGAACGGCGAAAACGCGAAAGCACGAAACATACGAGCGATCGTCGTTTCTTACACGCGTGGGGCCCCAGCCCCACGCGCAGACACGCTCGCGCCGTAGCGCTCGCGTGTATCCAGAACAGAACGTCGCAGTCATGTTCACGTCTGCATGACGTGATGGAGCTGCGGTCGCGCCGCCCAGCGCCGTGCCACAGCCGCAGCGCCTTTCGCGGCGGCAGTGTGCGTTCGAGTACGTGTCTGGAACGTCGCTCGGCGCTCGAAACCGCTCCCCGTGCCGCACCCTACACCGGAACGCTCGGCTGAAGCCTCGCGCTCCAAGAAGGGCTCATTGGAGCGCGAGTTCACGGCTCATTGAAGCGCGAGGCTTTCGCC
>Ga0070699_100001249_pt1 | contig 23432 bp, 21 predicted proteins | sample KBSK1503metaG_FD_65473 | JGI IMG/M metagenome (GOLD analysis project Ga0070699, IMG submission 65473) | Corn, switchgrass and miscanthus rhizosphere microbial communities from Kellogg Biological Station, Michigan, USA - KBS K1-50-3 metaG | ecosystem: Host-associated > Plants > Roots >...
CCCGGGGCGTCCTCGGTGAGAACAGCGCGACTGAGCCGGTGCCGGGAGGGCATGCAGCCGCCGCTCCGGCCGCGCTCACGAGCGGCGGCCCGGTCATCAGGATGGCAGGATCACGCCCCCACAGCTACACGATGCCGGCCAGGACCGTGGCCCTGACTTTCGACGACGGCCCGGACCCGACATGGACGCCGAAGATACTCGCGGTCCTGCGACATTACCGGGTACCCGGGACGTTCTTCCTGGTGGGCGCGCACGTGGCCAGCGACCCGGGGCTGGTGCAGGAGGAGTTGCGCGACGGCGACGAAATCGGCTCGCACACCTACACCCACGTCAACCTCGCCACGGCCGGATGGCGGGAGGACTTCGAGCTCACCCTCACCCAGAACGCGCTGGCCGGCGCGGCCGGCGTCCGCACGCGCCTGCTGCGGATGCCGTACTCCTCCGAGCCGGACGCGCTGACCGCGGCGGACTGGCGGGCGGCCGAGCGGGCCGGCCGGGACGGCTACCTCGTGGTGCTCACCAGCCTCGACACCACGGACTGGGCGCGGCCGGGCGTCGCGCGCATCGTGGCCGCCGCCACGCCGCGCGGCCGCCGCGGCGCGATCATCATGTTCCACGACGGCGGCGGCGACCGCGCGCAGACGGTCGCCGCGTTGCCGGCCATCATCACGCAGCTGCGCGCCAGGGGGTACCGGTTCACCACCGTGACCGGGGGTCTGCACCTGGCGGCCGGCGACGTGCCCGCCACCGCGCGCCAGCGGTTCGCCGGCACCGCGCTCGTGCTTACCCAGCAGGCCGCCGACCGCGCCGTCGCCGTGCTGGCGGTGGCGCTGGTGGCGGCGAGCGCGCTCACCGTGATCAGGCTGGTCCTGCTCGTGGGGTCCGCCGCGGTGCACCGGCGGCGGGCGCGCCGCCGGCTGCCGTCGGTCCGGCACGGCCCCGGCTACCTTCCCGACGTCTCGGTGGTGATCCCGGCCTACAACGAGGCGGCGGGCATCGCCGCCACCATCCGGTCCATGGTCACCAGCCGTTACCGTGGCCGGATCGAGGTCATCGTCGTCGACGACGGATCCTCCGACGGCACCGCGGCCATCGCCCGCAGCTTGCGCATCCCGTATGTCCGCGTGATCAGCCAGCCCAACTCCGGCAAGCCGGGCGCGCTCAACCGGGGCATCGCCGAGGCGCGCAGCGACATCCTGATCCTCGTCGACGGCGACACCATCTTCCAGGCCGACACCATCGGCCGCCTGATCGCGCCGCTGGCGGCCGCGGACGTCGGCGCGGTCAGCGGCAACACCAAGGTCGGCAACCGCCGCGGGTTCCTCGGCGGCTGGCAGCACCTCGAGTACGTCATGGGATTCAACCTGGACCGGCGGCTGTTCGACCTGCTCGGCACGATCCCCACCGTGCCGGGCGCGATCGGCGCCTTCCGGCGGGCCGCGCTCGCCGCGGTGGGCGGCGTCAGCACCGACACGCTCGCCGAGGACACCGACCTGACCATGGCCCTGTGCCGGTCGCCCTGGCGCGTCGTCTACGCGCCCGACGCCATCGCCTGGACCGAGGCGCCGTCCAGCCTGCGCCAGCTCTGGCGGCAGCGCTACCGGTGGTCCTACGGCACCATGCAGGCCATGTGGAAGAACCGGCGCGCGGTCATCGAGCGCGGGCCATCCGGCAGGTTCGGCCGGTACTGCCTCATCTACCTGACCCTCTTCCATGTCGTGCTGCCGCTGATCGCGCCGGTGGTGGACGTCTTCTCGATCTACGGTCTGGTGTTCCTCAACCCGGTCAAGGTGACCCTGTTCTGGCTCACGTTCGTCCTGCTCCAGGCGCTCGCCGGGGGGTACGCGCTGCGGCTCGACGGGGAACGGCTGCGCCCCCTGTGCATGCTGCCGCTGCAGCAGGTCGTCTACCGGCAGCTGATGTACCTGGTCACCATCCAGTCGGTGATCACCGCTCTGATCGGCACCCGGCAGCGCTGGCAGGCCATCAGCCGGGCCGGCGTCTTCGCCAACCCGTCCGCCTAACCTGGGCTGGCCGTCTGACGGGCGGCGAGCAGGAGCGGGATGGCGGCGAGCAGGGACAGGCCGCACAGCAAGGCTCCCACGATGTAGGGGGCGCGCAGGCCCGCGGCGTGCGCGACGAAGCCGCCGGCCAGCGCGCCCAGCGGCATGAGCCCCCAGCCGAGCATGCGGTAGACGCTGTTGACCCGGCCGAGCAGGTGCGCGGGCACGATCTGCTGGCGCAGGCTGACCGTGACGACGTTCCACATGGTCACCGCGAACCCCTGGCCGGCCAGCATCAGCGCGGCCACGGCCGGGTCCGGGGCGAGCCCGAGGCCGGCGAACACCGCCGCGTCGGTCGCTCCCCCGAGGATCAGCGAGGGCAGGATGCCGAGCCTGGCGGTCACCAGCGGGCTTACCAGGCCGCCGACCACGCTGCCGACGGCGGTCACGGCCAGCAGCAGCCCGTAGCCGCGGGTGCCGACGTGCAGCGTCTCGGTGGCCAGCAGCACCAGGACGGCCTGGCCCATCTGGTTGGCGAAGTTGAAGACGCCGAGGAGGACGGCGACCACGCGCAGCAGCCGGTGCCGGCTCAGCCAGCGCAGCCCCTCGGCAATCTGTGCGCGGATCGGCTGCCTCGCCTGGCCGGCGTCCTTCCGGCTCCGGGGCAGCCTGGCCAGGAGCGCCGCCGAGCCGGCGAACGAGAGGGCGTCCAGGCCGAACGGCAGCGCGGCGGCCACGGCGAACAGCAGGCTGCCGGCCGGCGGGCCGAGGAACGTCTCGCCCACGGTCAGGCTGACCTGCTGGCTGCCGTTGGCCTTGGGCAGGAGTTCGGGCGGCACCAGGGCGGGGAGCACCGCCTGGGCGGCGTTGCTGAAGATGACTTCGGCGCTGCCGAGCAGCAGGCCCGCCACGCCGAGGACGGCGATGTTCGCGACCCGGAAGACGACCAGGACCGCCACCCCGGCGACCACGGCGGCCTGGACCAGCTGGGCGCGCCACATGAGCGTGGCCCGGTCGTAGCGGTCGACCAGCGCCCCGGCCGGCAGCGAGAGCACCATCCACGGCAGGTAGCTGGCCGCGGTGACCACCGCGACCAGCCGCGGGTCCCGGCTGATGGTCACGGCCAGCAGCGGCAGCGCGGCCACGAAGGCGCCGTCGCCCGTGCTGCTGATCGCGTTGGCCCACCACAGCCGCCAGTAGTCCGGGCCCAGCCTGGGCCGCATGGTCCCGCTGCTTATCGTCTGCGTCATGCCAGCCAGGCTGGCCAGGGCGGGCCTGGAGCGGCTACGTTTTAGCCAGGTGCTAAATCCTCGCGCATGTGAGCAGAGCCAGGCAGGGTGAGGAGCATGCTGCTGGTGCTCGAGCTGGACGTGGCCGACCTGGCCGCGACCAGGTTCGCCATCTCGCCGCTGAGCGAGACGGTGCGCGCCGTCCTGCTGCTGGGCAGCCGCGACACGCCCGCGGTGAACGCGCCCTGGGTGCGATGGGCGCGCAGCGAGCTCAGCCGGCGGCCGCTGCGGCTTCCCCGGCTGTGGCCGCTGATTGTCAACGGCCTGACCACCCACCCGGAATTCCTGGCCCCGGCCCCCAAGGCGAGCACGCCGGACCTCGAGACCGAGCTGGCCCGGCTGCGCGCCACGCCCGCCAAGGCGGTCCGGGCCAGCCTGCGCCGCGTGTGGGAGGGGCACCCCCGGCCGGAAAGCGCCCGGGAGCTGGCCGCGCGGCCGCGGGAGTCGCTGGCCGAGATCGCGGCCGAGATCGCCGAGTTCCATGACCGGCTCATCGCGCCGCACTGGGAGCGGATCCGCCCGGTGCTCGAGGCCGACATCGTGTACCGGGCCGGCCTGCTGGCCGGCGGCGGCGCCCGGTCGCTGTTCAGCGACCTCCATCCCGACCTGCGCTGGTCCGGCGGCACACTCACGCTCACCGACACCGACCACGGTCCGTCGCCCTTCAAGATCATGCTGGGTCCCGACGGGGTGGTGCTCATGCCGAGCGTCTTCAACTGGCCGCAGGTGTCGCTGAATCTGGCGACAAGCACCCAGACGATCCTGATGTACCCGGCGCGCGGGACCGCCACGGTATGGGAGGGCGGCGCCTGGGCCGGGATGGCCGGCGGGCGCGAGGAGGCGGCCGAGGCCCTGCTCGGCGTGCCGCGGGTGCGGCTGCTGACCGCGCTGCGCTCTCCGGCGACCACCACGGCGCTGGCCCGCCGTCTCGGCGTCACGCCTAGCGCGGTCTCCCAGCACCTGGCCGTGCTGCACCGGGGCGGCCTGGTGGATAAGCGACGCAGCGGGCGAGCCGTGCTCTACCAGACGACGGCGCTCGGGCTCGCCCTGCTCGGGGACGACTCCGCCTCGTCAGGGACGAATGCCTCGTGAAGGCGGTGGTCTACCCGGGCTACGGGGCCACCCCGGTGCTGACGCAGGTGGCCGACCCGGCCTGCCCGGCCGACGGGGTGGTCATCGCGGTGGGCGCGACCGGCGTATGCCGGTCGGACTGGCACGCCTGGAAGGGGCACGATCCGGTGACGCTGCCGCACATCGGCGGGCACGAGTTCGCCGGGGTGGTCGCGACGGCCGGGCCCGGGATGCGGCGGTGGCGCGCCGGGGACCGGGTGACGGTGCCGTTCGCCTGCGGCTGCGGCCGCTGCGAGCACTGCCTGGCCGGAGACGCTCAGGTGTGCCCGCGGCAGACCCAGCCGGGGTTCACCGGGCCCGGCTCGTTCGCCGAGCTCGTCGCGGTCCACCCCGCGGACGCCAACTTGGTGGCGCTGCCCGCCGATCTGGACTTCGTCACCGCGGCCTGCCTGGGCTGCCGGTTCGCCACCGCGTTCCGCGCGGTCACCGCGCACGGCCGGGTGCGGCCCGGGGACTGGCTGGCGTGGTCCCGGTGTCAGCGTGAACAGCGGGAAGACCGGCGGCGATGCCGGGCACCAGCAGGATGCCCAGCGCCCCGACCGGCTGGCCGAGGCTGAGCCGGATCGAGGGCCACAGCAGGCCCAGGGTGGAACCGGGCAGGGCGACGCTCAGGTACGCCAGGCAGGCGAGGAGCAAGGCAGGCACGGTAAAGGCCTTCCTGGTCAAGGGGAAATCGCCGTGCCGCGAATCGAGAGCAGCACGCGATGACGGGTGGATTCCTCGCGTCAGCGCATGCGGGGTTGCCCGGGCACCTCAACTCCTCGAAGGCCTGAATTGCCGCGAATACGAGCCTAGGCGACCGATGACGGCATCAACCAGTCGCTCCAGGCCCGCGTCGGCCCTTCCGCCGGCGATTGCACACATTTCCGAAGATCGAGCCGATGAAGTGGCGCGCCAGCCGCCGTCTCAACTATGGCCAGCAAGGCCGCAGACCGAGGAGGGCGTCATGCATCCAGCACTCATCCAGGCCGCCGCCACGGAGCGGACCAGGGACCGGTACGCACGGGCCGCCGCGCGCCAGCGCACCGCGGAGATCCGGCGGACGCGGCGCCCGCGGCCTTTCGCCAGCGCGCGGCTGGTCGGCCGCGTCCTGCGGGCCGCCTGAGCCCTTCGCGGCTGTGCCGCTCACCGGGCCAGCTCACCGGGCCAGGTGACGGAGCCCGCGCCGCGGGGTATCCAGCCGGGCAGGCCCACTTGCGAAGGGATCACCGATGGCAGACAACATCTACTCCATCAGCGAGATCGTCGGCTCCTCCACGGAGAGCATCGACGACGCCATCAGGGGCGCGGTCGACCGTGCCTCCAAAACCCTGCACAACCTTGACTGGTTCGAGGTCACCGACATGCGCGGCCGGATCGAGGACGGCCGCTGCCGATTCCAGGTCACGCTGAAAGTCGGCTTCCGGCTGGACGAGCGGCCCGCCTGACTGTGCCCGCCTGACGTGCCCGCCTGACTGGGGCCCGGCTGACTGTGCCCTCCTGACTGGGGGCGGGGCGTGCGGCAGGATAGGCGGTATGGCCCGCTCCGCGCCCCGGCCCGACCGCGACGCCGGCGGCCCGGCTGACCTGCTGGCCGCCAAGGCGGCACTGCGGCAGGAGGTGTGGAGCGCGATGCGCGCGGCGAAGGTGGCCCGGTTCCCCGGCGCCGCCGGGCGCATCCCGAACTTCACCGGGGCCGAGGCCGCCGCCGAACGCCTGCGCGGCCTGCCTGCCTGGCAGGCCGCCGCCACCGTGAAGTCCAACCCGGACTCCGCGCAGTGGCCGGTGCGGCAGCGCGCGCTGGAGGACGGCAAGACCGTGTTCATGGCCGTCCCCCGGCTGGCCGAACCCGAGCCGTTCTTCGCCCTCGACCCGGACCGACTGAGCGAGCCGCCGCGCAAGGCGGCCTCGATCAGCGGAGCGACGCGGTCGGCCCGCCGGGTCACGCTGGCCGAACTGTCCCCGGTCGACCTGGTGGTGATGGGCTGCGTCGCGGCCGGGGAGGACGGCGCGCGGCTGGGCAAGGGCGGCGGGTTCGCCGACCTGGAGTTCGCGCTGGCCACGGCGGCGGGCCTGATCGGACCGCACACCGTCTGCGTTACCACCGTGCACGAACTCCAGGTCTGCCCGGCCGGGACGATCCCGCTGACCGGCCACGACGTTCCGCTGGACTTCATCGTCACGCCCGAGCGCGTTATCGACTGCCGCCGGAACGGCCCGCGCCCGGCCGCCGAGATCTGCTGGGACGACCTGACCGAGGAGAAGATCGCCGCCATCCCGCTGCTAGCCGCCCAGCGGCCAGGCGGCTAGATGAACGATTCCTGATTCAGGTCAGTGCGGCGTGCCGGCTGCGGCTCACGGCCTGAACAGCCTCCGGCTGGGCCGTGCAGATCACCCCGCCCGGGCCGCCGGACGAGGGCGCTGGTCGGCCTTCTGGGACAAGCGCGACGGCGTCTGGCGCGTCGCGGAGGACGACCCCGACTCCGACCTGTACGCCGCCAGCAGTGACGCCAGCACCGTGATCGCCTACATCCAGGCGCATTCGTGACCCGCCCGCTGCCTGCGGGCACCGCGCCCGGACCCTGATGACCGTGCGCACCGCACTGCTTAGAGGCAGTGAGGAACCATGACGGCGCACGCATACGACACCATCCCACCCGTAACCCCAGCCCGGCCGGCGCGGCGGGCGGACGCCGGGAGCATCCGGCTGTCCCAGCGCGACATCGACGGGCTCATCCTGGCCGGGGAGCATTACGGCGTCCCGCTCGACCTGCTCGCCGCCGCGCTGCGGACCGGCCAGGACCGGCTGCCCGCCATAAACCACCCGGGAGCCCCGTTCCACCCGGATCTTTCGCCGCTGCCTGCCTCATCATGCACATCCGCACCGGGCACCCCGGCAAACACGGCCGGGCCTGCAACCCGATCAGGGATCACTCGGCTAGGAGCCCGGCCCGCTAGGCGAGGCGGGCGGCGAGCCAGTCGGCGATCGCGGCCCGGGACTCGAACGCGTGGTTGGTGACGCCGTGGCTGCCGTCCGGGTACAGCATCAGCTCGGCGCCCGGGGCCTCGCGCGCCAGGCGCTCGGCGTGGTACGCCGGGATCAGGCGGTCCTGGCCGCCGTGCACCACGAGGAGCGGGCAGGTGATCCTCGCGGCGGCGTCCTCGAGGGTGAGGGCGGCGGCCCGTTCGCGGGCCTGCGCCGGGCTGGCAGCGCCCGACCGGACCTGGAAGGTGGTCCTGGTCTGCGGCGCCAGCGTGTCCCAGTCCAGGTCGAAGCGGTACGGCCCGGCGAGCTCCACCGCGGCCCGCACCCGCGGCTCGTAGGCGGCCGCACGGGCCGCGTAATAGCCGCCCAGGCTGACCCCGAAGACGCCGATCCGGTCCGGGTCGACGTCGTCGCGGCCCTTCAGGTAGTCCGCCACGGCCGTGACCACCCGCTCGTAGGCCGGCTCGATCGGGAACTCGTACTCGGCCTCGCCCTGGCCGGGACCGTCGATCGCGATCACCGCGAGGCCGCGACGGAGCATGTGCTCCGCGGTGGCCTGCAGTTCCTCCTTCACCGAGTCGAGCCCGGGGATCATGATCACGATGGGAGGAGGCGGCCCCGGGCGGACGCGGAGGTACGCGGCTAGCGTGCTGCCCGCGTAGGGCATCCGGACCGGCTCGGCGGGCGGGCTGAGCGTGCTCGCGCCACGGCGGAAGCAGGCCACCGTGCGCTCGTGCGCGGCCCGCTGCTCCTCCGGGTGGTCGGTGAAGACGAACTTGCCCCAGTGCCAGCACAGCGCGGCCCGCCGCCAGGCCTCCCCCGCGGTGACCGTCCGCCCGGCCGTCTCGGCGCTCTCGGCCAGCTGCTCGTAGTGCTGGGCGGTGCGGCCCCACTCGCGGCACCAGTCGTCCCAGCGGGTGATGCGGGCCAGGGTGGCCTGGAAGTCGGGGTAGCTGGTACCGTTCGCGACGAACCGCGCCGCCCAGTGCGCGGTCGCCGCCGCGACGCGCTTGTCCGGCGCCCAGGCGTACAGCTCGGGACGGCGGTCGGCCAGCAGGTCGTTGCGCCCGGACACGCGCTTGTCCCTGGCCCGCGGCAGGTCGCAGGCGGCGGTGAGCACCGCGGGGCGGTCGGCGAGCACCGGCCCGGCCAGCGTGTAGCCCTCCGGGCTCGCGATGAGCGAGCCGCTGATCCAGGACACGCCGCGCTCGGTCCGGCACCGGTCGGCCACCGCGACGAACACCCCGTTGGCGGCCGCCGCGGCCTGCGCCTTGACCACCTCGGCGGGCCGCTCCCCCTCGGGCCAGCTGTAGCCCGGCCAGTTCACCGGCGCCGCGATGAGATCGGCGCCGTCCAGGGCGGCTAGCCGGGTCCACTCGGGGAACTCCAGGTCGTAGCAGACCATCACGGCCACCCGCCCGACTTCGGTGTCCACCGTCGGCAGCGCGGCGTCGCCGGGGGTGAAGACGAGCTTCTCGGAGTCCCACAGGTGTGCCTTGCGGTAGACGGCCCGGGTGCCGGACGCGTCCACCAGGGCAGCGCTGTTGTACAGGCGGCCGTCGGCGCCCAGCTCGCAGAAGCCGCCGACGATCACCAGCCGGTGCCGGGCGGCCAGCTCGCGCCACTGCCGCAGGGTGGCGCTGTCCGCGGCGGGCGCGGCCAGGCCGCGAGCCTCGGCGGCCGGGTCGGCGGCGTCGAAGACATAGCCGGAGTCGCACAGCTCGGGCAGCACCACGAGCCGCGCGCCCGCGGCGGCCGCCTCGGCCACCGCGTCCGCGGCGGCCTGCCGGTTGGCGTCCGGCTCGGCCACGGTGATCGCGAGCTGGGCGACCGCGACCTGGGTGGGGTCCACCATGCGTACTCCGTTCGGAGGAGGATAGGACTATGGAGACAGCATCTCCCACAAGCAGCTGAGGAAGAAGAGGCGGCGGGTGACAGCGAACGCGGATGTCGTGGTGGTGGGCGGCGGGCACAACGGGCTGGTCGCGGCGGCCTACCTGGCCAGGGCCGGGCTAGCCACGGTGGTCTGCGAGCGGCGTGCAGTCACCGGCGGGGCGGCCGTCAGCGAGCACCCGTTCGGCCCCGATTACACCGTGACCTCCCTGTCGTATGTCGTTTCCCTGTTGCCCCCGGACCTCGTCCGCGACCTGCGCCTGGAGCAGCACGGATACCGGGTGTACCCGCAGGGACCGTACTTCGCGCCCCGGGCCGACGGGCGCTACCTGCGGCTGCCGCACGACCCGGCGCAGCGGCACGCCGAGATCGCCAGGTTCTCCGCCGCGGACGCGGACGCGTATCCCCGGTACGAGGAGCACCTGGCCGGCATCGGCCGGGTGCTCGGCCCGCTGCTGCACCAGATCCCGCCCCGGCTCGGGTCGCGGCGGCCGCAGGACCTGCTGCGGCAGGCGCGGCTGCTCGGCAGCCTGCGCGGGATCGACGAGCGCGGCGCGGTGGACGTGACGCGGCTGCTCACCGGCAGCATCGCCGACCTGCTGGAGGGGTATTTCGAAAGCGACGCGATGCTCGGCCTGCTGTCGGTGTCCGGGGTGATCGGTACCTGGGCCGGGCCGCGTTCGGCCGGGACCGCGTACGTGATGCTGCATCACCACATCGGCGAGACCGACGGGGCGGCGGGCGCCTGGGGCTTCCCGCGCGGCGGCATGGGCGGGGTGTCCGGCGCGCTGGCCCGGGCCGCCCGGATGTTCGGCGCGCAGATCAGGACCGACGCCGAGGTGGCGCAGATCCGCACTTCCGGCGGCCGGGTCACCGGGGTCACGCTGGCCAGCGGGGAGGCCATCGACGCGCCGGTCGTCGTCACCACCGCGCACCCGCAGATCTCGTTCCTGCGGCTGCTCGACCCGGCCGAACTGCCCCCCGGGTTCGTCGCCGACATCCGCGGCTGGCGCAGCCGCAGCGGCACCGTCAAGATCAACCTGGCGCTGGACCGGCTGCCGGTGTTCACCAGCTACCCGGAGCCCGACCCGCAGGTCTACGGCGGCACGATCGTGCTGGCGGAGTCGCTCGACGACATAGAGACCGCGTTCCAGCAGGCCGTCGCGGGCGAGCCCGCCACGCTGCCGTTCGCCGACATCTGCATCCCCAGCGTGTTCGACGACTCGCTGGCGCCGGCCGGCAAGCACGTCATGTCGATGTTCACCCAGTGGGTGCCGTCCGGGTACGCGGACGCGCCGCACGAGGCGGAGCTCGAGGCCTACGCCGACCGGGTGCTGGCCCGGGTGGAGAAGGTCGCGCCCGGGTTCACCGCGTCGGTGCTGCACCGGCAGGTGATCGGGCCGCACCGGATGCAGGAGGAGTACGGGCTGGTCGGCGGGAACATCTTCCACGGGGAGCTGTCGCTGGGGCAGATGTTCCACGCCAGGCCGGCGGCCGGCTATGCCGACCTGCGGACGCCGGTGCGGGGGTTGTACCAGGCGGGTTCGGCCACCCACGGGGGCGGCGGGGTCACCGGCATCCCGGGTCGCAACGTGGTGCGGCAGGTCCTCGCCGACCGCCGCGCCGAGCGCTGGCGCCGCCGGGTCCGGGCGGCCCGCGCGGACAAGGACGGCGCTCAGACGACGGGATGAGATCGGGCCGGCCGGCCGCCGCCGGGCGGTCGCCGACGCTATCCTCGTGACGTGATTCCGCGCGGAGGAGACACCGGGATGCCAGGTGTACGCGACAGCCCGGTCGTGACGGTGCTCAACTCGGCGGTCTGCGTCATCGCGGCGCCCATTGCGGCCGTGGCGGCGGTGTCCTGGCTGCTGACGTTCACGCCGTGGGCGCGGTTCATGTCCGACGTCTACTTCGTGCCGTTGTTCTTCCTCACCTTCCCGTTGTTCGGCTGGTCGGTGTTCATCCTCAGCGTCGTGCGGCGGCCGCCGGGCTCCCGGCGGCAGACGGCCGACCCGCTGAAAGAAATCCCGCGGGCCAGGGTGCCGTTGGCGCTGGCCGGGGCGGCCGCGGTGGCGTCCTTCGTGACCGCGATGCCGTCACTCACCGGCCAGCCCGAATACGACAAAGGGAAGCACCGGTACTTCTACAACGACCACGGCACGCTCATCCCGGCGACCCGCACCGGTTACCTGCACGCGGTCGCGGCCCAGAACCGCCTGTTCCTTGGCGTCGCGCTGGTCTTCCTCACGGCCGCCGTGGCCATCACGTGGGACGAGCGGAACCGACGGCGCCGCTTCCCCGGCCCGCCGATGCGCTGGAGGCACCCGGTGCGGCCGCGGCCGCGGATCCCGGTCCCCGGCCCCGTGCTCGCCCTGGCCGCAGCGGCCGGACTGGCCGGACTGATCGCCTGCGCCGTCCTGATCGTCGGCCGCATCGAGGCGTACAACACCTCCGGCCCCTACCTGCGCGCCGGGCACCCGGTCCGGGTCCTGCTCGCACCGGATGACTACGTGGTCTTCGTCGGCTGTACCGAGAGCATCGACTGCCCGCGACTGGCGCCCGGCGCCCTGTCCGTGACCGACGCCTCCGGCGCCGCCCTGGACGTCTTCCCCGATCCGAGCAACGACCGGCTGAGCGAGGCCCAGCCGTTCCGGGGTGAGCTGTCCTTCACTGTGCCGAGGAGAGAAGAGGCGGAACTCGACCTGTCCGCATACCCCGGCCAGCCCGTCTTCGTCGTCCCTTCGCCGGGTGAGGAGGCGCATGCGCTCAGCGGCTGGATCGCTCTGGCGGGCCTGTCCCTGGTGGTCCTGATCGCGGCGATGACCGGGCTTGTCCCCCTGCTGGCGTGGCGGTTGGGGCTGGGGAAGCCGGTCCCGGTGATTCCGCCGGATCAGGAGGTGCTGGGCGCGGCCTGAGGAGCCCGGGCCAGGGCGGCGACCTGCTCAAAGGACCTCAGCCGGTCGGCCGGGTCGTAGACCATGGTGGTGATCATCAGCTCGTCGGCCTGGGTGGCGTCGACGAGGTCAGCGATGCCGCGCTCGACGGTCTCCGGCGCGCCGACGATCTGGGTGGCCAGGCGGTCCTCGATGAACGCGCGTTCCATCTCGGTGTACGGGTAGGCGGCCGCCTCCTGCGGTGAGGGCAGCGGGCCGGGACGGCCGGAACGCAGCCGCAGGAATGACAGCGCGCCCGAGCCGGCCAGGAAGCGGGCGTGCTCGTCGGTGTCAGCGCACACCAGGGCGGCGGCGACCATCGCGTACGGGCGGTCGAGCACGTCCGACGGGCGGAAGTGCTTGCGGTACAGGGCCAGCGCGGGCAGCGTGTTGCCGGCGCTGAAGTGGTGCGCGAACGCGAACGGGAGGCCGAGCAGGCCGGCCACCTGGGCGCTGTAGCCGCTCGAGCCGAGCAGCCACATGGCGGGCAGGTTGCCCCGGCCGGGCACCGCGGTGATCTGCGCGAACGGGTGGTTCTCCGGCCAGCGGCCGGTGAAGAAGCCGAGCAGGTCCATCAGCTGGTCGGGGAAGTCGTCCGCGGACAGCGCCTCCGGCGAGCGGCGCAGCGCGGCCGCGGTGACCTGGTCGGTGCCCGGGGCGCGCCCGATGCCGAGGTCGATCCGGCCGGGATGGAGGGCCTCCAGCATGCCGAACTGCTCGGCCACCACCAGGGACACGTGGTTGGGCAGCATCACGCCGCCCGAGCCGACCCGCATGGTCGTGGTCGCGTCGGCGATGTGGCCGATCAGCACGGGCGGCGCGGAGCTGGCGATGCCGGGCATGTTGTGGTGCTCGGCCACCCAGAACCGCCGGTACCCGAGCCGTTCGGCGTGCCGGGCCAGGTCGATCGTGTCGCGCAGGGCCTGCGCCGCGGTCCCTCCGTCCGGCACCGGGGCGAGGTCGAGCACGGACAGGGGCACGGCCCGCGGGCCGAAGGTCAGGGCCGTATCGTCCACGACTTGTCCCAACCGCGCGAAGCTGCGCATTCTTCCGCCCCGGGGAGCTGGAGGACGGCGCGGGGGCACGTGCCTCGGCCCGTTCGGGCTACCCGCGGTGGACGGTCCGGTGCGGACCTGACCCGCCCGCACCGAAAGGCTGGCCGGCCAGGTTCCAGCTCCACGAGATCTCCGGCGTGATCCGCATGTACGCGCCGGGCCCGAACATGCCGGACCGCTCGATCAGCTCGGCCGTCCCGTAGACCCGCAGGCCGCGCGGCGTCCACGGGTCGGTGGACACCAGGTCGTCGACGACCAGCGCGACCTTGGCCTGGCCCGCCTTGACGTTGAGGAACTTCCTGGTCCGCTCGGGCGCCCGGCCGCCGACGTACAGGTAGGTCCCGTCGAACTCGAACCCGACCGGCGTCACGTCCGGCTGCCCGTCGGAACCGACGGTGGCGATCCTGGCCAGCGGCTGGGACCTCAGGTAGGCGGCTTCTTCCTCGGTGAACGCCATGGTCTGTCTCCCGTGGATGATGGTCCTACTGTTTGATGGCCACTCCGGCCCACATCTGGGCGGGGGCCTTTGCGTCGATGGCCATGGCCGGGCGCCACTCGGGCACCCGGACCAGGCCCGGCTCGACCAGGTCGAGCCCGGCGAAGAAGCCGGCCACCTGCTCGCGGCGGCGCGGGACGGTTTGCTGCGCCATCAGCTCGTTCAGGCGGCTGGCCATGCTGGCCATGTCGCCGTTGCCGATGTCGCCGGCCGCGTGGCTGATCACCACGTAGCTGCCCGGCGCCAGCGCGCCTACCAGCTGGCGGACCAGCTGGTAGGGCTCGTCCTCGTCCTGGATCAGGTGCAGGATCGCGGTCAGGATGACCGCGACCGGGCGGCCGAAGTCGAGCGTCCTGGCCGCCTCGGCCAGGATCGCGAGCGGCTGGCGCAGGTCGGCCTCGATGAAATCGGTTCGGCCCTCGGGGGCGCTGATCGGTAGCGCCCGGGCGTGGCACAGGACGATCGGGTCGTGGTCGACGTAGACGACCCGGGCCTGCGGCGCGACCGACTGGGCCACCTCGTGGATGTTACTGCCGGCCGGCATGCCGGTGCCGATGTCGAGGAACTGGCGCAAGCCGGCCTCGCCGGTCAGGTAGCGGGTGGCGCGGGCCAGGAACGCCCGGTTGGCCCGGGCGGTAGGCACCACGGACGGGTTGATCTGCATCGCCTGCTCGGCCGCTTCCCGGTCCGCGGCGAAGTTGTCTTTGCCGCCGAGCAGGTAGTCGTAGACCCGGGCGACGTGCGCGACGCTCGCGTAATGCGCCAGGGGCGGCCCTGGCGTGCGGTTGCTGCCTGACTGCTGCACTGGCAATGGTTTGCACTTCCCTGGGCTAGCATGCCACGGCTATGTCTCAGCTACGGCGATGTTCGGCCCGAGCGTGTCCCGGCTACCGGGAGCGGCCGTCGCGGGGGGCGAAGGCGCCGAGTGCGTCGGCGTCGCTGGCCCTGGAGTGCAGGAAGTAGTCGGTCCATTCGGCCACGTCGGGGTAGTCCGACTGTTCCTGGATGGCGGCGCAGGCGGCTTCGATGTCGTAGCTGGTGCGGCGCATGGTGACCGCGCCGTCCGCCAGCAGCGCCCAGTGCGCGCCCGCACGGCCGTACGGCATGCCCACGCTGCCCGGGTTGATGATCTGCCTGCGGTGCGCCAGCCGGGTGAACGGCATGTGGGTGTGGCCGCAGACCACGGTCATGGTCTGCTCGGGCAGCCCGGCCAGCACCTCGGCCCACCGGTCGAGACGCGAGTCGACCACGACGACCTCCTCGTCGTCGCGCGGGGTCGCGTGGCAGAACACCACGTCACCGAAGCCGTCGACGGGCAGCGTCACCGGGTATGGCAGCCGGGCCAGCCAGTCCACGTGATCGGGGCTGAGCTGGCGGGCCGCCCATGGCGCGATCGGGTCGGGGATGTCGGCGGCCTCGGCCTGGCCGCGGGCTAGTTCGACCAGCTCGCGGTCGGCGTTGCCGCGCACCCAGGTGACCCGGTCGCCGAGGCCGAGCAGCCGGTCGAGCACCTGGACCGGCTGCGGGCCGGCCGTGATGTCACCGGTTAGCACGATGCGCTCGGCGGCCAGCACGGCAGGCTCGGCGAGCACGGCGTCGAGCGCGGGCAGCACGCCGTGGATGTCGGATAGCACCGCTACGGAAGCAACCATCGTCACCACCGTGCCCGTCCCGGCCGCCATCCGCCACCCGTCTCGCTAGCGGCGTAACCCGGAGCGGGCTAGGCGCGCCCGGCTTCCTCGCGCTCGCGCCGCTCGGAGGTTTCCCTGGGATCATGGATCGTGGCGACCTCGCCGGGCGCCACGTCGGTGTGGTGCTCCATGGTGTAGAAGCGCAGCGCGTGCCCATCCGGGTCGGGCACCTCGGGCAGGATCCAGCCCAGGCTGGCCCGGTGCACGCCGGCGTGGGCCTGGCCGAGTTCGTCCAGCCTGCGGGCGAGCCGGTCGATGGCGGCCTTGTCCGGCACGCCGATGGCGAAGTAGTCGAACCCGGCGGCCGCGCGGGCCCGGTCCGGGTCGAGCCGCAGGCCGAGGTCCGGCCCTCCGGCCGGATGGGCCAGCCCGACGCCCATCAGCGTGCCCTGCTCGACGAACTCGACCTGGACCTGGTAGCCCAGGCGGCTGCGATACCACTCCAGCGAGCGGGCCAGGTCGGTGACGGGCAGCTTGAGATGGTGGATACCGGCCAGGGTCGGCGCGCCGGCGCCAGAGTCGGTGCCTTGGTCGGTGCCTGGGTCGATTGCCGTCATGTCCCCCTCCAATGCAGTACATTTTTACTCGTTGCAGTTATACTGCAATACATGACTTCTGACGTCAACCCTGTTGGTGAGGGTGCAACCTTGCGGCAGGCGCAGACCGCGCTGACCGAGCAGCGCATCCTGGCCGCCGCCACCGAGTTGTTCCTCGCCGACGGCTACGTGGCCACCACGCTCGAGGCGGTGGCCCGGCGCGCCCGGGTGGCGGCGCGCACCGTGTACGTGCGGTTCGGCACCAAGGCGGCGCTGTTCAAGCGGGTGGTCGACGTGGCCATCGTGGGCGACACCGAACCGGTCGACGTGCTGGGCCGGGACTGGATGATCGAGGCCATGACCGCGCCGACGCTGGCCCGGCGGATCGCCGCCGGGGCCGCCGTCGGCCGGCAGATCATGGAGCGCACCGGGGCGCTGTTCGCCGTGGCCCAGCAGGCCGCCGCGGTCGAGCCGCTGATCGCCGGATACTGGCAGGAAGGCCGCGAGGGGTCCCGGCGCACGCAGCAGGTGTTCTGGACCCGGCTGGCCGACGACCTGCTGCTGCCCCCGGGCACCGACCTGGCCTGGCTCGTCGACACCGCCAGCGTCATCGCCGCCGCGGAGACCTACCTGCTGGTTACCCGCATGCTCGGCTGGGACCTGGACACCTACCAGGCCTGGGTCGCGGCCACCTGGACCCGGCTGCTGACCGGCCCCGGCGTTGCCGGAGACGCGGCTGGCCGGTCAGCGGTGGACGGCGGCGAGGAGGGCGGCGTAGGAGCGGACCAGGGCGGCGTGCTCTAGCGGGAGCAGCGGGCTGTCGGGCTGGCAGCCCTCGGCGACCCACTGGTCGGACAGGTCCATCGCCTGGGCCCGGTGGACCGCAGCCGGCCGGACCGCCTCCTCCGGCTCGCCGTAGAGGTAGCAGTAGAGCCGGATCAGCGACTCGACCAGATCGTCCGAGGTGGTGCCGGGCTCGTGCTGGACCTCACGGTGCACCCGCCACCAGTCGACCTCGAGTTCGGCCGCCTTGGCCGGGTTGGACGGCTCGCCGTAGGTGAGCCGCACCAGCGCGTAGAACCGGCGCATGCAGGCCCGGGCGCGCTTGGGGTGGTTGTCCGGATACGGCGCCCACAGCTGGTTGGCACGCAGCACGAGCCAGGCGCCGTGCAACGTCCGGAACCAGTCCATGCCGAAGCCCAGCCGGACCAGCCCGATCGAGGCCCGCAGGACCTGCGGCCACTTGCGCAGGTAATACCCCACCCAGGCCCGGTACTCCAGGTCGGCGAGGCGGACGGGATCGAAGGACCGCAGCCGCGTCGGCCTGCCCGTGCTGACCTTTCCAGTGCCCATGCGCTTTCCTCTCCCCTGTCCCGCCGGCATGAACTTGCCACTCACGGCACGCTCGTGTCAACTACCAGGAGAACCGGCAGCGGGCCACCGGGCGGTACGCGGTCAGGCCTGCTCCACCGGAGCTTCGGGCATCCGGCCCCATTCGGCCCGCGAGCCGTCGTAGACGCGGACGCGGTCGCGGCCGAGCAGGTAGGTCAGGACGAACCAGGCAGTGCAGGCGCGGCCGCCGATCGTGCAGTACGTGATCAGCTCGTCCCCGCCGTCGAGGTCGGCGGCGGAGAAGATGCCGCGCAGGGCGGCGGCGTCCCGGAACGCCCCCCGCTCGTCGTCACCGCGGGGCGGGGTGACGTGTCGACGCACAGACGGAAGATGTCGGGCCGGTTGTAGTGGCCGACGGGATCCAGGTAGCGGCGGGCTACGGCCACGGTTTGCAGATCGAGGTCTAGCACCAGGGTTTCTTCGCGTTCACGGACCGGCCCGGCCAGCACCGCGCCGTCCGGCGCCACGATGACGGTGTTGCCCTCTGCCGCGGCGGTCAGAGCCGCGACCCGGTCGATGGTCGCGTCCCGGTCCATCAGCACGTAGGAGGCCTGGACGGCGGCCACTCGCAGGACTGACATCCCGATCACCTCACCCGGCGGCCGGAGGAACGGGTTCATCCGCGGCTGACACCGCTACCCTCGGGGTGGTGTCGACGACCAGGCGGAATACGTCGCTGCGGCTGTAGTGGCCGACGGGATCGAACTGCTGGCGGCTGGTCCGGGCCCGGGCCGTATCGATCTCGGCGCAGAGCACGCCTTCCTCGCCGGTCAGCGGGCCCGCCAGTATCTCTCCTTCCGGGCCGACGATGACGGTGTTGCCACGGGACAGCCAGTCACCGCTGTCGCCGTACAGGCCGTCGCGGCCGGGCAGGTCCGCGGGCAGGTCGGCGGCGCTGATGCAGGAGGTGACGCCGATTACGTAGGTGCGGCCCTCCCTGGCGATGTGCCGCAGGGTCGGCACCCAGACGTCGGAGTTGTCCCAGGTGGGCGCCAGGTAGACGTCGATGCCCTGGGCGTACAGGGCGGCCCGGGCCAGGGGCATGTAGTTCTCCCAGCAGATCAGCCCGCCGAGCCTGCCGAACCCGGTGTCGACGACCCGCAGGGTCGATCCGTCGCCCATCCCCCACACCAGGCGCTCGCCGCCGGTGGGCATGAGCTTGCGGTGCCGGGCGGCCAGCGTCCCGTCCGGGGCGAAGTGCAGCAGCGTGTTGTAGATGGTGGAATCCCGGTCGTCGCGCTCGTCCACGCCGACGGACAGCCAGATCCCGAGCCTGCCCGCCGTCTCGGCGAGCAGGTCGGTGGCCGGGGAGCCGACCATGACCGCCTGGTCGAACAGGCGGGCGTACAGGGCCGTGGCGTCGGCGTCCCACGGCCGGGTCCGCCACACCCAGTCCGGATAGCCGGGCACGAAGGCCTCGGGAAACGCGACCAGGCGGGCACCTTCCGCGGCCGCCTTTTCCGCCAGCGTCACCACCTTGGCGATCGTCTCGGCGCGGTCGAGCAGCACCGGGGCGGCCTGTACGGCCGCGACCTTCACCGGGTCCATGACGCCTCCAGGAGAAAACCGATCAGAAGGTCGTTGACGGCGGCCGGCTGCTCCATGTTGACCATGTGGCCGGCGCCGGCGACGACGTGGTAGGCGGCTCCGGGGATGCGCCGGGCGAGCACGGCCGCCATCTCGCGGAAGCCGGGCACGTCATGCTCTCCCACGGCGACCAGCGCCGGCACGGCGAGGCCCTCGAGCACCTCGATGGGCTGCCGGGTCGGGCGGTGGGGGTCCTGGCCCAGCCAGTGCTGGCCGGGGTATCCCGCCACCATGGCCGCCAGCGCGGCAGCCAGGTTCGGCCGCTCGCGCGCGGCGGCGAACAGCGGGTGGGCCAGCCAGGCCTCGCGGCCCGCCAGCACCCCGGCCGCCTGGACCCGCCGGGTGACCTCGTCCATGGCCCGGGCTGACTCCGGGTCCCAGGGCACGCCGTCAAGCACCGCGTCCAGCAGCACCAGGCCGCGGATCCGGTCCGGGGCGGCCAGCGCGGCCTGCAGCGCCACCCGGCCGCCGAACGACAGGCCCGCCAGCACGGCCTCGCCGATGTCCAGGTGGTCCAGGAGCGCGACGAGGTCGCCCGCGTGAGTGTACGGGACGGCAGGGTCGAGCGGCCCGGAGGCGCCGAACCCGCGGCAGTCGTAGCGCACCACACGGAACCCGGACGCCAGCGCCCCGACCTGCGGATCCCACATGCGCATGTCCAGGCCGAACCCGTGGATGAGGACCATGACGGGCCCGGTCCCGGCCACCTCGTAGACGAGCCGCGCGCCGGGGCGTTCCAGGACGGCGGTGACGCCGCCCGGTAGCTTCGCTTGATCGGTGATCATGCCTGCATGGTGGCTCGCGGCCGCGGACCGCGGCATCGGTGCACGCACCCAATCAGGGCGGGGCGGGCTACCCATCTAGCCCGGCGGAATACCCAGCTAGCTGGCCCCGGCGCAGACCGGTCTTTACGAGCAGGCTCGCCACGTGCTTCTCGACCGTGCGCGGCGACAGGAACATCCGCTCCGCGATCTCCCGGTTGCCGAGGCCCTGGGCGACCAGCCTGAGCACGTCGGCCTCGCGTTCGGTCACGCCCAGCGCGCGCAGCGGGCCCGGCACGTCCCTGTCACCGGCCGGGCGCGGCACCGGCGCGCCGGTCCGGCGCAACAGGGCCCGGCAGGCGGCCGCCACCCGGTCGTCTCCGCGCGCGGCGAAGTACGCGGAGGCTTCCCGTAGCCAGGCGACCGGCTCGCCCCAGCCGTCGGCCAGCGCCGCCTCGGCGGCCAGGCGGCGCGCGTACTGCCGATACCAGGCCACCAGCGGGCCCATCTGCCGGTCGGCGGCGTCGAACGCCGACTCGGCGGCGGCCGTCCCGCCCGGGCGGCCGGCGCAGACCGCGTCGGCGTAGCCGATCAGGGCCGCGACCACCAGGTGCCTGGTGCCGTGGGCGGCGCGGACCCGGGCCGCGGCGGCGTCCGAGTCCCGGCCGAGCAGCGCGCCGAGCAGCGGCCAGAGCCCGAGGAACGGCGGCGCGATCGTCGCCGGGGAGCTCAGCAGCAGCCCCGCCCCTGTCGTCATCCGCGCGTGCGCCGCGCCGAGATCGCCGGCCAGCAGGCAGAACGTGGCCCGGCAGTGCCCCCAGGCGCAGCCGAGCACGTCCTGGTCGTCGGGGGCGAGCGCGACCGCCTCGGCGATCCGGTCTTCCATCGGGCCTTCCTCACCGCGGATGGCGTGCGCCGTGGCCTCGAAGATCAGCGCCATCGGCAGCGTGGCCAGGTGGAAGCGGCGGGACGCGTCCGCCGACCGCCGGGCCGCTGCCAGGGCTTCGTCCGCGCGGAACTGCTTGTTCAGCCTGGCGGCGATCTGCAGGTCGAGCGTCGCGGTCAGGGCCAGCGCGCCCTGGGCCACGGCTAGCTCGCGCGCCTGCTCCAGCCGGTCCACGCTCTCGGTCCTGAGCTGGTCGATGGTGCCCAGCTCGTGCAGGGCCCGGAGCCGCCACAGCCGCAGTCCGTGCGCGGCGGCCAGGTCCGCGGCCCGGGCGAACGCCTGCTCGGCCGCCTCCAGGTCGCGCTGCCGGGCGACCCGGCCGATCACCTCGAGGGCCTCGCACGCCACCTCGGGCTGAGCCCTTTGACCTTCGTGGCCGCTCTCGGCGGCCCGCAGCGCGGCCCGGGCCAGCCGGTCCGCCTCCTCCAGGCGGCCCCGGCCGGCGGCGACCTGCGCCGCGCACGCGTCGATCTGAGCGGCGCTGGCGCCTGCCGACTCGCGGGCGACCTCGATGCTGGCGGCGGCCTCGGCCCACCGGGCGCCGGCGATAGCCGCCCGGGCGATTTCCAGGTGCAGGTGGGCCGCCCGCGGCGACGGCGGGCCCAGCCGGGCGAGCAGCATCCGGCCGGTCTCGATGGCCCGGTCGACCTGCCCGGACATGGCGAAGACCTCGGTCAGCGCCTCGTCGACGCTGGTCTGCAGCGCGGGGCCGACCAGGCCCCTGGCCCCGGTAAGCGTGTGCTCGGCGCTGGCCAGCGCACCGGCGGCCAGGTCGCGCCGCCCGGCCTCGAGCAGCAGCGCGCCGGCTCGGGCCGCGTCGCCGGCCCGCCCGGCCAGGTCGGCGGCCAGCGTGCACCACGCGCCCGGCAGGTCCGGGTGGGCCGCTTCCGCCGCCGCCAGAGCCTGGCCGGCCAGCATGGTCCGCTCCGGCGGCAGCAGCCCGGCCAGCACCGCCTCGTGGGTGAGCGCGTGCCGGAACCGGAAACCGTCCCGATTGGCCACGACGAGCTGCAGGCCGACGCCGTCGCGCAGCGCCGCGACCACGGCCGGGTCGGCCAGACCGGTGACCGGGCCGAGCAGCGTCCAGTCGAAACGGCGGCCCAGCACGGCGGCCGCGCCGATGACCCGGCGCGATTCCGCGCTCATGCCGTCCAGCCGCCGCCTGATCGCGTCGGCGAACGTGGCGGGCACCCCGGGAGCGCTCAGGTCGGCGGCGTGCCAGCGGCCGTCCCGCTCGGCCAGCGTCCCCTCCGCGATCAGTCCGGCCAGGACCTCCTCGACCAGGAACGGAATGCCCTCGGCCCGCCCGGCGACGAATTCGTGCACCGCGGCCGGCAGGTCGGCGGCGTCCAGGCAGGCGCGGGTCATGTCGGCCATCGCCGCCGGGCCAAGGCGGCCTAGCGACAGCAGGGCGGCGGATCCGCGGGCCGCGAGCGCGCTGGCCAGCGCGGCGGCTTCGCCGCCCTGTTCATATCCGGCCTCCCGGAGGGTGACGAGGCACAGCACCCGTTCGGCGGTCAGGTTGTCGGCGAGGTACTCGAGCAGCGCCAGCGTCTCCTGGTCGGCCCAGTGCAGGTCCTCCAGGACGAGCACGCAGCCGGCCTGTGGGGCCAGGGCGCGCAGCAGCCGCAGCACCGCCTCGCCGAGGAAGACCGGCGACTCCTCGCCCGGCACCGGCTGCGGGGGCCGCCACTCCGGAATGAGCCGCCCGAGCACCGGCCGGAACGGGCCGAGCTCCTGGCTGGACGGAAGGCGGCCCGCTCGTCCGGCCGAGGTCAGCGCCTCGGCGAACGGCCGGAACGGCGTGGGCGCGCCGCCGGCCACGGCCCGGCCGGCCAGGACCGCCAGGCCGCTCTCGCCCGCTGTGCGCGTGACCTCCCGGATCAGCCGCGACTTACCGATGCCGGCCTCGCCGACCAGGAACACCGTGCTACCGCGGCCCGTTCCGGCCGCCGTCAGGGCGGCCCGCAGCCGACGGGCTTCCTCGTCCCGCCCGACCAGGACCGGGCACAGCACCTGCGGCACAGGATCAGTATCGGCCCGGCGGCCGGGCTTGGCCCATACGAGGTAGTCAGCGGTTGCTTCGCGCCGACTCGGGTTCGCCGGCCGGGCCGGGCGACCACGCCAGCGGTGCCTGGTACATACGTGCATCGTGAGGCGATCGGCGGCCGAAATAACGGGCTCTGTCGCATATCTCGGGATGGTTACGGCTGCCGCGCCAGCCGGGCAGTGGGGGGCTGGGGCACACAACCCCCGCTAGATGGGGCAGGGGCATACAACCCCCGTACCGCGTACCGCCGGACGTAACGAGTGGTGCTTGTGAGGCAGGTGAGGACTGTCGGCGGCCCGGCGGACGTTATCGTCCCGAGATTTGCGCCAGAGCCAAATAACGTGGTGGATTCGGGCTATGCGGTTTATCCGGTGCACTGGGATACCCCGAAACAACCACGAAGCCCGAATCAACCACGTTAGACCAAGATCACCGCGCTGACGCGCGAGTGGTGCGGGAGAGACTGGCGGGACTGACGCGTTGGCTGGCCGCTGACCCGACGAGCCATCCACGCGGCGCGGCCAGCAGGGCTGTCCAGGTGGCCAGCCACAGCCGACCCGCCGTACTCATCCAAATCAAGGATTACTCATCGAGCTGAGCGCGTGACGGAGCCAGCGCAGGAGCTCGGCGAAGTCGGCGTCGATGACGGACTGGTCGTGCTGGCGGAACCGGCCGCTGGCCTCGCTGGCGGCGAAGCCGAGGAC
>Ga0070699_100001250_pt1 | contig 23419 bp, 21 predicted proteins | sample KBSK1503metaG_FD_65473 | JGI IMG/M metagenome (GOLD analysis project Ga0070699, IMG submission 65473) | Corn, switchgrass and miscanthus rhizosphere microbial communities from Kellogg Biological Station, Michigan, USA - KBS K1-50-3 metaG | ecosystem: Host-associated > Plants > Roots >...
GCGAGGAACTCGTCCTTGGCCCGCGTCTCCGCCTGCAGCGAGCGGGCCAGGGCCTCGGCCTCCTCTCTCCGCTCGAGCACGCGGGCCTCGTGCTGGGCGCGCTCGGTGATGTCGAGCGACACGCTCAGCACCGCGGGCTCGCCCCCGAAGGTAATGACCTCCGAGTTCACGAGCATGCGCCGCTCCTCGCCCGCACGGGTGCGGAAGCCGATCTCGAAGTCGCGCACCCGCCCCTCCCGCTGGAGCTGGCGGAGCATGCGGTCGCGCTGCTCGGCGGTCACCCAGAAGCCCATCGCCGCCTTTGGGTGGCCGAGCATCTCCTCCCGCGTGAACCCGCCGTGGCGCAGCGCGGCCTCGTTCACCTCCAGGTGGCGCTGGTCGGCGAGGCTCGTGATCGACATCGGCAGCGGATTGGCGTGGAAGGCCACCATGAAGCGCCGCTCGCTCTCGCGCAGCGCCTCCTCCGCCCGCGTGCGGTCGGTGATGTCGGTGAGCGCGCTCAAGATGCACGCCTCCCCGTCGAACTGCACGATGTCGGCGGAGAGCACCGTGACGCGCACGTCGCCGCTCTTCACCTGGAAGCGGCACTCCAGGTTGCGCACCGAGCCGCCCGCCTTCAAGATTTGGATCCCCTCGTCCCGCAGGGCCGGGTCCACCCAGAGGCCCAGCTCGACCGGGGTGCGGCCGAGGATCTCCTCCCGGGTGTAGCCGCTCGTGCGCAGGAAGGCGTCGTTGGCGTCGCGGATGCGGCCGTCGTTGGCGCCGGTCAGGCAGAGGATGGTGGGGCTGAGCCCGAAGACCGCGCGGAGCTTTTCCCCGAAGCCCGGGTCCGAGTGCATCGTGGGCAGTATGCCGGGCGCGACCGCCGGCTGGCAAGACCGGCACCCGCCGGCTCGCCCCGGTTGGGTGTATCATCGGCGCCGACGCTCACCCCTCCGAGGAGGCGACCATGACGACGCAAACCGGCGCGGCCCACGAGATCGACGTCCAGGACGTGGAATACCTCCGGCACGGCGACCGGCCGCTGCTGGCGCGGCTCTACACGCCGCGCGGCGACGGGCCCTTCCCGATGATCGTGGACCTGCACGGCGGGGCGTGGTGCCGCGGGGACCGCACCAACGACGCGGTGATGAACGAGCCGCTCGCCCGGAGCGGCGTGGTGGTGGCCGCCCTCGACTTCCGAATGCCACCGGACGCCTCGTATCCCGGCTCGCTCGTCGACATCAGCTACGGCATCCGCTGGCTCAAGAGCCGGGCCGCGAGCCTGCGCAGCCGGCCCGACCTGGTCGGGATCATGGGCGCCTCGAGCGGCGCGCACCAGGCGATGCTGCTCGCGATGAAGCCGCGCGATCCCAAGTACGCGGCTCTGCCCCTCCCCGCCGGCCCGGGCGCGGCGGACGGCAGCGTGCGCTGCGCGGTGCTCTGCTGGCCAGTGATCGACCCGCTCGGACGCTACCACTACGCGAAGAAGCTCAAGGCGGCGGGCCCGCCCTACCCGGAGGTGGTCGACCGCGTGCTGCCCGGCCACGACCAGTACTGGATCACCGAGGAGGCGATGGCGGAGGGCAGCCCGACGCGCGCGCTGGAGCGGGGGGAGCCGGTGGAGCTGCCGCCGGTGCTCTACCTGCAGGGCGATCGTGACCAGGCGCACCCGCGGCCCGATCTCGATCGGTTCGTGGCCGCCTACCGCAAGGCGGGCGGCGCGCTCGATCTCGAACTGCTCGCCGGCGAGGCCGAGGGCTACATCAGCCGCAAGCCGGCCTCACCCGCGGTCGAGCGAACCATCTCCCGCATCATCGAATTCGTCCACAAGCAGGCCGGGGACCGATAAAGGCCCATCTGCGGGAGTGCGGCGCCCTCGGCTGCCCGCTCGACGTACAGTGAGTACGCTTCGCGGGCAGCCCTCGGGCGCCGCCTCGCAGCTGGAACCTTTCTCGGTCCCCGGCTACGAGCCGAGGGCGTGGCGGACCGGGGGTAGGACTTCGCGGGCGACGCGGGCGGTGTAGCCGCGCTCGGGATCGTCCGGCCACTTCGGGTCGGGGATCGGGTGGAGGACGACGTAGTCGAACGGCGCGGGCGCGCCGCGCAGCGCCGCCACCAGCTGCTTCGCCACCTCGCCCGGCGTCCCGCGCAGGCTGAAGGCGTCGGCCGCGCGCTCGGGAAGGAACTCCACCGCGCGGCCGCTCGCCTCGAGATCGGGCGCGTGGTGGAAATCCGGCCAGACCGACCGCGCGCGCTTGAGCGCCTCGGGATCGGGGCCGGTCCACTCGAGGCCGGGCGGTTCGAAGAGCGCGGGCGAGTACTCGTAGTAGCCGGCCGCCATCGAGCGCGCCATGACCAGCGCGCGCTCCGGGTCGTCGACCAGCACGGTGTGGAACACCGCGCCGAGCCGCACCGACGCCGGATCGCGCCCGGCCGCCGCGGCCCCGGCCCGGATCGCGTCGACCGCGGTCTTGATGTTGGCCGGATGCGTGCCCACCCGGATGAACACCCCGTCCGCGACCTCGCCCGCCATCCGCAGCGTCCGCGGGCCGCCCGCCGCGATCCAGATCGGCACCGGGCGATGATGCGGCAGCCGCGCGGGGCGCGCCGCGCCCACCTCGACCGCCTGGCCGTCGAGGAGCGACCGCATGAGTCGCGTGCTCGCCTCGAGCTCCGCCACTCGCGCGGGCTTGAGGCCGGCCAGGCGCACCGCGGTGTCGCCCACGCCCCAGCCGAGCAGCACCCGTCCCGGCGCCAGCTCGTCCACGGTGGCGATCGACGACGCGGTCACGGTCGGATGCCGGTTGACCGGGTTGGCCAGCAGCGGGCCGAGCGCGATGCGCTCGGTGACCCGCGCCGCCGCGGCGAGCAGCACGTAGGTGTCGCGCCGGCGCAGCTGCGAGTCCGGCTGGAGGGCGGCGTCCCAGCCGAGCTGCTCGGCGCGACGCACGTCCGCCGCGAAGGCGTCGACCGAGCGGGAGTCGAAGCGGTTCAGTCCGAAGCGCGGGAGCGCGGCCATCCGGCGGGCGGGGCGGTCGCGGGGCCTACGGCATGCCCGGCATGTCGACCCGGGCGTAGTAGCGATCCTCGCCGAGCGCGTCGACCCGCTGCCAGAAATCGGGCAGCGCGGCCAGGCCGGCCTCGTTCACCCCGGCGCCCTGACGCCAGATGCACCACGATTCCGGATGGAGGCGGCTCGCTTCCTGGATCCACCGCTCACCCTCCGCCGGCTCGCCCCGGCGAATCAGCAGCTGCCCGAGCCGGAACAGGGCCTGGGCCCGCGCGGTGTCCTCGCGCGGCGCGGCCAGGTGCTCGCGGGCCCGGGCCGCGTCGAGCGCGTGCGGGCTCCGCGGCCCGCGTCGCACCCAGTCGCGGATCGCGTCGAGGTAAGTCGTCTTGGCCTCCGCGGTGAGCCGCGCCACGTCCTCCGGCATCTCTCGCGTGGCCCGGTTCATCTTGCGGAAGCCCTCGTACGCGCCGGCCGGCTCGGCGGGCCGCACGATGCGGCCGGCCTCGTCGATCCACACCGCCTGCGGCACGTTGACGATCCCGTAGAGCTCGGCGAGCCGGTGCTCCCGATCGATGGGGGTCGGATAGGTCGGGTACGCCGCCTCGATCCACGGGAGCGGATCCGCCTCGCGGCTGTCCATCGCGACCGCCATCACCACGAAGCCCTGGTCTCCCAGCTCCTCGTAGAGCGCCTGCCACACGGGCAGGTCGCGGCGGCACCCTCACCAGGAGGCCCAGGTGACGAGCAGCACCTTCTTGCCGCGGTGGTCGGAGAGGCGATGCACCCGCCCGGCCGGATCGGGCAGTGCGAAGTCCGGCGCCTCGAGCGAGGCGAGCGCCGCCGCGCGGTCGCGCGCGCTCTGCCCGAGCACCCACGCGTGGCCGCGGTCGCTGTGCACCGCGGGCTGGCCCAGGTGGCGCCAGAGCGCGGCCAGGTCGATGCGTCCGCCGTCGACCAGCTCGCGCTCGCGCCCGGCGGGCAGCGGCACGCAGACCGGTCCGCGGCAGAGCCCCTCCGGCTTGGCCACCCAGCCGGTCGCGGCCTCCGCGTCGCGCGCGGAGCACCAGAGCGCCGTCGCGGACGGGACCGCGTCCACCGAGAATTCCCCGTTGTCCGTCAGCAGCGTCACCATGGTCGTCACCTCTCTGGCGGGATCTTACCATCGCGGCTGCGGCCCCGGCGCCTTGACGCGGCCGCCGCCGCGCGGCAGTATCGCGCCCGATGCCCCGCGTCCTCGCCGTCCCGCCGCGTCGCGGCTGATCGTGCCCTCGAGCGCCCGCCGTCAGGGCATCGCGGCCCTGCTCATCGTGGTCTCCGCGTGGGGCCTCACGTGGCCGATCAACAAGGTGATCCTCGGGAGCCTCTCCCCACTCTGGGCGGTGACCCTGCGCTCGGCCATCGCCACCGTGGCCCTCTTCGCGCTCACCGCCTGGCGCGGCCGCATCGCGTGGCCGCCGGCGGGCGACCTGCCGGTGCTGGTCAGCATCACCCTGCTCCACATGGTCGGCTTCAACCTCCTGGCGAACTGGGGGCTGGGGCTCGTGCCCACCGGGCGCACCGTGGTGCTGGCCTACACTACGCCGCTCTGGGTCACGCCCGGCGCCGCGCTCTTCCTCCACGACCCCCTGACCGCCCGCCGCGTCGTCGGAGTGCTCGTCGGCCTCGCCGGGCTCGTGACCCTCTTCAACCCGCTCACCTTCGACTGGAGCGATCGCACGGTGGTGTGGGGGAACCTCGCCATCCTGGCCGGCGCGCTCCTCTGGGCCGCGAGCATCCTGCACATCCGGGCGCATCGCTGGCGCTCGACCCCGTTCGCGCTGATGCCGTGGGAGACGCTCCTGGCGACGCTCCTGCTCGCGCCCATCGCGCTCGCGACCGGTGCGCCGACCGAGGTCACGTGGTCGCCCTCGTTCACGCTCCTGCTGCTCTACCTGGGCATCGTCGGCACCGCGGTCACCTACTGGGCGGCGGCGACCGCGAGTCGCCTGCTGCCCGCGGTCACCACCTCGCTCGGGCTGCTCGCGACCCCGGTGGTGAGCGCGGTCACCGCCGCGCTCTGGCTCGGCGAGCCGCTCACGCTTCAGCTGCTGGTCGCGATCGCGCTCGGACTGGGCGCCGTGGCCATCGGCGCCACCGACCGCTCGGGCGGAGCAGGGGCTCGACTTGACAGCCCTTCCGCCTGGCCCCATTCTCCCGCCATGGCCGACTACCACGCGGCGGCCGACATCCCCGCGCCCTCGAAGGCGGAGCTGCTGCGGGCCCTCCGGTCGAGCCGGGACGAGGTCGTGGCGCTGATCTCCGCGCTGCCGCCCGCCGCGCTCGAGGAGGGCCGCTACGAGAGCGGCTGGAACGGCCGTCAGATCCTCGCCCACATCGCGTCGATCGAGTGGAGCTATCCGCGGCTGATCGACATCGCCCGCACCCCGCCCGCCGCGGAGGCGGCCGCGCCGCCGACCCGCGAGATGAAGGGCGGCAACGACTCCTACAACGACCGCCAGGTGGCCAAGCGCGAGCACCTGCCGGTGGCGGAGCTGCTCGCCGAGTTCGAGAAGAACCGCGCCGCCACCATCCAGGCGGTCGAGGCCGCCGACGAGGCGCTCTTCGCCCGCCGCATCCGCTCGGCGGGCGGCGTGGTCGGCCCGCTCGCGCTCGTCTTTCACCAGATCGCGGTGGCCCACGTGCTCGGCCACGCGCGCGACATCGCCGGGCGCGACGCGCGCCCGGCGGCCGGAGACCCGACCCACCATGGCTGACACGAACGCGAAGGGCCCGCTCGACGGCGTGAAGATCCTCGACATGACCGAGCACATGGCGGGCCCCTTCTGCACCATGATCCTGGGCGACCTGGGCGCGGAGGTGATCAAGCTCGAGCGCCCCGGCGCGGGCGATTCCTCCCGCGGCATGGGCGACGGCAGCGAGCGCAATCCCTACTTCCGCTACATCAACCGCAACAAGAAGAGCCTCACCCTCGACTACAAGGGCGCGCGCGGGCGCGAGATCTTCCTCGCCCTGATCCCGTCGGTGGACGTGCTGGTCGAGAACTACCGCCCCACCGTCATGGACCGCGCCGGGCTCGGCTGGGAGACGCTCAGCCAGGTGAACCCGCGGCTGATCTACGCCCAGCTCTCCGGGTTCGGCTCCGACGGCCCCTATCGCGAGAAGGGCGGCTTCGACCTGATCGCCCAGGGTATGGGCGGCATCATGCACGTCACCGGCGAGCCCGACGGGCCGCCCACCTCGGTGGGCCTGCCGATCTGCGATCTCGGCACTGGCATGTGGGGAGCCCAGGGCGTCCTCGCCGCCCTCTACGAGCGGCAGCGCACCGGCCGGGGGCAGAAGATCGAGTGCTCGCTTCTCGAGACCGCGGTGGGCTTCTCCTCGTGGACGAGCGCGGGCTGGCTCGCCGATCACGTGGAGCCGGTCCGCATGGGCTCGCGCCATCGGCAGAACGCGCCCTACCAGCGCTTCGAGACTCAGGACGGCTACATGATGATCGGCGCGGCGGGCCAGTCGATCTGGGAGCGCTGCGCCCGCGCCCTCGGCCACCCGGAGTGGCTCACCGATCCACGCTTCGCCAAGGCCACCGAGCGGCGCAAGAACCGCTTCCTGCTCGAGAAGGAGATCGTCGCGGTGCTCGCCACCGCGCCCACCGCGCACTGGACCAAGGTGCTCGACAACGCGGGTGTGCCGTGCGGCCCGGTCTACAACTACGAGCAGCTCTTCTCCGATCCGCAGGTGAAGCATCGCGAGATGGTGGTGCACGCCGACGACACCGAGCTCGGCCGCGTGCCCCACATCCGCACCCCGATCCGCATGTCGGCCGCCGCGGTGGCGGTGCGGCGGACCGCGCCCCGCCTCGGCCAGCACGTCGACGAGATCCTGGCCGAGCTCGGCTACTCCCCGGCCCAGGTCGCGGAGCTGCGCCGCGAGCGGGTGATCTGAGCGCGACCGGCGCGGTCGCCATGACCATCTTCCTGATCCGCCACGGGGAGACGCTCGGCAACGCCTCCCGCACCGTGCAGCTCCCTGACAACCCGCTCTCGCCCCGCGGCGTCGCGCAGGCCGAGCGCCTCGCCCGGCGGCTCGAGGGCGAGCGTATCGGCGCGATCCTCGCGAGCGACCTCACCCGCGCGGCCCAGACCGCCGAGCGGCTCGCTCGGGTGACCCGGGCCCCGGTGCGCCACGACCCGCTGCTCCGGGAGCGCGACTTCGGCGACATCCGCGGCACCGCCTACGCGGACCTGGGCTTCGACATGTTCGCGCCGGACTACGCGCCGCCCAACGGAGAAACCTGGGAGGTCTTCCACGCCCGCGTCGACCGCGCGTGGGCTCTCGTGCAGGCGGCCGCCGCCGCGACCTCCGGCCACCTGGCCGTCGTCACCCACGGACTCGTGTGCCGCTCGCTCGCGGCCCGTCACCTCGTCCTGCCCGACGGAGTCGAGGCGCCCGAGAAGTGGGAGAACACCGCGCTCACCGTGATCGAGGGCCCGGACCCGCGGTGGCGGGTGCGCCGGCTCAACTGCATCGCCCACCTCGACGATCTCGCCGCGCGGCCGCCCGCGGAGTCCGGCGCGGTCTGACCCCTCACGGAGAAGGCCCATGACCCGGCTCCCTCGCCCGCTGCGCTCAGCCCCGCTCCTGGCCGCGCTGCCGGCCCTCCTCCTCGCCTCCGCCTTGCTCTGGCCCGCGGGGGGCGCGGCCCAGCAGAAGCCGCTGCGGCCCTACACCCTGATCCTCGACTTCGTGCCGACCGGCGAGTACGTGCCGCACTACACCGCCCTGGAAAAGGGTTACTACCGGGACGAGGGCCTCGACGTGAAGATCCTCCGCGGCCAGGGCTCGGGCGACACCGTCAAGCGGATCGCGGCGGGCCAGGGCGAGGTCGGCATCGCGGACATCTCCGCCCTCATCGCGGCGCGCGCCAACACCGACGTGGCGGTGAAGGCCATCGCGCTCTGGTACCGCCGGCCCCCGCACGGGGTCTTCGTGCGCGGCGACTCGCCGATCAAGACGTCGAAGGAGCTGGAGGGCAAGAAGCTCGCGATCTCGCCCGGCAACAGCCACCAGATCCTCTGGCCGGTGTACGAGAAGCTCTCCGGCCTCAAGCCCGGCTCGGTGACCTGGGTCACGATGGACGCCGCCTCGATGCCGCCCGCCCTGATCCGCGGCGCGGTGGACGCGGTGCCGTTCTTCGTGGTGCACGAGGCGCGCATCCGCAAGGTGGCCCGGCAGCAGAACGCGGACATCCGGGTGCTGGCCGCGTGGGCCGATCTCGGCTTCGACGTGGCCTCGACCTCGCTGGTCGCGCGCGAGGAGACCATCGCCAAGGACCCCGAGGTCCTCAAGGCCTTCCTGCGCGCGACCCTCAAGGGCGCGGACTACGCGTTCCGCCAGAAGCACTTCGACGAGGGCGTGGGCTACGTGGTCAAGGCGCACCCCGAGGTGGATCCGGAGGGCGCGGTGGGCGCCGCGCAGGTCGGGACGCGCTTCGTGTACGCGAGCGAGGTCACCAGCGGCAAGATGGCGGTCGGCCAGTTCGATCCGGCCCAGCTCGAGAAGACGCGCGATCTCTACACCCAGTATCTCGAGCTGAAGCGCAAGGTGGGGCTCGAGGAGATCTACACCAACGACCTGCTCCCCGCGCGAAAGTAGCGCGGGCGACCCGGAGGGGCCGATGGCACTGCTGATCCGTGGAGGACAGGTCCTGTCCGGCACCCCGGCCGCGCTCAGCCGCGCCGACGTGCTGGTGGAGGGTGATCGCATCGCGGCGGTGGGGCCCGCGCTCAGCGCCCCCGCCGGCACCCAGGTCATCGATGCCTCCGGCCACGTGGTGCTCCCCGGCATGGGCAACGCCCACACTCACGCGGCCAGCCACCTGGCCCGGGGCCGGGCCGGGAGCTGGACGCTCGAGGACCTGCTCACCCACTCGGCGGCAAACTATGGATTCCGCACGCCGGAGGACGAGTACCTCTCGGCGGCGGTCGGGGCCATCGAGATGCTCAAGACCGGCTGCACGTCGGCCTACGACCTCTACATGGCGGTGCCCGCCATCACCGACGAGGCGTTCGAGGCGGTGGTGCGCGCCTACACCGACGTGGGGCTCCGGGTCGTGCTCGCCCCGGCGGTGGCCGACGTCGTCTTCTACCAGACCGTGCCCGGGCTCGCCGACCAGCTCCCGCCCGACCTCCGGCGGACGGTCCAGGAGATGCAGCCCGCCCCGACCAAGGGGCTGCTCGGACTCACCGAGCGCGCCATCCGCCGCTGGCACGGCGGGGCCGACGGCCGCGTGCGCATCGGGATCGCGCCCACGATCCCGAACCAGGCCACCGACGAGTTCCTCGACGGCTGCGCCGCCCTCGCCCGAGAGTACGGCGCCGGGGTCCACACTCACCTGGCCGAGTCGAAGGTGCAGCTCGTGGAGAGCCAGCGTCGCTGGGGCAAGTCGATCGTGGCCCGCCTGGCCGATCACGGGCTCATCGGCCCAGGCTTCGTCGGCGCGCACTCGATCTGGCTCACCGACGACGACCTGCAGCGGCTGGCCGACGCCGGAGCCGCGGTCGCCCACAACCCAGGCAGCAACCTGCGCCTCGGCTGCGGCATCGCGCCGGTCCGCGAGATGCTCGATCGCGGCGTGGCGGTCGGCCTCGGCACGGACGGGTCGGTCTGCGCCGACAACCAGAACCTCTTCGAGGCCCTCCGCATCGCCTCGGTGATCAGCACGGTGCGCTTCCCGCACGAGATCGCCCGCTGGCTCGACGCCGATACGGTCTGGGGCCTCGCCACCTCCGGCACCGCGCGGGTCCTCGGGCAGGCCGACGATCTGGGCGCGATCGCGCCCCGGCGCAAGGCGGACCTGGTGCTGCTGCGGGCGGACTCGACCTTCCTGCGGCCGCTGGCCGACCCGGTGAAGGCCCTGGTCTACGCGGAGACCGGCGGCGCGGTCGACACGGTGGTGGTCGACGGCCGCGTGGTGGTGGAGCGCGGCCGCGTGACCACCGTCGACGAGGAGCGCATCTACGCCCAGGCGCAGGCCGCGGCCGATCGCCAGCGCGGGCAGAGCGCGCAGGCCTGGGCCCTGGCCGAGCGCCTGGCGCCCTACGTGGCGGCGGCGTGCCGGAGCGCGGTGACCGCACCGCTGCCGATCAACCGCTTCGCGGCCGCGCTGCCTCCGGCGTGATCCGGCTCCACGCGGTCGGGAAGACCTACCGCACCCGCGCGGGAGACCCGGTCCACGCCCTCGCCGAGACCACGCTCACCGTCGGCGAGAACGAGTTCGTCACCCTCGTGGGCCCGAGCGGCTGCGGCAAGAGCACGCTGCTCAAGCTGGTGGCGGGCCTGGTGGCGCCCTCGAGCGGCCAGATCCACGTGCGCGACCAGCCGGTGCGCGGCCCCTTCCCCGACGTGGGCTTCGTCTTCCAGCAGCCGGTCCTGCTGCCGTGGCGCACCGTGCTCGACAACGTGCTCTTCTCGGTGGAGATGCTGGGCCTCGACCCCCGACAGTACCGCAAGCCGGCCGGCGATCTGCTCGATCTGACCGGCCTCGCCGGCTTCGAGACCAAGTACCCGCGTGAGCTGTCGGGCGGCATGCAGCAGCGGGTGGCCATCTGCCGCGCCCTGCTGCCCGACCCGGGCCTGCTCCTGATGGACGAGCCCTTCGGCGCGCTCGACGCCCTGACCCGCGAGGAGATGAGCCTCGAGCTGCTGCGCATCTGGGACGAGCGGCGCAAGACCATCCTGTTCGTCACCCACTCCATCCCGGAGGCCATCCTGCTGGCCGACCGCGTGGTCGTGATGTCGCCGCGTCCCGGCCGCATCGCGCGGATGATCGCCGTCGGGCTCCCCCGCCCGCGCACCATGGATCTGGAGTTCGACCCGCGCTTCAAGGCCCACAGCGACGAGGTGCGCGGCCTGATCTTCGCGGGCCGGAAGGAGCGCGCGTGAGCGCGGCGCGCCGGCTCCTCGCCGAGATCCTGATCCCCGTCGCGACCCTGCTCGTGGCCCTGCTGGCCTGGGAGGCGGCCACCCTCGCCTTCCGGATCCCGCGCTTCATCATGCCCGCACCCTCGGCGATCCTCGGCGAGGGCTGGGCATGGCGCTACCGCTTCGTCGAGCACACCTGGGTCACGCTCTACGAGACGCTCGGGGGCTTCGCGCTCTCCATGGCGGTCGGCGTGCCGCTCGCGGTCCTCATCGTCTACTCGCCGGCTCTCCGCGCCGCGATCTACCCGTTGATCGTCATCGCCCAGTCGGTGCCCAAGATCGCGATCGCCCCGGTCCTGCTGCTGGTCCTGGGCTACGGTGAGGTGCCCAAGATGGTGGTGGCCTTCCTGGTCGCCTTCTTCCCGGTGGTGATCGACACCGCCACCGGCCTCGCGGCCACCCCGCCCGAGCTGCTCGACCTGAGCCGCTCCTACCGGGCGAGCGCCTTCAAGACCTTCGTGAAGGTGCGCCTGCCGATGGCCCTGCCCTTCATCTTCGCGGGAGCCAAGGTGGCGATCACGCTCTCGGTCATCGGCGCGGTGGTCGGCGAGTTCGTGGGCTCGGACAGAGGCCTCGGCTACGTGATCCTCTCGTCCACCTCCTACTGGAAGACCGAGGTCGCCTTCAGCGCGATGATCCTGCTCTCCCTGATGGCGATCATGCTCTTCGCCGCGGTCTCGCTGGTGGAGCGGGTCGTGTGCCCCTGGGTCAGCCCGGAGGCGGAGAGCTGACGAGCCAGTCGAGGATCCGCGCGTTCTCGTCGCGCGGATAGGTGTGGGAGAGGTCCTCGACTTCGCGATAGACGACGCGCGCACCGGCCGCCTCGAGAGCCTGCCGGGCCATCCGCGCGGTCTGCACCGGGAACATCCAGTCGAGCGCGCCGTGCACGAGGTAGATCGGCCGCCCGCGCGCGTTCCGGATCCCGCCCTCGGCGAGCAGGTACGGGTGGAGCACTCCGCAGGCGGGAGCCAGGTGGGTGAACGGGCCCGCCTCGGCGAGGCCGGTCAGCAGGGCGTAGGTCGCCCCGTCCGACATGCCGGTGAGCAGCACGCGGGCGGGGTCGACCGCGTAGGTGGCGGCCACCTCGGCGACCGCGGCGCGCAGACGCGGGGCGTCCACGTCTTCCCCGCCCATGATCGACCACGTCCGGTCGACCGCGGTGAGCGAGAGCAGCAGCATGCCGCGCGTGCGCGCCTCCCGCAGCCACGCCCAGAGGAAGTCGCGGCCGTGCCCGCTGCCGCCGTGGAGCGCGACGATCAGCGGCGCGGCGGTCCGGCTGTCCCACGTCTCCGGGACGTACAGGGAGAGGCCGCCGCGGCTGCCCCGATCGTTCCGGGCGTGGAGCACGCCCACCTTGGCCCCGTCCTGCCGCATCGCCCCCTCGCGCAGACCGGCGGCGAGAGCGTCGTCGTCACGGCGCGACGGCTCGAGGAACCAGCGGCTCACCGGCTCGAGCACCGGACCGAGTGGATAGAGCGCCTCCTGCAGCGGGGCGACGCGGCGCAGGGCGCGGTAGAGCTCGATCGGCTCGCCCGCCTCGGCGGCGCGCGCGAACGCGGCGATCAGCTCGCGGGCCTGCCCGGTCACCGCCACCAGGCGCTCGCGGAGGAAGCGGAGGTCGTCGGGCCACTCGGCGGCCTCGAGCCGACCGAGAGCCTCGCCGAGCCGCGCCCCGTGCGGCGTGAGCCGCTCGGCGAGAGCCGCCGCGCGCGGTGGGAAGAGGTGACGCTGCACCCACTCCACGCGGTCGAGGGCGGCCAGCAGGGCCGACAGGAGCCCGGCCGTCGCGTCGGCGCACGCCTCGGGCAGCACGGCTCAGGCGGAGGCGGCGAGGCGCCAGTCGAGGAAGGCCCGGAGGGCACGGCCGGCCGCCGCGGCGGGCGAGCACGGCAGCCGGTCGAGCGAGCCGATCACTCGCCGGACGGTATCAGAGTGATCCCGGCCCGGCAAGCCGGCGGGGCGAGACCTAGCGGTCGCGGTTCTGGAGCTCTCGGTCGCGGTTCTGGAGCTGTCGCGCCCGCTCCGCCGCCTCGCGCTGCCGCTTCTCGTTGAGCTCGCCGATCCGGCGATACGCGTCCCAGCGCTGCTGGACCTGTCGCTGCTCCTCGCTGAGTGCCGGCTTCCCCACGCCCCTCGGCCCGATCCACACCGCCGCGTCGCGGTACCGGTCGGGCACGTCGACTTTGTACTGCCTGGTCTGGATGATTCCCTTGTCGTCCGTGTAGCGGTACTGCGCCTCGGCCGACCCGACACCGAGCGCGAGGCCCGCGCCCAGCCCAGCCACCACTATCAGGAGCCCTCTCATCATCGGTTCCCCCCCCGGCCGCTCCGGTGCCGGCGCGGCTCGAAATCAATTGTGACGCGGGGGAATTATCCCGGTGAGGACAGAATTCGTCCGGAACCGGCCGTCGGTGATAGGTCCAGTTTCATTGACGGAAACCTCCGCGTCCCCACCCTGGGGTACAATGCGGGGCGACATGACCAGCGCGCTTCCGCTCGGGGGAATCCGCGTCCTCGAGCTCGGCCACATCATCGCGGGGCCCTCCGCGGGCCTCCTGCTGGCCGACCTGGGCGCCGACGTGATCAAGGTCGAGCGGCCCGGCGAGGGCGACCAGTCGCGCGGCATGCCCGCGGGCACCTCGGCGAACTTCCACTTCCTCAACCGCAACAAGCGCTCGATCGCCATCGACCTCAAGGGCTCGGCGGAGGCGCGCGCACTCTTCCTGCGGCTGGTGGAGAGCTCGGACGTCGTCATCGACAACTTCGCCTACGGCGCGGTGGAGGCACTCGGCCTCGGCTACGACGTGCTCGTCCGCAGCAACCCCGGGATCATCTACCTCGCGCTCAAGGGCTTCCTCCCCGGCCCCGACGAGGCCCGGCCCTTCCTCGACGAGCTGGCCCAGATGTCGGCGGGCCTGGCCTTCATGACCGGGCCCCGCGGGCAGCCGATGCGCGCGGGCGCCTCCATCGTCGACGTGGGCGCCGCCGCCTACGGGGTCATCGCGGTGCTCGCCGCGCTCCACCAGCGCGCGCAGACCGGCCGCGGGCAGAAGATCACGTCCGGGCTCTTCGAGACCACCGTGTTCTGGGTCGGGCAGTGGCTCGCCCAGCACGCGGCCACCGGCCAGCCGTCGGTGCCGATGCCGGAGATCCGGCAGGGCACGCGGATGGGCTGGGGCGTCTACCAGCTCTTCGGCGCGGCGGACGGCGAGCAGGTCTTCATCGGCATCACCTCGAACGGCCACTGGGAGCGTTTCTGCGCCGCGTTCGGCCTCGACGACCTGCTGGCGGACCCGTGCCTCGACGACAACGCCAAGCGGGTCGCCGCGCGCGACTGGCTGCCGGGCCGCATCGCCCGGGAGATGGCGCGCCACCCGAGCGCGGAGATCTCCCGCCGCCTCGAGAAGGCGCGGGTGCCCTACGCGCCGCTGCGGCGGCCGGATCAGCTGGTGGACGATCCGCACCTCAACGCCTCGAACCAGTTCATGCTCACGCCCCTGCCCGATCGCGAGCAGCCGGCCAAGCTGCCCAAGCTGCCGGTGCGCAGCAGCGCCTTCGAGATGGGCCTCGCGCGGCCGGCGCCGCGCCTGGGCGAGCACACCCGCGAGGTCCTGGCCGAGCTGGGCCTCGCCCCGGACGAGATCGACGCGCTCGCGTCGCGGAGGGTCATCCCATGAGCGATCTCCCCAAGCACGTGCACATCAAGGAAGTGGGCCCGCGCGAGGGCTTCCAGTTCGAGAAGGGCGACATCTCCCTCGCGGCCAAGATCTCCCTCGTCGACGCGCTCTCCGACACCGGGGTCGCCACCATCGAGTTCACCTCGTTCGTGAGCCCGAAGTGGGTGCCCCAGATGGCCGACGCCGAGCAGATGGTGGCCGGCATCAAGCGCACCCCCGGCGTGGCCTACGAGGCGATCTGGCTCAACGAGGCCGGGCTCGAGCGCGCCGCGCGGCTGCGTGAGTCGCTCGCGCTGCGCCCGATGTTCGGGGTCGCCGCCGCCGACACCTTCACGCGCAAGAACACCAACCGCAGCGTGGACGAGAAGATCGCGGAGCTGCCCGGCTGGGCCCGCCGCTACCAGGCCCTCGGCATGGACTGGATCGACGTGGGGGTCATGGCCGCCTTCGGCTGCAACTACGAGGGCGACGTGACGCCCGCCCAGGTCATCTCGCTGATCGAGAAGGTCGAGGCGCAGGCGCGGAGCTGCGGCTCCCGGCTCGGCAACGTGAGCCTGGCCGACACCATGGGCTGGGCCAACCCGCTCCAGATCAAGCGCCTCGTGGGCGCGGTGCGGGCGCGCTGGCCCGAGATCCCGGTGAAGCTGCACCTGCACGACACGCGCGCGCTCGCCATCGCGAACGTGGTGGCCGCGCTCGAGATCGGCGTGGACCGCTTCGACAGCGCGGTGGCGGGGCTCGGCGGCTGTCCCTTCGCGGCCCATAAGGGCGCGGCCGGCAACGTGACCACCGAGGACCTGGTCTTCCTCTGCCAGGAGCTGGGCGTCGACACCGGCATCGACCTCGACGCGATGATCGAGGCGGGCCAGCTCGCCGAGCGCGTGGTCGGCCACCCGCTGCCGGGCAAGCTCAAGTCGGGCGGCAACCTCGAGAAGTACCGCGCCCGCGCGCGGGCCGCCGCCGGCGTGTCCGCCTGAGCCGGGCCGCCCGACCGTGAAGCCTCGCGTCGTCGTCATCAGCATCGACGGCTTCGCGGCCTTCTACTGGGACGACCCACAGGCGCGCCTGCCCACCCTGCGGGCCCTGGCCGAGCGTGGGGCGCGGGCCTCCGGCATGGAGGTGGTCTTCCCCAGCACCACGTGGCCGACCCACGTCTCGATGGTGACCGGCGTCAGCCCGCGCGCCCACGGCGTGGTGGCGAATCACATCTGGAACCGGGACGCCCGCGCCACCGAGGACCTGACCGGCGATCCGATCTACGACGCGCCCGCGCTCCTCCGCGCGCCCACCGTCTACGACCTCGCCCATCGGGCCGGGCATCGCACCGCCGCCGTCGACTGGCCGGCGACGCGCAACGCCACCACGCTCGACTTCAACCTCCCCTTCTTCAAGGACCAGCGCGTGTTCGAGACCCAGACCGCGAAGGCGGTGTGGGAGGAGCTGACCGCGCTCGGCTTCCCGATGCACCGGCAGGGCGAGTGGGCGCTCCTGCCCAAGCGGCTCTACAAGGACGAGATGGTGGGCCGGGTGGCCGCCCACGTGGCCGCGCGGCACGAGCCCGCGCTGCTCCTCCTCCACTTCCTCTGCGTGGACAGCCTGCAGCACCTCCACGGGCCGCGCTCGCCGGAGGCCTACTGGGCGATCGAGTACGTCGACCGGCTCATCGGGCGCTTCCTCGCCACCCTCGGCGACCCGGGGCTCGAGCGCACCACCGTGTTCGTGGTCTCCGACCACGGCTTCCTCCCGTCGAGCCGGGAGATCCGGCCCAACGTGCGCCTTCGACGGCTGGGTGCCCAGGGGGAAGTCCGCTTCGTGATGAACCACGGCGCGGGCGCCCTCTACCGCCTCGAGGCCGGCGACGCGGCCCTCGCCCAGCTCGCGCGCGAGATCGCGACCATGGAAGGCGTGAGCGCCGCGTGGCCCGCGGCGGAGTACGCCTCGCTCGGCCTGCCCACCCCCGCCGACAACCACCGGGTCGCCGACGTGATGTTCGAGGCGGCGCCCGGCTATTCGTTCGGGGACGGCCCGGGCGCCGAGGACGAGCACGGGCCGCCGAAGTACCTCGGCACCCACGGCCAGCGCGGCCTCTATCCCGACAACGCCGCCTTCTTCCTGGCCGCCGGCGCGGGCGTCGGCCGCGACGTCGCCCTCGGCCTCATCCGGAGCCGCGACGTGGGCCCGACGGTGGCGGCCGCCCTCGGCCTCCGCATGGAGGCGACCGAAGGCGCGGTGCTCGACCGCGCGCTCGGCTAGGTCCGCCGGAACTTGAAGTTGAAGCGCCGGAGCTCGAACTGCTGGTTCGGGTTCGCGGTCCACTCCACGTGCTTCTGGAGGCCGTAGTCCTCGTAGGGCTGGATGACCGGCAGCCAGGGCAGGTTCTCGAGGAAGATCTTGGTCATCTCCCGGTAGGCCCGGCCGCGGAACGGCTCGTCCACGCTGAAGCGCGCCGCATTGCCGAGCTCGTCCCAGCGCGCGTCGCGCCAGTAGTCCATCGGGCCGCCGGGGCCGAGCAGACGCCACATCATGCCGTCGGGGTCGCCGAGCGTGGAGGTGGGATCGGACCACCACACGCCCTTGAAGCTCTTCTCGCGACCCTTCTGGGCCCGCACCGAGTACTCGATCACCTCCACCTTCACGTTGATGCCGATGTCGCGCCACATGGCGGCGATGGCCTCGGACATGGCCTTGTCCTGCGACACGTAGGCCACCGTGGTCTCGATGAAGATCTCCTCGTTCTTGTAGCCGGCCTTCTTCAGGAGATCGCGCGCCTCGCCCGGCCGGTAGACCAGTGCCGGCAGGCTGGCGTCGTAGTGGTTGTCGCCCTTGGCGATGGGACCGTTGGGCACGAGGCCACGCCCGCGCCAGAGCTCCTTGACAATGGCCTCGCGATCGATCGCGAGCGAGAGCGCCTGCTTCACCAGCGGGTTGTCGAGCGGAGGCCGCTTGCTGTTCACCCCCAGCACGTAGAGACCGGCGTAGAGCGCGCCCACCACGCGGGTCGAGGGGTTGCCGGTCACCCGCTCGGCCTGGTCGGGCGGCAGCTGGGTGATGATGTCCACCTCGCCCTTCAGCAGCGCGGCGATGCGCGGGGCGGTCTCCGGGATCGGCCGCATGATCCAGCGGTCCATGTCGATGCGCCCGCCCCAGTAGTCGGGGTTGGCGTCGAAGATGGCCCGGTCGTCTTTGACCCAGGACACGAAGCGTACCGGCCCGGTGCCCACCGGCTTGGCGTTGAAGGTGTCGTTGCCCACCGCCTCGACGTACTTCCGCGGCACGATCTGGCCGCCGTAGAAGGCGAGGCGCGCGGGCAGCAGCGGGTCGGGCTTCTTGGTGGTGATTACCAGAGTGGAGGGATCGGGCGCGTCGATATGGTCGATCGTGGTGAGCGCGGTGGCTACCATGGTCTTGACCGCGGGGTCGTAGGTCCGCTCGATGCTCCACTTGGCGTCCGCCGAGGTGAACGGGTCGCCGTTGTGGAACTTCACCCCCTGCCGCAGCTTGAAACGCCACGTGGTCGGCCCCTCGAGCTTCCACTCGGTGGCGAGCCCGGGGTAGAGCTTGCCGTCCGGGTGGCGCGAGGTCAGGTTGTCGAAGAGGTTGAACGAGACCCGGATCTCGTTGGAGTTGGTACTGAAGTGCGGATCGAGCTTCGAGACGTCGCCCCCCTGCGCGGTCACCAGCTCCCGCTTCTGGGTGGTCTGGGCGGACGCACGCTCCGGTCGGGACAGGGTGCCGCCGAGCCCGATCATTGCCGCGCCTTTCAGCAGATCTCGACGGGTCAGGTCCATGGGGTGGGTCCTCCTGTGCCGACGGTCATAGGGATATCTCGGCGCGTTGTCAACCGGAGATTTCGGCTCGGAGCCCCTCCCTGACGAAGTGCTTGGCTCGGCTGCCGACTTCTGCGATTCTTCGGCTCACAGACATGGCCAAGACCAAGCGCGTCGCCAAGCAGACGAAGACGCCCACCCGCAAGCTCACCCCGAAGCCCGCCCGCCCCCGGGCCGCGGCCGCCCCCGCTCCGGCGGAGGTCTCCGAGCCCGAGAGCACGCTCCCGGCGGTGCGCACCTCGACGCCCGAGCGGGGGTTCGCGGCGCGCTTCAAGCCGCCCGCGCCCAGCCCACCGCTGCCCGCGGGGCGCCGGGCGATCTTCGTGGACGTGGAGAACTCGAGCCGCGCCGACCACGTGAGCCGCGTCCTGGACCACCTGGCCATCGACCGGCAGGACCGCCGTGTCGACCTGATCGCGGTCGGCAACTGGCGGGTGATCGGCGCCGACAGCGCGCGGCTGCTGGCCCGGCGCGGCGCCCACCTGGTCCACAGCGCCCCGTCCACCGGGGTGAAGGACTGGAGCGACCTACGCATCGCGGTGAGCGCGGGGGTGTGGCTCGGCAGCGCCCAGCCCGGCGACCTGATCGAGATCATCTCGGACGACCGCGCGTTCGACGCGGTCGGCGACGTGGCCGCCCTGCTCGGGGTGGAGTACCGCCGCCTGTCCCACCGCGGCCTCGTCGGCGCGTCCTCCATCGTGGAGCCGGCGGAGCCGGAGGCGCCCGCGCCGCGCGAGGGCCAGGGCCGCCGTAGGCGCGGCCGCCGCCGGGGCCGGGGCGGCGGGGGGCGGCCCGATCACGTCGCCCGGGCGCCAATGCCCCCGCGGCCCGTCACTCACCACGCGCAAGCGACTCCGCTCGCCGACAGCTCGGCCCACACCGCGCCCCTGGACGAGCTGGTCGACATCGTGCGCGAGCTGGCGCAGCGCTCGCCCAACGGCGCGGTGCTGATCGACACCCTCGCCCGGACCCTCAAGGATCGCGGCTTCAGCCGCCCGCCGAACTCGCCGCGGCTCATCACGCGCCTGCGCCGGATCCGGGAGCTCGCGGTGAGCCGCACCGGGATGATCACCCTCGTGGGCAACTCGTCCGGCCGCGACGCCGGTGCCGACGAGAGCCGCGAGACCGCCGCCGAAAACGGCAACGGCCGGCACGACGAGGTGGACGTCGCAGTCGACGTCGAGGGCGACGAGGGGCCCGGGCCCGGGAACGAGGCCGACCAGGAGCCGGTCGCGATCGGCGCCGAGGGGTCCTCCTCGCGCCCGCGGCGCCGCGGGCGGCGCCGTCGCCGGCGGCGCGGCGGGGGCCGTGGTGGCGGCGGCGGCGGCACGCCGCCGCCCTCTCCCGCCTGACCCGCGGGGTCCTCGGCATGACCGACGGGCCATCGTCCCACACTTGGCTCTATCGCCACACGGCGGCCACCCGTCTGTCGCACTGGATCACCGTGCTGTGCCTGCTCGTGCTCGTGCCGAGCGGGCTCCAGATCTTCAACGCGCACCCGGCGCTCTACTGGGGCGAGCGCTCCGACCCCGCCCACGCGCTCTTGGCGCTTCGCGCCCTCGAGACCGACGACGAGGAGCTGCGCGGGGTCACCGAGATCTGGGGCCACCGCCTCGACACCACCGGCCTGCTGGGCGTCTCCACCGAGGACGGCGAGCGCGTGGCGCGCGGCTTCCCGGCGTGGGCCACCCTGCCCGGCACCCAGTGGCTCGCCATGGGGCGGCGGTGGCATTTCTTCTTCGCGTGGATCTTCGTCCTCAACGCGGTCACCTTCGGACTCTACGCGCTGCTGAGCCGTCACCTGACGCGCGATCTGGTCCCGGGCGGGCGCGATCTGGCCGGTCTCGGCGCCTCCCTGCGCGATCACCTGCGCTTCCGCTTCCCGGCCGGTGAGCCGCGCTACAACGTGCTCCAGAAGCTCGCCTACGTCTCGGTGATCGTCGGCCTGGGCCCGCTGGTGGTGCTCACCGGGCTCGCCATGTCGCCGTGGGTGGACGCCGCGCTGCCGCTGCTGCCCGCGCTCTTCGGCGGCCGCCAGTCCGCCCGCACCGTGCACTTCGCGCTCACGTGGGCCCTGGTCGGCTTCACGGTCATGCACGTGTTCATGGTCGCGGTGACCGGCGTCCTCAATAACCTGCGCGGCATCGTCACCGGCTGGGTGCGGGTGCGCCACCACGGCGGCGGCGATGGCTGATCCCGGCGGGCTCGACCGGCGGCGCTTCCTGCTGCGCGGGCTGGGCCTCGCCGCCGCGCCGCTGGCGGCCGGCTGCGACCGCCTCTCCGAAAGCCGGTGGGTGGCCGGGATCCTCCGCGCCGGCGAGGCGGTCACCCACGGCGTGCAGCGCACGCTCACGCGGCGGCGGGCGCTCGCCCGCGAGTTCCCCGAGTCCGCCCGCTCCGCGGTCTTCCCCAGCAACGGCACCTCCGATCCCGGCACCGCCGCCTACCAGGCCCTGACCGCGAGCGGCTTCGCCGAGTGGCGGCTCGAGGTCCGCGGCCTGGTCGAGCGTCCCGCGCGCCTGTCGCTCCCCGAGGTCCGGGCCCTGCCCGCGCGCACCCAGACCACCCGCCACGACTGCGTCGAGGGCTGGAGCGCGATCGCCACGTGGACCGGGGCGCGGATGAGCGCGCTCCTCGACCGGGTCGGGGTACGACCCGAGGCGCGCTACGTGGTCATCCGCTGCGCCGATCTCATGAGCTCGGGCGAGGGCTACTACGAGTCCATCGACCTGGTCGACGCCTACCACGAGCAGACGCTCCTGGCTTACGAGATGAACGGCCGGCCGCTGCCGGTAGCCCAGGGCGCCCCTCTCCGGCTGCGGGTGGAGCGGCAGCTCGGCTACAAGATGGCCAAGTACGTGCTGGCGGTCGAGCTGGTCGAGCGCTTCGACGGGATCGCCCGCGGCCGCGGCGGCTACTGGGAAGACCGCGGCTACGAGTGGTACGCGGGGATCTGAGTGCCGACCACTTCGCTCGCCGGCCGGGCCCAGACCGTGCTCGGCCCCATCGCGGGCGATGCGATGGGCATCACCCTGCCCCACGAGCACCTGCTGATCGACTTCGCGGTCATGTTTCGCGAGCCCGCCCCCGGCGCCGAGCGCGGCCTCTCCCGCCAGCCGGTGAGCCTGGCCAACCTCGGCTGGGTGCGGCATCACTTCAGCTCGAATCTCGACAACCTCCAGCTCCTCGACGAAGCGGTGGCCCGCGACGAGGCGCTCCTGTTCAAGCACGCGGGCGGGCAGACCTTCGTGGACCCCACCAATCGCGGGCTCGCGCGCGATCCCCTCGCGCTCGCGCGGGTGGCGCGGGCGACCGGGCTCAACATCCTCATGGGCTCCGGCTATTACGTGGACGCGGCGCACCCGCCCGGCATGGACCAGCGGACCGTCGACGACATCGCGCGGGAGCTGGTCGCCGACCTCACCGTCGGCGTCGACGCCACCGGGGTGCGCGCCGGCTTCATCGGCGAGATCGGCACCACCTGGCCGTGGACCGACAACGAGAAGAAGGTGGTGCGCGCCGCGGTGGCGGCCCAGCGGGACACCGGTGCCGCCCTCATGATCCACCCCGGCCGCCACGAGCGGCTGCCGTTGGCGATCGTGGACTTCATCAGAAAAGAAGGCGCCGATCTCGAGCGCACGATCATGTGCCACATCGAGCGCACCATCGCCGATCCCGGCGTGCTGCTCGAGCTGGCCGCCACCGGGGTGCGGCTCGAGTACGATCTCTTCGGGCTCGAGACCTCGTACTACCCGTACAACCCGGCCTTCGACATGCCGAACGACGGCGAGCGCATGCGGCAGATCCTGTTCCTGATCGAGCGCGGCCACCTGGCCCAGCTCCTCATGTCGCACGACATCGCCTACAAGCACTGCCTGACCCGGTGGGGCGGCTTCGGCTACCACCACCTGCTCGTGAACGTGATCCCGCGCCTGCGCGCCCGGGGGGCCGACGACCGGACCGTCCAGACCCTGCTGGTCGACAACCCCCGGCGGGCGTTCACGTACGTCTGACCGCTCCCGAGGAGCCGTCCATGCGAAGCGATCGTCTCGCCGGTCCGCTCCTGGTCCTCCTCCTGCTCGTCCTGCTCGGGCCGGGCGCGGCGCCCGCGGTTGCCCAGACCCCCGCGGGCGAGATCGCGGTCTCCTTCCACGTGACCCTCGCCCCCACCTGGTTCGATCCCTCGACCGCGCCCGCCCAGATCACGCCATTCGGGGTGCTCTACGCGATCCACGACGCGCTGGTCCGCCCGCTCCCCGGGCAGAAGATGGGCCCGAGCCTCGCCGAGTCCTGGACCGAGAGCGCCGACGGGCTCGTCTACGAGTTCCGGCTGCGGCGCGGCCTCAAGTTCCACAACGGCGACCCGCTCACCACCGACGACGTGAAGTGGAGCTTCGAGCGCTACCAGGGCGCGAGCGCGCGCGAGTTCCGGGCTCGCGTGCGCCAGGTGGAGGTCGTCGACCCGACGGTGATCCGCTTCCATCTGAAGGAGCCGTGGCCCGACTTCATGACCTTCTACGGGACCACCGCCACCGCGGCCGGGATCGTCCTGCCCCGCAAGTACGTCGAGCAGGTCGGGGTCGACGGCTTCCGCCAGCGGCCGGTGGGCGCGGGCCCCTACAAGTTCGTGAGCCAGCGGCCGGGGATCGACATCACGCTCGAGGCCTTCCCCGGGTACTGGCGGCATGCGCCCTACGTCAAGCGGCTCGTCATGAAGAGCGTGCCGGACAGCACCAGCCGCCTGACCATGCTCAAGAGCGGCGAGACCGACTACGCGCTGTTCCTCGACGGCCCCGAGGCGGAGGCGGTGACCCGCGACCCGCGGTACCAGCTCGTGGCCACCCGCCACGCCTCGATCTTCTGGATCGAGTTCGCGGACCAGTGGGATCCCAAGTCGCCCTGGGCCGATCGCCGGATGCGGCTGGCCGTCAACCATGCCCTCG
>Ga0070699_100001251_pt1 | contig 23418 bp, 21 predicted proteins | sample KBSK1503metaG_FD_65473 | JGI IMG/M metagenome (GOLD analysis project Ga0070699, IMG submission 65473) | Corn, switchgrass and miscanthus rhizosphere microbial communities from Kellogg Biological Station, Michigan, USA - KBS K1-50-3 metaG | ecosystem: Host-associated > Plants > Roots >...
GAACGCGGCCATGCAGGAATACAGCAAGATTTCATTGAGAACTTTAACCATCGCACTCTCCCACACGCGGCTTACCTTGACCCGCCGCGGCTCCAGGGCATTCCGGCACATTGAACGGTGAAGTGTTACCAATTGGATAACAAAGAAGGCCGAGATGGGACGAAAAAGCGCCCTCGGCGCGGCCGGCATCATCGGCGCCATGGCGAGGCCGCGCGCCCGGGCGCTGGTCAGGTCGAATGGGCACGGACGCGGTTATGGCAGATGCATCCGTGCGCCATGCTCCGTCGTCGATCTAGCCCGTTGCGTGTCCGCGCAGGCGCAGCGAAAGCCAGACCTCGAGAATGCCGTAGAGCACCGCGTAGATGCCGATGACGTAGAGCAAGGCCAACGCACCGGTCCCGGGCTGCGCCACCAGAATCAATCCGAAGATGACCGAGAGCACGCCGCTCGCGATCAGCAGCCACTCGTTGTCGATCTCCTTGCGCAGCCTGATCGCGCCCACGATTTGCAGGATCCCGGTCGCGATCGCCCAGCCGGCGATGAACAGCAGCAGCACGAGCGCAGTGATGCCGGGCCAGGCGAATGTCAGGATTCCGACCGCTATCCCTAAGAGTCCGACGAGCGCGAGCCACCAGCGCGGCGCCGGGGCGCCGCCCATGACCGCCTCCACGAGAGCCAGCACGCCGTCGGCGAGCGCGTAGGCGCCGTAGAGAAGCACCAGCGTGAGCAGCGTTATTCCCGGCCAGACGAAGGCGAGTACCCCGAACAGGATGGCGCAGATGCCGCGCAGCAGTAATAGCCACCAATGCTTGGCGAGTGCGTGCAGCAGCAGACCCGGCACTGGTGGACTAGCAACGTGTGCCATGACAGACCTCCCTCGATGTTGCGCCGACCAGCCTTATAGGACCCTGGGGGAACCCATTCGCCAAATGCGCGAAGATATCGGGGAATCCGCGATTGAGAACCCGATTGCCGGCACCCCGTCTCTTGCGCGCGAGCAATGCGCGGCCACCTTATTGCCGGGCCGCCAACACGCGTGACGCGCTCGCGCCGTTCCGTTTGGTCCGCTGCCAGTCAGTGGCGAATTGCAGGATATCGAATTAGCAATGGTCAGTCAGGAGGTATCGGAGCGAATTTACAAACCGCGCGACCCCGCCCGGCGACCTGCGCCGGGTTGTTCGTACCACCGGCTAGGCCCCGGGCGCGGGCGATCTAGGAGGGAGCGCCCAGCCCTTGCGCAGAGAGAGCGTTCCTTATGCGAGGCTGCGGCGGTACTCGGTAGGCGTTTCGCCGGTGACCTTGCGAAACGCTGAGGTAAACGAGCTTGTCTCGCTGAACCCGACACCGAGTCCAATTTCCGTCACCGACAGCTTGCGCTCAGCCAGCAAGGCCTTGGCATGCTCAATTCGCCGGCTCGTCAGATATCGGTGTGGCGGCATGCCGAACGAGTCCTTGAACGCTCGGGAAAAATGGAACGGGCTGAGCTGTACGAGCCGAGCCAGGGACGACAGCGAGATTTCATCGGCAAGATGCTCTTCGATGTATTGCGTCAACTTCTTTTGCTGCCACCCGGGGAGCCCTCCGCGCGCGTCCGATACCGCAGATGAGCCACCTTCGTTCATCCGCGAGAGCTCGTGCGCCAACGCAATGCTGAGCGCTTCCACATAGGCGCTTCGGGATCGACATGGATACTGCAGCTGCGCCTTGAGCTTGAGGGCCGTCGCCCAAACGTCAGGATCGAAAAAAAACAATCGTGGCCTGAAGTCGATCTCGGCAAAGCGAAGTTCGGACAACAACGGACTCAGCGGGTCGATGTAGAGGGAAGTGCTCGCGCAGCAAGGCACGCGGTTTTTGCCAGCCATAGAACCGGTGCCCCGCGGGAATGAAAGTCATCCTCCGATTCCACTCGCGACGGTTGGACCTCGGTAATCCCTCGACCAGCGTTTCGCCGTCGTGCCTCTCGGCTCGCTCGGACGCGATCAGGAGATGCCGGGACCCCTTGAATTCGTAATCGAAGCACTCATGCCGAATCACCTCGACCTGCTCGGGTTGGACCAGGCCCCAATCGGCGCTTTGACCCTGGGCGATTGCGGGAGGGGTAACTGCAATATGCGGCATGCCTGTCATCGGATTAGCAAGGTCACTCACCGTTCGTCTCCTGCTCGCATGACAATGCGTTTCTGCCCTCGCAGTATCCTGGTTTTCAGGTCGCGCTGTTTCGGCGCGACGTTCATTGGCCTTGCCTTCGTACGCGGCGCGGCCCAGCGATCGGAATGCGTAGCCCGATGCCGCCTAATTCGGTTTCGCGGGATGCCAACGATTCCGCAAGATCGAGCTAATTTGGCAAAACCGGGCAAGTCTCGTCGTCAAAGGTCGAATAGGGTCCACCACGGTGGTGTACGGGCAAACTCAGCGAGACCGCGCTTCAAATCGTGTCCGTTTTGTGGCGACGGGATTCAACTTTAGTTGCTCGTCGGCCAGCCAATGGAGAACGCCTGGCGTAAGTGGCCGAAATCATCAGGGCCTATCTTGTGGTTCGCCGTTGGCGCGAGCGAGATTGCAGACGGGAGGCGCCGCTAGCGCCTAGGCCGTGGGTTTGGCCCTACTCTTAGGACAATCGCAATGGATATCCAGCAGCCAATCAAAGCTCGCGTCACACGCCAGTACGGCGCATCGCCGCAACACATCTTCGATGCCTGGACCGACTCGAAGACAGCAGGAAAATGGCTGTTTGGGGCGGATCAGAGCATCTGTGTAGAGATCGACGCGCGCGCCGGAGGGTGGTTCTACATCGCAGGGCGACGCAACGGCGAGCGGGTCGAGTATGTGGGCGAATATCTGGAAGTCGTTCGACCGCACCGACTCGTGTTCGCGCTTCTCGCCGAGAAATATTCACTAAATTTTGAGCGCGTGACCGTTGTATTCCATCCACGCGGAATCGGGTGCGAGCTCAGCTTGACTCACGAGACGAAGCCGAAATTTATGCAGCAGGCGCGCTGCGACTGGGCCAAGGTTCTTGAAAGGCTCGCCGCGATGCTCTCCCAGACCGGCCGCGACGCAGCCTGAACGTCACAGGCCGGAGTGCGCCCCCTCTCTCGCTCACCGACGCCTGGCGCGCGGCCGGCGTCGGTGACGTGCAATGAGACGTCACCTCCCGGTTTGGGACGTTGGGCCGTCCGCTCATCCAAACGCATGGTCATTGATATACCACCTTATGATGGTGGTGGTGGGCGACCCCGCGATGTCGCGTATTGCCGAGTGGCGGCTGAAGCTTGCGGTTCCGGGCAAGCCTTCAGAAAGCCGTAACCGCGATTGTTGTCAACGTCGACGACGCACTGGTTGCCGCGGCGAACCGGACCGACAGTGGCGTACCATTCCCAGCCGAGATTTGGCGCAGGACCTTCCTGCGCGTTCGCGGCGTCCACTCCAACGATCGTAACCAAAATGCCCACGCTAGCGATAGCGATCAGCGCGCGCTTCATCGGATAGCCTCCTTCGGAGAAGCAAGTGTCGCCCTCTGCGTCGCTAGCATCGGCAGAAATAAAATCTCCAATCTCTTGAGCGTAAACGTCATATCACCGGAGATAACATCTCCGTGTGCGCTTCATCGAACCGAATGCGGGGTTAAGAGAACGCCCGGCTCGGGGCGGGGCTTGCGGTGGTAACCGAGTGAGCCGCTTGAAGCAGCCGACCGAAACGAAGACGGCATGTTTCGAGCCTGCGCGGCTGCGGCGAATATGCTAGTTTCGGTCCAAACCGACTGTTCCCCTGCCGAAGCCAAGCGGGAGAGTGCCGTTGCTGGCCAGAACAGACACCGTCGCGACGATTGCGGAGAGTTGGCTGGCGCAGTTCGACCAAGCGCTCGCAGCGCCAGGGCGCGCTCGCCTCAAGACGCTGTTTCATCCTGACAGCCTTTGGCGCGATGTGCTGGCCCTCACCTGGCACATCAAGACGGTCAACGGTTCGAATGCGATTTTGCGAGAGCTTGCAACGCATGCCGACCGCGCCCGTCCGACTGGTTTCAAGATCGACCCGCATCGGACCGCGCCCCGCAATGTGACACGCGCCGGCACCGATGCGATCGAAGCCATTTTCGGCTTTGAAACGAGCGAGGGTCGCGGCAGCGGCGTGCTGCGGCTCACGGGCGATGCCAATGACGGCAATGCGTTCAAGGCCTGGACGCTGCTGACGGCGCTTGACGAAATAAAGGGACACGAGGAACGGCTCGGACGATCACGGCCGCAAGGCAAGGCCTATTCGCGCGACTTTCACGGATCCAACTGGCTCGACCTGCGAAAGGCCACCGCGCAATACGGCGACCGCGACCCCGCGGTGCTCGTCGTCGGCGGGGGACAGGCCGGGCTCGCGATCGCCGCGCGCCTGGCGCAACTGGGCGTCGATACGCTGATCGTGGACCGTGAAGCGCGCATCGGCGACAACTGGCGCAAACGGTATCACGCGCTGGTTCTGCACAACCAGGTGCACGTCAACCACCTGCCGTACATGCCCTTTCCGCCAAACTGGCCGACCTACACTCCCAAAGACAAACTCGCCGCCTGGTTCGAGGCCTATGTGGAGAGTATGGAGTTGAACTATTGGACCGCCACCGAATTCGAAGGCGGCAGCTACGACGAAGACGCGGAACGATGGTCCATCGTGCTGCGTCGGAGCGACGGCACGAAGCGGGAGATGCACCCGCGCCACGTCGTGATGGCTACCGGGGTGAGCGGCATTCCGAGCCTTCCGGATATTCCGAGCTTACGCAACTTCGGCGGCAAAATTCTGCACTCCAGTCAATACGACGATGGCGACGTGTGGAAGGGCAAGAACGTTCTTGTCATCGGCTCGGGCAACAGCGGCCACGACATCGCGCAGGATCTGCATTCGGCCGGCGCGAAGGTCACGCTCGTGCAACGCAGCTCGACCATGGTCGTCAACGTCGAGCCGAGTGCGCAACTGCAGTACGCGCTCTATGACGAAGGACCCTCGCTGGAGGATTGCGATCTCATCACGACATCCATGCCGATTTCACTAGTGCGGAAAAGCCACATCGCATTGACCGAAACCGCGAGGAATATGGACAAGGAATTGCTCGATGGACTCGAGCGCCGCGGCTTCAAGCTCGATTTCGGCGAAGACGGTACCGGATGGCAGTTCAAGTACCTCACCCGCGGAGGCGGTTACTATTTCAATGTCGGCTGTTCGGATCTGATCGTCAAAGGCGAGATCGGATTGGCGCAATTCTCCGATATTACCACCTTCGTGGCGGCGGGCGCGCTCCTGCGTAGCGGCGAAACGCTTGCCGCCGACCTGATCGTGCTGGCGACAGGCTACAAGGGGCAGGAGCATCTGGTCAGCAAATTGTTTGGGGACGATGTTGCCCGCCGCGTCGGTCCGATTTGGGGATTCGGCGATGGACAAGAATTGCGCAACATGTTCACGCGAACCGCGCAGCCGGGCCTTTGGTTCATCGCAGGCAGCTTCGCGCAATGCCGCATCTACTCGAAATATCTCGGCCTACAGATCAAGGCCTGCGAAGTGGGCCGCCTGCCCTGCGACATCGAACGTCCGCTTCGGATCACAAACAGACCTCAGCGCGTCGCCTGAACGAGGCCCGCCTCACCCCTCAAAGCGGACATGCGCGAGCCGTAAAGGCATGTCCGCGGGCGACGAGGCCCGTTAGCGCGCGCAATTGAGACCTTCCTTCGCGCATCGACCACGGTATTCTTCCGAGGTCGATCGGCTGATCCAACAAGCCATCGTCTGCCATGTATCCGGTGAGGAGGCGAGCGAATGCGAACTCATTCATTCCTGCAAGCGCTGATCTACGCGACGCTGACATCGATCGGGCTGGCGGGTATGGGCTCAACCGTCGAGGCGCAAGATCTTCCGTCCTACATGGCGCCGATTTCGGGTCGCACGGTTTCGAGCCTGGCCGAGACTGCGACGAAAAACGTTTTGGCGCTGAATACCGCCATGTTCGAGCTCTATGACAACGCCGCCAAAATCTTCGAGAAGAACATTCTGAGCAAGCATCCCGTCATTCTCGGCCTGTTCTCGGGCGCGGGCGGCAGGTTCATTCTTTATCGGCCCGGCATGGCGCCGCTCGAGGCGCCATCGGTGCCGATCGTCTATCAGTTGCTCAAATCCGTCGACCACAGCGCCATGGCGCTCGCCCAAGTCGTGGGGCCGTATCTCGATAATCCCGCCGATCAGTCGTGGCGCGGCCCGATGCTCGCCTATCGCGCCCGGATGCAGGCCGCCCTGGATGGCCTGAACGAGACACCAATGCCGCCGGAGTGGCGAGACAACGACCGCATTGTTCTGCAGAACAACATTGCGTTCATGGACGATTGTTTGGCGAAGGGCACCGTCTCGTTTGCCGCGTTGCAGGCATTCGCCAAGAAGCAGGCGCCGCATCTGAAGCTGGGCGTCGAGTGGGCAGCGCAGACCCAGGTCGCCCATTGGATGACAGTGCTCGCGGAGTGGAAGACGATGCTCGGCGCCGATTGGGAGAAGACCTACGCAGCCAGCAATACGATCTATGCCACGCGTCAGAACAACGTGTTGTTCAGCGTGTTGGCGCAGTTTTTCGAGCCGGGCGCCATGAACGACCGGCTGATCCTGATCGAGACCATCTCCTTCACCACGTCGCCCGACGAGATGATGGAGGCGCTCACCCGGATCATCGCCGACCGCTCGGATGGCGCGCTGTTCTTCGGCAATTACTACCAGATGGACTACGAACTGATGGGCGGCGATGCGCGCGCCGCAATCATCGCCGAAAGCGCCAAACTCGGGATCAAGCCGTTCCTGCCGCCAGTGGTGCCGTTTGACTCGAGACAATGGCCGATGCGGATCACGCCGGGGCCCGGACCCGCTTCGCTGGCTGACCTTCCATGAGCTGAGGGGACGCTCGTAATCGGCGGTTGGCGCGCCGACGCCGCTGGGATCGTCCGCCGATCACCGCGTCGTCGTGGCCGTCTGCAGGATTTCGCCGGTCGTGAGCGCGTTGATGAAGGTGCGGTCGACCCTGCCCCAGGGCGCGAGCGCGCAACTGTTGCCGCTGCCGGGGGCATAGCTGATCGGCTGGCTGTCGGAGTTGAGAATTTGGACATTCGCCGGCGGGCGGGTGAAAAATCCGTCGTTCTCCATGCACAGCGTGTCGATTAGCACGCTGCCCCGCTGAAACGTGCGCACATAGAGATTGGTCTGAACGGTCCAGCGGTCGGTGATGGAGTAGCGGCCGTTCGGGGCGCGGAGCCGCGCCTCATTCGGTTCGATCACGCCGAAGAAATGGCCGATCTTGCTCGCGACCAGACGGACCTCCGCGGCGGCGCCCTTCCAACCGAGACCGCCGTAAAAGCGGGCGATCCGCGACGGCGACTGGTAGCGCCAGCGCGCATCCTCGAGCCCCTGGGCGGTAAGATAGAGCGCCCATCCCCCATCTGCGACGCGCTCGCCGTTTGCATCCACGATGACCGGCACCGTCCGCCGTGTCGAAGCTTGAGAAATATAGTTTTCGATCAATTGGCGCATGCGAGCATCGCGCGCAGCATTCGAGGTCCCACCGAGAACCACGGCGATGATGTGTTTCTCATCACGGCGGACCGATGATACCAAGTTGTATCCGGAAGCCTCCGTATAACCGGTCTTGATCCCGTCAACGCCCTTCACCTGCCCGAGCAGGGCGTTGTGATTGCGCATCTCGGCGCCCTTATAGTGAAAGCTCGGAGTTGCAAAATATTGGTAGTAGCCGGGAAAGCGGTGTTGAATGGCACGACCCAGAACGGCCTGGTCGCGGGCGGTCGTTATTTGCTCTTCGGCGGGCAAGCCGGAGGCATTGACATAGGTCGTGCTCGTCATGCCCAGCGCAGCTGCTTTCAGCGTCATGAGCTTGGCGAATTCCGCTTCGCTGCCGCCGATGGCTTCGGCGACAACGACCGCGGCGTCGTTCGCGGACTTGGTGACGAGCCCCTTGATCGCGTCCTCGACCTTGATGGTCTGATTGGCCTTGAGGCCGAGCTTCGTGGGGTTCTGCTGCGCCGCCCGCGTCGAGATCGGCAGCTCCGTATCGAGCCCGAGCTTGCCGGCCTCGAGCTGCTCGAACAGCAGGTAGAGCGTCATGATCTTCGTCAGCGAAGCCGGGTGGCGCGGTTGGTCGGCGCTGATCTCGTGCAGCACGAAACCCGATTTGTCATCGACCACGATGGCCGCATACGGCGGATGATAGTTGGGGCCGTGAATTACGCGCTGAGGGGAATCCTTGCGTGGAGAACGAGCTTGCGTCTCACTCCACCCGGCGCCGGCAATCATCAGCGCTGTCAGCAGACCGACAACTCGCAGCCAATGGGAGGGCGAACCCATTGAAGCGGTCCATATCCTCGCCGGGGCGACGTTAGTCCTGATCCTTGCCGCCCCGCGGTCGTAACCGAGTCCGCTCACAGACATTCTCCCCCAACAGCCAGGTCGGTCCTGCCGCGCGCGGGCCGCAAAAGTCGCTGAATGCGGGCGCGGCAACGGCCTCGACGGCCGTCACCAAGCCAAATCGCAGTCAGAGCCCACGTTGTCCGTGCAAGGCACCCCCCAAATTTTACCATCCGATGGTCCGGCTCCATCGCCGGGCGGATGGCTCCCGTCTATTTGTCGCTTTGGCGCTCGATTGGTTCAAATGCGATGGAGAAAATGGGAAGGTTGGCGACGTCTCCAAATTAACCAAACGGCCTCGTGCGAGCGTGGTCAGCGGCGATGGCGGAAAGCCTCAAGTTCACTGCCGCCATTTCTCGCCGCCCCGGCTGCGGCTGCGCTTATCCAACTACCGCCGCCCACCGACGCCCGTGAATTGGCTCGGCAATTGAACCATTTGGCAGCGAGCGCGACTAATGAATGACTCGACTGGGGGCACCACATGTATTTGCGTTGGAATCCGTTTAGGCCGAGAACCTCGCGATTTGAAGATTGCCGGTTGGGCGCGGCCGGCGGAATTGTCCTTGCAGCGTACGCGGGCTTCTTCTTCGTTCTCTATTGGTTGATGCAGCCAAGCGTCACCGCGAATCCCGGATTGGCCGCATATCGGCCGCCGCCCAAGACCGTCGTGCGCTATGCGGATTCGCCGTGGGTCCCTCCCGCCCCATCGGAAGCGCTTCCGATACGTGCGGAAGCCGAGCCGGCACCCGAGCTCGCAAAGAGCAGCATCGCCGAGGAGCCGAAGAAAGAGACAAAAAAGAAGCAAGAGGCACGCACAACCCCTCGCCGGGCGCGCCCCGTTAGAGAGCAACCAAATCCGTTCTGGGGCTATGCTTCATCCCGGTCGTACGGTTCTCGCCCCTGGTTCTGATCGTCGCCTCGCCTAATCAGTAGAACGCCGGCAGCGGACCATGAAATCCGCCCGGTAATGGGGACTCCGGAGTCCCGCTCCGACCATCCGATCCTGCGCGCAGCTATGCATCGACAAATTGTCGAAGCCAGCAGGCAGCTTATCCGGCGGTATGTGGCAAACGCGCCACACTGCCGGGGCAATGGGGATCGCTCTGACAGAAAATCCGCGCCGCGGGCGGAACTGATCAAGCCGCTCGATGTTAAGCGGCCAGGTATTCGGGCGGGGGGCATGATCGCAATACCACTCCCGAATATGGGATCGATGGGCGGCGCATAGGGGCACGCTCGGAAGGCGCGATTGCCGGTGCTGTCCTTCGATCCTCGTCGTTCCTCGTTTCGCTGCGCTCAACCCATCCTGCGGCGCGGATCGGTCACGCATGAGATGCTGGGAGGGGATAGCATCGCGTGTTCCGCCTCAAGCGCAGGCCGCCGTGGATGGGTTGAGCGCAGCGAAACGCACCCGCGAGTCGCAGCATGACCGATCAAGATCTCGACGACCTCAAGAATCGCCTCCAGCGGTGCTTCGGCGTTCAAGTCCGCCACGACCTACAGGTGCGCGCCGAGATAATTATTCAACCGGAACCGGGGCGCTGGCTGTTCACGCCTGCCGAGCTCGGCGAGCTGTTGGACGGCCTCAACGCCATCCTGCTCAGCTCAAACCCGGAAGCGGGATGGCCCTTCCGTCTCACGCTCAAGCAATACATCGGGCTGTTCACACCGATCTATCATGGTGTTGAGTTGGGATGAACACGGCCGACATAGTGCCGAAGCGACATTCCTCACGTCCACTTCAGCCGCTCCATGATCGCGCGGCCCATCACCCAGTCCTTGTCGCTCTCGCTGAGGAAGCTCAGCTCTTCCGTGAACTGGGTGATGCGCTGGCGATAGCTCGCCTTGGCGTATGAATTCGTGAGATCGGTGCCCCAATAGCTGCGTTGCGGGCCGTAGGCGTCGAACACGCGCTTCAAGTACACCGTGACGTCGCGGAACGGGTAAGGCTCGCGCGAAATGCCGGGCGAGGCTGACAGCTTGACGCTGACGTTGGGGTATTTCGCGAGCGTCACGGTCTCCGCGATCGCTTCCTCGAGCTTGCCGTCGTGCGCCATGGCCATGTTCACGCCCATGTGGTCGATGATCAACGTGAGCTGCGGGTGCTTCTGCGCAATCTGGCCGAACACCGCGGTGCGGCCGGGCGCGAAACACATGACGGGAAGGCCAGCCTTTTCAGCCGCCGGCCAAAACCAGTTGGCGGTGCCGTCCGTGAGCCAAGGAATCGTGCGCGGGTTGTTGAAGATCACGCGCACGCCCAGCATGCCCTGCTGCTCCTTCCATGTCGGAAGCCGATCGGCGGACTTGGGATCCTGCAGCGGGATGCGGCCCATGACGCGAAAGCGCGTCGGATGGCGCTTGACCGCCTCGAGCGCATAGTCGTTGCGGTCGCCGGGCCAGGACGGCGGCACGATCACCGCGCGATCGACGCCGGCCTCGTCCATCATCGGCACCAGCCTCTCGATGGTGAAGGGCTCCGGTAACTGGGGCTTGAGCCCGGGAACCCATTGCCAGTCCGGCGATTCCGCCTTCCACAGATGGACCTGCGCATCGACGATCAGGCGTCGGTCGGCCGACATAGATCGATCCTCCCTCGTTCGCTGCGGCGGCGTTCAGCGGCGCCGCCTTGCCAACCGATTGTGCGACGTTCCGACCCCCGGCCACAACGGCATTGAACGCAAGGGTACTGCTCTAGTGAGAGGCGAGTGAAGTGAGACGCGACTGATCGCCCGGCACAAGCCGCTCACCCTCGCTGTCGCGGGGACGAACGGAAGACTGTCCAAGCGACCGCCCCTTGGGGCGCCTCGAATCGGTGAGCGCACGAGCGATCCGGCGCGCGTGCGTCGACCATCAGGTCGTCGCTGGCGAAGCACAGTTACGCCGAATTCCGACGACTCTCGCCGCGCCTGTTCTCATCTCTATTTATGGAAAATTGATCGCCGTTCCTTGCCTATTAAGCAGGCGCTTTTCATCGCCGCCGGTATTCGCCTGCCTAACGTCACGTCGCAACTCCGCGCGGATTGGATCAAACGAGCGGCTCCTTCCGACGGAAGAGGAACTTGCATTGTTTCGCGACGCTGCAGCCGAGCCATTTACACGCCGTTTTTATTCGCCGCCGGTTTGAAAAGTTAATGCTGCGGTCATGTTCTGGAAAGCCTCAAAGAGAGAGCGTTGCGAATCGGACGACGGGCATTTTGGGGTGGGGCCGTATCGTGCGGTTTAGCGCAGCTGGTGTCGCTTGGCAAAGTTGTCGCGCAATGGCTGGTGCGGCGATCAACGTGGCCTGTGCCGTGTTGCTGGCCATCACGCCACCTCGCCCCGACCTGTTGCTGACGACAGCCCGCATCTGCCTGCAGCTGAGGCGTCCTCGGCGAGCCTGCGACGCTGTCGCAGGGGTGGGCGAGCCTGCGACGCTGTCGCAGGGGTGAACGTCGTTGATGTTCGCACGGCCGAGCGGATGACGAAACTAGCGGCCGCACTCTGCACTCGCGGCCTGCGAGCGGAGGCGAAGGATGTGCTGCGCAGGGCCATTGCTTTAGCGCCGCACGCCGCCACTCCCCGGTCTACATTTATCTTGTTGTTGGAAGAGGACCTTCGAGCGGCCGGCGGCAACATATCGTTGGAGCAGTGGGCGGAACTCGAGGACCTATTGCGAAAATCGATGATCGAGTCGACACACCTCGCCGCTCCCCGGCTTGCACTCGCCGCCTGTTTACGACAGGAGGCTCAATATCTGGAAGCGCAGACGGCGCCAGCGAGGGTCGCCGTACCGGGACTGCGCGTGGAGGCGGAAAATCTGCTGCGGGAAGCAGTCGCGGAAGAACCGTGCCGCTCCGCTCCGCGTCTCGCACTTGCTGAGTTCCTGCTGGAGAACCTTCGATATGCGGAGGCTGAGACCGTTGCTGCTGCGGCGGTGCAGCGTTGCCCGACTAGCGCAGAACTGCGCTTGGTTCTTGCGCGAATCCAGTTTCAACTCCTACGACTCGAGGATGCCGAAAAGACAGTCGAAGCGCTGCTTGCCATCGCTCCTGAAAATGCATGGGCATGGTTCGAATACGGCAAAATCTTGCAGAATTCCCACCATCGGTCCGATGCCGCCTTCGAGCGCGCCGGAGAACTGTCGGGAAACGATAGCGGTCTGCTGGCTGGGGTGGCTCAACATTTTCTATACGATCTCGATTACGAGAAAGCTGCGAAGTATTACGAACAACTTCTCAATCTTCATCCGAGCATGTGGGACAATTTTGTGATCTGCCGACATTACGCAACCTGCTTGAAGAAAATTGCCCGCGCACGGGAGGCCGCCCAAATAATCAGCGCGGAACGCGCGAAAGGAGAGGGTCTGGAGCTTATTAAGCGCGAGGAAGCGCTCCTGCTCCTCCAGGCCGGCCGCGCGGATGAGTCGTTTGCGACATTGCAATCGATCCAGGGCATCGCTGCGCGGGCTCCACGCTACGATCGGGTCGAATATCTGCCCCGAACGCGGGAGCGGCTGCAGCGTTTGGCGCAAATCGTAGGCGCGCGGGACGTTTTCGTGTTGTTGCAGGGGCCATCGTTCGCAACGTTAGCGGCACGTCTGCATGAATTTGCCGGCCTCGAATTCGCCATTGCCACTCTCAATTCTTTCCCGCCGATCGAACGGGAACTGCGACGCATCAATCGTTGTGCGGACATATTGCTTTTCACTCAGCCCGGGTCCATTCGCTCTTGGCATCCCGAACTTATGGAATTTCTCGCCCGCTCGTCTCCAAACCTAGTCGTGGCGAGCCATTACGCGTTCTCCGGGCTGTCCGAGTTCGGGGTGAGCGAAAAGGAATTCGTCGCGCGGCACGACAAACGATTGCTTCGGGTACATTCCGATGGCCCGCCGCTCCCGTCTAGGCCGCTCCACTTCGAGAACGGACCCAGCGTCTCGTGGCTCATCCCGCTTTTGCTTTTCGCCCGACCCCGGCGGATTTTCCTGTTTGGGGCCGATGGCGGTTCGAACCCGAGCTTCAGCAAACGTCCCTATTTCTACTACGACGACTACGACACCGACATCGCACCGCAGGAATTCCTCAACCGACCTGGCATGATCTCGTTCAAGGGGCTACCGCGTAAGCTCGATGAGTACAACCGCCGGCAGCATATCAATGCCATCAATGGTGATAGAGTTATTGACTTCGCTTTTCGTAGCCTCGAAGCCAACTTCGGGATTCAAGTCCCACCCATATTCAATGTGTGTCCACATAGTACTCATCGAATCTTCCCGCGCATCGACATTGACGACGCGCTTGCAACGCTAGCGGACGGTCGTGCGCGCTCAATCCCCGAGCGGCGGGCAAAGCGCGCATCGAATTGAGGCCGGCGCGCGCGGACTTGCGCCACCAAACGCTTCGCCACCGATTGGCCGCAACCGATCGTGCAACACTGGACTTTATTGGTGCCGACCCTTCAAAGCGGACATGCGCGAACGCCGCCTAGGCAGTCCGGTCGTGCCGGGAGCTGCCGTCACCCCCTTCCGGGTCCTCGCGCGAGTGATGTAGCCTGGGCTTAGAGCTGCCGGCAGCGGCAGGCCTCTCCTCGGACTGCCGATCCGCGGTGCGCTCGCATCGTTGCTCGCGCTCGATCGCGGTAACAGCAGGGATACGCCCATGAAGCTAGCCCGTAGACAATTCCTGCAACTAGCCGCGGGTGCTGCGGCGCTCCCGGTTTCCGTCCGCGCGCAGGCCTATCCGTCGCGTCCGGTGAAAATCATCGTCGGCCAGGCGGCGGGCAGCGCGTCCGACATCGTCGCGCGTCTGATCGCGCAGTTCCTATCGGAGAAGCTCGGCCAGCAATTCCTCGTCGAGGTCCGGCCGGGCGCCGCCGGCAACATCGCAACCGAAGCCGTGACCCACATGCCGCCCGACGGCTACACGCTGCTGCTGGTGAACTCGCAGAACGCGATCAACGTCGCGCTTTATGAGAAGCTCAGCTTCGACTTTGCCCGCGACATTGCGCCGGTCGGCAAGGTCGAGAGCGTTCCGCTGGTCATGGAGGTTCACCCCTCGGTGCCGACCAAGACCATCCCCGAGTTCATCGCCTACGCCAAGGCCAATCCCGGCAAGCTCAACATGGCCTCGGCCGGCATCGGCGGCCCGCAGCATATCGCGGGAGAGCTGTTCAAGTTCATGGCCGGCGTGGACCTCACTCACATCCCCTACAAGGGCTCGACGCCGGCGGTGACCGATCTCGTCGCCGGCCAGGTGCAAGTGATGTTCGACGTTACGCCGACCTCACTGCCGCAGATCAAGGCCGGAAAGCTCCGCCCGCTGGGCGTAACGACGACGGAACCGCTTTCATTTCTACCGGACGTGCCGACGATCGACAGCTTCCTCAAGGGCTACGAGGCGGCGGGCTGGATCGGTTTCGGCGTTCCAAGGGGCACGCCGCCGGAGATCATTGCGACGCTCAACCAGCAGACCAACGCGGCGGTGCTCGACCCGAACATCAAGCAGCGGTTCGCCGATCTCGGCGCCGTGGCGGTAGCGCCGAACTCGCCGGACGAGTTCGCCAAGTTCATCGCCGAAAATATCGACAAATGGACCAAGGTGATCAAGTTCGCGGGCATCAAGCCGCAGTGATCCCAGACCGAGCGCGCGCAATTCGCCATCCGACAGCGCGGGGATAATGGTTTTGCTCTAACCCCGGCGCGGGGGCTGTGGGTTGTGGGCGGGATCGGTATCGTATTTGAACATCTTCGCGACGATCGGACCTCCGACCAGCGGCTTGAGCTCGGCCTCTAGCGTATCCGCTTTATCCTTCTCATAAACCTCCTGGCCGGCGACATAAAGCGTGAACGACTTTGAGTATTTTGCCTTCTTGGCGGGGTCGTCGACCGTTTTTTTGGTCCATTCATAAAGATGATAATTTTCGACGCCGTTGGCCTCGGCCTCGCTGACATAATCCGCGAAGGCGTCGAACTGACATTTCATGACGGCATGATGCCGGTTCAAGATATCCGTCAGCGCAGAAATCGACGGATCGCCCGGATCGTTCCGCGCCACTTGGGCGAATTCGTCGGCCAACGTCAGCCGCAACTGGAATTTCAGGTCACCGCTCATGGAGTTCTGCTATTGGCGCCAAGCCAACGTGGCATCACTGGATTGCGCTTAGCGTTATTTCGGCGCCGCCTTGGGCGAGCTGGGCGAGACGGCCGGCGTGGGCGGCTTCGGCGCGGGATTCTCCGTCGCTTTGGCTGCGCCATCCCAATTGCAGGCCTCGGCCAGGCGGGAACGGATCTCGGAAATCTTGCCGAGATTGAATAATGCGTCGTTCGGGGCGCCGTGATGATCGAACATGCGGAAATAAACTTTGCCCTCATCCGCAAGCGCCTGAATCAAGGGGATCGGCGATGGGGCGACGGCCAGGTAACAGCTCGAATGCGACTTCCACGGGGTGTCTACGGCTTGGCCTTGATCGACGCGGTAGGTGACGCGTATGTCGGTTCCGCATTTGATAAATCCCCTGATGCTGACCGCGAGCTCCGTCTTGCGATCCTTGCAGCGCATCAGCAGATGCGCCTTACCATCGCTCGATGGCAGCGCCGCCGAGACCAGGGGGCTGTCATCGAGGGGGGATTTTTCGTCGTTGACCACCCACGCCGTACCCGCGCCGGCCTTGCTCTCCGCCGGCCTGCCCGCTGCGTTCGCGGAGGAGGTATCGAGGCCGTCATAGCATTTCAGTCGCTCGCCATCGTCCTTGATCTGACGGCAAGACTTGAGGGTGTCTTGGGCCTGGGCGCCGGCGGCAAAGACAACGCTGGCGCAAGCGATGGTCAGTATGGCGCGCATGGCCGCATCAGAGCCGATCGGGTCCCAGCATGCAAGACCAGAGTAAAGCCTGTGCAAGCACCAAGGCCGCGCGTCGCACGCCTTGCTTCAAGAGCAGCGTACCGCGCGAATGCGGAATGCGCGGAGCGATCACAAGCCGTCGGCCGGACGAAAGGGCAGGCTGCGCCCCGGACCAGAAAGCGAAAGCAGAGGATCAACGCCTCAGCGTTCTGGCGACCCGGAAGCCGAGCGTGTCGAACCGCACATTGACATGGCGCCTGACGCGGACCGCCGCGCGGACGAGCTCGCTGTCGTTGCGCCAGGAACCGCCGCGGACGATCCGGAGGCTTGGATCGCCGCCCGCGAGCCACGCTGACCCGTCCGTCGGCGCGCCGTCGTAGGTCTCGTGCCAGCTATCCTCAACCCACTCCCAGACGTTGCCGTGCATGTCGTAAAGCCCCCACGCGTTCGGCTTGAATGATTCTACGGGCGCCGTTTGCTTGAGATCCCATGGACTGCCGCAGCGGTCGCAATCGGCGTTGCCCGTGCCAAGATCGTCGCCCCAGGAATAGCGGGTACGGGCGCCAGCGCGCGCGGCGTACTCCCATTCGGCCTCGGTCAGAAGCCGATACTCCTTGCCAGTCAACTGCGAGAGCCAGGCGACGTACTGCTTGGCGTCGCCCCAGCTCACGACACAGGCATCTCCCCGCGTCCCCAGCGGTCTGCAAGCCGCGGGCATGCCGCCGCGGCGACGCACGCATCCCACGCCTCGAATGTCACCTCGAACTTGGAAACCGCGAATGGCTTCGCGATGGTCACCTCGTGCTGGGGGCCTTCACTGGCATCGCGGTCCGACCCGCTCTCCGGCGAGCCCATGATGAATTTGCCGGCGGGGATGACGATCATCACGGGGCAGCCGTTCGCACATTCCTTGAAGCCCGAGCCCGGCTTTGCCGCCTTTGCCTTCTCCTGCTTGACCGTGAGCACAGTCGGGTCCATCGCCATGCGCCAGCGATACTGCCCCACGACCTCCTGTGCGCTGGCCCCTGGATCGATGAATCCCAGGCCCGCAAGATTGAGCAGGATTATGAGGCCGGCGACCAGCACACTGCCGCGGCGTACCCGCGGCAAGGATGCGCGTTCAGCTAGCCGGCAACGCTGCGGCATGGTCCAGCTCCCGCACACGATCGGCCGCCTCCAATAGGCCCCACATGCCCGAAATGGGCGTCGCTTCGACCCATTTAAATGCGGACGCGAGCCATCTGTACAGACGATCGGCTGCCCGCCGCGCGTGCCCGCGAATTAGATCAAGCGGAAGGCGCGCAAGAGCTGGAATATGGAGAGCATCACGATCAGAAGGCCCACCGCGATCATCAATGCCCGCGCCGGCACGTGCTTGACCGCCCATCCGCCGATCGGCGCCGCCAGCACGCCGCCGAGCACGAGTGGAAGGAGGTGCTGCAGCGGTGAGGTGCCGAGTTCCGCAAAGAACGTGGCGGCCGCCGCCACGGTCACGAAGAACTCGGTGGTGTTGACCGAGCCCACGGTCTGGCGCGGCGCATGCCCCGAGCCGATGAGCGTCGAGGTGGTCACCGGTCCCCACCCGCCGCCGCCGCTCGCGTCGAGAAATCCGGCGAGCAGCCCGAGCGGCGCAACCCAGCCGGCGGGGGTTCGTGGCCTGAGCGCGATCCGCGTCGATTGCCAGAGAATGTAGAGTCCCATCAGCAGCAGATAGCCGTAGACGAGGCGGCGCGCGGCGCCGATCTCGATATTGGACAGAACCCAGGCGCCCACAATCGCGCCCAGCACGCCGGTCACGCCGAGGCGCGCCACCATCCGCCAATCCACGTTGCGATGATAGATATGCGACGCCGCCGAGGCACCCGTGGTGAAAACCTCGGCGGTGTGGACCAGCGCGCTCGCGTGCGCCGGCGGCAGGCCCATGGTCAGCATCGCCGCGTTCGACAGCACGCCGTATGCCATGCCGAGCGTGCCGTCGACCATTTGTGCGACAAAGCCGATTGCGAGCAGCAGCACGAATTCGGTGGTCATCAAATTTCCCCTCTCCCGACATTCCGTGACGCTGTCGTCAACGAAGCGCTTGCGCCGCCCGCTCGATACTGCGGACACTTTGCCATGCCGCGTCGGACCGTTCATCGCGCCGGGGCTCGGCGTGCGATTGGGCGCTGATCGCGGGCCGCCGCGGCCATAATCGCATAACATTTGCGTAAACGTTGGCGGTCAAGATTGGGATCCGTGCGCCGTCATGCCGCGGCCAAAATTGTAGGGTGCAAACGATGTACGGAGATGGAGGTCATGCCATGGTGCTCATTGGAAACGGATTCGCGGTATCGTGCACGCGTCGGGGGCTTCTGGGTTTGTTGTTCTCGGCGCCGCTGGCTCTTGCTCTGTTTCATCCCGGCGCAGCCACTGCGCAGGAGGCAAAACAGATCAAGCTGCAAGGACATGGCAAAACTCTACGCGAGCGCCAATCCGGACAAACCGGACCCGAAGGTGGAGGCGCAGGCCGCGGCTGTTGCCAAGAAGAACGGCTTTGCGAACCTCGACGAATATGACGACGCGTCGATGAATATTTCGATGATCATGTCCGGCATCGACCCGCAGACCAGGAAGTTCACCGAGCCGCCCGAACAGATCAAGAAGGAGATTGCGGCGCTCAAGGCCGACAAATCCGTCCCGGAGGCGGAAAAGAAGGAGGACCTGGCGGAGCTCGAGGCGTCGCTCAAGACCGCAAAGCCCATTCAGTTCAAGGAAAACATCGCGCTGGTGCTAAAGTACTTCGACAAGCTCGCGCCGCTCATGCAGGATTCGAACCAGCGACCTGCGGATTAGAAATTCTACTCGCATCGTAGCCAGACCAGGCGGCTGACGCGTCGTCGGCGCGTCCCCGCCGGCGCCGCCCGCCCAGTCCGTCGAAGCAGGCGGTCTGAGCCCGGCACATTTGATAGAAGTGCCGCCGTATCGCTATGCTGCGGTGTTCGAGCCTTCGCCTCGGCACGGCCATGACTGCGATTCTCGATAACAAGAACCCTTCGGCGGTGTCGGTATTCCGGCCTTCCGCGCTGTTGCGCGAAGCGCGGCGGCAAAAGGGTCTCGCCGCCGTCGATGTGCCGTTCATCTGCATTCTGGACCCGGACGGAGACATCGTTCGCCACCTCAGGCGAACCGGCGAGGCGCGGCGTTTCGAGGGCTGGCCCTGCTACCACACCACGCTCGACGCGTTCGCGCTCGCGGAGCAAACCGTCGGGATCGTCGGCTGCGCGGTCGGCGCGCCGTTTGCCGTTCTGGTCGCGGAACAGCTGTTCGCATGTGGCTGCCGATTGCTGCTAAGCGTCACCTCCGCCGGGCAGATCACTGCGGCCGGCAATCCCCCATACTTCGTCATCATCGATCGCGCGCTGCGCGACGAAGGAACGAGCTATCACTATGCGGCGCCTTCGGACTATAGCGAGGCGGACGCGCGCCTGGTGGCAACGGCGCTCGCGGCGCTGGAGGCAAAAGGCCTGCACGCGATCGTCGGCTCCAGTTGGACGACGGATGCTCCATTTCGCGAAACCGCCGAGGCGATCGAGACGGCGCAATCCAAAGGCGTACTCGCGGTAGAAATGGAGGCTGCCGCCCTCTACGCCTTCGCTAAAAGCACGGGCGCTCGGGTTCTCTGCCTCGCGCACGTCACCAATACCATGGGCCGAATGGGAGAAGACTTCGAAAAGGGCGAGGCGGACGGAACCCATGATGCGCTGCAAATTCTCGAAACAATCGTGCGATCAATTGAAGTTTGAACGTACACTGAGCGGGTCCTCTAAACGCCGAGACGGCAAGCGGCGACGCCGCCGCCAGCCGATTGGCCGACGTTCCGCCCTCCCCCTCCGCACAACGATCTCAACGCACCTGGAAGACGAGCTTGCCCCTGAAGTGGCGTGACTCGCTCAAGCGATGGGCGTCGGCGGCCTCGGACAACGGATAGAGCTTGATCTCGGGCGGGCGGATGGCGCCGGCCGCAAACAGTTCAGCGATGCGTTCGAGATGGCGGCGGGCGCGTCCCACCGGGGGCCGCAGCGACGTGACGTCGTCGCGGTTGGGCTTGGGTGCCTGCGCGCCCGACGCGATGAAGGCCGCGCGGCCGCCCGGCTTGAGCACCGCGAACGACCGCTGCGCCACCTCCCCGCCGACCGTGTCGAAAACGGCGTCGCAATTTTTCGCAACCTGCGTGAAATCTTGCGTGTTGTAGTCGATGACTTCATCGGCTCCGAGGCCGCGCACATAGTCACGGTTCGCCGCACTCGCGGTGGTGATCACATGGGCGCCGATATGCTTGGCAAGTTGAATGGCGAAGCCGGCGACGCCGCCCGCCCCGCCTTGGATGAGGATGGTCTCCCCGCGCCGCAGCTTCAACGTATCCTCGATGGCGCTCAAGGCGGTGAGCCCGGTGAGCGCCAAGGCGGCGGCGTTAACGTGTGACAAGCTGCTGGGCTTCTTGGCGACGATTGCCGCCTTGACCGCGATCTTCTCGGCATAGGCGCCCTCTTGGCCGGCCTCGCAAACGCCGAAGACGGCGTCGCCGAGGCGAAGATCCTCAACGCCCGTGCCGACGGCGCTGATCACGCCGGAAAAATCGCGCCCCAGGACATAGGGAAACTTCGATTGTTTGTAGTCGCCGACCCGCACCTTCCAATCGGCGCCGTTGACGCTGGCAGCGACGATATCGATCACTACCTCGCCCGGCCCCGCGGTCGGGTCCGGGAGATCGCCGTACTTCAAGACCTCGGGCCCGCCGTGTCGTTCAATGAAAGCTGCTTTCATCTTGTCCTTTACCTCCGCGATCTGCAGCGACGCGTCGATGGCTCGATGGCGCGCTCACCAAATGATAGGCCGAGGGACGTTCACTCCGCCTTGAGGCCGAGCTTCTTGATCACCGGGCTCCAACGATCGATCTCGCCGCGGATGAAATCGCTCAGCTCCTTGGGCGACGAGCTCAAGAGCTCGATCGCGGCTAGCCGTTCACCGAGATTGGGCAGCGCCATGATCCGCCGTATCTCGGCGTTGAGCTTGGCAACGACAGGTTTGGGTGTGCCCGCGGGTGCGAGCAATCCGTACCACTCCGACGCGACGAGGTCGAACCCCTGCTCATGGAACGTGGGAACATTGGGTATCGACGCATAACGCCCAGCGGCAGTGACCCCGAGCGCGCGCACGAGCCCGGATTGGTATTGCGGCAGTGCCTGCGTCACGGTGGCGAAGGTCATTGGAATTTGCCCGGCCAGAACATCATTGAGAGCGGGCATGCCGCCGCGATAAACGACATGGTTCATATCGATGCCCGCTTGAATCTTGAACATCTCGGCCACGAGATGCGTCATGCTGCCGGGACCCGCCGAACCGAAATTGACCGTGCCGGGTTTTTCTTTCGCGACCGCGACCAATTCCTTCACGTTGGTGGGCGCAAAGGCGGGACTCGCATAAGGCACGATGGGTGCTCGCGCCAGCAGGCTAATCGGCTCGAAGTCCTTCAACGCGTCGTACGGCATCGTGGCGTGCATTGCAGGATTTGTGGCGTGATTACTCACCACGATGATGAGCGTATAACCGTCAGGATCCGCTTTCGCCGCCGCCTGCGTTCCAATCATCGTACCGGCGCCGGGCCGCGTCTCGACGATGGTCGGCTGGCGCCAATGTTCCGTCAATTTCTGCCCAATCACGCGCGCCAGGATGTCGACCGATCCGCCAGGCGCGAACGGCACGATGATCTTGATCGGCTTCTCCGGATACTTGTCGGCCGGCGCTTGCGCCCGAGCGCCGCCGGCGCCGAGAACGGCCGCGGCGATGGCAACGGCCAGCGCCCGAGCCATGCGAGCGCAGCGTGCGACTGGAGGCCCTCTCACGTTCCTCTCCTGCGCATGGCCGTTACCTTCCGTCCCGGCGAGCCTTCACGGCACTCGGCGCTCATTGCAATGATCGTTTTGAGCTCCTCCGCGACTTCCGTGTGCTGATCGACATCTCAGGCTGGCGCTTTCGCCCGCGATCGTGCCGCGGCCAGTCCGGCGATGCCGCCGTAGAAGACGGCGGCTCCAAGCACGAATCCAACATCGTACCCGCTCCCGCTGTTCGGGAAGCCATAGATGCGGATGTCGAAGAAGAGGCTTCCGATCAGTGAGAACAATGAAATGAAGCCGTGGAGGAGGCCCATGAGGAATCCCGGCGGTCGATGCACGTTCGGAACGGTCTGCGTGGCGCACGAAGCCAGAGACAGAGCCAATGCCAGGAGAAGAATAGCTGCCAGCCCGCGCCACCTCATGTACGCCTCCGCAATTTCAAGCGACCGGCGCCGATGCAGCCCCCGGCGTAGCCGTTGCGCGCGCCGAACTTGATCGGCTGCGTGACCGATGCATCGGCGCGCTCGCCGCGAAGGCCCCGCTCGGCGTCATATCACCGTATCATCAAAGCCGGCGCCCGTCCTTGGATAATCCTGACAGGTTTTTGAATCCGTTGGACGCTTCCCGGCGCGTCAGCGCTCAGCGCAAGGCGCCTTCGCGCCCGAGATCTGCAGCCACGTCATCCAGCGCGCGCTCAAGTCGCGCGCTGACGTCTTCGATCTCGGCGGCTTCGATCACCAGCGGCGGAGCGAACACCAAACGGTCGCCCACCACGCGTAGCAGCAGCCCGTGGCGCTTGGCCGCGGCTTCGACTCGCGCGCCGACGTTGAGCGCGGCGTCGAAGGGAATGCGCCCTTCGCCGTCGCGCATGAGCTCCATGCCGAGGATGAGGCCTACCCCTTGCACGTCGCCGACCAGCGGATGCGCCTTGAGCCGGCCGAGCGCCGCCTGCAGCACGGCGCCGAGGCGCGTGGCGCGACCGACGATGTCGATCTCCGCATAGATCTTCTGCACCTCGAGCGCGACCGCGGCCGCGACCGGGTGGCCGGCATAGGTGTAGCCGTGCGCGAAGTTGCCGAACTTGTCCGACTGCGCGAGCATCGCCGCGTGGATGCGATCGCTGACGAGGACGGCCGAGATCGGCTGCATGGCGGCGGAGAGCGCCTTGGCCGAGGTCACCATGTCGGGCCGAATGCCGAAAGTTTGGCAGCCCCACATTTCGCCGGTGCGGGCAAAGCCGCAAATCACCTCGTCGGCAACGAACAAGATGTCGTATTTGCGCAGCACCGCCTGAATCTTCTCGA
>Ga0070699_100001252_pt1 | contig 23412 bp, 22 predicted proteins | sample KBSK1503metaG_FD_65473 | JGI IMG/M metagenome (GOLD analysis project Ga0070699, IMG submission 65473) | Corn, switchgrass and miscanthus rhizosphere microbial communities from Kellogg Biological Station, Michigan, USA - KBS K1-50-3 metaG | ecosystem: Host-associated > Plants > Roots >...
TGGAAGCGCGTGGCGGACCGCAAACACGCGGGTTCTGATCCCGGTGGCAACGCTTCAGGCAACGAGCCGTGCAGTCTCGCGATATCCCTGTTCGGCTCCTGCCTGACGGAGGCGGTAACACGGACGGCAGCGCCACAGCGACGCCTCTAGCGACGCGTGCGGCGGCGCTGTTCGGCATCCCCGGCGCGCGCGTCGGGCCACGGGTCGCGGTGACGCCCGGCAGCAAACCTACGAGCCCGCCTCGACGAGTGCCTGCTCGAATATGGCGAGCGTTTGCGCGATGTCGGCCTCGGTGTGCGCGCACGAGATGTAGATCTTCGTCGCGCCCTTCAGGATTCCGTTCTTGAGGCATGCGTCGTTAAATCGGCGGAGTCGCGCGGCGTCGTTGGTCAGCGTCGCTCGGTAGTCCACGAGGGGCACGTCCGTGAAAAAGATGTCGAAGCACGTCGGGTGTCCGACGACCTGCGCCACGATGCCCAGCCGCTTGACCAGATCGGCGAGCCCCGACATGAGCGCGCCTCCAACTGCGCGCACGCGCTCGTACACGCCCGGCTGACGCAGCACCGCGAGCGTCGCGAGCCCGGCGGCGGCGGCGACGGGATTGCCGTTCAACGTCCCGACCTGCGAGACGAACGGACCGCTGCCCTGCACGCGCGGATCGAAGGCCTTCATGATGTCGGCCCGTCCGGCGACGGCGGCCAACGGGAACCCGCCGCCGATGATCTTCCCGAATGCGGCGAGGTCAGGCGTCACGCCGTAGTACTCTTGCGCCCCGCCATACGCGAATCGGAATCCGGTGACGACTTCGTCGAAGATCAACGGGATGCCGTATCGCTGGGTCAAGCGCCGTAGGCCGCCGAGGAAGCCCTCGCGGGGCGGGATGACGCGCTGCAATGGCTCGACGATGACGGCGGCGAGGCTGTCGGCGTGGACCGCGAGCAGTCCCTCGACCGTCGCGAGATCGTTGTACGGCGCGATAAGCACCTCGCCCTCGAGCACGTGTGGGATACCGGCGGAGTCTGGCATGGCGGCCGGAAACGCCTTCGGCGATTTTGGCGTCGACGACATCAAGGCATAGTCGTGACTCCCGTGATAGCCGCCTTCGAACTTCATGATCTTGTCGCGCTGCCGAAATGCGCGCGCGGCGCGGAGGGCAAAGAACGTGGCCTCACTCCCCGTGGACGTGAAGCGTACCTGCTCGGCGCACGGAACCGCCCGGCAGATCTCGTCTGCGAGCTGGATCGCGGGCTCGCTGAGGTGGAAGTATGTCGTGCCGTGAGTGAGCTGCTCCATGACGGCGCGCGTGACCGCCGGGTGCGCGTGCCCGAGGAACATTGGGCCCGAGCCGAGCAGGTAGTCGATGTACTCCCGTCCGCTCCAGTCGCGCACACGGACGCCCTGGGCTGACTTCACGACGAACGCAAGTTCGTCAGGATAACGCGCATTGCCCAGCACGCCGCCGGGCAGCCGGCGGCCGGCGAGATCGAGCAGCGCCGCTTCTTCGGACGACCGAAGCGTTCTCTCGAGCGTCATATCGCCACCTCGTGAAGGATCATGGTGACACCCGCGAACCTGACACGGGCGGACTTTCCCGACTGAAAAACCGACCCCAACCCGGTCGGGCCTTCAGCGTCCCGCGCTCGAACACCGTCCGTCCCCTCTGGATTGTATGGACGACTCGACCCTGCAGTTCCATTCCCTCGTAAGCCGTGTATCCCGCTCGCGAGTGCTGCGTACTCGCGGTAATCATCGTCGCTGCCTTGGGGTCGAGGAGCACCGCATCGGCGTCGGCGCCGACTTGCCAGGTACCCTTTCGCGGATAGAGCCCGAAGATCTTCGCCGGCCGCTCCGCAAGCAGCTCCACGAGACGGGTGATTGGGATTTGCCCTTCGTGGACTCCGAAGTGATACACGATCGGCAGCAGCGTTTCTGTCCCTGGGACCCCGAACGGCGCCGCGAAGATGTTGTCGGCGCCGCGGCGCTTCGCCTCCGCAAGGTGCGCGCCGTGATCGCTTGCAATCACGTCCACGTAGCCCGCCCGGATCGCCGCCCACAAGGCCTCGACGTCCTGCCGCATCCGCAATGGCGGCCCGATCTTGAAGTTCGCGCCGTGCTGTCTCACGGCCTCATCAGTGAACACGAGATAGTGCGGACACGTCTCCGAGTACACGGCTTGACCCGCGGCTTTCGCCTGGGTCGTCACCGCCATGGCTTCGCGGCAGCTCATGTGCACGACGTAGAGTGGGCAGCCGGCAACGCGCGCAAACGTGGTCGCGCGGAACGTGGCCTCTTCTTCGAGGGCATTCGGCCGACTGGGTAGATAGTGCTCGGCCGCCGTGTGGCCCGCGGCGATCAGTTTCTGCTCGAGATAGTCGATCGCGCATCCACTCTCCGCGTGCACCATCGGCAGCGCGCCGGTGTCGCGCATCGTCTCCATGGCGTCGAGCATCTGATCGTCGGACAGCATCATGCCGCGCGACTTATAGGCCAGGAACATCTTGAACGACGTCACGCCGAGCGCGACGGCGGCAGGGATCGTCTTGCGATGATCGTCGGCCTGGGCAATGGCGGCATGGAACGCGAAGTCGAGGTACGACGTCGCTTCGCCCTCGGTGCGGAAGTGCTGGATGGACTCGGCGAGCGACCACTCGGACTTCGCCCCCCACGCGGTGAAATTCCCGGAGCCGACGAAGTGGATGAGCGTGGTGATGCCGCCATGGGCAGCACTGAGCGAGAGCGACTCCATGCTGTCGGCATAGATCGGGTGCACGTGGGCGTCGAGGAGGCCGGGCAAGACATAGCACCCGCGCGCGTCGACCACGCTGGCGGCCTGCTCGCGCGCGGCGTCGCGGACGATCGCCTGGATCTTGCCGTCGCGAATACACAGATCCCCGTGGACGACATTCGTGGCGTCGACGAGCGCCCCGCCTTTGACGATCAGGTCGTAGGAGGCCATGCCGGTTGCCGTCACGGCCGGCAGATCGGCCCATAGGCGTCGGGCCGGCGGTCCCGATACATCGGCCAGAGGCGGCGCATCTCGGCCAGCGCGCCGAGATCGATGTCGGCATAGATCGTCTCGTCGTGCGCATCACCGGCTCGCGCGATGACCTTGCCGGAGGGATCCACGATCAAGCTCGTTCCGAAGAACGGATCGGGCGAGCCGCCTTCGTCGGCGCCCACCTTGTTCACCCCGCAGACGTAGTACACGTTGGCGACGGCGTGCGCTCGCAGCTCGAGCTCCCAGACGTCTTTCATCGCCGCCCGCCACGTGTTCGTCGGCACGAATAGCACGTCGGCCCCGCCGAGGCCAATGATCCTCGCCGCCTCGGGGAAGTGGCGGTCGTAGCAGATAAGGATACCGATCGTGAGTCCCTCCGGAAGCCGGAAGGTCGGGAAGCCGAGATTGCCGGGCTGGAAGTACATCTTCTCGTTCGCGGTGATGCGGCCATCCTTGGCGACGGACAACGGGATCGAGTGCTTCCGGTACCGACCGACGAGCTCACCCTCCGAGGAAATGACGACTGCGGTGTTGTAGAACTGGCCCTCGGCGACACGCTCGAAGAGCGGCAAGATCACACTCACGCCCAAGCGCTTGGCCAGGCTCGACACTTCTTCGGTGCTCGGCCCCGGGATCGGTTCGGCGTAATCGAAGTGTCGGTGGTTGGCTTCGTAGCAGAAGTAGATACTCGTGCTGAGCTCCGGCAGGCAGACGAGCCGCGCTCCATGATCGGCCGCCTCGGTGACCGCCCGCACGATGCGGTCGAGATTCTTGCCCCGATCCGTGTGCCCGGCAAACTGCGCGCCGGCAATCTTCACCATTCTGATCCCTCCTCAGAGGACGAACACGCTCTCGCGCTGCTTGCATGCACGGTAGAGTGCATAGAGGCGCCGGCTCACCGCCCCCGGTTCGCCAGCGCCAATGGTCCGGCCGTCGACTTGGACGATGTACCCGATGCCGCTCAGCGTCGCGGTGAGGAAGAGCTCGTCGGCCGTATAGAGGTCGTATCGCGTCATCTCGGTTTCGGTGACCTCGACCCCGGCGTCCCGGGCCAGCGCGATCACCGTCTGACGCGTGATGCCGTCCAGCGTGCGCGTCGCCGGGGGTGTCGCGAGGCGCCCCGCCGTCACGGCAAACAGGTTCTCACCGGAGCACTCGGACACGAAGCCGTCAACGTCCAGGAAGATGCCAGCGTCTGCGCCGGCATCGAGCTGCTCGAACTTCGCGAGCACGTTATTGAGGTAGTTGTTGCTCTTGACGCGTGGATCGAGGCACTGGGGCGGAGTCCGGCGGGTCGCCACGATCACGGCACGGTACGTTCGCGCTTCCTTGGACGGCCGGTGCTGGGGCATTACCACCACGGTCGGAGGCCCGAGCTCCGCCACCCGCTCGAGTCCGAGCGGCCCGGCGCCGCGGCTGACGAGCGGCCGGACGTAGCCATTGCGCAGATCGCTGCGGCGGACAACCTCGATAATGGCGGCCTGCATCTCGCTCTTCGCGATCGGGATCGCAATCCTCAAGAAGGCCGCCGAGCGATAGAGCCGGTCCACGTGCGCCTCGAGCTTGAAGATCCCGCCGTTTTCGACCTCGATGCCCTCGAACACGCCATCTCCGTAGACGAAACTGCGGTCGAAGACGGACACGGTCGCTTCGGCGGCCGGGACGAACTTTCCATTCAGGTAGACCCACAGCCCGTCGATGCCGCTGCCCACTACGGCCTCACGCTCTTGGATAGCGCTTACGGAAGTAGGGGAGTACCTGCTCGCCGAGGATGCGCATGGTTTTTAAGACGAGCTTCTGTGGCATCCCCGGCCACTGCACGCGGAACAGCCAGTGGTTGATTCCGAGCTCGCGGTGCCCGCGCTCGATCTCCTGGATGATGCGCTCCGGCCCGCCGATGAGGAAGCGATCCCGTGCGAGGTCCTCGAACGGGACGTCGAGGCGCTCTTCTTTCGGGACGTCACGCTCCTGCCCCCACGCTACGTACGCCTTGTACTTGGTCGCGAGGTACTCGCGGCACTCGCGGAAGGCCACCTCGTCGTCCTCTGCGACGTAGAGTTCCGGCACGCGCGCCAGCTCCTTGGGAAACGGCTTTCCCGCGTCCTTCAGCGCCACCTTGTAGATCTCGAGCTGCCGGGCCAGCGTCGTGAAGCTGGCATGCGTGGTCAGGATCCACGTGTCGCCGAGTCTGGCCGCTCGACGAATCGCCATGTCGTTCGTGGCGCCCACCCAGATCGGCGGATGCGGCTTCTGGATCGGTCTGAGGCTCTCGCGGACGTCACGCAGATGGAAATGCTTGCCGTCGAACGTCACCGAATCTTCGGTCCACAGGCGCCGGACGATCGTCAGCACTTCTTCGAATCGCGACGCACGCTCCTTGCGCTCGACGCCGAAGGCGTCGTACTCGGCATCCCGGTACCCGAGCCCGACGCCGAAGATTACGCGACCGCCGGTCATGATGTCGAGCGTCGCGATCTGCTCCGCGATGTCGACGGGGTTCTGCACGGTGAGGATGATGATGTCCGTGCCGACGGACATCTCGCCCGCGTCCGCGCTGAGCCGGGCGAGCAGGGGCACCGTCTGTAGGTATTGAAGCGGGTAGGCCAGGTAATGCTGCCCGGCCCAGATGGAATCGAAGCCGAGGTCGCGAAGCAAGCGCACCTGTTCGACGTGTTCCTTGAAGCGCTCGAACGCCGACTCTCGCGGCAGATGTTGATTGCCCAGATGGATGCCGAATCTCATTCGCAGGCCTCCGTTTCAGGCGGTCTCAGAGGTACGTCCGGTGGCGCTCCCAGGTCTTCTCCCGATCGGCGAGCGCGCGCAGCACGGTCCGACGACGTTTCGCGGCGACGAGGGTCACGAGCACGTCGATGATGGCCGTTGGCGCGACATACGAGTCGATGAATGACGACAGCCGATTCTGCGCCTCCAGCACCACGTCGGCGCCATCGGCCAACGGCGACGTCGGCTTGTCGGTGAGCGCGATGCCGCGCGCCCCCTGCTCCAGGCAAGCGCGGAAGAGGTTGATCGTCGCGCTGGCGTAGCGCTCGAAGCTGATGCCGACGACGACGTCTCGGCTGTCGATGCCTTCGAGGCGTTCCGGCACGTCGCCGACGCCGAGCGTGAGCAGGTGGGAGCGCGCGCGGATCAGCATCAGCGAGAAATGGAGCAGCCAGGCCAGCGAGTAGGCGCTGCGCATCCCCACGACGTACACGGTGCGCGCATTGACGATCAATTCGACGGCGCGAGCGATCGTCTTGGGATCGAGCCGAAGCCGCGTCGCCTCGAGATTGCTGAATTCCGTCTCCAGCACGGCCGCCGCGATGTCGGTCTCCTTCCGTCGAGCCGGCGCCGACAGTCGCACGCGGGCGACCGTCGACATCCGTTGCAGAAAGGTGGTCCGGAACGCGTCGCGAAACTGGGGATAGCCGGAAAATCCGAGGGCCCGTGCCGTCCGCACCACCGTCGCCTCGCTGACACCCACCTCGCGCGCGACATTGAGCGAGGTCAGAAACACCGCCTTCTCGGACTGTCCGACGAAGAAGTCGACGACTTTTCGCTGCCCCCGAGACAGTTTCGGTGAGTATCGACGAATCCTTGCCGTCAGCTCGTCGGCAGTGATGCCGACGCCGGCCGTCTTGCCGGTGCCGTAGCGGTCGGGGCGCAGCGTGGACGCGCGTCGCATGACAACGCGCGACGTTAGACCGACCGCGTGCGGGATGTCAAGGACCCTTCATCGCGCATCAATGATGACGGGAATCCTTCACGCATGGCCGAGCAACCCCGCGAGGCGTGGGGCGGAGCTGCCGAACGTGAGACCGGTCCGCGCGGTCGCGCGACGCACCATCGCGGCCGACATCCGGTTGGCATCCTCCACGACGCGCGCCTGGCTCACGCGCGTCAAGCGCCCGTCGCGCACGACGATCGCGCCATTCACGATCGTCGTATCGACGACCGAGCAGTCGCCCGCCATCACGAGCGTCCCGAGCGGATCGTGGAGACCGCCGGCGTAGCCGACCTGGCGCAGATCGATCAGGACGGCATCAGCGGCCGATCCGGGTGCCAGCCGGCCGATGTCGTCGCGGCCCAGGATCGCGGCGCCCTGGCGCGTCGCCATCCAGAGGACGTCGTGCGGGGTGAGCCAGCGTTCCGGTGGGTACTCGGGCTGAACGCCGGCGAGTCGATGGACGAGGTGAACCAAGCGCAACTCGCCCAGCATCGAGCCGCCGTCGTTGCTGGCGGCACCGTCGACGCCGATCCCCACCGGCACACCCGCGGCCAGCATGGCGGGAATCGGCCCCGCCGGATATCCGAGGCGCATGTTCTGGCTCATGCAGTGGGCGACGCCGGAGCCGGTCTCCGCGAGGACGCGAACGTCCTCTTCCGTATGCATCGTCGCGTGAGCCAGCCAGCTGCCGCGCCCAAGCCAACCGATGCGACGAAGAAACTCGGTGGGCCCGCAGTGGTGCAACTCATGGCAGCGCCGGACCTCGTCCGGCCGTGGCTGCAAATGGGCGTGCCGCCCGCAGCCCGTGTCTTCCGAAATCCGAAGCAGCGCCTTCAGCAGATCGGCATCGTGGAACGGAATCGCCGTCGGACCGAGCGCAACCCGGCACATCGCGAGCGGCGCAGTGTCGTGGTACCGGCCGACGGCCCGTTCGCACGCCGCGACGATCTCGCCGCGGCTCTCGGTGAGCCGGATGGCGTCGATGCCGGGAATCGATGCCAGGTGCGCGGCGATGTCGCTCTCGAGGATGGGCGTACATCCCCGCACGACGTGCAGCCGGAGGCCGAGCGCGCGCGCCGCGGCTACTTCCACATCCAGGAGGTCGCCCCGGCCGTCGGGATACAGATAGGCAAAGTCGACGCTCGTCGTCGCTCCCGTCAGCAACAGTTCCGCCGCCGCCAGCTGCACGCCGGCATGCATCGCGGCCGCGTCCAGCTCCTGCCAGAGCGGATACATCGAGCGCAGCCAGCCGAGGCTCCACTCGCTCCGCCCGAGCGGCACGGCTCGGGTCAGCGACTGCCAGAAATGGTGATGCACGTTCACGAGGCCGGGGATCAGGACCTTTCCGCGTCCATCGACTTCCACCTCCGCTGCTGAATACGGACACGGTTCCGGCCCGAGCGCGGTGATCCGTTGGCCGTCGATACGGAGCCATGCATCGAGGATCGGCTCCTCGTTTCGCATCGCGCAGGGGTAGATGAGCCCGGCATGGCGGACGAGGAGAGAGGGCCGGCCGCTCAGCGTGTGGTCCAGCGTCGATTCCGTGGGCGGCTCATCGGAGCGCGGGCAGCACACGTTCTCCGAGCAGCTGGATGCTTCGGATCACCTGCCAGTGCTGCATGCCCGGCCAGTTCAAGACGCAGCTGAAGTGAGTGATGCCGACCTCATCGTGGTAACGCCGAAACTCTGCGATGCAGTGCTCCGGATCGCCGACGATGACCCGATCCTTCCGGAGCTCGTCGAACCCTTCGTTCGCGAAGTCGGCCGACGCGCCGGGCAGCTCGCGCGCCTGGCCCCACCGCGCGTACATCTTCAGCTTGCCTTCCACGAACGGTTTGCCCTCCCGGAGCGCGGTCCCCATGTCGGGCGCGATGAACACCTCCTTGTGGCAGGCCATCTCTTCGGGCACCGGCCGGCCAAGCTCCTGCCGGGTCCGCCGGAAGAGGTCGGCTTGCACGCGCAGCGTATCGATCCGGGCCTGGGGATTCAGGAAGAGTACGTCGCCCACGCGCGCGGCCCGCCGCACGCCGGCGTCGGCCTGCGCCGCCACCCAGATCGGCGGATGTGGCCGCTGCAGCGGGCGCGTGCGGACCACGACCTTGGGAATCCGAAAGAACCGCCCCTCGAAGCCGACTTCGTCCTCGGTCCAGAGCCGCTGGATGACCTGAAGCGATTCCTCCAAACGAGCAGCGCGGTCGCTCTTCCGAACGCCGAAGGCGTCGAACTCGACGTCCCGGTAGCCGACGCCGATTCCGAAGAGGACCCGCCCACCGCTGAGCACATCGAGCGTGGCGAGCTCTTCGGCGACGTAGACAGGATTGAACAGCGGCAGAAGCAGGATCCCGGGTAGCAAGCGCATATCGCCGCTTTCGGGCGCGAGCCGTGAGAGAAGCGGGATCGGGTGCAGCTTCTGGTATTCGGTGAGGAAGTGCTGGCCGACGCATACCGACGAGAAGCCGTAGTCGCGCGCCAGGCGAACCTGCTCGATGGCCTCGCGGAAGCGCGCCGCGATATTCTCGTCCGCGCCGTAGTTGGTGTTGAGAAAGATCCCGAGCTTGATCATCGCGCTCGGCGCTACGGCTGCACGAGACGCCCGTAACTGTCAGGGCGCCGATCGCGAAAGAACGGCCACGTCCGGCGCACGTCTTCCAGCCGCTCGAGGTTCAAGTCGGCCACTAACACTTCCTCTTGATCTCCGGTCTGGACGATCGTCTGCCCAATCGGATCGATGAAGATGCTGGCGCCGTAGTAGTCGCTCTCGAGTTCCTTGCCGACGCGGTTCACGCCGCCCACGTAGTAGCCGTTCGCGATCGCATGACCGCGCAGCTCGGCCTCCCACACAGAGCGCGAGAAGCCCCGAAGCGTGGTCGCCGTAGGGACGAACACGACCTGCGCTCCGTTGAGGCCAAGCGCGCGCGCGGCCTCCGGGAAGTGGCGATCGTAACAAATCATGATGCCGACCCGCCCGTAGGGCGTGTCGAACACCGGATACCCGAGATTGCCCGGACGGAAATAGAACTTCTCCTGAAAGTGCGAGCTCATGGGGATGTGGTGTTTGCGGTAGTGGCCGACGATCGCGCCGCCGGCATCGACGAAAACGGCGGCGTTGTAGAGCTCACCGGGCATGACCCGCTCGTAGAACGGCACGACGACCCACAGCTTCAGCGCCCGGGCTACCGCGCGCATCCGCGTCACCGTGGGGCCGTCCATGGGCTCCGCGAGCTCCTGGTGCTTCGGATCGAGTGTCTGGGGGAAAAACCAGGTCGCGAAGACCTCCTGTAGGCAGGCGACTTCCGCGCCCTGGCGCGCCGCCTCCTTGAGGAACTCCTCGGCCCGGTGGTGGTTCTCCTCGCGCTTCATCGAGGCCTTCATCTGGATCAACGCTGCTCGCATCGCTTCTGTTCTCCCGCAGGAATTGGGTTCAGCGCCGAATGCCGCCCAGGATGCTATCGAATCCCACCCATCGCTCCACCACGGTGCTCGCAATGAGCGTCACGGCCACCAGCGTCACGGAGACCGCGGCCAGCGTATTGTCCGCCACGCTGTTCGCCCACGTTAAGAGCAGCACGGACACGTTCGTGGTGTCCGGCGTGATCAGAAAGATGCTGACGCCCACGTCGTCGATCGACATGATGAAGCTGAAAATCGCACCGGCAAAGACACCGGGTCTGATCAGCGGGAAGGTGATCCGCCAGAATGTCTGGAAATTCGTCGCACCGAGATTGCGCGAGGCCTCCTCCAGCGCTCGGTCCAGCCCGTAGAAACACGGGTACACGACGCGGATCACGTAGGGCAGCGTGATCACGATATGGGCCAGTAAGAGCGAGGCCAAGCCCGGCCGTAAGCCGATGATGGCGAAGTAGAGGGTGAACGAGAGTCCCTTCACCACCGGAGGAATCATCATCGGCGAGAGAAGGATCATGTTGACGAACTCGTGACCGCGAAACGACGAGCGCGCGAGCGCGAGAGCGGCCAGCGTCCCGCCGGCGAGGGAGATGGTTGTCGCGACGGCGGCAATGAAGAGGCTCACGCCGACGGCGCTCAGAAATTCTTCGCGGAAGAGCACACCAAACCACCGGAGCGTGAACCCGTTCTTGGGCAGGAGCTCGAATGCCACCGTCGGCAGAAGCGCCTGATGCGCGGCGACGACGAGCGGCAACACCAAGAACACAATGGCGAACGCTCGGACGCCTTTGACAACGGCGATGCCGAGACGCGACAGTTGATCCGCCAGGCTCATGGCGGCTCGCGACGCGGAGGCGCGATCGCCGGTGTGCCGACTGCCCGTCGGCGCCTTTCGACGAGTCGCCGTCCCCTGGACGATGTTCATCGGACCTTCGTCCTTGCCTCGAAGAATCTGCTGACGACCACCGACACGGTCGTTGCCAGCGCGAGCAGGATCACGGTTGCCGCGGACCCCAACGGATAGTTGTTGCTGAAGACCGTCTCCTCATAGATGAACTTGGCCAGCATGGTCACGAGCCCACCGCCAAGGATCATCGGCGTCACGAACATGCCGAACCCCAAGGTGAGCGAGACCAGGGACGCCGCCGCGATGCCGGGAAACGTGAGCGGCAAGGTCACCGACGTGAACGTCTTCAGCTCGGTGGCCCCGAGATTTCGCGACGCGTCTTCCAACGCCGGGTCGACGCTCTGAATGGGACCGATCAGGGTCATGATCGCGAACGGCAGAAGCCAGTGGATGGTGCCCACGGTGACGGCGAACTCATTAGACAGCAGTCGCAATGGACCGACGCCCATGGCTTCGAGCAGGGTACTGAGTGGACCGTTTCTGCCCAGGACCGCAACCCAGGCATAAGCGCGAACGATCGTGTGGACGAAGAACATCGTGGTAACTACGAAGAGAAGGGCGCGTCTCGTTCTGGCAGACTTCGCCCGCGCAATGGCGTAGGCGAGCGGATATCCGAGGATCATCGCGACCACCGTGGAGATCACGCTGATTCGCGCCGTCACCACGATGTAGCCGAGGTAGACGGGATGCGTGAACGCCGCGTAGTTGTGGAGCGTGAACGTGGGTTGCATCGACGCGGGCGGGACGAACGTGTAGAAGCTGAACGCGAACGTGGGAGCCAGGGAGCACAGGAACACTCCGACCGTGATGAGCAGTGCGGGGAGGAGGAGTACGCCGTAGGAGAAGCGGCTGTGCCAGGCGGCCCTGATCACGCGCTCGTTCCTCACTGCCCGACCCGGGCCTCGCGCAGCCGCGCCGCAGCCTTCACCGCGGCCACGACAATGTTCTGGTATCCCGTGCATCGACACAGGTTACCGCCGAGGTGCTCACGGATCTCTGCCTCGTCGGCTTCCGGACGCTCGCGGAACAGCTGATAGAGCGTCATGACGAAACCGGGCGTGCAGAAGCCGCACTGAAGCCCGTGCTCTTCCATGAACGCCTGCTGGATGGGGTGCAGCGCGTCTCCCGTGGCCACGCCTTCCACCGTGATGATCTGGCTGCCGTCGGCTTCCACCGCGAGCAGCAGGCAGGTGCGCGCCGTCCGTCCGTTGACGATCACCGTGCAGGCTCCGCACACGCCGTGCTCGCAGCCCAGGTGGGTTCCCGTGAGCCCGAGATGCTCGCGGAGGCAGTCGGCGAGACTCTCACGCGGCTCGACGACCGCCGTGCGGTCCTCGCCGTTGACCCGCAGCGCGATGCGAACCGGCTCAGCCATCGCGGATCGCCTTCCGGGACGCGCGCTCGAGCGCGCGTTTCACCAGGACGCCCGCCAAATGGGCTCGCAATCGCGCTGAGGCGTGCAGGTCCTCGAGAGCGTCCACGTCCCGCACGGCAAGCGCAGCCGCTTCGGCGATCGCCGGGGGCTCGCCGCGTGTGCCCCGCAGCGCGCCTTCAGCCTCGGGGCGTCGTGTCGGGCGGTCTTCCACCCCGAACAAGGCGATCCGGGCGTCCGCGAGGCAGCCATCCGAATCGGCTGCCAGGGCGACGACCACGCCCGCGAGCGCGAAGTCCCCGTGCCGCCGGCTCACCTCCTCCACTGCCCAGCCGGACGCCAGCGCGGCGCGCCCCACGCGGTGGAAGCCGAGCTCGGCGATCAGCTCGTCCGGCTCCGCAGCGGTGGTCATCAAGCCGCAGAAGAATTCACTCGCAGGAAGCGTCCGCCGGCCTCGCGTCGAGACCAACGTGACGGTTCCGTCCATCGCTACGAGGACGGCGGGCAACTCCGCCGCCGGATCCGCGTGCGCGACGCTTCCGCCAATCGTCCCTAGATTGCGGATCGCCGGATGGGCGACGAGCCCGAGTGCCTCCGCCAGGATCGGAGATGACTCTCGGACTGCAGGGTGCTGTTCCACGACTCTTTGTCGCGTCATGCTGCCGATCCGGGTGCATCCATCTTCGACCGCGACATAATCGAGCGAGGCGAGGCGACGCAGGCTGACGAGGACGCTCGGTCGCACCAGCCGCATATTGAGCATCGGAACGAGGCTTTGTCCCCCCGCGAGCACCTTGGCTGCCTCACCGTGGCGCGCCAGAGTCTCCACCGCCTCGTCGAGCGACGAGGGAGCGCTGTACTCGAACGGCGCCGGCTTCATCGCTCGCGTCAGCTCCTGGCGTCCGCGAGCCGGAACAGGACTTCCGGCGAGACAGGGCACTGCCGCACCTCAATGCCGAGAGGGCGCAGCGCGTCCGCGACGGCGCAGACGATAGCGCCGACGCTGCCGATCATCCCGCCCTCGGCCGCGCCCTTCGTCCCGTTCACGGAGAACGGCGACGGGGTTTCCATGTGTTCGATGACGATCGGCATCGTCTCGTTCACCGTCGGCAAGAGATAATCCATGAGCGTACCGGTGAGGAGCTGGCCTTTCTCGTCGTAGACGAGCTCCTCCAGCAACGCTTCGCCGACACCGCCGACCACGCCTCCATGAAGCTGTCCCTCGACCTGGCGCACGTTGATCACCGTGCCGCAATCGTGGACGATGAAGTACTTACGGGGCGTGATCTTCCAGGTCTGCGGATCGACCTCGACGATCGCCACGTGGGCGGCGCACGTGTAGGTGTAGTGAGACGGGTCGTACACGAAGCGGGCTTCGAGACCGGGATCCATCCCCGCGGGCAGGCGCTGACCCCGGTAGGCTTCCTCCGCCACGGCACCGAGGGAGAGGACGCGGAACGCGGCGCCGCGGACCTTGACGCGCCCTGCGTCCATTTCGATGTCCTCTGGGCTGACTTCCAGCAGGTGCGCCGCGAGCTCGGCCGCCTTCTGCTTGACCCGTCGCGTCGCCTCCAGCACCGCGACGCCGGCGGTCACCGTGCCGCGGCTGGCTCCCGTTCCGTAGTTGCTGTACGGCGTCCGCTCGGTGTCGCCGAGGACGACGTCGACGTCGGAGACGTCGACGCCCAGTTCCTCGGCGCAGATCTGGGCGAGGGCGGTGTTGACACCCTGGCCGATCTCCATGATTCCGCTCGACACGGTCACCCGCCCGGTCGCATCGATTCGAACGCACGCCGTCTCGTACCCGCCCTGCATCACCTGCAGCTCGCGCAGGCGCTGGGACGGGCCCTGTCCACCGATCTCGATGGGGAACGCGATCCCGATGCCGAGCAGGCGACCGCCGCTCGTCCGGCGCATGCGCTGCTCGGCGCGCCAGCGATCGTAGCCGCTTAGCTCGAGCGCGCGCCTCAGCGTCTCGGGGTAGTTCCCGCTGTCGAAGAGCGACCCGAGCGGGTTACGGTACGGAAGCTGCTCGGGGCGGAGGAGATTGCGCAGCCTGAGGTCGGCGGGATCCAGGCCGAGCTCGGAGGCGACCAGGTCGAGCATGCCCTCCATGGCGAGCATCGCCTGCGGCGCGCCGAACCCGCGATAGGCGCCGAGCGGCGGCTTGTTCGTGACGACGCCGAGCATCTCGACGGCGTAGTTGGGGACGCCGTAGCCGGCCGTCATGATGTCGGCGGTAGCACCGAGCGGGCCCGTCCCCTTCGTGTGGACATGCGCGCCAACGTCGCCGAGGATTTTCGTCCGCACCGCTGTGATCCGGCCCTCGGCCGTCGCTCCGATGGTCAGCTCGATGGTCTGCTGTCGGGCCTGCGTCGACGCGATGAAAGACTCGAGGCGGTCTTCGATCCACTTGACGGGCCGCCCCAACCTCAGCGTGGCCACCGCCGCGAGGACTTCCTCGGCGTGGTAATGCAGTTTGAGCCCGAACCCTCCCCCGACGTCCCGCGTGATCACGTGGATGCGTCCTTCTGGAAACCCGAGGACTGTCGCGAGCACGGTCCGGAACAGATGCGGCGCCTGGGACGAGTACCAGACCGTCAGACGCTCCGTGCTTCGGTCGTATTCGGCGACGACACCGCGGCCTTCGAGCGGCAGCGCGCTCACGCGCCCGATCCGGAACTCGCGCGTGAGTACGACGGCCGCCTCGGCCAGCGCCGCCGCGACGTTGCCCGTCTCGTGTGACAACCCGTTGGCGATGTTGTCGCCCCAGGCCTCGTGAATCAGGGGCGCGCCGGGCAGGAGGGCCTCCTCGACGCTGGCCACCACCGGAAGCGGCTCGTAATCCACGACGATCTTCTCGAGCGCGTCCTCGGCGCGGGCCCGGCTGGTCGCGACGACCGCGGCCAGCGGTTGCCCGACGTAGATCGCCTTGTCCGTAGGAAGCACGGGGTAGTCACGCCCCTTCAGGCGAGCGCCCTGCCGGAGGACAGGGAGCGGCTTCGCGAGCTCGGCAAGATCCTGCGGCGTGAGCGTCAGCGCCACGCCTGGCATCGCGCCGCAGGCGGAGGCGTCGATTCGGACGATCCGTGCGTGGGCGTATCGGCTGCGCAGCACCGCCATGTGCAGCGTGCCGGGACGCTGTACGTCGGCGATGAACATGCCGCGGCCCGTGAGGAGCGCAGGATCCTGCCGGCGTAAGACGTGCTGCCCGATCACCCTATGTCGGGTCTCGTTTACTGCCATGTGCTCTGCTCCGTGGCCGCGCCCCGTGGCGCACTCACGTCGTTGCCCGGGATGTCGACGTCGGCAGCCGCCCGTGAACGACCCGCCCCTCGCGGAGGACCGCCGCGATGTCCCGCGCGTCCGCACGGTTCACGAGCGTCGCGACGGGATCGCGGACGGGCCGCAGATTCGGGCTGCGGGCGTCGAACACGAGGACGTCGGCCAGCTTGCCGCGCTCGAGCGAGCCGACGTCCCGCTCGCGCCTCAGGATGCGTGCGGGGTTCACCGTCACCATCTGCAGCAGCTGCCGCGCACTGGGATACGTGGCGCTCTGGCGGAGGGCGCGCACCACGCGGGAGCTGTACTCGAGCTCTCGGAGAAGATCAGGCGCGCACAACATCATGTTGTCGGTGCCGAGCGCGACGACCATCCCACGCTCGAGCATCGAGTCGAAGCGCGGCACGCCGAGTCCCATCACGCCCTGAATCCGCGGACACACTACGGCCGGCACGCGGGCCTTGGCGACGGCGTCGAGCTCGTCCTCCGTGGCCAAGGTCAGGTGCACGACGAAGTCCGGCCTGAGGTGCTGGAGCAGTCGCGGCACGTCGGCGCGACCGGTGCGCGAGAGCGAGATCTTCCGATAGCCGGGCGCCTCGGCGGCGTGAACGCCCAGCAGGCGGCCGCGGCTTCGGACGAGCGCGCCGGCCTGCTCGAGCGCTTCGTCCGTCAGGTCGTTCGCCGTCACCAGGGAGAAACCGTCCGCGACATTCAGGATCGCCTCGACCTCCGCGAGGGCGCTGTTGGTCAGCCGACCGGCGTTCCGCTCGAGCTCCTCCACGGCCTGAGGCGGATACGCGCGGAAGCGCCCCATGGCGACGGCACGGACCGGGCGATCCGCCGCCGCCCGCCTCAAGAGTTGGACGCCTTCCAGCCCGCCTTCACGGAAGTCGATGAAGGTGAGCGTGCCGGTGGCGAGCATGCAGTCCAGCGCGTCGCCGATGGCGGCAGCCACCTCGTCGGGCGCCGTCTCCTTCAAGGCCCGGTGCCGGAGTCCGTCGGGCGGCATGATGACGTCCCAGTATTCGCGACCGAATCCGACCTCCTTGATGATGCCGTCGCTGACGTGCGTGTGGGCATTGATGAAGGCCGGCACCACGATCGCCTCGCGGGCGTCCAGGACGACGCCGGATCGGTCGGCAGGCCGGCCTGCGCCGGCGTCGGTGATCCGACCTCCCTCGATCACCAGATAGCCGGGGTCCAACACCTCGAACTCCGGGCCGGCGAGCACGATCCCGCCCTGGAGCACGCATCGCGCGCCCCGCGTCCGGGTGCGCGAGATGGGTCGCCGCGCTGCCGCGCGCGACCGCTTCGCCGCGCCACCGTGCCCGGACGGCCCACGCCGCTTCACCACGACGCCTCGATGGCGAGCCGTGCGACGGCAATGAGGCGCCGGGTGTCGCTGAAAAAACCGAGCCGGTCCACGAGGAGCATCAGGCCGGGTTATGGTACGGGCGGCGGCGCATGTGTCAAGGATCTTTCATCGTTCACGGAGAAGGGCAGGAATCCTTCAGGCGGCTTGACACGCGCGACGACGGCGACGGATACTCTGCGGCGCCGAGGCGCACCCTCGTGCGTCGCGTCTTCGTCTTTCGCGCTCCGACTGGAGGGATCAAAATGCGCGGCATGAAGCATGCGGGCGTGGCGCTCGCCATCGCCGGACTGCTGCTCGCGGGGTACGGCATGCTCGCGGCGCAGGGTCAAGCAAGCCCGAAAGGAACGTTGACGGTCGCGATCTGGAGCGGCCCGCCGGCGACGGCGCTTCAAGATTCCTTGCCGCAGTTCCGGAGGAAGTACCCGGACGTGAACGTGAAGTTGGTGTACCAAGGCGGCGCCGGACAGACGCTCGCACGGCTGCGGACGGAAAAAGCACGGCCGACCATCGATATCTTCTTTTCGACGGAATCCGCCGCCTGGTTCGCCGCGAATGAGGGACTCAGCGTTCCGATCACCGAAGACAAGGTTCCCAACGTCAGGGACCTGAAAGACGACGCGCTGGCCGCCGGCATGTACGACGGCAAGCTGTTTTGGCTACCCTACTGGAAAGGCTACGTCGGGATCGCGGTCAATACGAAGGTCTACGATCCGAAGACCATCACCTCTTGGAAGTGGCTGTGGAGCAAAGAGCTCTCTCCCCGGAAGCTCGGATTGCCGGCCAACTTCTGGTTCAGTGGCGCGCAGATCCAGCAGGTTGCCAAGATCTGGGGTGGCAACGAAAAGTCCTACGAGATCGCCTTCGAGAAGCTCAAGGAGCTCGCCCCGAACGTCGGCCTGGTCTACTCCTCGGACGCCGATTCGATGAAGGCGTTGATCTCAGGGGAAACGCCCGCGCAACTCACGCTCTTTGACAACGTCTATCGCTCGGTCGTGGAGGGCGCGCCCCTCGCTGTCGTCGCGCCACCCGATACGCCCGTCTTCGCCTACTATGACGTGATCGTCGCCGTGAAGAATCCGCCCGGCGGAGAAAGCCTCCAGATGCTGTTCATCAACGAGCTGCTGACCCGTGACGCCAACCAGCGGTGGAACAACCTCATCGCCAATGAGCCGACGATCAAAGGGGCGACGATCGATCCGAAGCTCAAGGACTACGTCGGATTCGCCAACCAGTGGCATCCGGATCAGAACGTCGTCGTCAAGAACTGGACGATCTGGAACGAACGGCACAAGAAGGAAATCGAGCCGCTGTTCGGAAAGTAGCTCGGACAGCCATGAAGCGCTCCGCGCACCGGCGCGCGCTCGTTCTGCGCGCTGAGCCGCCCCTGTAACGGGTCTCGCCCTGTGGCGTCAGCGGCAGTCCGCCTGGAACACGTCACGAAGACCTTCGGCGACGCGATCGCCGTCGACGACGTCTCGTTCGACGTCCACCCCGGCGAATTCATGACGATGCTCGGCCCGAGTGGCTGCGGAAAGACGACGCTCCTCAGGATCATCGCGGGGTTCATCAGTCCGTCGGGCGGGGACATCTATATCGACGACGAACAGATCACCGACATCCCCGCCCACAAGCGGCACACGGGAATGGTCTTCCAGAACTACGCCCTCTTCCCGCACATGACCATTTTTGACAACCTCGCGTATGGACTCCGTCTGAGGAAGCTGAGCCGCGAGGACGTCGCATTCAAGGTCAGGGAAGCGTTGGAACTCATCCGACTCACCGGTTATGAGGGACGGTATCCGCGCGAATTGAGTGGAGGACAGCAGCAGCGCGTCGCCTTGGCGCGAGCGATCGTCATCAATCCGGATGTCCTCCTCCTCGACGAACCCCTCAGCAATTTGGATTACAAGCTCCGGATGGCGATGCGAACTGAGATCCGGAGAATCCAACGAGATACGGGCATTACGACCGTCTTCGTGACCCATGACCAGGCCGAAGCCCTGACGATGTCCGACCGGATCGTGATCCTGAACAAGGGCAAGGTCATGCAGATCGGTCGACCCACGGACGTGTATGAGAACCCGAGCAACAAGTTCGTCGCCGATTTCATCGGCGAAGCGAATTTCTTCGACGGCACCGTCGTCGCGTGCGACGCCTCCGAGGTCGGCATCTCGCTCGGCCCGCTGACTCTGTATGCGCCCTTCACCGGGGAGGTCGGCTGTATCGGCCGGAGTGCCAGCTTCTCCGTGCGGCCGGAACGGCTGCGAATCCAGCCGCGAGGCGTCTTTCGAGAGCCGAAGCGAAACGTCTACGATGCGACCGTTGAAGACCACGATTATTTGGGCGCGGTTGTCCGTTACTATCTCCGGCTCGGAGACGGGCTGATCATAAAAGTCGATGAACACAACGTGTCTGGCGTACGGTATCGACACGGCGAGGAAGTGACCGTCGAGATTCCTCCGGATGACTGTTTTGTCCTTCCAGTCGCGGAATAACACGGATGCACTTCGGGCTCTTCATCGAGGAATCGCGGCGGGGCGTCGATCACACCACCGGCTTCCGCGACGACTTCGAGCTCGTCGAGGTCGCGGAGGCCTCGGGCGTGGACGGCGTCTGGCTCGGCGAGATCCACTTCAATCCAGATCGTTCGGTGATGTCGCCGTGGTGGTACGCCCCGCCGCCCGTTTACGCCTACGCGCAGCCACCCGTGATCGTCCAGCCGGCGCCCGTGTACGTGGCGCCGCCTCCACCTCCGCAGTACGGGTACCTATGCCAGAGCTTCAATGCCTACTATCCGCAGACGCCGACGTGCCCCGAGCCTTGGGTGCTGGTCCCCGTACGACCGTACTGAGGCCCAAGGTGCCTGTCACCTGGTCGCGAACCCCGGCAGCTGCCGGCCGGGTCGGTAGCAGTTACGGGATCTGCACTTGCGTCCCGTCACCCGTCGCGCTCACGCTATATGTGCCGCTCGCCGGGTTGGCGCGATAGGTATAGCCTGACCAGCCGGTCGGTGGCGATGGCACCGTGCGTAAGAACGGACCCGCCATCACGCCCGCATCGTTCTGGACGCCACGCGTCAGCTCGCCGAGCGTCGCCGGGATGCGGCCGGTGTGGGTATGGAACAGGTGGACGGCGTCCTCGATCACGCGCGCATCAGCCTCCGCTTTCACAATACGGGCGGCGCGACTATCCGTCGCGCTGGCTGGGCCCGCGTCCGACACCAACGTGAAGCCGCCACGATGGTCGTAGTCGAACACGCCACGAGCGGCCACACGACCACTGGCGAAGCAGACCCATCGGTGCCTTCCCGGACGCGGACGCGCGTTGAAGTCGTTTGGAAAGTGCACGTATCCGAAACTGCCCGCAGCCACGAGCTTGTCGACACGGTGTTGCTGTCCGGCGGGATCTTTCACGATAAACGTCGCCCGGTACGTGTTGAACGTCGCCTGTGCGTCGCGGACGCCGAGAGCCACGGCATGGCTTTGAGACTGCTCCTGTATCTGCGCGGAGACGAGCCCGGACACGACGAACAAAAGGAGACTGAAGGTTGCAGCGCTCGCCAGCAGTCTCATGCTGTTCCCCTTAAGGCTGCTTCATTGAACACAGGCCAGAAAACTGCAAGGAGCGGGCCTCAGCCGATACGCCGTGAAAGTGAGGGCCCTGTTTTGATTTTTCGTGCAAGCGGCGGTGGTGTCGCGGCGAAATGCTGGAGGACTTCTATCCGGACCGTGACAAGCTGTCCGGCCGAGCTGCACGGGAGTGTGCGCCGAGTGCCGACTAAGGCCTCCATACGCGCGCCGAAGACTGCACCGGCACCGGTGATCGGTTCTATGAAGATGAAGAGATCTTCAGTGGCGTCGCGTAGAGTGGCTGCTGATGATGCTCCCGCGACCCTGCCGACCTACGTGAGCTTCGGCCCATGCGCAGCCAGCGGGCAGATCAAGTTGCGCAGGATCGACGGCTGGCAGAAGATCGCGTCGGTGCTGAGCAACCCCAAGTCGGTTGCAGCCATCGTGCTTCGCATCTTGTCGGCGGGGGTCCGCAATGAGCCCAAGGGTATTGATGGCGATTGTCTCAGCCGCGACTGTCGGCCTCGCTGTGAGCTACGCGATGATAGGAAGCGCGCAGCCTCCGAGTGGCCGCGAAGACGAGGAGGCGATTAAGAAGATAATCGTGGAGACGACCGCAGGCTTCAACGCCCACGATGCGCAAGCGGCCACGCGCATGTATACCGCCGACGCCGACTTCGTCACGGTCATGGGGGAGAAGTACAAGGGAGCGGCGGAAATCGAGAAAGGGCTAGCCGCCCTCTTTCAGGGCAGAAATAGAGAGGCCACTCTCAAGCCGGTGAATGTGACCATCAGATTTATCAGATCAGATGTGGCGATCGTTCACGTGACCAATGAGCTCAGTGGGGTCGTCAGGTTTGACGGACAGCAGTTGCGCCCGCACCAAGAGCTCAGCCTCCGTGTCTTCGTGAAGGAAACCGGCGTATGGCGCGTTACGGCCTTTCACAACACGAGGCTGAGGCCGCCTGGAGCTCCTGCAGGGCCGAGGTGACCCGATTGAGACTGGGCTGATCGCCGCCATCTACGGCGACACCGTCGACCCGCGCGGCCCGAAGGCTAAAGTGAACCGGAACGGGGAGTTCAAGTATCGGTTCGCGGACCTCGCGACGCAGTATTACGTCGGCGCGAGGATGGCGGCAAAGACCCGGCTCGTGCCGATCCACGGCAATCTATTTCATCACGCGGTCGAGTTGTACCTCAAGGCCGCTCTCGTTGGCACGATTCCGGTCGAGCAAATGAGCAAGCGCCCCTTCAGCCACGATCTCCGCGAGCTTTGGCGGGCGTTCCGGACAAAGGAGGACACTCCCGCACTAGATCGTTTCGACCGGACCGTCCAGGCGCTCCACGACTTTGAGTCGATTCGCTACCCTGACAAGATCGTCGATCAGGGGATGATCGCCACTGTTGCCTGGAAGTCGGGCGACGCCGGCCCCGTAACCGGCCCGGTGCAGATGCCACCGACATATCACTTCGTGATCGAGGAGGTTGATCGTCTAATCATCGAGATACTGCGGCGCGCTTCGGTGAACCCGAAGTTCTTCAGCGTGCGGTTCAACCATCCGATCGCGCGCGAGGCGCTCGCGTACGAGAACCCGGAGGCAGCAAGTTGGCTGTGACCTCGCCAGAGATCGTCGCGACGTAGTAGTGTGTTCGCAGCATCACAGAACGCGAGGCGACCTGCCTCGCTGCCAACCGCGCCCTTCGGGGAGACGTGAGCGCGGCCGCACAAGTGTCTCGAGTGACGCACGAGCACGAGCGCCCGAACAGCGCGAACCGGACGGACAACGGTGGGCGTGGTCACTCCATCGTCGACGAGCGGCGCCGCTTCTCGAACGTCATCGTCGTTGCACCGCCGATCACGGCGTAGATCGAACCGAATAGCGCCGTGACGAGCCAGCTCCCGACGAAGTCGTGCGTATCGGGAGACAACAACCCAACCTGAAGCAGCGCGACAACGGCGATACCGCCAACAATTTGGGCCATCTCCTTCAAGTTGAACTGATCCGCGGTCATCGACTCGTCTCCGTCTCGGCGGTAGACGAAGCGTACACGGTGGCGGACCTACGAGGGAGGGCTCGCGGAGCCGTGAGGGGACAGATTTCGGTCCCGTAGGAGATAACGGTGTTGCAACGGCCGCGCGGCGGGACCGATTCCGGTCCCGCAGTCAGCTAACACTGGGCTCGAGAAGCCGACCTTCTCGCCCAATTCACGGCCATTCGCCACCGACGCGGCGGCAAGCCACGGATCCAACGCGGAGGGCACGCCGCTCGGATCCGATCTCACGAAGGGCAAATGGCTGTGGGGCGACGGCAGCATGGCCGCGATCGCCCGGACGATCACCCAGGGCGTCCCGAATCCGAAAGAGCACACGAAACGCGGACCGCGGCGCGTTAGTGCCGACGTGCAGGACGGTAGAAGATCGTCGGCACCGTGCGGCGGCAAATCGCGCACGACCAGCCGCGGTCGAATGCGCCATCTGATTTCAGCAGCGCCTCCGTCGCCGTACGCATGTCGCTAATGGTGGTGTCGCAGGCTTCGGCGAGGCAAGCATCGCAAAGCGCATCCGTGAGGACCGTCGACAGCAAAATGCGGATAGCCTGGACGGTGGTCAGGTGTGACTCGCCCAGTGCCAACGGCGCAAACACCGATCAGGTTCATAAGCGAAACAGTGCGCCATGCCGGCAGAAGAATTCACGCCCTGGTTATCTGTACTCAACGCAGAGCCTATGCCCCCCGCTCGCCCAGCGTACGCAGTGTCGTTTCAGCTCCCAGCGCGC